>Ga0315336_1000645_pt1 | contig 88407 bp, 84 predicted proteins | sample ASW5metaG_FD_204512 | JGI IMG/M metagenome (GOLD analysis project Ga0315336, IMG submission 204512) | Ammonia-oxidizing marine archaeal communities from Monterey Bay, California, United States - ASW #5 | ecosystem: Environmental > Aquatic > Marine > Intertidal zone | place: USA: California...
CAGGGTGTGGAAAATCAACACTGCTTCGTATCGTTGCAGGGTTAGAAGAGCCCACCTTAGGTGATGTGAATATCGCCGGGAGGGAAGTGACTTCCACCGCACCTGCAAAGCGTGGCATTGCGATGGTTTTCCAATCTTATGCGCTTTACCCGCATTTGACCGTTCGAGACAATATGGCTCTTGGTTTGAAGCAAGCCGGCACCCCCAAAGAGATTGTAAAGCAACGGGTGGACGGTGCACTCAAGCTTTTGGCACTCGATGATTATGCTGGTAGACGCCCTTCTGAACTATCAGGAGGTCAGCGCCAAAGGGTTGCAATTGGCCGCGCGATTGTAAGAGAACCAGATTTGTTCTTGTTCGATGAACCGCTGTCTAACTTAGATGCAGCGTTACGCGTAAACATGCGAATGGAAATTACAAAACTGCACCAAAAGCTGAAGACGGCAATGATCTATGTGACGCATGATCAAACCGAAGCTATGACGCTTGCTGACAGGATTGTGGTACTTCGTAACGGATACATCGAGCAGATTGGTACGCCAAAACAGCTTTATAATGATCCCGACAATAAATTCGTCGCAGGGTTCCTTGGTGCTCCCCGAATGAATTTCTTGAAGCCATCGACAGTTGGCCTTTCACACAAAGGTTCCGTCGGTATCCGGCCAGAGCATATCGAGTTCGACATTTCAGGCACTGTCAAAGCACGGGTTGTACATGTGGAATTCTTGGGCGGAGACACGAACATAATCGTTCAGATACCGGACGAAGATATCGTGACTATTCGCAAATTCGGACAGCATTTTTATGAAGTAGGACAGGAGTTGCATTTGAAATTTGACCCGTCGAATATCTTCAAGTTTGACGAAAACGAAAACCGGGTACGGTTCTAATCGGAATGCCGAATTGAGGAAGTGCTTTTTCGGATGACTAACTCTGTGTCCAAAAGCGTTACTTCAGGTTCCACGTTGGACGGGTTGTTCAACATTGCTAGCAAGGTGATCATCGCTTGTTCACCCATATGCAGTCTGGGTTGTCTTATGGTGGTTAGCGATGGAATGCTGTGTTCCGCGAAGTGAATGTCATCGAAGCCCATAATTGAAATGTCTTGTGGAACGCGAACATGATTCCGTCTAAGGGCACTGATCATCCCAATTGCCATTTCGTCATTGGCGCAAAATACAGCGGTGGGTCGATCCGACATATTGAGCAAGTTGCCTGCGGCGCGTTCGCCACTTTCAATTGTGAAGTCCCCGCTAAACACCCGTTGGAATTCAACTAGGCCAGCTTCTTTCATCGCAAGATGATAACCGTCGAGGCGGCCCAGCGTAACACTAGATAATTCGGGACCACTAACATGTGCGATGTCTTTGTGTCCCAGGGCTTGTAAGTATTCGACGCCTCGCTTGGCTGCTCCAACATCGTCGATACCGATATGAGGGTAGAGCCTTTTCGCAATAGTTCCTGAGGCGGTGACAATATTGAGTGCCGGGCCGTTTGAACCAGCGGCTTTGTCTCTAAGGGATTGCGGCAGTCGACCAGTAAGCAGAATGGCACCGTCAGCACGGCCGCTTCTGACATATTGAAGATATTCGTTTTCAGTTCGCTCGTCGTCATTAGAACTGGCAATTAGGACGCTGATCTTCTCGCGGGAAGCCATCTTTTCGATGCCGCTAAGTAAGGTGGAAAAGAACGTGTTCTCAATGTCGGGCACCAAAACAAGGATCGCGCCAGCACTTTTGCTCTTCAATGTGCTCGCAGCTTGGTTTTTGATATAGCCGGATTTTTGGATCGCTTTTTCGACTGCATCGCGCGTTTTTGGGGAGACGCTGCCGGGTTTCGAAATAGCTCTACTTGCAGTTGCATTCGAAACACCTGCTATCCGAGCAACGTCATTTAATGTTGGTTTTTTCACGGCATGTCCCAGCAATACTTACGTCGACCAAGTGTACATTGTTGGGCCAAAAATCTCAACCAGATCAGTCAGAAATCGTAGCTGGACTTGGTGATGGTTTTTCATGAATTGATGAAGCTGGTAATTGAGGACTTGGCAAAGATTAGAAGACATTTGATTGAGCGTGAATCGATTGCATTTTTGACGATTTTGGCAAAACACAGAATTTTCGAACAAAGTGAAAATTTGCGAATGGCGATAATAAACTAAACAAATTCAAATTGTTAGGAGAGTTTTTGTACCATTTGAATATGACGCTTGAAATAAATTGCAGTATATGAAATAAATATCATCATTGATTGAGGAGTTCATAATTGGCTCACATATGTGGGCTGTCATTGAGGGAGGAAACATCAATGAAACAGAAACTAACGACAATCTTGCTGGCGGCTTCAGTCACCGCTCTAACCACAGCTGGTGCACTTGCAGCAGATGGCAAACGGATCGCTTTTTTCGTCTCTGATTTGTCAAACGTATTTCACCAATCGCAAGCTGCAGAAGCTCAGCGGTATGGTAAAGAAAAGTATGGCGCAGAAGTTGTTATCTTTGATGGCCAAGCTGACTCAGCTGTGATGACGCAAAACGTTGACCAAGTCGTAGCTGGTGGTTTCGACGGCGCAACATTGCACATTTGGGATGCTGAGGCAGCTGCACCAGGTGTTCGCGAGGCGCTTGAAGAAGGTGTTGTGATGACATCGTTCTTTAGCCCACTTTCTGACACTGGTATTCCAACTGCACGTAGCGACGAAGCAGGCGTTTCGTTTGAAATGGGCGCGGAAATGGCCACTGCTTGGAAAACTGAGCATCCAAATACGCCAATCGTAATGGTTCAACTTGGTTGGCCAAACCACACTGAAGTGAATTCTGGTCGTACTGCACCGTTTGCAGCAGGCGTGTTGTCTGTTGACCCAACTGCAGAAAACCTAGGTGCTTTGGATTCAAGTGGCGGACAAGAAGCAGCCAAGCAAATCATCGTTGATCTGCTAACACAACGTCCTGAAGTTAACTTGATTTACTCAGAAGCTTCTAACCTAACTGTTGGCACAATGGCTGGTCTTTCTCAGCTAGGTCGCGGTACTTTTGATAACGGCAAACCGACAACGGAAATCGTAGCCAGCGTTGACTTTGACTCTGTTGAATTCGGTCAAATTTATGATGCGAACTCAAGCTTGAAAGTATCAATGGGCCTACCTCCTGTAGAGACAGCACGCGGACGTGTTGACTTGATTATGGATGTGATCAATGGCGAAGTCGAAATGTCTGCTCAACCTGCAGCAGAATACTTCTACAAAGCCTACACAATCTCTTACTGGTCTATGCCTCAAGAGACTGCTCAAGCTTGGCTTACTGCTCAGTTTGGCGAATAATTAAACTTTGGTCTCGGCGGTCCCCACACCAACATGGATCTGACGCAAGTCTGGTCCGGCCGCCGAGGTCGAGCATAAACTAAAAAGGCAATCCCTGCCCATTAGGCAGACTGCCGGAAAAGTATCCCCAAAGCACTTGGGATTTAACCGTTCATTTCGTCGTAGAAAGTCACTTTGATGGACCAGCAAAATTCAACAATTCTATCGGTTGAAGGCCTCACAAAGGATTACCCTGGGGTGCGGGCGGTTGATAACGTATCCTTCGAAATTGAAAGTGGAGCAATCCATTGTTTGGTTGGTGAAAACGGTGCTGGCAAATCTACCCTTGTGAAAATGTTGACTGGGGTCCTGCAGCCAACCAGCGGCACAATGACGGTTCGAGGCATTTCCCACACACCCAAAAGCACACAACAAGCAAGAGAAGGCGGTATCGCGACTTTGTTTCAAGAGTTGCACGTCGTTGATGAACTGACTGTGCTTGAAAACCTAACACTGGGTTTAGAGAAAAGCTGGTTTGGATTTCAGGTGAAATCAGATTTAGACGAATTGGTCGTAAAAACACTTGCGGTCATCGAACCTTCGATTGATCCTTCAGCAAGAGTGTCCACCCTCAGTGTGGCGCAAAAACAAATTTTGGAGATCACCCGTGCCGCGTCTTCTGGCGCAAGTGTGATCATTATGGACGAACCCACCGCCGCGCTGTCGGAGCGCGAAGTGGCTAGACTTTTCACCGTCATCCGTCGCCTTAAAAGTGCAGACGTAACGGTGATATATATTTCCCACAAACTCGACGAGATATTTGAACTTGGTGACGCTGTTACTGTGTTTCGTGACGGTAAACACATCGCGACTAAACCGATCTCGCAGATATCAGACCGAGCTAACTTGATCGAGATGATGATCGGGCGAACAGTGTTTCAACAATATGTGCCGCGACAAATTGCGCTTGGCGAAGTCATTTTAACAGCCAGTTCCTTGTCCAACAGCATTTTGAATGACGTCTCATTCGATATAAAGGCAGGCGAGATTGTTGGATTTTACGGACTTGTCGGTGCAGGAAAGACAGAGATAGCACGCTCGATTTTCGGCGCTGATAAATATACTGGATCGATCCAATTTAAGGGCAAAGAAGTCGGAACATCGCCGAAGAAGGCCATTGAATCTGGCATTGCTTTAGTTCCCGAAGAACGTCGTACCCAAGGATTGTTTACAAGCCTGACAATCAGAGAAAACATCCCTGTAATGAATGTCGGAAAAGTCTCACAAAATGGGGTCTTACAGGAAGCAGTGGAGATCGAGGCCGCGCAGAAATATGTCAAGCAATTGGGCATTGCGACAAGCAGCATCGAGAAACACACCGAAAAGCTCTCTGGTGGCAATCAGCAAAAAGTGGTTTTGGCAAAATGTCTATTTGCGGAATCTGAGTTGGTTTTGTTGGACGAGCCGACGCGCGGTGTCGATGTCGGGGCCAAAACAGAGATTTATGACGTCATGCGTTCCCTTGCCGACAAAGGAACATCTGTGGCCGTTTTCTCTACTGAGCTGGAGGAAGTCCTCGGTATTTGTGATCGGGTGTTTTTACTTTACGGCGGTTCGCTGGAAGAAGAGATCCAGAATGGCAAAGACGTGGATATCGCGCACATCATGAACGTGGTGACCGGCGGTGTGGAGCATGCAGCACAATGAGTATTTCAGTGAAAAAAGATAAATCCACACAAGAAGACATCAAGATGAGTAATGAGAATTTCATTACGCTTTTGGTCGTATGTGTCGCAATCGGTGTATTCCTATTCGCCTCATTACTGGTCCCAAATTTCTTCCAATTCCAAAACATGGTCAATTTGGTCACAAACAACTGGGCAGTAATTTCGCTAGGAGTAGGGGTCACGTTTTTGCTGGTCAGCGGCAATTTTGATTTGTCAGTTGGCGGGATTGTTGCTCTGTCCGGTGTACTAGCCGTTTGGTTCGCACAGTCTATCGACGGCGCAAATGCATTATCCAGCGGTGGCGGGTTGCCGACCTACCTTGCGATGTTGTTCGCGCTTGCGGGCGCTATGGCCATTGGTGGTCTGAATGCTCTATTTGTTGTTCGATTAAAGATCCCATCAATCATTGTAACCCTTGGCACAATGATGGTGGCGAGAGGGATTGCACAAGTAATCACTCACGGTTCGCAACGAAATACAAATCTGCCAGACGACTTCGGTCTACTAGGCAATCTGACGTTGTTCGGGACAACCATAAAATTGCCAGTTGTTCTGATGTTATCACTGGTCTTGGTCGCGGTTTTCCTAGAGCGGAAAACGGTATTTGGACGGCTAACGTACTGGATTGGTTCCAACCCTGTTGCCTCAAAACTTTCCGGAATTGATAGCTCGCGGCACCAGACATACCTCTACTTGTTCAGCGCCGCGATCGCGGGTGTTGTCGGAATATTGCTCGCATCAGAGTTTAAGTCGGGTTTCTCAAACCGGGGCATGTTGATGGAATTTGATGCGCTCGTTATCGCGTTGCTTGGCGGTATCGCCATTGCAGGTGGGTTTGGTTCCGTCATCGGTATGTTCTTTGGTGCAATCATTCTTGCTGTGGTGACGTCTGCAGCGACTGGCCTGGTGCTGTCACCAGATTGGCAATTCATTCTTAAAGCGATTGCAGTGTTTCTTGCGATCACGACGCAAACTTGGGCACTTGCCCGTAGAAATCGGTGAGCGGCATGTCAAATTCTAGCACTCAAGGTACTTCACAGATGACATTTCAGTCTCATTTGGCCAGCTTTTTGCGCAACTACTACATCTACCTCGTACTTATTGGCGTGGTGTTGTTGTTGAGTGTCGCTAACCTTGATCGTTTTGATTTCTTTGAGCGGGGAAATTTCCTGAACCAGAAGAATATCATCAACATTCTTAGGGTATCCGCGCCAATACTTACACTTGCAGGTGCCTTCACTTTATTGATGGTGTCGGGATACATCGATCTATCTGTAGGCAGTGCTATGAGTCTGAGCGCGGTTGTGTATGCCATGCTAGTGATCAACGGTATGCCGTTTCTACCAGCGTTCGGCATTACAATTCTTGTCGGCATGCTTCTGGGTATCATCAACGGATTTCTAGTTGTTAGATTAAAGATTACGCCGGTTATTGCGACGCTTATCACGCTGAGTTTGTACAAAGGTATTGCTCTACTGTTGGTCCAAGATGGTGTTTCAGCGATTAAGTCCGGTGGCGGCCTGAAAATGCCTGCGTGGTTTAATTCTTATGGCCGTTCCGGTATCCTTCTTGGCCTTCCAATGGCATTCTGGGTTGCAGTGCTGGTGACGATTATTTTGATCGTCATTCAAAATCGTACGTTACTTGGAAAATATGCGGCGGCGACTGGTGGCAATCCAACAGCGGCAAAACTTTCAGGCGTGAACACGGGAAAAGTTGTTATTTCGCTATATGTGATCGTGGGCATAACTGCCGCCCTAGCGGGGATTGCTCGATCAAGCTTCATGTCACTTGGCGATCCATTGTCAGGCGATGGAATGGAACTCACTGCGATTCTAGTTGTCCTGCTTGGCGGAACGGCCTTTAGCGGTGGCGAAGGTAAAGTGCTACGCTCATTTGTTGGCGCTTTAATTATTATGGCTTTGACCGTCGGTATGCTGACGCTTGTTCCTGCATACTATCAAACACTCGTTATTGGTGGGACCCTTTTGGCCGCCGCTGCATCAAACCATCTTGTAAGCCGAAAGGCAGCATCATGATTGGCTTAATGCGCACAAACTGTATTTGTTACGCACAACGATTGTCACAGGACATCTGTGATGTGCTAACTCATTATCGCAACTCCAAATTAGCGGTGGGTGACAATGGCTAGTACTGTAAAATCCAAAGATGACTTCAGCGTAATTCGTCAAATTCACACGGTGCTCGTGATGCACTTTGTAGAAGGTCACAAACAAGCTGATATAGCGACGAAGTTGAACATGTCGACAGCCAAAGTGAACCGACTAATCAAACAAGGTCGCGAGTTGGGCATGGTTCATATTGCTGTAACGAGCCCGTTCGCTAGGCTATCAGATTTAGAGAACCGCCTTACAGCTCATTGGCCACTTAAGAACGCACTGGTTACCCCGACCCTTTCGGGAAACATGGAGACGGTGTTGCAACAAGTTGGCGCCGCTGCAGGCAGCCTTTTGGCAGAAACAGTTCGCGATGGCGACGTGATTGCGATCACCGGAGGAAAAGGTGTTAGCGCACTGGTGGAGAACTTGAATGTCGACCGCAAGTTTGACGTCACAGTTGTCCCGCTTACCGGTTGTGTTCAAGGAAAGCACTATACTGATGTGAACCACGTAGCGACCATGTTGGCCGAGCGGCTTGGTGGCAAAGCAATGTTGATACATGCTCCACTTTTCGCTGAAAGCAAGCAAGAACGAGATATGTTGTTTTCATTGCGCCAAATCGGAGAAGTCTTTGATATGGCCCGTAACGCAAACATTGCGCTGACCGGCCTTGGATCAATTCTAACGCCAAGTTCTAGTTATTACGACTTGCATCCGATTCCAGTTGAGGAACGCAGCACGTTGATTGAAAAAGGCGCAGTGGGCGAGTTCGTAGCACACCTTGTTGATAAGGAAGGCAGCCCTTGCGACGTTGAATTGAACCAACGGCTACTGGCTTTAAATCCCAGTGAAGTTGCGAAAATTCCAAAGACCATTGGCATCGCTGCTGGAGCCGAAAAAGTTGAGCCAGTTCATGCCGTTCTAAACGGGGGCAGTTTATCGTCTTTGGTCGTGGATGAAGCGACAGCGATTGCAGCACTCGAACTAAAAGCCGAAAGTACATAGGAACCGACAATGCTAAAAAGAGAAATTGGAAATTCTGGAATTGTTGCGACAGCAGTTGGCTTAGGCACATGGGCCATCGGTGGATGGATGTGGGGCGGCACAGATGAAGTTGCTGCAGTTGATGCAATCAAAACAGCTTTAGATGAAGGTGTAAGTCTCATCGACACTGCACCAGCTTATGGCATGGGACGTTCAGAAGAGATTGTCGGTAATGCCATTGCTGGTCGACGTGATGATGTTGTTTTGGCAACAAAATGTGGGCTGGTCTGGCACACGGATCAGGGAAATCACTTCTTTGATCAGCAAAACAAGCCTGTTCATCGCTTCCTTGGAAAAGACAGTATTATCTTCGAACTTGAGCAGAGCTTGAAACGGTTGAAAACGGACTACATCGATTTGTTCATCACACATTGGCAAGACCCAACAACGCCAATCGATGAAACGATGGAAGCAATGTATCTCTTGAAGAAACAAGGGAAAATTCGTGCTGTTGGTGCTTCGAACGCAAGCGAAGAAGAAACAAAAGCATATCTTGAAGCTGGTCAGCTCGATTGCCTGCAAGAAGAGTACAGTATGGTCAATCGAAAGATTGAAAACAGCCTGCTGCCGATCTGCATCCCAAACAATGTTTCGATGTTGAGTTACTCGTCATTGGCTCTTGGTTTGTTGTCTGGAAAGATTGATGCAAACCGAACTTTTGAAGGTGATGATCTGCGAAAAGACAATCCTCGTTTTTCAATCGCGAACAGACAAAAGATCATGTCCTTGATGGGAGATGTTTCTACCGTCAGTAGCGCACATGAAGCGACGAATGCTCAAGTCATCATTGCGTGGACGCTTCAACAGCCTGGAATTACATTCTCACTTTGCGGAGCCAGAAACCCGCAACAAGCAAGTGAGAATGCAAAAGCTGGAGCCATAGAGCTCTCAGCCGCAGACCTAGAGATCATCGATAGAGCTGCAAAAAAACACTTAGTAGATTTAGATGGTTAAGTAACGCCAACTAACATTTTTGAACCTAAAGGACGTTGGCCATCGCGCCGGCGAACAGTCGAACTATGCCTGAATTCAGGAGCGAACAATTTGCCGAAATCGCCGCCAACAGTGACTTTGATGTCATTGTAATTGGCGGAGGGATCAATGGCATCGGTACATACCGAGACCTCTCCCTTCAAGGGCTGCGGGTGTTGCTCGTCGAAATGAACGACTTTTGCTCGGGATGCAGCGCCGCGCCATCTCGTATGATCCATGGTGGTCTGAGGTACCTAGAAAATGGCGAATTTGATCTGGTGCGCGAGTCGTTGCACGAACGAGATGCTTTGTTGCGCAATGCGCCACATATGGTGCGCCCGTTAAAGACAACGGTGCCAATTCGATCTGTCATTTCGGGGTTGATGAACGGAGCAGCAAATTTCTTCCGATTGCCGTCAAAACCAACCGAACGCGGCGCCTTGACCATAAAGCTTGGTTTGATGCTTTACGATTGGGTCATCAGACGAGATCGGTTGTTGCCAAAACATGAATTTGAATTGTCGAGCAATACGCTTAAACGTTGGCCCGGTTTTCGCAAAGATGTGCGATTTGCGGCAACCTACCATGATGCGTGGATCAGCCATCCTGAGCGTTTAGGCATTGAGCTGATCGCCGACACCTTCGCCGACAATCCACATTCGATTGTTTTGAACTATGCTCAAATATCTAAATCAACGGACAATAGTTTCAAACTCTTGGATGTCGAGAGCGGTGAAACCTATTTTGTTTCAGCAAAGGCCATTGTCAATGCAACCGGGGCTTGGGTTGATAGCTCTTCTGCCGAACTATCAGCTGTGCCAGCTAGTACCAACCCAATGGTGGAGGGAACTAAAGGCTCGCATCTCATAGTTGATAGCCCTGAACTACTTGCAGAGCTAAATGGCCACATGGTCTACTACGAAAACTCGGACGGACGAGTGTGCATAGTTTTCCCATATTTGGGTAAAGTTCTGGTTGGCTCAACTGATATTCGAGTGACTAAGCCAGGACGAACAAAATGTGAGCCAGACGAGCAAGAATACATCTTGCAGTCTTTGAAATATGTGTTCCCCCAAATTGACATTCAATCTGAAAGCATTGTGTTCAGCTACAGCGGAATTCGGCCGCTCCCTAAGAGTGAGCAAAGGTTCACTGGTCGAATTTCGCGCGGACATTCGATTAAAAAGATTGAAGGTTCAGTGCCACAGTTCTGCATGATTGGCGGGAAGTGGACCACATTCAGGGCATTTGCAGAACAAGTGAGTGACGCTGTTCTAGACGAACTTGGAATTGTTCGAAGGACATCCACAACTGACAAACCTATTGGCGGAGGTAGGTCATTTCCAACCGATGCCTCAGCTTGGCTCTCACAGCTGTGTTCGACGTTCGACATTACGCCAGAACGTGCTGCGCACCTGATTGAACTATATGGTTCGCGCGCAGAAAAAGTGCAGTCTGCTTGCAAAGGAGCATACGACGACGCTCTAATATCAAAAACCGCGTTCTATACCGAGCGAGAGATCATATATTTGATTGAGCAGGAAAAAGTTGTGCGGTTGAGCGACATATTTTTGCGCCGGACGTCCTTGGCCATAAGTGGCGAGGTCTCGCTAAAGAGCATTCAGCGGGTTGCATCCATTGCCGCAAAGCAATTGGGATGGAAGCCGGCACGTACAAAACAAGAAATAGACACACTGACCGAGGAGCTAGACACATTTCATGGCGTGTCTATGACCTCGCTAAATTCAAGAGACAAATGAAGGATTTGATATGCGCATAAGTACAAAAGCTCGCATGAATAGAATGTTCACCAACGGTGGTTGCCTTGATGTTGCGATTGATCATGGCGTGTGTAATGAACCTACATTTTTGGTCGGTTTGGAAGATATGGGCTCTGTGGTCGACACACTAATCGGTGCTGGTCCTGACGCTATTCAAATGACTTATGGCCAAGCTGATTTGCTTCAGACGAGACCAGAGAAAGACAAGCCCGCATTGGTCATGCGAATTGATATGGGGAACCCATACAACGATCAGCGTCATAGTTACATGTGGTCACGTCTTCAAAATGCCGAAGAGCCAATCATCGGTGCGTTGGAGATGGATGCTGCTTGCGTGGTGGTCAATCTGTTCATGTTGCCAGATGAACCACAATTGTTCAGCCAATGTGTCGAAAACATTAGCCGTGTCCGCGCCGCCTGTCACAAATACGGCATGCCGCTAATGATTGAGCCGCTGGTTATGTTGCCCAACGATGTACGTGGCGGATATCAGGTGGACGGAAACGCAGAGAAAATTGTCACTTTGACGAGACTTGCCATGGAAATGGGCGCCGACATTATTAAGGCTGACCCCACAGAAAATGCCGAGGACTTCCACAGAGTTGTCGAAGCGGCACGATGTCCTGTTCTTGTTCGGGGCGGCGGCAAGGATGACCTTAAGACAGTGCTCGTTAAATCTGCAGAGTTGATTGCACAAGGTGCGAAAGGCGCAGTTTACGGACGCAATATCTATCAACACGACAATCCGAAACAGGTTGTGAAAGCCTTGATGGCGATTATTCACTCTGGCGCTACAGGCGAAGAAGCGTGGGAGATTTATCAAAGTGCGTAAACGTGGACAATATCTCTTAGGCCTTGATGCAGGGAATACGGTTATCAAGGCCGTCATTTTTGATCTTGAAGGCAAACAGATTGCGCGCAGTGCCAAGGATGGTCAGTCCTCAACGCCAGCTGCGGGGCACGTAGAGCGCGATCTGTCGGAGCTTTGGAGCAATGCAAAACAAGTTATCCGAGATTGCATTAGCGAAGCAGGCATTGACGCAAAAGACATTGTGGGCGTTGGCTGCGCTGGGCACGGTAACGGGCTTTATTTGTTGGATAAAAGCAACCATCCAATGTTGGGCATTCAGTCACTCGATACCAGAGCTGCGGGCACCGCCGCGAAACTAAATGCTCAAGAAGATGTCATAGAGTTCCACAAACTGTGCCTCCAATATCCTTGGCCATCTCAAACACCCACGCTACTCGCCTGGATCAAAGAGAATAGGCCAGAGCAGTATGCTCAGATTGGTACAGTTCTGTTGTGCAAAGACTACATCACATTTCAACTGACTGGGCAATTGGCCAGCGACGTTTCAGACATGAGCGGTTGCGGATTGTTGCGCATGCCTGAGTGTACTTACGAAGACAGACTGCTTGAACTTTACGGTTTGCAAGACGCAAAGCCTATGCTCCCAAGGTTAGTCGACCCCACAGAGGTGGTGGGAACTATCAACGAGAAAGCGGCTGCTGAAACAGGTCTTTCCATTGGAACGCCTGTAGTTGGCGGTCTTTTTGATGTCGTGGCGAGTGCTCTAGGGTCTGGCGTTGTTAACAACGGTCAAGCGTCAATTATTGCAGGTACATGGAGCATCAACCAGGTGCTCTCAGAGCAACCTGCAAACGACACCGGCATATTCATGGTTTCTGGGTTCGGACCTAATCGATTTGTGAACATTGAAGCGAGTGCTACATCGGCAGCAAACTTGGAATGGTACGTCAGAGAATTTGTGGAGCGCGGCGCGCACCATGACGACCCATTTGGGTTCTGCAACGAAAAAGTTGCTCAAGTCGAACCCTCGGAAGATGATCCAATCTATCATCCGTACTTATATGGCTCTGGCCAAGGTGCTGAAATGCGCGCTGGTTTTTACGGGCTAGCAGGTTGGCATACAGAAGGGCATATGTTGCGCGCCCTTTTTGAAGGAGTTGTCTTCGAACATCGGCGCCACATTGAAAGTCTTCAACACGCCAACCTTCAATTCAATGATGTCATTCTATCGGGCGGGGGATCTCGCAGCCCTATTTGGCCGCAAATTTTTGCTGACTGTTTGGGCAAGCCGATGCAGACCGCAGCATGCGAAGAGACTGGTGCCCTAGGGGCCGCAATCGTTGCAGGTCAAGGGGCTGGGGTCTTTGAAAGTCTCGAAGCTAGTGTCGACGCGATGACGTCCGCCAAATCAATATTCTCACCAAATTCTGAGATGAAGCAGCATTACGATCGTCGTTATGCGGTCTTCAGCGATCTCACAAAATCAATGGCCGATTTTTGGAACGGTCAAGATACAAACAAGGAATAGATGAATGAAAGCCGTAGGTTTTACAAACTCACTTCCCATCGAAGATGCAAATAGCCTTTTCGATTTTGAACTAGCCGACCCAGTTCCAAACGCAAATGACATTTTGGTAGCTGTTGAAGCGGTATCCATAAATCCAGCTGACGCAAAGCGACGTTTGCGCACGGCTGTTGATGCCCCACATGAGACACCCCTGATTTTGGGGTATGATGCTGTTGGCGTTGTCAAAGCCATGGGTCCAAATGTAGATGGCTTCGGCATTGGTGATCGAGTTTGGTATGCAGGCGATGCAAATCGTCCCGGATCATATGCAGAACTGCAATGTGTCGATTATCGGATCGCGAGTAAGGCGCCGAGTTCTGTTGCAGTCGAGCAGGCAGCGGCTATGCCTTTGACGTCCATAACAGCTTGGGAAATTCTATTCGACCGACTGAATGTGCCAACCGATGAACAACAGGGTAGCCTTCTCGTAATTGGTGGAGCAGGCGGTGTTGGTTCGATAACAACTCAACTTGCACGAAAACTAACCGGTTTGAACGTGATCGCTACTGCATCGCGTCCGGAGACCATTGAGTGGTGCAAAAAACTTGGCGCACACCATGTCGTTAATCACTACGATCTCATGGCAGGCATGCAAGCAATAGGGCAGAGCAGTGCGGAGTATATCGTGCAATATGCAGATACTGCGCAGCACTGGGACGCTATGTGTGAGCTAGTTGCACCGCAAGGTAAAATCGGCACGATTGTAGAGACGGACGAGAAGCTGGATATTTCTGCCCTTCAAGGAAAATCAGCTTCGTTGAACTGGGAACTGATGTTCACACGCTCAATGTTCAACACATCTGATATGCACAAGCAGGGCAAAGTTCTTGCACGAATTGCTTCGTTAGTTGACGATGGGATTATTCAAACCACTGAGACAATGGTGTTGGATGGATTGTCAGCAGTTACCCTGAAAAAAGCTCACCAAATCGTAGAAACTGCATCTATGATCGGTAAGCTGGTAGTGAAGTACTGATACATTTATGAAAACACATACGAAGCTCGACGGGGAATGGGACTACATCATAGTTGGCGCTGGAACCGCAGGTTGCGTGCTCGCGAACCGATTGAGCGAAGACCCAAAAACCCGCGTTTTGCTATTGGAAGCCGGTGGTAATGACAATTACCACTGGGTCCATATTCCTGTCGGATATCTGTATTGCATTGGAAATCCGCGCACGGATTGGATGATGAAGACAAGCAACGAGGCAGGGCTCAACGGCAGATCATTGGCCTACCCTCGAGGTAAAGTTTTGGGTGGATGTACTTCAGTCAACGGCATGATTTATATGCGTGGGCAAGCCAGAGACTACGACATCTGGAGACAGATGGGGAATGTTGGCTGGTCATGGGATGACGTGTTGCCGTATTTTCTAAAATCGGAGGATCACCACAAAGGAAACTCTGATTTGCACAAAAGTGGCGGTGAATGGAAAGTCTCCCCGCAGCGGTTGCAATGGCCGATTTTGGAAGCTTTCCAAAAAGGTGCTGAGGAATTTGGATATTTTCCAACCGATGATTTCAACAGTGGCAATAATGAGGGTTCAGGCTTCTTTGAGGTGAACCAGAAGAACGGTGTTCGCTGGAATGCGACTAAAGCATTTTTGCGCCCTGCAATGAAGCGCCCAAACTTGAAAGTGCTCACCCACGCCGAGACACAGCGAATTGAATTGGACGGTCGCCGTGCGAAGGGCGTAAGATTTTTACGAAAAGAGAAGCCATACGTCGCTCATGCGAATGCTGAAGTCATCTTATGCGCTGGCTCAATCAATTCTCCAAAAATACTCGAGCATTCAGGCATTGGGAACACACAAGTGTTGCAGGACAACGGAATCCAAGTTTTGCATGAACTTGATGGTGTTGGAGAAAATTTGCAAGACCACCTTCAGATACGCACGGTATTTAAAGTGAGCAATGCCAAAACTCTAAACGAAATGGCAAATAGTTGGGTCGGGAAAGCGGAAATTGCTTTGCGATACGCGTTCAATAGAAGTGGGCCAATGTCGATGGCCCCTAGTCAGTTCGGGCTTTTCACAAAAAGCGAACCAGAGCTAGAAACGCCAGATTTGGAGTATCATGTGCAACCACTTTCAACTGATAGACTTGGTGACCCATTGCACCCATTCCCTGCCATAACCGTGTCGGTTTGTAATTTAAGGCCAGATAGTATTGGCAGTAGTCATGTTGTTTCAAAGGACATCAATGAACAACCTGAAATTAAACTGAATTACTTGAGTGCTGCGACCGATCAAGCTGTGGCGGTGAAGTCACTAAAACAAGCGCGTACCATCATGTCTGCAAATGGCTTGCAACAATTTTCGCCCGAGGAAATCTTGCCTGGCCCATCTGTCCAATCGGATGAGGAATTGCTGCGCGAAGCTGGCAATATTGCCACTACAATCTTTCATCCTGTTGGTACCTGCAAAATGGGTGATGATAGCGCGGCAGTTGTTGATGATCGCTTGAAAGTCCACGGAGTGGAAGGACTTCGCGTTGTTGACGCATCTATTATGCCCAAAATTGTTTCGGGCAATACAGCATCGCCAGTTATTATGATCGCGGAAAAGGCAGCTGATATGATCAGAGGGCGCGGATAGAATGCCTACCAAAAGCAACCACGTAATTGTTGCAACTCTTAGAGTTGAAGAACAGCACAGAGTGACTTTTTTAGAGGTTGTCAAAACTCTAGCGGAAGCAACATTGCTGGAAACTGGATGCTTAGACTTTGAATTGCATTTGCCCGAAGACGGCTCTGCATGCATCATGATTTACGAGGTTTGGCAGTCAAAGGCACACTGGGAAACACATATGGCAACGGCTCACATTGCACAGTTCAAAACAGATGTTGCATCGTTTTCACCAGTAGCTGAACTCCAACATTTTCAAAAACTGTAAGCAGATCAAAGTTTGGCCGACGCCTTTGTTCAGCGTCGGCCAAATAGAATTTATCCCAATGTAGGCATTGAGAACTGTGCGTCTTGGCGCATGCCTGCGGGCCATCTGCTCGTTGTGGTCTTCATTCTGCTGTAGAATCGAACGCCTTCCGTGCCGTGCATGTGGTGGTCACCAAACAGCGATGCTTTCCAGCCACCAAAACTATAGAACGCCATTGGCACTGGGATTGGAACATTTATGCCAACCATGCCAACTTCGATATCTTGAGAGAAGTTACGCGCTACGTCGCCATCGCGAGTAAAGATCGAAACCCCGTTTGCGTATTCATGTCCATGTATCAGATTTACTGCTTCGTCATAGGATTGAGTGCGAGCGATTGAAAGGACTGGCCCGAAGATCTCTTCCTTGTAAATCGACATCTCTGGTGTGACTTTGTCGAACAAAGAACCACCGATGAAAAAGCCATCTTCATGACCTTCTGGCTTTCTTGTTGTTCGTCCATCGATAACGAGTTCGGCGCCTTCTGATACACCAGCCTCAATGAATGAAGTCACTTTTGCCAAATGCTCTTTGGTTACGAGTGGCCCCATCTCCATACCGCCTTTCAGCGATGGGCCTACTTTGAGGGCTGCAATCTTGTCGGATAGTTTTTCCACCAAAGCGTCAGCCACAGCATCAGTAACCGGAACTGCGACTGAGATTGCCATGCAGCGTTCACCTGCGGAACCGTAAGCAGCGCCCATCAAAGCATTAGCAGCCATTTCAAGATCGGCATCAGGCATAATAACCATGTGGTTCTTTGCACCGCCGAGCGCTTGAACTCGTTTGCCATTAGCGACACCCTTTTGGTGGATATACTGCGCGATCGGCGTTGAGCCCACAAAACTAATTGCTTTGACTTCTGGCGCTTTCAGCAAAGCATCAACAGCAGTTTTGCCGCCGTGAACGACATTGAATACACCCTCTGGTAGACCAGCTTCTTTAAGCCATTCAGCCATCAAATTCGCAGCAGAGGGGTCCCGCTCGCTGGGCTTCAATATGAATGTATTGCCTGTGGCTAGAGCTACAGGGAACATCCACATTGGCACCATGGCCGGAAAGTTGAACGGTGTGATGCCTGCAACCACCCCTAGTGATTGACGCACCATATGACTGTCGACGCCAGTGCCAACATTTTCACTGAACTCACCCTTCATTAGGTGGGGGATGCCGACAGCAAATTCTACCACTTCTAGGCCTCGTGTCACTTCGCCTTGGGCATCGTCGAACGTCTTGCCGTGCTCTAGCGAGATAACGCTCGCTAGCTCATCAAGCCTTTCCCAAAGTATAGATTTGTAACGATCTAGAATTCTGGCGCGTCGCAGCGCAGGTGTCTTTGACCACTGTGGCCAAGCGCGCTTGGCAGCTTGCACTGCCACATCAACATCAGCGGCATTTGCAAGGCTGACTTGGCCACTAACTTCACCGGTTGAAGGGTTGAATACACTCTGCACTTCGTCAGACGATCCGGCGACAAGTTCGTTTGAAATAAAGTGATCGATTTTGTTCATTGATCTCACAGCTCCAATGTTTGGAGTTGCAATATAGAGCTTGAATTATTGAGACTAAATAAGCGATAATGAATAACTGAATTTCAAATTTAGAGATAAGATATGAATTGGGATGATGCGCGTCTATTCTTAGCAGTCGGTCGACATGGGCAGTTTCTGGCAGCGTCAAAGCATCTTGGTGTCAATCAGGCGACCTTGAGCAGACGTGTGTCTGCACTCGAAACTGCCGTCGGTAGCAAACTGTTGGTCCGCAGGACTAACGGGTGTGAACTTACAGACGCTGGGCGTAATCTTTTACAATCTCTTGAACGGGCCGAAGGGGAAATTATTGGTGGCCTCGAAGGTGTTGTTCAGCGTGACGCTGACATAAGTGGAACTGTACGAGTAGGCGCGCCGGATGGATTTGGCGTCGGTTTCCTAGCACCTAGGCTATCAGAGTTCAGTGCCAAACATCCGGATATCAAAATTGAACTGGTGCCTGCGCCACGAAGTTTTTCACTGTCTCAACGAGAAGCTGACATTGCCATTATGGTCGGTCGGCCGGAAAAAGGCCGCTTGGTGGCTAGAAAGCTGACAGACTATAGCTTGAGCCTTTATGCAGCGCCTAGCTATTTGGAGGAACATGGCCGTCCATCAAGCCAACGCGAGTTATCAAATCATCGACTAATTGGTTTCGTAGATGACCTAATTTATGCTCCATCACTCAATTACACCCATGAGTTCTCCCGCACTTGGCGATCCAGTGTTTCAATCTCAAGTGCCGCCGGTCAACTTGAAGCTGCAAAGGGAGGGGCAGGGATTGCCATTTTACATGACTATTTGGCCCGTCCTGTTGCTGGATTAGAGCAGGTTCTACCGACATCGTCTGTAACGCGCTCATACTGGATTGCTGTGCATGAAAGCCAACGCGAATTGGCGCGTATCACCGCTGTTAGCAGTTTCCTTGGTAGAATTGTTGATGAGCGCCGAGAGTTGTTTAAGCGATAAGCGGCGTCGATCATAATCCAAATTTCAGTCGTGAAGATGTTGCGCTGCTAGCTGCAAAGTGAGCAAAATCAAACACGTATCATTGCTTTCGGGTGAATTCCTTTTCGCTGCGTTTTCGTATTCTGCGGTGTTGTCTACGGCCTTGGTGGAAACAAATTCCCCTCAATTCTTCTTTGCTTCTTGACTCCAGTCGCTCAACCATTTTATTAGTTCGTCAACTTACCGAACTAATAGAATGGTTTTATGACTGAGGCAGCTAACAACATCCGTAAGCTAAACAAGTGCAACGTCTTTGAAACAATTGCGCACGAAGGACCGATCTCTCGTGCGGCGATTGCGAAGCAGTTGGGGCTTTCAAAGCAAACACTGTCAGAAGTCGCAAAACAGCTTGAGCAAGAAGGTTGGGTTCGCCAAGTAGGTCTGAGCAAAGGGGCTGTTGGTCGCGCTGCAATGAACTACGAAATTGTGCCTAATTCCGCTTATGTAGCAGCGGTCGATCTTGGCGGCACAAACATCAGAGTGGCTATTGCGGATTTGTCCTGCACAATATTTGGCGAGGCTTCTGAGCAAACAGATGCTAGAGGCGGCAAAGACGTTGTGATGCAAATTGCCCGGGTTTGTCGTTCGGTGATGGCAGAGCATAATTTAGAGTATGAAAAACTTCGTCTTGCTGTGGTCGGAGTGCCCGGAGCGCCTGATAGTGAAACCGGCGCTGTCAATATGGCACCAAACATCGCCCACTTAGACGAGATAGACGTGCCCGGCTGCTTAAGCGCTGAGTTGGGTGTGGACATAATTGTAGAAAACGACGTGAACCTGGCGGTCTTGGGCGAGCATTGGGGCGGCACAGGGCAAGGTCATGATGACATCGCATACATTGCTGTTGGTACCGGTATCGGCGCAGGAATTATGGTTGGTGGTGAACTGGTCCGTGGCAAAAATGGTTCTGCTGGCGAACTTGGGTTTTTGCCTTTTGGTGCTGACCCATTTGAAGAAGCTTCTCTACGTCAAGGAGCGTTAGAGCGCGCAACCGCGACCCATGCAATTCGGGGGCACCATGAGAGCCTGACTGGCGAATTGCTGTCGGTTCCAGAAATATTTGATAGGCTCGAGACTGATGAAAGCGCGCGCACGGTTCTTGATAATGTCGCGCGCGAAATAGCGCGAGCTTGCGCAGCCGTAATGGCCATAACCGATCCGGAACAGATTGTGTTTGGTGGATCAATCGGCCGGCGACCAGAATTGTTTGAACGCGTTGAGCAGTATTTGTCGCGTTTGACGACTTCAAAAACCGAAATCGGTATCAGTGGGCTTGGTGGTCGTGCAGCCCTAATTGGCGCAGCGTCTGTAGGATTAAGCCAAGTTCACGCAACATTGTTGGCCGACGGTGCACCTGGTGCTGAAATTAGTCTACCACCAGCGAAGCTTCAAAAACTGGGAGCGTTGGCAGATGTCTAATTTCCGTTCAACGTTGGCCGCAGTCTTTGATGAGCAAAAAGCAATTTCTTTGCTTCAAGGCGCTGTGCAGACGCAGAGTATTACGGGAAACGAAGCAAACTTCGTTTCCTATTTGGACCACCAATTCAATCAGCTGGACTTAGATTCAACTACCGAGGATTTTTTACCGGGCAGACCAAACATTTTCGGCAAAAAGTCAGGTGCTGGTAGCGGCAAGAATCTGCTTTTCGTGGGCCACACTGACACAGTTCATGTGGAGGGTTGGCGCGAAAAATGGGCGGGCGATGTACGCGAGGATCCCTTCTCAGGAGCGATCGTCGACGGCGAAATGTGGGGCCGTGGCACGGGTGACCTAAAAGGCGGAATTTGTACAAGTCTGGCGGCAATGTCGCTGATAAACGCAACAGGCATTGGGCTGAAAGGCGATGTATCATTTGCGTTTATTGGTGATGAGGAAAGCGGTGAACAAGGCTCCGGCGTGAGTGCTGGTATCGACCATTTGACCCAGTCTGCTGCATTCCTAAACGAGACGAAACCTGACTTTGCGATTTATGTAGAACCAACACAGTTACAGGTGTTTCCTGCTCAAATGGGTTTCTTCATTGCTGATATTGAGATCCAAGGAAAATCCGCATACTTCGGTGTCCCTGAGCAAGGAATAGATGCGTTAAAAGCGGGTCATAAAGTCCTTAGCGAGATTTGGAAGCTGTCTGATGAGATGGCCAAGAGTGCAAGTCATGCGTTAGTCGGAAATGCGTTTATTCTAGTCACTGAGATCACTGGTGGTGGCTACATTGCAGTACCTGGACAATGCAAACTGTCGCTCATTTGTAAAGTTTTGCCGGGGCAATCTTTAGATGATGCTGTGCTTGGACTTGAGAACTCAATCAAGCTTGGCCTTGAAGGCACTGGATGTACATCAAATGTTGAGTATCCAGCGGGCAGGGATCACAAATTTGGCGGCTCCCCAACCGACATTGCGGCGGACCTGACGCCAATCAAACTACTCAGCGAAATTCTGGACAAAAAAACGGAACTAAGCGGCAACATCAATGGCGCCCCTTATTGGTCTGAAGCTCCATTTATCATCGAGCGCTTGCAATGCCCAACGGTCTATTGCGCACCCGGCAACATCGCGAACTGCCACACGCTCGAAGAACGAATTTCCATAAAGGAATACATCGCAGGGATATTGGCGATGGCAGAATTCATCGTGCGCTTTTGCGGTGCCGAAGAAGAATAATAAAAAAAGAGGAGAATTCACAATGCAATCAATCAAACAAACGGCGCTGGCAACAATTGCCGTCTTCGCACTCACTGGTGCAGGCATGGCTCAAACTGTAGGACCCAGCGGAGAAACAGCTACACCGTCGGCAAGCGTTGTTGTCGCTGACACCGATGTTGCCGCGCTTAAAGCAGGCAATTACAAAGCTGCATTCGTTTGGCACGATCAGTCAGATTTTGTGTCTGCTGTGTCTCTTGGCGCAACCGACGAATTTGATCGCTTAGGAATTGAAGTTGTCGCAACAACAAACGCGGGTTTTGATACTGCAAAACAACGTAGTGACATTGAAACCGTCATGGCAAAATCGCCAAACATCGTACTCGCTTTGCCACTTGATCCTGTTGCTTCAGCGGCTGCTTTCAAAGAAGCGACGGAAACCGGTGTTCAGCTGGTATTCTTGTCGAACGTGCCTGCAGGATATGTCCACGGCGAGCAATATACTTCAATTGTCACAGACGATCTTTTCCAAATGGGTAAACAAGCTGCTGATGCGCTAGCTAAAGACATGGGTGAAAAAGGCTCAGTCGGTTGGATTTATCACGACGCAACATATTACGTCACCAACCAACGCGATAATGCATTCAAAACGACAATCGAAAATGATTATCCGAACATGGAAATCGTTGCGTCCGCAGGCATTAGTGACCCAGCTCGTGCAGAGGAGATCGCAAATGCGATGTTGCTAAAACATGCGGACCTTGGCGGCGTTTATGTGACTTGGGCTGGACCAGCCGAGGGTGTGCTTTCAGCACTGCGTTCTAATGGCAACAAGACAACAAAGATTGTGACATTGGATCTGTCAGAGCCAGTTGCCTTGGATATGGTTCGTGGCGGAAACGTCAGTGCAATAGTGGCTGACGAAGCTTATGAACTCGGCAGAGCAATGGCGGCTTCAGCAGCTCGCGGTCTTCTTGGGCAAAGCAGCCCAGCATTTGTTGTGGCTCCTGCAGTAACAGTTACTGCAGACAACGTGAGCGAAGGTTGGATGCTTTCGCTACATCGCGATGCGCCAAAAAGCCTAACAAAATAACTCCCTCCGACTTGTGGGGGCAGGCGTTCTGTCCCCTCAATTTTTCACATGGTCGACTGGACCGTGATAATGTTTCAACAGGATTTTGCACATGCAGAAGCTAGCCCAGTTTTCCCAAAAACTAAATCTGACGCAATATGTCGTCTATATAGGATTTTTGCTGATTTTCCTGTTCTTTGCGATTACCCTGGGTGGTGATGGTTTTTTAACTCAGCGCAATTTGACCAACATCGTTCTTCAAACGGCTCCCATTACGATTATGGCGATCGGCCTAGTCTTCGTCTTGGCCGCCGGTGAAATCGATCTTTCGTTTGGGTCAATTGTTGCCGTATCTGCGCTCGCTAGCGCAGTTGTTCTGGGCGAGCAGCCGATGTTCTTTGGCATAGCCGCTGGGCTAGGTGTTGGTATTGCAATTGGGTTTTTTAACGGGATCTTGGTGGCCTATCTTCGACTACCTTCTTTCCTCGTCACTCTAGCCACCATGGGGCTTTTTGCTGGTATCGCACGTACGATGACTGATCTGCGTTCAGTTCCCGTGTTGAATTCTTCCTTCGTCGAAATGTTTGGCTCAGGCTCGCTACTTGGGGTGCCGTCTCTTGTCCTTTGGACAATTGGTGCCGTCGCACTTGGGCACTTCGTATTCCGTGAGACCAAGTTTGGCGCGCACGTTTTAGCGACTGGTGACAATTCTCGAGCAGCTCAAGTTTCAGGCATCAAAGTGCCTCGTATTCGTTTGTTGGTCATGATGGTGTGTGGCGCATGTGCCGGGTTAGCTGGCTTGCTTTATGCCGGTCGATTGCAGTCTGCTCGATACACGCTGGGTGAGAGCGATCTAATGACTGTGATCGCGGCGGTCATCATCGGCGGCACAGCACTTAATGGCGGAAAAGGCACCATAATAGGCGCTCTAGTAGGTTCTCTCATGATGGGCATGCTGAACAACGGCCTTATTCTAATGGGCCTCTCTGTCTCTGACCAAATGATCGTTCGTGGTGTTATAATTCTAATTGCTGTCGCCATTTCATTGCGCGACGTAAATCGATAGGGGGCACAGATGTTTCTAGACCTTATTCGCAGAAGAAATCCAAAACTCATCGAAGTATCTATTGCGTTGCATCAAGCAGGAAAGATCCCTGCGAATGCTTATGTACTTGACTTGGATGTCGTGGAGGCAAACGCCGCTAAATTGCGCGCGGAAGCTGATCGCTTGGGTATGAAAGTCTTTGCAATGACCAAGCAAGTTGGTCGTAATTCTGGATACTGCAAAGCCGCAGTTCGCGGTGGTGTCGATCGTTCAGTTGCAGTGGATGTTGCCTGTGCCGTAGCCACAACCCGTGCAGGCATGCAAGTAGGGCATGTGGGGCACTTAGTTCAAGTGCCGCGCTTTGAGGCAGACATGGTCGCTAACTACATTAAGCCTGACTATTGGACCGTCTTTAGCATCGAAAAGGCCGAAGAAGCTGCCGAAGCTGCCAGCAATGCAGGTAGGGTGCAAAACATTCTTGTGCGCATCAAGGCAGATGGTGATACCTTTTACAAAGGACATGAAGGCGGCATAAGCGCGAACGACATTGTTCAGTTTGCGAAATCTGTTGATGCGTTGGAAGGTGCAAGGTTCGCCGGCATAACAACGTTCCCCGCGCTCTTGTTTGATCAAGACACTAATCAGGTTCAGCCAACGCACAATCTAACAACACTGGAACATGCGGCGGCGGCGCTGGTTGATGCGGGATATCAGGATATTGAGATTAACGCACCTGGCACAACTTCTTCTGTTGTTTTGGAGGCCTTGGCTAATGCTGGTGCAACACAATGCGAACCCGGAAACGCTTTGCACGGAACAACGCCTCTGCATGCAGTTAAAGACCTGCCAGAGTTACCAGCTGCTGTTTATGTAACTGAAGTTTCTCATCTGCACGAAGATAAAGCTTATTGCTTTGGGGGCGGGCTCTACATCGATCCCGTTTTTCCAGATTACGACGTGCAAGCATTCGTGTCGTCGATGCCAACGTCACAATCATCAGCAATGGCCAGTGTCGAAATTCCGCCAACCACGGCGATAGACTATTACGGCATGATCGATAACACAGGTGAAGTGCGGGCCAAGTCCGGTGACAGCGTCGTGTTTGGGTTCAGAGGACAGGCCTTCGTGAAACGCAGCTACACGGTTGGCGTGTCTGGCATCTCGACTGGAAATCCCAGAGTAGAAACAATCGAAAACATATTCGGACAAGCGGAAGCTTGGCCCAATCTGAGGTAGTCATATGAATACCGAGAATTCAAAAACCGATGTTCTTGATCTTAAAAACATCCATAAGTCTTTTGGCGGCGTTGTAGCTATTGAAGACTTTTCATTACAGCTCAAGGCTGGTGAAATTGTTGCTCTTGTTGGTGATAACGGCGCGGGGAAATCAACCCTGATCAAAATCATATCAGGTGTTTACTCTCCTTCCTCAGGTGCTATCTCATTTGATGGCTCCGAGGTCAGTTTCAAAGACGCGACAGAGGCGCGTAAATCAGGCATCGAAGTCGTCTATCAAGACCTTGCTTTGGCCGATGAACAAGCTGTCTATATGAATTTGTTTTTGGGTCGAGAGAAAACTAAGGGCCCATTTGGTAGATTGGATCGCAAGGCTATGGTGCAAGAAACCGAACAGTTGGTCGAAGAGCTTGATGTTCGAATTCCATCGGCCGACGCCACCATTAGAAATCTTTCTGGCGGACAACGCCAAGGTGTCGCCATTGCGCGCGCAACACATTGGGCAAAGAAGCTGGTATTGCTCGACGAGCCTACAGCGGCACTCGGTGTCGCGGAAACTGCTAAGGTTGAAGACATCGTCGCTGCTCTAAAAGAACGCGATTTAGCTGTGTTGATCATCAGCCACAGCTTAGACCAGGTTTTCAGACTATCTGATCGTATCTGCGTGCTGCGACGCGGCAAACAAATTGGCATTCGACAAACGTCCGCCACTGATAAGAACGAGATCGTGTCAATGATTACCGGCTTGTAGTGTAATCGTCTCCTGTTCAAGCTGAGCTGAGGAGTTTACTCATTACCGGAGCAGTTTTGCGACCTTTTTTGCGTGTCAGCTGGCTGAAGTGTTGAGGCGAGCATATCGGGAAACTAACGATAAAATTTACACACAGAGTTATACACTTGGCCGTATTGCGTTGAAAACAGGTTAGTTTAGAAGTTTGAAAATCCGCCACCGGGCAACACTGAGTTTCCTGTATTTCGGATTGTCTAGTAGGAGCAGGATAGCTCAACTTGCATCGTATCAACTCATATCTGCATAAATGCAAGCACGAGTTCACACAGGCCAAGACAATGTAAATCTGAATCGACCCAATCACCAAACTCGTTTAAGACAACATCACCGAACTGTATGGATTGTTTGTACAATTTCAGGCGTATTCGTAATTCAAAATGGAGATTGCAGTGAGCAAGTTCATACTAAAAGTTGAATGTAAATCACAGCCTGGAGTCGTTGCAGAAATCTCAACGTTTTTAGCGAACAGAAACTGCAATATTACTGACAGCGCGCAATATGACGATTTGGATGTCAGTGGTTTCTTTATGCGCATTAGTTTTGACTGCGAAGAGCAGCTAGATATCTGCGAATTTGAAAAGAGTTTTGTTCCAATTGCACAAAAACTGGACATGCAGTTTGAGTTCTTTGACACGTCACATAGAATGAAGGTGATGATCTTTGTTTCTAAGTTCGGCCATTGTTTGAATGACCTGCTTTACCGTTACAGAATTGGCGCGCTGCCAGTTGAGATAGCGGGAGTGATTTCAAATCATGAAACGTATCGTGATCTAGTTGAAAACCAATCTATCCCATTTCACTACATCCCCGTGACCCGAGAAAACAAAATCTCAGCTGAGCAACAGCAACTAAAGCTGATCGAGGAAACAAATGCTGATCTGGTGATCTTGGCGCGGTATATGCAGGTACTTTCTGACGAAATGTGCACCAGAATGGCAGGTCGTATAATTAACATTCACCATTCATTTCTTCCAAGCTTTAAAGGTGCAAACCCATACAAACAAGCTCACAATAAGGGTGTGAAACTTGTCGGCGCTACGTCGCATTATGTGACAGCGGATTTGGATGAGGGCCCAATTATTGAACAAGACACTGTGCGCGTTACACATGCTCAAAGTGCGAATGATTTTGTTGCCCTGGGTCGTGACGTTGAAAGCCAAGTTCTTGCTCGGGCAATACATGCACACATCCATCACAGGACGTTCATTGCAGGGCAAAAAACCGTCGTGTTTCCAGCTAGTCCAGATAGCTATGCATCTGTGCGTGTTCTATAGCGTTTCGTAATTCTGTTAGTCTGACTTATGCTCTGGCGATCACGGCCGGGGAATTGTCATGGCGAAACCAAAATCGACGACGCTCAACATTGTTGGGCCGGTGGGTGAGTTTCCGCAGGTTAAACTTATAGCGCCGACGACTTCAGAATACATTTTGTTAGGGCTGGAGATCGACCATCGTCCACCCATTGGTTTCTTCATTGAAAGCGGTCGCAAGCGTATGGTTCTTAGGACACTGAAGGCTGCTGCATCTGAGTTTCAGAGTGTTTCTGGAGTGATTGGCGCAACATTGTTTAAGACGCTAATATCGTCACCGGGTGGTGGAACGTACTTGAATGCGAACCCTGAAATTCCAATCGCCAAATATGATGTGGTTTTGTTGATTGAATTGACAGATCGAGATGTGTTGGATGCATTTGTGCGATCTGAAATGTGGAAGCTTGCTGAAAGTTTCGCCAAGGAGAACAGTCGAAAAACACTGATGCACACGGCCGTGAATTTTAGACGTATTGGTGCAGTAGATCACAGCCGAGGCGGTGTATTTCTGTTCAATTTTTTCGCCGCAGATAGTCTGGAGCAGAACCTAGCAGTCTGGGAGTATACGGCTGGCTGGTTCACAGATCAGACGGGATTGGATAACTCCACGCTGCTGGTGCCAGATCCGGACGAAAACAGCGATTACACAGTGATCAACCACTGCCGGTGGGATCACCTGTGGGACATTATGCCATCATTGCTGTTTAAGCGAAGTTTCAAAGACTATGTTATCCGCAATTTTGATGCGAACCAGACCGGTCCCGTGCCAATTCTTTATCGATTAGCTTGGGTTTAGCATCGATTCGTCTATGTTTTTTGTGTCGGGTTTGTATCCCTGTTGTCTAAGCCTCGGCCCTAAATGGTTCTAAACTCTTTTCAAATGCCTCTATGAAATCCAGAACCAGAAGCGATCGCGTACCGGAAAGTGGGCGTAAAATTGATAGTTTGTGATCAATTTTGGGAGCAAACGGGCGAATAATGATGCCGCTGTTTTCATATTGTGCGGCATCAAGCGCACTCACAACAGAAGCCCCTTTGCCTTGGGCAACGATGGTGCAAGCAGCTGTAAATTGTCGCACTTCGATCCATGTATTTATCGGCACACCTTGCTGAGCGAAGCTTTGTTGCATGGCGATATGAAACGGACTGTCGCGGCGAGAGTGAATTATTTTCTCGCCCAATAAGTCGGTCGGCGTGATTGATTCTTTGTCTTTTAGAGGGTGACCTTCAGGCAAAATACAGACAGTTTTGATAGGAATATCAACACGTTCGGTGGCAGGATGGCCGGAAAATCCGTCTGTAATACCACAGTCATATTGTTGACCAATAATCCACTCAAGGATTCGTTCTGGGCGGTCTGGCTCAAGCGTAACGGTAACACCCGGACGCTGGTTCAAAAACTCAGTAAGAACCTTGGGAAGGTGGCTGGTAGCAAAGCCAGGTAGACACGCAATTCGAAGATGACCTGCTGTGCGTTCTTTAAGATCGCGACGTAAGTCTTCAAGGTGGTTCAGGCTTTCAAAAACCCTGCTCACTTCAGTCAACAAATAACGTGCTTCACTTGTAGGAGTTAGTGTGCCGCTTTTTCTCTCGAATAGCTCAAAACCCACAGCGCTTGAAAAGTCTGTGAGTAGGCGGCTAACGGCGGGTTGTGAAATGCCAAGCGATTTAGCTGCTTGGGTAACAGAACCTGTCTTCGCGGTGGCTTGAAAGGCTTCAAGCTGTCTTAGTTTAAATTTCAACGGTTTACCCCGATTTACAACCAATCTTTTGTCACAACTATAACATTTTGTTATGAAATTGGCAAAAAAAATATGCTTGCGTTATCTTTTTAGTTGGATAATGCTCTGGGCATAATTTGCTGTCTGGGAGGTTAAGAATGGCAATCAAGAAACTACTTTTAGCGACATCTGCGCTGGCTCTAGGTATGAGCACGGCATATGCACAAACAGAAATTCAGTGGTGGCACGCAATGGGCGGCGCAAACGGCGAACGCGTCGACAAGATCGCTGCTGATTTCAACGCAACACAGTCTGACTATGCAATTGTTCCTGTTTACAAGGGCAACTATACAGAGACGATGACAGCTTCAATCGCAGCATTCCGTGCTGGTGAGCAACCGCACCTTGTGCAGGTTTTTGAAGTTGGCACAGCAACAATGATGGCTGCCAAAGGCGCAATCTACCCAATTGAAAAATTGATGAATGATGCGAATGAGCCTTTTGACAAGTCTGATTACTTGCCTGCAGTTATCTCATATTACCAAACACCTGAAGGCGAATTGCTTTCAATGCCTTTCAACAGCTCAACGCCTGTACTTTGGTACAATGCGGACGCTTTGAAAACAGCTGGTGTTTCTGCTCCAACAACATGGGACGAAGTGAAAACAGCTTCGAAAGCCCTTGTTGATAGCGGTATGGCTTGTGGCTTGTCATTCGGTTGGCAGTCTTGGGTGATGATCGAGAACTTCTCTTCTTGGCACAACCTTGAAACCGGCACGAAAGAAAACGGTTTCGCTGGCTTTGACACAGAGTTCACATTCAACAACGAAGCTGTTGTTTCTCGTCTAGACGATATTGCCAGCATGAGTGCTGACAAGCATTTCGTTTACGGCGGACGTCGGGGTGACAGCCTGCCTCTATTCACTAACGGTGAATGTGGCATGTGGATGAACTCTTCTGCGTATTACGGCTCAATTAAAGGCCAAGCAGAGTTTGAATTCGGCCAAACAATGTTGCCATTGGACACCGGCGTTGCAGATGCAGCTCAGAACTCAATCATCGGTGGTGCAACACTTTGGGCACTGGCTGGACACGAAGCTGAGGAATACAAAGGTCTTGCTAAGTTCATGACTTACTTGTCTTCAGCAGAAGTTCAAGCTTGGTGGCATCAAGAAACTGGTTATGTGCCGATTACGCACGCTGCGCACGCGCTTAGCCAAGAACAAGGTTTCTACGATTCGAACCCTGGTACAGATACAGCGATCAAGCAACTTAGCTTGAATGAGCCTACACCAAACTCACGCGGCATTCGCTTTGGTAACTTCGTGCAAGTTCGCGACGTGATCAACGAAGAAATGGAAGCATTGTGGGCTGGTGACAAAACAGCTCAACAAGCAATGGATACTGCGGTTGAACGCGGTAACGCTCTTCTTCGTCGCTTCGAGAAATCTGTTAAGTAAAACTCACATCTTTACGGTTCGGCGGCCCTTTATTGGGCCGCCTAATTATCAGATGAAATTCGTACTTAGGGGCAATAATGCTAAAGCGCGTTCACTTTAATTCGTCGATTTTGCCCTACTTGCTGGTGGCGCCGCAGATCATCATCACTTTGGTGTTCTTTATCTGGCCGGCTAGCCAAGCTGTTTATCAATCATTCCTCATCGAAGACGCCTTTGGTCTTTCAAGCGAATTTGTTTGGTTTGAAAACTTTGAATACTTATTTGCTGACGAGCTCTATCACGCGAGCTTTGTGCGCACTCTTTTCTTCTCAGCGGCGGTGGCATTTCTTTCAATGTCGTTCGCGCTTGTACTTGCTGGCTTTGCAGATCGCGTAGTTCGCGGCGCAACCACATACCGAACAATGCTTATCTGGCCTTATGCGGTGGCCCCTGTTCTAGCGGGCGCGCTTTGGGTGTTTATGTTCAACCCGACACTTGGCATCTTTCCATACTTTTTTGAGTTCTTCGGTTACGACTGGAACCACTATCTAAATGGCGGGCAAGCAATGGCTTTGGTCGTAATGGCCGCAGCATGGAAACAGGTCGCCTACAATTTCTTGTTCTACTTAGCAGCGATGCAGTCCATCCCTCGCTCGATTATCGAGGCTGGTGCAATCGATGGTGCGCGACCGATCCGTCGTTTCTGGACACTCATTTTCCCACTTGTGTCACCGACAACATTCTTCCTGCTGGTGATCAACGCAGTCTATGCTTTCTTTGACACGTTCGGAATCATTCACGCCGTAACCCAAGGCGGCCCTGCAAACTCCACAACTATCCTTGTGTACAAAGTTTTCAACGACGGATTTGTCGGACTGGACCTCGGCGGCTCCGCAGCTCAATCCGTTATCCTGATGTTCCTCGTGATCGTTATGACATTCATCCAATTCCGTTACATCGAGAACAAGGTGGAATACTAATGGTTGAAAATCGACCCATCCTAAATGTGATGACGCACCTTGTTCTGATGTTGGGTGTTGCAATTGTCGCATTGCCAATTTGGATCACATTTGTTGCGGCCACGCACGAAGAAGCAAGAATGTTGCAGGCACCAATTCCATTGCTGCCGGGTGCATACTTCTGGGACAACTTTAAAGAGACTTTCTTTGGATCGGGCCTGTCGGGTTCTCAATCTGCACCCGTTTGGCGCATGCTTTTGAACAGCATGGCAATGGCTATGATGATTGCATGCGGTAAAATCGCGATCTCTCTGATTTCAGCATTTGCAATTGTTTACTTCAAGTTCCCATTCCGCATGGGCTTCTTTTGGATGATCTTCATCACGCTAATGCTGCCAGTTGAAGTGCGTATCCTTCCAACGTTCGAAGTCGTTGCAGATCTTGGGCTTTTGAACAGTTACTGGGGGCTTTCTATTCCGCTGATCGCTTCGGCGACGGCCACTTTCATGTTCCGCCAAGTGTTTTTGACAATACCTGACGAGATGCTTGAAAGCGCGCGTATCGACGGTGCTAAGCCGCTTCAGTTCTTTTGGGATATTCTCATTCCACTCAGCCGAACCAACATCGCAGCGCTGTTCGTGATCCTATTCATTTATGGTTGGAACCAATATTTGTGGCCTTTGTTGATCACAACCGACAGCGATATGACAACGATCGTGATGAGCATCAAGCAAATGCTTGAAGCTGCCGAACAATCTCCAAAATGGAACATCATTATGATGACCGCTTTGTTGGCAATGTTGCCCCCCGTTTTCGTGGTGGTAGGCATGCAAAAGCTCTTCGTTAAGGGCCTAACAGAGACGGATAAGTAGGAAAAACCATGGCATCTATAGTTTTAAAAAACCTCGTAAAATCCTACGGCAAAACTGAAGTTTTACATCAGGTAAGTGGTGAGTTTTCTGACGGAGAATTCATCGTCATCGTGGGGCCTTCGGGCTGCGGAAAATCAACTCTGCTCAGAATGATTGCTGGCCTGGAGTCGGTAACAAGTGGCGAAATTTCTATTGGAGACAAAGTCGTCAACGAGCTTGAGCCAGCCGATCGCGATATAGCTATGGTTTTCCAGAACTATGCGCTCTATCCGCACATGACTGTGCGCGAAAACATGGCCTACGGTCTCAAGATTCGAAAGATTCCAAAAGCTGAGATAGCGCGACGCGTTGAAGAAGCTGCGGATATTCTGGAAATAGGGGACTACCTCGACAGACGGCCACGCCAACTGTCAGGCGGCCAACGTCAACGCGTTGCAATGGGCCGCGCAATTGTTCGTAATCCGCAGGTGTTCCTGTTTGATGAACCGCTTTCCAACTTGGATGCAAAACTGCGCGTACAGATGCGTCTTGAAATCCGCAAGCTTCAGCGTCGTCTTGATGTCACTTCGATCTATGTGACACACGACCAAGTCGAGGCAATGACCTTGGGTGACCGATTGATGGTCCTCAATGGTGGTTTTGTGGAGCAATTTGGCACGCCGATCGAACTCTACGATCGCCCGGCTTCTGTCTTCGTGGCGGGGTTTATAGGAAGTCCTGCAATGAACTTGCTGACGGTAACAGGTGGGCACAGTGTCGTGCAGTTTGACAATGAAACAAAGTTAAGTGTCAAAGCCCCGATTTCCGGCCAAATTACACTGGGCATTCGGCCTGAACATCTAATCGAAGATGCCAAGGGTGAGTTCATCATTGAGGCAGAAATGTTTGAACAGCTGGGTGCCAACACACTTGTGCATGGTCGCCTTCAGAATAGTAAAACCCAAATCGTTGCTAGCTTGCCCGGACACGTGTCTAAAGAACCGGGTACTGAGATGCGTTTTAGCGCGGATAAAAACCTATTGCATTTCTTTGACGTGAAAACTGGAAAGCGTCTAGACGGATGACGCAATTCCACCAATTGGATGCATTTAGAGGCGACGAAAAGCTGGTGCGCATTGTTGGTCATCGCGGCGCGCGTGGCTTTATGCCAGAGAACACGATGTTGGGTTTCGAATGGACGTTAGAAATGGGCGTCGAAACGCTAGAGTTCGACGTCGTGTTGACCAAAGATTTGGTCCCTGTAATTGTCCACAACCATCAACTGACAAGATCCACAGCAAAAACGGCCGATGGAAGATTTGTGCAAGGTGCTGAGCCAGAGATATCTCAGCTCACTTACCAGCAAATATGCGAGTACGACGTCGGCGGTATTGATCACACGAGCGAGTATGGCCAACGTTTCCCAGACCAAGTGACTCTGGACGATTTAAAGGTTCCTCGTCTCGCAGATTTGTTAGAACTCGTTTCAACGCCACAATTTTCTAATGTCGGATTGATGCTTGAAATCAAGTCGGATCCCAAAGCACAAGACCTTGAGATGGTTCGCAAAGTCACTGTCGAAAAAGTCGTCGAAGTTGTACGCAATGCAGGGCTTGTTGATCGCACAATCTTGCACAGTTTTGATTGGAAAATGTTGGCGGAATGTCAACTACAAGCGCCAGAAATGCCCTCATCCTTTTTGACCCAACTTCCATCGAATGACGATGATACCAGTGAAGACTCCGCGCTAGAATTCAGCTCAAATCTACGGGATGCTTCTTCCGTTCCAGAATTGGTTGCCAATGCAGGTGGAAAACTATGGTGCCCCTTCGTAAAAGACTTGAACGCTGAGGATGTGGTTCGCGCCAAACAGCTTGGCCTGTTAGTGGTCACATGGACAGCCAACGAATTGTCTGAAATCAACCAAGCGATTGATCTAGGCGTCGACGGTATAGTTTCGGACTTCCCTGGACGGGTGCAACATGCGCTATTGCAACGTGGGTATTGTTGGTCTCGAACGCCTGAGAACCTGCACAATCCAGTCCGTGAAAATGCCGGATCGGCAGCGGTATAATCAATGGCGCTGCTAGAGTTTCTGATTTCCATTTTTGGCGCGACGATGCTGCTTCTGTTTGCAGTCCGCTTAGTACAAAATAGCATTGAACGCATCAAGGGGCCTGAGTTTAGGCGTCTTCTTACGCAAACGCGTAGCCCATATGGCGCTTCAATCGCTGGGTTCTTTCTAGCGATCCTGCTACAAAGTTCAGCTGCTGTTGCCGTTCTCACCGCAGGCTTCTCGGTAGGTAACTCATTGAGTGCTGCGACTGGCCTTGCCATCATTCTTGGTGCTGATTTGGGCTCCGCAATTGTTGTGCAGATTCTATCGTTCGATCTGCGCTGGCTTGCCCCATTTTTGCTGGGCGTTGGTGGTTGGCTTTACCTGAAGTTCAACGCGCGAAACGTTCGCCAAGTCGGACGTATCATGCTGGGTATTGCCCTAATCATCGTGGCGCTGGGCATGCTGCGCGCAACCATTGAACCTTTGCAGTCCAGTGAACTACTTCCTGCTATTGAAGGATTTTTGGCCGCCGATCCGGTTTTGGCATTTGTAGCTGGCACAGTGTTGGCCTTTATCATGCACTCGAGTGTTGCGGCAATTCTGATGTTTGGCGTCGCGGTGTCAGCACAAGCACTTTCGCTGGACGTAGGTATCATTCTAGTTCTGGGTGCGAATTTAGGTGGAGCGTTGGTGCCACTTTGGATCACGCGCTCAATGCCGACAGAGGCACGTCGTTCTGTGGCATCCAATGTCGCGTTAAGGGGCTTAACAGCCGCGTTAATCGCACTTTGCTATGCTCGTGGTTGGCTTTCTGGACTGAACGTAGGGCAGTTCGGGATAGTGGGCTTTCATCTCGTCTTCAATTCACTTTTGTTGCTCTATTTGCCATTCGTCGGATTCATTGCTCGTGGTGCAATAAGTCTAATGCCGCAAAGCGAGACATCGCAAAGTTCCGAAGGTTCAATGCTCGAACGGTCATTGTTGGACGAACAAGCACTGAAATCTGGTGCTTCTTCTTTGATCTCGTTGAGCCGAGAAGTAGTGCGTATTACGCAAGTTACTGAGCAGATGGCTAAGGAAGTTCTGGCATGGTTTGTTTCCGGGTCATCGCCCAACACTGAGTTGTTGAAAAAGGACCGTCAGCTTGTTCACAAGGCTGGGCAAGCAGTACGTCAATATGTGACCAGAATGCCAAATGACCAGCTAAGCAAAGCTGAATTTAAACGGCTCCGTGATTTAGCTGACTATGCGTTGTCGCTTGAAGCCGCATCTGACACTTTGGTGCAGCGCTTGCTCAGTGTTATCGAAACTTGCAATCGAGAAAAGCTCAGCTTTTCAGATAGCGGCAGCAAAGAAATACTGAATATCGCCGAACAGATACTGCAGAATATGACCAAATCCTACGATCTGCTCGTCACCGCTGACGTTGAGACTGCCCGTGAACTTTTCCGGGACAAAGACGAGCTTGGCGCCCTAATCGGACGCTCACGCAAACGGCATCTCATGCGCCTAAAAGACGGTTATGAAACCAGCATCGCTACAAGCGAGCTTCATCTCGAGTGTTTGTCTGCAATGAAAGAGCTAAACGCGCGCACAGTTTCCAACGCTTATCCGATCTTAAAGCGTGAAGGTCAATTGCTCGAAACGCGTCTGATACTAGAGGTTTAGTCTCGTTTGAAGTTGTGCTGTTGAGGGGGGGGCTTGTTTCGCGGAGCAAGGGAGTTAACTGTTTTCTCTGAATCAGATACTCTTTGTTGTAGATCGCGGACAACAACAAAGTTAGCAGCTCACAAATGGAAGTTTTCTCAGCCGAAGGTAAGCAAAACTACAACGAATTGGGTTTTTCGATTTTTCGAAATGCTCCCAATCTGTTGGGCTATCTTGATGACATCAAAAATGAAGTCGATCAATTGGCGCATTCTTATGGCTTTATGCAGCCTTTTTGCGGAGACCAGGAACACTTTGATCCACCGATTGGGGAGCAAAGAAACCGCTTCTATCGTTCTTTGAGGTATTTGCCCAGTTTGGGCCGTTTGGGCAATAGCACGTTGCTAAGCGAAACCAGCAAAGAGCTCGGACTGTCAATGCCACTGGTTATGAATGCGAGTAACATTCGGATGGACCAAGGCGGGAAAAACCCGAACAAATTTCATTGGCACCAAGACTATACCTATCTTTTGGGTTCAATGAACTCGATTACCTATTGGCTACCATTGCAATCAGTGTCAGCCACTCTTGGCGGAATTGAGCTTGTGCCTGGCTCTCACCGCGAAAATCTGCGCAAGTTTAAGGTCACAAATGACGCGGCGCGCTCCAAGTCTGGACACTTATCGCCGAACGACCTGGTGCTCGAAAACGCACCGGAAAATGATGGAAGTCCAGTTCAACTCGAATATGGAGAAGGGGTGGTTTTCTCGCAGTTCTTGCTACATCGTAGTTTGGAGCATATCGGTCCCCATACGCGTTGGACGGTTCAAATTCGCGTAAGCGACGCCCAAGACGAGAGCTATAGAGAGTTTGGGTGCCCCATGGGCGACACGACAACGATTTTACAACATGACGCTTTGCGTTCGAAGTTGGTTGTTGGTTAGTGACACCCATGAGTTTGAGCTGATCATGAATATAAACAATTATCATAACTCCATGTTCACAGGCGAAGTCATCCATGCTGATTGGATTGATGAATGTGCACGATACTTGCAAAGTGTGTTCGGGGAGACCATTGCTGGCAAAAGTATTGTCGACTACGGATTTGGTCGCGGGAATTGGACACTCGCTTTTCTAAAGCTGGGCGCCGAGAGTGTTACCGCCGTCGAGGCTTCGCAGAGTGCCGCAGATAAGTTTCAGCGCTACATAGAAGCGAACAATATCGAAAACGTAAAGATAGTTGTCGGGAACGCGGACAACGAAAAGTTGAACCTTAATGCAGAAATCGTGTTTCTTTACGGTATTTTTCATCATGTTGAAAAACCAGAAAACCTTTTAGCTTCTGCCAAAAGCTGGCTGAATGGCGATAAAGGTAAAGTGCTGGTCTATGCATATGACCGCGGCGCTATGCGGGAAATACTTGTGAATGCGTGTCGTGAAATGCTTGCTGGCGCAAAAATGGAGGACGGTTGGGAACTGCTGCTGCACCCTCATGCCCGCCACCGAGCGATAGATGATCTGACGGCTCCAACGATCACATTTTGGTCTGCAGATGATCTCGTCTCAGCAGCATCGGCCGTTGGAATGGGATTGTCCTCGCAAGCCAAGGACTTTTCGCATTTTCAGAATAAGACCTTGGCACCAGAATTCGACCCATATGTTTTGGTCTTAGGACCAAATGAAGATGTTTCCAACAATGAAGTGCCTATCGCTAATCTACACAAATATGTAGATGAATATCTAATCTTGGAAGAGGCACTAGATTTGATTGCGAAACTTGGCGATGAGGCTACAAAAAAACAATGCGCCATTGGTGTTTTCAACTCATGGTTCTCCGGTGCGGAGCCTGCATGTTTTGAGGATAAATTATTATACCTGTGGCGATTTTTGTTCCGTGCGCTCACTTCTAATTCTTCAATGTTTCAGGACAGTGTGTTGAGCGAAAACCTTGAAGTTTTAGTCCAACTCACACGTCGCGTTCCCCAAGAAGGAACTGTAAAACTTGAAGGTAACTGTCGGATGTTAAAAGAGAAAATAGCAAACAGCTCATTTAGAATTTAAATACCGTTGATTTGGTGTTTAATCCCATAAGAAGAAGAAACGAATATGAAATCTCTTGGTTTGCACAAAGATCCTTGGCACAATACTGGCGCTTGCGCCATTTCAGGTCACGCCAATGATTACGAGATTGCGTTTCTTTCCGAAGAGCGGCTTGATCGCGTAAAAGACAGTCGCGCGTTTCCTCAAAAGTCCATCGAAGCATGTATGCGCCATACTGGTATTGGCAAAATTTCGGAGTTTGATGCTGTTGTATTGGACTACATCGTAACCGACGAGGACTGGCGCCTTGATCAGTTTAAGAACCCTTGTTCAACAGAAAATGCGCTCAGAGATATAGAGGCAGAGCGTATTCATCTGATTGATCACCATCTTTGCCATGCCTATGCAACTTTCATGACTTCGCCATTCGAGGAAGCTGCCATTTTGATTATTGATGGCCGTGGATCGCGTAAGCAGACGCAGTCTCTTTTTGTTGGGTCTGGCAACTCGATAACGTTTGTTGAGCAAACCGACGCCATTGGTATCGGGTTGTTGTATGCTGCGATGACGCAGCATATCGGCTTTGGAAGTCTCCAAGAAGGAAAGACTATGGGCTTAGCACCATATGGTGCTGCTCAAACTCCGATCAACTATGAATTTGACGGCGCATTTGATGGTATCCGCACAAGCTATGAGAAGTTTTGCGAAGATGGCAACTATGAATTGAAACCCAAACTAACGCCGCCAAAATCGTTCGAGGCACAAGCGCGGGCTGCATACGAAACGCAGCAAGAATGTGAGCGTGCCGTGCTTCATCTTGCTGAGTATGCTCGTAAAGTAACCGGCATGCCCAACCTTTGTTTGTCGGGTGGTGTAGCCCTGAACTCCGTTGCCAACAATACCTTGATGAAAGCCAGTATATTTGATGACGTCTTCATCAATCCTGCTGCTTCAGATACCGGAATACCATTGGGAGCTGCCTATTATGGCCATTATACTTTAGGAGATAACAAACGGATTCCAGGAGAAATTTCGCCCTATTTGGGTCCGTCTTACTCTGAGGAACGCATCGACGAAGCGATAAAATTATTCTCCGGCTATCGTGTGATCAAAGAGAATGCGCTTCAAGAAGCTATAGAACTGTTGTGTTCCAATAAGATCGTTGGTCGCTTCGAAGGCCGAAGTGAAATGGGTCCTCGTGCTCTAGGGCACCGTTCAATTCTTATGAGTCCATTAGTCGCCGAAAACAAAGACGTGATGAACGCTCGTGTAAAGTTTCGCGAAGAATTTCGCCCCTTTGCTCCCATTGTTATGGAAGAGCATAGCAAGGATTATTTCGACATAGATCGCCCGTGTCCTTACATGCTTTTTGTGCCGGAGGTCTTGTCGGCGAAACGCGACGTAATCCCCGCAGTTACCCACGTCGACGGCACTGCGCGAGTCCAGACAGTTACAGAAGCATTCAACGGGCAGCTTCATACGATCCTGCAGGCGTTCATGTCGAAAACAGATGTTCCTGTTCTTCTTAACACAAGCTTCAATGTTGCTGGCGAGCCGATCGTTGAAACCCCAGAAGACGCAATCAAGTGTTTTTTGGGAACCGACATTGATGCCCTATACATTGAACATACGCTCTTGATTAAAACGTAAGAAAAGCAATCAAGTTTTTGTAGCCCATCTGCTAGAGACTGAGCCTAGATCACCCGGACGACTACATTGCCTCGTTTGCGTCCTGTATCAGTGCGTCTATGCGCCTCAACAATATTCTCAAAATCATATGTGCTATCAATTACCGGTGTAACGACGCCCTGATCCGCAAGTTCAGCAAGGTAAGTCAACGCCTCTTGGGTCTGCTTCCAGTCTTCAACACTGACGAGCTTGCCAGACTTCTTTGACCAACGTTTTGCAAACAGCATGCTTTTGAGGTCCAATATGACGAGCAGTAGCGAACCGCCGGGTTTTATCGAGTGTTCTGTGCGGTCGAATGTTGCGTTGCCGACGCAGTCGACAATTGCGTGGTAGGTTTTGCCATTCTTGGTGAAATCTTCCTGTTTGTAGTCAATCGTGTGAGTGGCGCCTAAATCCCTTACCATTTGATGGTTTCCGGCACTACTGACTGCAGTGACGATGGCGCCCATGTGCTTTGCAATTTGAACGGCTGCGGAACCAACTGAACCCGAAGCCCCATTGACTAACACTTCATCGCCTTTCTTTATTTTCGCTCGGCCGAGATAGGCCAAAGCAGTCATGCCACCAAAGACGACAGAAACGGCCTCTTCGAAGTTTAGAGATTGTGGCTTTAAGGCAATTGCGGCGTCTTCAGCGATGCAGGCAAACTCTGCGTGGCCCCCAAACTTTGCACCGGACATCGCGAAAACTTCGTCACCGGGCTTAAACCGGGTTACGGCATCGCCAACTTTTTCCACGACGCCTGCAAAGTCCATGCCCAGCACTTTTATTCGCGGCGCAAAAACGCCTAGAACCAAGGGCGCAAAGAACCAAAGTCCTTTGGGTAAGTCCTTCGCCCTTAATCTATGGTCCGCGACACTGACAGTTGTCGTCTTGATCTTGACCAAAACTTCATCTGGTTTTGGTGACGGCTTTGCCACGGTTTCAATCTTGACCACTTCTGGATCGCCAAATTTTCGGTAAACTGCTGCTCTCATTATGGACCCTCTTGCGCCAGTCGATTCGTTACTCCATATGTATGCATGCAGATATCGGATTTAAATTGCGAATTCTCGTCTATGTGTTATGCATTTATGCATGAATTGGGATGCTGTATCATTTGACTGGAACCAAGTCCGTGCCTTCTTAGCGACCGTGGAAGAGGGGTCCCTGTCTAAAGCTGCCAAAAGTCTTGGCCAGACACAACCTACGTTGGGTCGGCAGGTCTCCGCGTTGGAAGAGAGTTTGGGCGTCACGCTTTTTGAACGTGTTGGGCGCTCACTGGTCTTGTCTGAATCAGGTCTAGCTCTGCTAGAACATGTGCAATTGATGGGTGAGGCGGCGAACCGCATTTCGCTTGCTGCTTCGGGTCAGTCTCAAGCCATTGAAGGTGTCGTCCGCATAACTGCAAGCGATGCCACTTGCTCCTACATTCTGCCGGACGTAATTCCACTGATACAAGCGGCCGCTCCAAACATTGAAGTGGAGATAATCTCATCAAACGACATCCGCGACCTGCTGCGTCGAGAAGCTGACATTTCTTTGCGCCATGCAAGGCCAACACAACCCGACTTGGTTGCAAAGGTGATCTTTGAAACGACCGCGCATGTCTATGGTACCCAGTCGTATTTTGAAAAGCATGGTCGCCCAAAGACAATAGACGAGCTAAGCAAGGCTCAATTCGTAGGGCTAGAACATTCAACACGACTTCTGCAGCCAATGGCCTCAATGGGGCTAAATCTGACAGCAAAAAACTTTAAGCTGGTCGCAAACACATCGGTTGCAGGTTGGGAAATGGTGAAACGGGGGCTAGGCTTAGGTCTGATGTCAGTTAATGTCGCCCAACTGACGCCTGAAATAGAAATGGTTTTACCCGATCTACCGCCAGCACCTGTGCAAACATGGCTTGTTACTCATCGGGAGCTGCACACCAGTCGCAAAATACGCCTCGTGTTCGACATCCTTTCCAACTATTTTGCACAGCGATATTGAGAATGTAGTTGGCGTGTCATGTTTGGCCTGTTTGTGGTTTGATCTGGTGTCACAAACGTGCAAACTGAATTTGAATGTTTGATCAATGTTGGAGCTATGACATGTCTTTCAATGCGCTAGTTGTTCGTAAAAATGACGAAGGTAAAACCTCTGCTCAGATTGAACAGATGGAGTTGGATCAGCTGCCGGAGGGTGATGTTACGATCGCGGTCGAGTATTCCACTTTGAATTACAAAGATGGTCTGTGCATAGGACTAGGCGGCGGTCTTGTCCGCAACTATCCGCATGTCCCCGGCATCGACTTCGCTGGCATCGTAGAATCTTCTAATGATGAGCGATATAATGCAGGCGACAAAGTTGTACTGACAGGTTGGAATGTTGGCGAAAGCTGGTGGGGTGGATATGCCCAAAAAGCGCGCGTCAAAGCGGATTGGCTGGTTCCGCTGCCAGACGGTCTGAGCACAAGAGACGCAATGGCAGTAGGCACAGCTGGCTTTACCGCGATGCTTTCAGTGATGGCGTTGGAAGACCATGGCATGAAGCCAGACGACGGGCCTGTCCTCGTCACTGGCGCTGCAGGTGGGGTTGGCTCCGTTGCAACGGCGATCCTTTCCAATTTGGGTTACGAAGTGGCGGGCGTCACAGGTCGGCCGGAAACAGCAGACTATTTGAAATCTCTTGGTGCAACATCAATTGTTGCGCGAGATGAGATTAATGAAACCACGAAACGGCCGCTTGAAAGCGAGACATGGGCGGGCTGCATTGATGCTGTTGGCGGCGATATGTTGGCCCGCGTACTTGGCCAAATGAAATACGGCAGCTCCGTCGCTGCGGTAGGCCTTGCTGGTGGAGCCCAACTCAATGCTACAGTCATTCCATTCTTGTTGCGCGGCGTGAACCTACTGGGCATAGATTCGGTAAGACGCCCATACGAAGATCGCGTACGAGCCTGGAAACGAGTGGCGACCGACTTGCCTATGGACAAGCTAAACGAAATGATCGAACCCGCTACGCTTGCTGACCTGCCTGAGCTGGGCGAAGCAATTCTTGGCGGCGCCGTTAGAGGTCGTGTTGTGGTGGACGTGAATGCGTAAATTGTTGGCATTAAATTGCTGGCAGGGTTTATTTGCCAACAACGAGTTAAAACACGTGTCGAAATTAGGCTGAAAACGTGATCTATACTAACTGGATAACTTACCGAACTAGAGACCAAAAATGATTATTTTTGATGAAGAAAAAGGTACCGTCACCAAGAAGAATAAGTCTGGTGAGGAGACCTCATATCCATTGGAAAGTGCAAAGGCCTTCGAATTGATGTCTGAAGCCTGGTTAAGAGCAGGCTGGGATACAAAGTATGTTTACAGTTTCTCGTGGATGGGACGTCCAATAATCCAGTTGCCTGAAGATATGATTAGAATTCAGGAAGTCATTTGGGAGCATCAACCCGACGTGATTGTGGAAACAGGTGTTGCGCACGGCGGGTCGCTGATTTTTTATGCAAGTTTGTTTAAGGCTATCGGTAAGGGAAGAGCAATTGGGGTGGAGATTGATCTTCGCGATCACAATCGCGAAGCGATTAAATCACATCCATTGAGTTCATACATTGAAATTGTGGACGGTTCATCGACTTCACCAGAAACTATCAAACAGGTGAAGTCGCTTATCAAGCCAGGCGAAAAAGTTTTGGTGATGTTGGACGCGAACCACACCAAAGAACATGTGCTGGCTGAGTTGCGTGGATATAGCGAGGTTGTTTCGCCAGGCTGTTACATTGTGGCAGCGGATGGAATTATGGAACTGGTTGCTGGAGGGCCGCGCACAGAAGCTGATTGGAAAACCTCCAACCCAAAAACTGCTGCAATCGAGTTTGTCCGAGAAAACGAAGATTTTCAAATAGAAGAGCCCAAGTGGCCCTTTAATGAAAGCATGTTGGAAAAGCGAGTTACATATTGGCCAAGCGCTTTTGTGAAGCGGTTACGTTGATCGACCTCAATGAAAGTGATGATGCGTTTGCTCATGCGCATCTCGACTATGTTTTGTTGAAGCACAGACTCGGCATAAATGATGAATGAGACCTTCACAGTCTTTGGTGCAAATGGTTTTATCGGATCTGCGCTTTGCAAACATCTAAGGGCGTCCGCGTTCAACGTAAATGCAGTTGGTAGATCTAGCTGGCCGGACAAAGGTCTTGAGTTGGGCCATATCATTTATGCTGCTGGAATGACGTCACGGTTTTTGGAACTGCCATTTTCTACTGTCGAAACCCAGGTTTCTTTACCGGCGAGAATTCTGGAGAACTATCAGTTTAGTTCATTTTTGTATCTTTCATCGACACGGCTTTATAAGACTGCGCAGACCACAGCAGAAAATGCTGTGTTCAAAGTTTCGCCAACGGTGCCAGCTGATATTTACACTTTGACGAAAACAGCAGCTGAGTGTTTGTGCTTTGCTCAAGTGAATCCAAATGTTCGTGTCGCCCGCCTATCAAATGTTTACGGACAATTTCGTCAACATGTCGTTTCTTTGGCTTCAATGTTAGCTGACGCGGTTAACAACGGGCATGTGACGTTTAGAAGTTCCCCTGAGTCTTCAAAGGATTATGTGTCATTGAATGACGTAGTTTCAATTTTGCCGAAAATTTCACTAGAAGGCAAAGAGCAGCTTTTTAATGTTGCTACTGGTAAAAACACAACGAACTTAGCTTTGGCCAACGCGTTTGAGAACCTTGGGATTACCACCAGTTTTGAAGATCGAGCTGAAACCATTATTGACAAAGTAGTCGATGTCACACGTCTAAGCACCGAGTTTGGCTTCGCGCGTGACCGGATATCTGAGGACCTCGCTGAACTACTTCAACAAACTAGTCAGCACTTCTCTAGCCTCTAGGGTGTTTATATTTTTTTCATTTCCGGGATTGCAACGTAAAACTCCGTTCCTTGATCTCGCAGGCCGTTGTTCTGTTTCACCACTTCGCTGGCGATGTTCCAAGGTAGAATTAAAAGGATATCAGGAGCGCTTTTGTTTAGCATATTTGGATGTGTAATTGGTAGGTGGCTACCTGGCATGAACTTACCCTGCTTGGCTGGAGCAGCATCACAGACAAACTGAATAAGGTCAGTGCCAACGCCAGCGTAATTCAACAAGGTGTTTCCCTTGGCGGCGGCACCGTACGCAGCAACAGATTGACCATTTGATTTTGCATTCAAGAGGAAACCCAAAAATGCGTTCTTGATGTCGACGGTCTTCGCCTGAAACTCTTGATATGGCTCTGCTTCGAAGAGGCCGAAATCAGTTTCTTGAGCGAGAACTTCGGCAACTGACGGTTGTACTTTGTGTCGCTCTGCATGCCCCGCGAACAATCGCAGACTACCGCCATGTGTTGGCAACTTTGCTACATCAAACACGTCAAGCCCAACGGCTTTTAGTATTGTGCTCACTGTGCCCAATGACAGGTAACTAAAATGTTCATGATAGATTGTGTCGAACTGAAGATGCCTGATCAAGTTCAGCAGGTGAGGAAACTCAAAACTCACAACACCGTCGGATTTAAGAATATCATGCACGCCAGCACAGAAGTCATTGATATCCGGGACGTGCGCCAACACGTTATTGCCGATCACAAAATCGGCGTCTTTGCCCTGCTTTTTTAAGCTGGCGGCAAGCTTTTTACCAAAGAACGCCCGGCACTGAGGAATCCCTAACGCCTCTGCAGCGTCTGCGGTACTGTCAGTTGGCTCTATTCCAAGACAAGGAATACCTGCTTCAACGAAATTCTTTAAGAGGTATCCATCATTAGATGCGATTTCGATAACATGACTATTCTCATCGAGCTCAAATCGTTGAGTTGCCATTTCTACGAAAGCTTGGGCGTGGGCTAGCCACCCTTGAGATGTCGACGAGAAATACGCGTACTCGGCACTAAATAGCTCATCAGCTTGAGCAAAATCCTTGGTTTGAACCAACCAGCATTGTTCGCAGACTAAAACCCGCAAAGGATAAGTCACTTCCGGTCGATCGAGCGCTGAGACTTCCAAATATGCATTGCTAGGTGGGGCAAAACCCAAGTCTGCAAATTCGAGCGATACATCTGCGTTGCAATGCCGACACTTCATAACTGCGGCCCATCTTGATAATCAGCGAAGCTTGGTAAGTCTTTATCACGAGTAGAGATATTGGTAACGGCTAACGGCCACTGGATATCCAACACCTCATCGTTCCACCGAACGCCAGACTCCGAAGCTGGCACATATGCAGCGCTGTGATAATAAATCAGTGAAGAGTTCGCTTCTAATACTTGAAATCCATGGGCGAACCCACGCGGAATGAGCAAGCACTTGTTGTTGGCAGCAGAAAGTTCGGCTCCAAACCACTGGCCAAATGTCTCTGAAGTTTTCCGCATATCCACAGCCACATCAAAGACCGCGCCAGCGATGCAAGTCACAAGTTTGATTTCTTGGTGCGGCGTACGCTGAAAATGCATGCCACGAATAGTGCCAATTTGTGTGTTAGTTGAGATGTTGCTCTGAACCGCGGCACAATTCCAACCAAATTCAGCAAGCTCAGCTTGACAGAATAGCCGAGAAAAGCTGCCTCGTTCGTCTTTAAGCACGCGGCGCTCTAATACAAAAAGATCTTGCAGTGGCGTTCGGTGTAACTCAAAATTCATGCTGTTTCCTCAAACGCGCGTATGTCGTTCAAGCAAAGTGAGCGCGCATTTTGACCAGCGTAAAACGCTTTGTACCAGTTCATCGTTTTAAGGACTGCCGTTTCAGTGGTCCATTTCGGAGAAACTCCAAGTTTGGTCTTTGCTTTTGCATTGTTGAGTGAAAGCAGATGTGCTTCGTGAGGGCCGGTCTTAGCTTCAGCGAACTCTACTTCTCCACGCCCGAATGCTGCGCAGGCGGTTTCAATAATCGATTTTACCGAATGTGAGTCCTCAGGGTCAGGTCCGAAATTGAATGCCGTGGCATTTTCGGGAGAATGCCAAATGCTTTCGGCTAGCTTTAGATAGCCACACAAAGGGTCAAGTAAATGTTGCCACGGGCGGATTGCGCCGGGTCGACGTATTTGCAGCACTTCGCCCCTTTGCCAAGACTTAACCGCATCTGGGATTAGTCTTTCATCAGACCAATCACCACCACCAATTGCATTTCCAGCACGCGCTGACGCGACGCCGACATTCTTATTCGCTAGGAAAGCCGAGCGATAGCTGGAAACGACCAATTCCGCCGCCGCTTTGCTGGCACTATAAGGGTCATGCCCACCGAGCTTGTCGTCTTCGTAAAAGTGCCTGCCTGTTTCTTCGTTGTTGTAGACTTTGTCCGTTGTAACAACGACACAAGCATTTACGCTGTCAACACGCCGAACAGCATCGAGCAGATTGGCAGTTCCCATTGTATTGGAAGAAAATGTTTCCAGCGGGTCAGCATAGCTCGGTCTTACCAAAGCTTGTGCGGCAAGATGAAAGACAATCTCTGGCTTAAAATTTGAGACCGTTACCGCAAGCTTTTCCGCATCTCGTATATCGCAAATAGAATGCGCAACATCACCAGAAACTTCGGCAAGATCGAATAGATTGGGCGCTGTATTTGGCTTTAAGCTTATGCCGCATACTTTGGCGCCCAGTTGATCTAGCCAAATGGCAAGCCATGAACCTTTGAAGCCAGTGTGACCAGTTACGAGAACACGTTTCCCACACCAGAATTCTTTGTCAGGATTGTTGGACTGCATCTAGTCCCAAATCTTCCACGGTGCCCGGTTCTCTCGCCACAAGGTTTCTAGCCGGTTCTTGTCGCGCAGCGTGTCCATTGGGTGCCAAAAACCCTCATGGTGATAAGAGTAAAGCTCTCCATCGTCGGCTAGTTTGCTTAGGGGGAACTCTTCCCAAACCGTTTCGTCGCTTCCGATCTGTTCTACGCAGTCAGGCGAAAGTACGAAGTATCCGCCGTTGATTAGACCGCCGTCACCACGTGGTTTTTCGTTAAAGCCAACGACTTGATCGCCTTCTCGCAGTAAAGCGCCATAGCGCCCCGGAGGCGCGACCGCTGTCACCGTTGCTTTCTTACCGTGCGCTTTATGGAATTCAATTAGTTTGGTAATGTCTACACTCGCAACGCCATCTCCATAAGTAAAACAGAACGCCTCTTCGTCTTTTATGTGTTCAAAAACCCTCTTCAATCGCCCACCGGTCATGGTGTCTAGACCCGTGTCGACAAGCGTTACACGCCATGGCTCGGCATGCTGTTCATGGACTTCCATCTTGTTGTTTGCCATATCAAACGTTACGTCAGATTTATGCAGGAAGTAATTTGCGAAGTATTCTTTGATTACGTAGCCCTTGTAGCCACAACAAACGATAAACTCATTGATGCCATGGCTCGAGTAGACCTTCATTATGTGCCAAAGCAGCGGCATGCCACCAATTTCTATCATTGGTTTTGGTCGAAGATGCGTTTCCTCAGATATGCGGGAGCCAATGCCACCTGCTAGGATCACTGCTTTCATTGTGTCATACACCATCTTTGCCACATTTCGCGGTATGCACGTTCAAACCGATCGATAAACGCGCTTTCGTCCATCATTGCACTTTGTTCAAATCTTGATCTCAAATTAGAGCGTATTTCCGCTAAGGCCGGTATGTCTGAGGCAAGACGAACTGCAATGTCCACATACTCTTCCTCTGTTTCTGCAACCCATTCGCCAAATCCACCACCACGCAATATCGTCGCACCAAGTCGGCCCACACTAGCCCTATTAGCTAAAGTTACATACGGGTTGCCCATATACAGATGTTCATAAAGAGTTGTCCCTGAGTTGTGTGGGAAACAGTCGAATGCAATGTCAACTTCTCTCAATGTATCAAAGGGTGGACTAGAAAATCCCAAGATTAGCCGGTCGGCCTCAACACCAAGATTGTGGAACTTTGCCGTAATGGAGTCGCACATGGTTTCATCTTTGAAATTTCTGCTGTCCAGTCGAAGTTTCGATTTTGGAACAGCTTTTAGTATTTCTGACCATACACGAAGTGTTTTATCATTCATTCGAACAGATCGTGAAAGCGAGCAAAAAGTAACAAATCCATTGCGTACCGCTGGGGAGCTGGAAACCTCACCCATGTTGGGGTTCGGCCGATAAACGAATGATGGACCATCCACACGCCATACCTCGTTTTCGCCAAACAAATGGTCTTGGTCCTCTGGCGTAGTGTTTGGGTCACCCAAGTAATAGTCAATCGCAGGCATTCCGGTCGTGTACCCGAAATCCAACCAGTGTATGGAAACCGGAGCAGGTTTGCGCGCAAAGACGGGTAGACGGCTGCCCTTCGCATGGCCGGCGATGTCGACCAGAATGTCAATTTTGTCTTCCCGAACACGTTCTGCCAGGTCTTCGTCACTCATGCCAGTGGTAAGGATAAAATGATCACTATTCGACTTGTATTGCTCAGTGTATTTGTCAGATTTAGTTAGGTCCGCATATGCGAAAACTTCAAACTGATCATGGCTGCAATTGTCAAATAACGGCATCAAAAATGGTGTAACTGAGTGGTTGTAGAACGTGGGGGCAACATATCCGATTTTTATACGTTTCTCGGTGTCCGCTTCATTGTCATGTGGTCTCTGCTCGGCTGCGAGCGGTTCAGCAAAGGTTTTATTGTAGGCTTTATAGCTTTTGAATATCTCTTTGCCTGATTTGTCAGGATCGTAGTTCAATGTGAACAGCATGTTGCTCATCGCCTGCACATAGTTTGGTTCAAGCTCTAACGCGCGCTCAAACATTTTATGGGCTTGCGGAAATTCTGCGAGTTCCTGATGAACTACTCCAAGATTGTTGTAAGCGAGCACATAGTCACTGTTTAAGGTCAGGGCTTTTGCGATTGTGTGTTTTGCCTTTTCCAATTGACCGTCCCTGAGATACGCTTGACCCAGATTGTTTTGGATTCCGTCAGAATCTGCATTCCGCATTACTGCTTTCTCAAGACTACTAACTGCATCTCCTGAGCGGCCCATGGCCAACAATGCTAGGCCGTGATCACTATATGCCGTTTGGTGATCCGGATTTATTGACAGCGTGCCCTCAAAACAAGCAACTGCATCAGAACTTTGCCCAACAGAAGCAAGCGCTAAACCAAGGTTATAATACCGTTCGGCGTTGGCAGGCTCCAATTCGCACGCTTTCTGGATAGGAACAACTGCCTCGGCATGCCGGCCAAGTTTTCTTAGCATTAAGCCGTAGTTGCTTTGCGCCGCAGCAAATTCGGGTTGTCTAGCAATCACAAATTCGAAAATTTTTGCAGCAGTTTCGATCTGACCAGATTTATAATAGGCATTGCCCATATTGTACTGCAAAATGAGAAAGTTCGGATCTAACTCTAGTCCCTTTTTATAGGCCTCAATAGCTTTTGAAAACTCGGCGGCTGACTCATATGCACTGCCCAGGGTGTTGAAATTCTCAGCGGTGATAGGCGCTATTTCTACTGCTTTCGTCGCTGCCGCGATGGCTTTTGCGAGACTACCCATGTCTTTATGTATAATGCCCAGGCTGTTAAATGCTGGTGCAAATTTTGGATCCACCTGAACAGCAGCCTCAAAAGCTTTGATGGCATCATTTGGCTTGCCAATGTTTTTGAGCGCCAAGCCGAGGATGTTATAGAAATTCGGATTAGCTGGGTTGATTTCAACGGCTTTTTGCAAGAAATTTAGAGCGACTTCATTGCTGCCTTTTTGATGTAACAAAGTCCCCAATAAGTGATTGGCCTCGGCATTGTTTGGTTCGACTGTCAGAACAAGCTCGTAGCACTCCTCAGCTTTTGCGAAATCGTTAGCAGTATGAAACTGAATTCCTTGCTGTAAGATTTCTGCAGAATTGCTATTGCCTTTAGCTGCCTTCTTTGAAAGCTTCTTTTGCTGTCTGCGTAGAGCCCGGTTCATGAGGTCCGCCAAATCATCTAAAAGGAATCACTTTTGTAGTTTCATGGTAGCATTGGTTCGCCGAATGCGAGGCCGCGCTGCCAATTCTGCAGTTGAGATGCCGGCTTTATCAACATTTGAATTCGGATTTGACCAATTCCAAGAGCGTTTTTGCCGCGAAGGTAGAATTAACCTTTGACAATGCAGTTTGGTATCATAGCGTGTACGCTAGAATTTAGAGGCTAATTATAGATGGCAACTCCACCTGTTCTGGTGCTGGGCAATGTTAATCCCGAATTGATTTTGGGCAAACTCGGCGATTGGCCAGAAATAGACAGTGAATCAATTGTTCCTAACTCTAACCTGCGCGCCGGTGGTGCCGCGGGGAATACAGCTTTGGCGATGGCCGGGCTGAATGTTGAACATCGCTTGATTGCTGCAGTTGGGAATGATGCGAACGCGAGTTGGCTGAAGGGTGAGTTTCAACCTGGCACGTCTACTTGGTGTGTGGTCCCTGATAACACGTCACTTTCTGTGACAGTGGTTTTGGATGCTGGACCCGTGTTCATGACCACAAAAGGGCATTTGACGTCTGTTACGATCGACACCATGCTGGATGCCATTCCTCCCGCAACTTCACGTTCGTCATTCGCGTTGGTAACAGGCACTAATTTGATGCCCAATATCACTGCTGGCATGGCGCAATTGTTGACGATGCTATCGACAATGGGGTGGACTACTGCGCTAGATCATGGGCGCCCAACTGAAGGTTGGAACGAAGATACAATCTCAGTTTATCGCGCATGGCTGCGCGCGACCGATATTGTAGTTCTTCTTGAAGATGATCTATGTGCGATCACGTATGAAAGCAACATTGAGAAAGCTGAAAAGTCCCTAGCTGATGAATTGGCCGATCACCAAATTCTGATTGTCTTACGTGGACGAACTCACGTTGATGCGTTTCACCAAGGTAAAATGGTCACGGCCAAATGCGATCCGGTGGAGCCGGCTGACGAAGTTGCCGCAATCGATGATATTGGGTTCGGTGATGTTTTCAACGCTGGATTTTTGAACTCGTTCATTGCCGGCGAGGGATTGCAAGTCGCCATTCAGTCCGGGTTAACGGTAGCTTCTATCGCCATTTCGACGTCGCCCCGACGCTATGGAATCTTCGTCGACTAATCGTGTAATTCTTCAATACTGAATAGATTTTCACCGATTTCGCGAAGTTAAAAGCTCGTAGAAGTGCTGAAACTGCACCTCAATTCAAAAAAATCTCATTTTCGAATATGAGCAGATATTTCATTGATTCAATGATTTAGCAGTCGAACGGCATGAACTCTGTGACAACAAATTTTGCATTGGTCATTTTTTGGTTGCAAAATGGTATCTTATTGGTTCTATTTGTAGTCAAGGGAGGCCTATCAAATGCAACAATGCGTGATAGGCGGTGAAAACGGTCGGGATAACATTTCCGACATAATTTCCAGCATCGTGCCACTGGCCGATGAAGGAACGCGTACACTTTCACCGCTATACAAACGACTACATAGCGCTATGCGCAACGCCATTCAAAATGGTGTGCTTGGTGGAGGCGATGTGTTGCCTTCCGATGCTCAGTTGTCGTCGGCATTTGGTATCTCTACAAAATCTGTAAAAACTGCAATCGGTAAATTGGTCGGCGAAGGTCTAGTCGACGCACGCCCCGGTACGCGTCCAACGGTTAGCCCTCGGTTCGCGGCGCAGCTTTCCGTTTCCAACGGGTTTAGTCAGGATAGCCAGTCTAAAGGGCACAATTCACACTTTGATCTGATTGATCAGTGTTTGGCGCAGCCGACCGAAATTGAGTTGGACATGTTGGAACTATCGCCTGGCGATATGGTCACACGTGTTCATCGTATTCGTTATGCGGACGACAAGCCTGTTTGTGTGGAGATGGCATGCTTGCCTGCTCGTATTTTGCCATCAGATGCAGATTTTTCAAATTCGCTTTACGGCTACCTTGCCGGCAAAGGCTTGATGCCAAAGCGTGGCGTGCAACGGATCCGTGCTGAATTGATGCCAGATCTGGAAGCAGACTTTTTGGGTGTTGCTGCGAACTCTCCATGTTTGTTCGTCGAGCAACAAAGCTTTCTGCCTAGCGGTGAGCCAATCGAGTATGTGCGCACGCATTTTCGCGGTGATGCCTATGATTTTATAGTTGAACTAAAAGTAGGCCAGTCATGAGCGATCTAGCAGCAGGCACAATTAATGCTGCACAGGTCGACGACACTCTTGTGTTGCGCAACGCTAAGATTTTCGACGGCGAAAGCTTTGTTCAAGGACAATGCGTCAAAATCCATGGTGGGCGAATTGAAGCCGTTCTTTCCGAAGACGATGTGCCAAATGGAATTCCGGTTGAAGACTTAAATGGCCAATTGTTGGTGCCTGGATTTGTGGATGTGCAAGTCAACGGCGGCGGCGGTGTTATGTTCAATGATGAGCAGTCTGTTACCGCATTGGCGACGATTGCGGCCGGCCACCGGAAGTTTGGCACAACGACACTTATGCCAACATTGATCACGGACACATTTGATGTGATGGCCAATGCAGCCACTGCGATAAAGCAGGCCATTGCCGAAGGTACGCTCGGCATTCGCGGAGTGCACTTTGAAGGGCCATATTTTTCGATGGCTCGACGTGGTGTGCATGCTGAAGAACTTGTTCGCTCGGTCGATGAAGGCGCGCTGGAATTGTTTACGCAAGAGGGGCTTGGCGCAGTTGTCGTCACGCTTGCTCCCGAAGTGGTGCCTGCTGAATTCATTTCCTCCATGAATAAGGCAGGCATTCGCGTTTGCGCCGGTCACACCAGTGCAACTTTTGACCAGGCATCTGCTGGTTTCGAAGCAGGCATAAGCGGCGTAACACATATCTACAATGCAATGCCGCCAATGATGAACCGTGAGCCCGGCGTCATAGGTGCCGCATATGCGAACCAAGAAATCTATTGTGGGTTGATCGTAGACGGTCACCATCTGCATCATTCTGTGGCAAAATCAGTCCTGCAAAGCAAGACAACACAAAAGATTATGTTGGTCACCGACGCTATGGCGACGGTTGGATCAGATAAGTCCAGCTTCAACCTTTATGGGACAGAGATTTTCTCAGTAAATGGTCGGTTGGCAACGGCTGAAGGTCAGTTGGCTGGATCTGACTTGAATATGATGGACGCGGTTCGGTTGACCAGAGACGAGCTTGGTGTTGATTTTGGTGAAGCCATTCGCATGGCATCGCTTTACCCGGCTATGTATCTTGGTCTCGATGAGGCAATTGGGCGAGTTAAAGCAGGCTTTGATGCCGACTTTGCTTTGATTGACGAGAATACTGACAAAGTTGTTCGCACTTGGATTAAAGGCAAGGGGGCAAATAGCTAATGCCGTATTGCTTCGATATCGGTGGAACGAATATTCGTTTTGGAATGCCAGTAAGCGGCGGCGATGTACCTGTTATCGCCGCACTTGCAACGCCTGCGCACTCTCTGCCGGATTTTGTCGAAGCAGTGTCTAAACTGATCCGTGAAAACGGCGACGGGGTGCAAGACAATATTGCGATCTCTTTGACTGGTGTGGTTCATCCGCAAACTAATAAAGTCCGGGTTGCAAATGTTCCTGCAATCAATGGCGTGGATATTGCTTCAGAACTTTTGAAGAAAACCGGCTTGCCGACGGTTGTTGCTAATGACGCTGACTGTTTGGCACTAGCAGAAGCGAAGGTTGGCGTCGCTCAAGGTTTGCGTAATGTTTTCGCTCTTGTGCTCGGAACTGGTGTTGGCGGCGGGATCGTTGTGGATGGCCAGATCATCGCAGGGGCAAACGGCGCAGCTGGTGAGCTGGGTCATGGACCTGTGGTTGACCCAACGGCGAACGGCAAAACAAAATCACTTGGATATTTCGATTGCGGGTGTGGTCAAAAAGGATGTTTGGACACTGTCGGCGGAGCACGTGGTCTAGAAAAAATTCACGAGAAGATCTGGGGCGAGCAAATGCGGAGCGACCAGATTGTTATCGCTGCTGGTCGGGGCGACAACGCCTGCACAGCCACAATAGATATCTGGTCAGAAATGGTCGCGGGACCTTTGGCAATGGTGGTCAATGTGCTCGGCCCAGAACTTGTGCCAGTAGGCGGCGGACTTGCAAATGCGCCAGAGCTTATTGAGGTGCTGGACGCAAAAGTGCGAACCCGTATTTTATTCCCGACAGACAAACCACTTCTTGTACCTGCAAAATTTGCAATGAATGCAGGTCTAGTAGGCGCAGCGCATCTTACAGCTCCTCAAATCAGAGGAGTTGCATAATGACTGGTGTCAAATTGGAAGTCTGTGTCGATACATTGGCCTCTCTAGTAGCTGCCAAAAATGGCGGTGCGGATCGAGTGGAGCTGTGCTCGGCACTGAATGATGGCGGCCTTACGCCAAGCGCAGGCTTCATGAAAACTGCGGCAACTAGTGGCATTGAAGCGCACGCAATGATCCGTCCTCGCAACGGAAGTTTCTGCTACTCAGCGCCTGAGGTGGAAATCATGTGCGATGACATTGCCCAAGTTCGCCAAAGCGGTCTTGCTGGAGTTGTGTTTGGCGTCGCCAACGACAATTTTGAATTGGATGTCAAAACTCTTGCAATTTTGGCTGACAAATCCGGTTCACTCGAAAAGACATTGCACCGCGTAATCGACATGACACCCGATCCACTTAAAGCTGTCGATCAAGCAATCGAATTGGGTATGACCAGAATTCTAACATCTGGTGGTGAAAAGGACGCAAAGCGCGGCATTCCGACCATCGCCAAAATGATCGAACGTGCGGCGGGTCGAATTGAGATTATGCCAGGCTCAGGTATCCATCCTGCAAATGTGGAAGAAATACTGAATAGGACCAATGCTCGAAGTGTTCATGCTTCATGTGCCAATTGGCTGAAGTCTTCAACCGGACGTCTAGAATCGATGGGCTTTGCCCACCAAATGGGCGTTCGGGAAACGACTTTGTCGACTGTTGAACAGCTGCGTTCTTGCATAGATGAATTCGCGAATGAGGTGCAAAATGTGTAACTCATTCCAAAGTCTTGAAGTTAATACATACAATTATGTAAATAAATTTCAGAATACAGCTGATTTTGACCTTAATATCGTTGACCGATGTAAATTATTCACGCAGTATGCGAAAAATAATTTCATACTGCGCGATGGGAGGTCAACGCTATGATGAAAATTGGTATTGTAGGGTTGGGGTATCGTTTGGGCTATTTGGCGCAAATCGTTGGTCAAACTCAAAAAGACATTCAATTTGTCGGATATGTTGATCCTTCATCAGCAGGACTGCCTTTAGTTAAAGGTGAACCTGTGCCGGGTTTGAACATCGATAAGTCGGTGTTGCAGCCATTCGATCCAGGTCGTGAGTTCGATAGTCTTGAGCAAATGCTAGACGAAGGCGATCTCGACTTGCTGATGATTGGTTCGCCTAACCACTTGCATCTTGGTCACATTCGCACGGCTTTAGAAGCTGGTGTAAAAACCTTCACTGAAAAGCCTGTCGTAACGACTGAAGAAGACACTTTCGAACTGCTATCACTGCTTGAAAAACATGGTGGAAACACAGATCAATTGATGATTGGTTTGGTGCTGCGTTACGCGCCTTTGTATCGTGACCTTATAGCTGCGCGTGATGCAGGTATTCTTGGCGATATTGCTTCGATCGAAGCGGCTGAACACATCGCTCCTTATCACGGCGGTTTCTTCATGCGCGATTGGCGTCGTCATTCTAAGTACTCAGGCGGTTTCATGCTTGAAAAGTGCTGCCACGATCTTGACCTATACAACGGTCTTGTCGGCAAACGCCCAAGTCGTGTTGCAAGCTTCGGTGGTCGTAAGAGCTTTGTGCCTGCACGCGAAACTGAAAATGATGTTGAAGTTTATCAGTCGAAACCAAGCGGCTGGATGGGTTCAGACAAAGTCTTCTCGAGTGATGGCGATATCATCGATTATCAAACTGCCATTATTGAATATGAAGGCGGAGAGAACCTGTGCTTCCATACCAACATGAACGTGCCTGATGAGTTCCGTCGTTTTGCAGTGATTGGATCAAAAGGTATGGCCGAAGGTGACTTCATCCGCAATTTCTTCAAGTTGACTGACGCGAAGACACGGGACACGCTTGAAGACAAAAAATACGAGAGTTCAAATCTCTCTGTGCACTACGGTGCCGACGAACAAATGATTGAAGACATCTTCGCGCATATGCGTGATGGGGCAGCACTGCCAGTTTCAATCTTGGACGGCTTAGCTGCTGGCCTAACTGCAATTAAATTAGATGAAGCCCGTCAATCGCGCCAAACTTTGGATCTCACTGAGATGTGGGCGCGGTTTGACAATTTTAACCTTCGTAATGGGGAGGTTGCATAAATGCAATCACTTGGGGGACGCCCAAACATATTTCCTTACCTGCTTCTTTTGCCAGCGTTGCTGATAACGCTGCTGATCGTTGCTTGGCCACTAACACAGACGTTTTGGCTGTCCTTTACGGATTCCTCGTTGAAACCAACAACCAATTTCATTGGTTTTGATAACTACGAAAAGATTTTCGCTAAGAAGTTCCCTGAAGTTATTGCTCGAACTTTCTATTGGATGGCAATTTCAGTGATCTTCAAAATGGTGGTTGGTGTTGCAGGTGCGATGCTTCTCAACTCTGCAGTTATGGGGCGTGGTTTCTTCCGTCTATTGGTCATGCCGCCTTGGATCGTGCCTATTGCCGTCGGCGTATTTATGTGGCGCTGGATGTACAATGGTCAATTCGGCATGATTTCAGGTGTTGCACAACACCTCGGCATTCTAGCGGGACCATTTGAATTCTTGGCGACCCGAAACTCAGCGTTCTATTCGACAATTGTCACAGACGTATGGGTGGGAACACCCATGGTGACGATCTACTTGCTAGCTGCCATGCAGTCCATCTCGACGGATTTACATGAAGCTGCTTGGGTTGATGGTGCTAGCCGCATGTATCGCTTCCGCCGGATCACATTACCTTTGATCATGCCAGCTGTAGCCACGATGGGTTTGTTGTCAGCGATTTGGACATTCAATTCATTCGATATCATCTGGATCTTGACCGAGGGTGGTCCGCGTAATGCGACGACGACGATGATTATCGACACATACAAGACCGCGATTTCTAGGTTCAAGTATGGCGAGGGTTCTGCCCGAGCAGTTATGATCGTGATCTTCTTATCTTCATTCGCCGGCTTCTATTTCTATATGATTTCGCGCTTTGCAAAACGGAGCTTGGGTAAATGATTAACAAGTACAAATGGTGGGAAAAAGTCGGCATCTACTTTGGTATCGCCGTATTCTTGACCTTCACGTTAGCGCCGTTCTTTGAAGCCTTCTTGGTATCGCTTCGTCCGTTGAACAAGATCAACTCCATTCCGTATAAGATCATTACGGAAGGCATGAGCTTTGACGCATATTTCACGATGTGGAAAAACGTTCCTAAGCTACACCTCTATATCTGGAACAGTTTTTTCATCGCCACTGCGGTGACGATAATTGCCTTGATCGCGGTTATTCCAGCTGCTTGGGCATTTGCCCGGTTCGAGTTTAAGGGACGTGATGCGCTCTTGGGTGCGTTCCTTGCGATCAACATGGTTGGTGGCGCGGTATTGATTATCCCGTTGTTCAAGTTGATGAGCGCATTTGGTTGGTTGAATACATACTGGGCTATGATTGTTCCCGGCGCTGCATTCCTAATTCCAACTGGTATTTGGTTGCTTCGTTCATACCTGATGAAAATTCCACGTGAGCTCGAAGAAGCCGCGTGGGTGGATGGTGCGTCACGCTTGTACATCTTGCGCCGCGTTATCATTCCAATCGCGATGCCAGGCATCGTGGTTGTTGCAATCGCCACATTCATCGGCGCTTATGCTCAGCAATTCTTGTTCGCTTTGACGTTTAACTCAAAGACGGATCTCTACCCACTACCAGTGGGAATCTACCAGTTCTTTGGTCGTCAAACCGTTGTTTGGAACGAGTTGATGGCTGCGAGTTTGGTCGGCATCTTGCCAGTGTTGATCATCTACATCTTCCTACAGCGATACATCATCGCAGGCTTAACCGCCGGTGCGGTGAAGGAGTAGGAACTGATGTTAAAATTTTGGCAACAAAAAGGGAGTTCACAAATGAAACTAGCTAAAATCTTGCTCGGTTCAGCAGTCGTTATCGGCTCAATGGCCGGCGTAGCACACGCTGAAGACGCACGTGTACACATCATCCTTTGTGGTGATGACACGTGGGGCGGCGCAGTAAACGACGCTCACATGGGCGAATGGGAAGCTGCTAACCCAGGCTTTAAGACTGACATCGAATATGTGCCTTGGGGCCAGTGTCAAGAAAAAGCAACAACACTTGCTGCCGCTGGTAACCCAGCTGCGATCGCTTACATGGGCTCACGCACATTGAAGCAATTGGCTGCAAATGATCTGATCCTTTCACACGACCTAACAGCTGACGAGCTTGCTTCTTATGCTGCTCCGATCCTTGGTACTGTGACTGCAGACGGTAAAGTTTGGGGTCTGCCACGCGCATTCTCAACTAAAGCTCTTTACTGGAACAAAGATTTGTTCTCTGCAGCTGGCCTAGATCCAGAAGCTGGTCCAACAACTTGGTCAGAAATGCTTGATGCTGCTACTGCAGTTAAAGAGAAAACAGACGCTGACGGCTTCGGCTTGGCTGCTGCTTCTTTCGATAACACAATGCACCAGTTCATGAACTACATTTACACAAATGGTGGTGAAGTGATCAATGCAGACGGTGATATCGTATTTAACTCACCAAACAACGTTGAAGCTCTTGAGTTCTACGGTAAGACATTGGCCGCTGTTTCTCAGCCTGGTCCTGTTGCTTATGACCGTGCGAAACTTCGTCCTTTGTTCGTTGAAAGCAAAATCGGCATGTTTGTTTCTGGTCCTTGGGAGCGGAACGCAGTTGGTGACGCTGTAAATTGGGGCGTAACCTCAATGCCAGCTGGTCCATCAGGTGGCCCAGGTACTTTGTTGATCACTGACTCATATGCAGTGTTCAAAAACTCAGGCGTTGAAGAAGCTGCTTTGAGCCTTGCGAAGTACATGACTAGCCCAGACAAGCAAATGGAATTTGAAATTGCTGCTGGCCTAACACCACTTCGTCCAGATCACGCTGAAGTTGCTAAAATGCGCGCTGAAGATCCTACTTGGGGTGCGTTCCTTGATGCGATCCCAACAGGTGGTCCAGAGCCTTTCGTAACAGATTATGTTGGTCTTCAAGATGTTATCAACGAAGCAATCCAGGCGGTTGTTTTGGGTGAAGCAACAGCTGCAGACGCTGTAGCTGAAGCTGCTGAAGCACTAGAAGAATACAAATAATCAATTCTGTGGGACCCGGCTTTTGGGTTGGGTCCCACTCTTTGAAGTTAAAAGTCAAACGGGAGAATGACCGTGGGTCAACTCAAGCTCGATAATGTAAAAAAACGCTTCGGTGCTGCAGAAGTCATCAAAGGCGTGTCTATGGACATCAAACATGGTGAGTTCATCGTGTTCGTGGGACCATCAGGTTGCGGTAAGTCAACTTTGTTGCGCATGATCGCAGGGCTTGAAGAAATCTCCGAAGGCGACGTGCATATTGACGGTCAAATCGTCAATGCATTGCCACCAGTTAAACGCGGAATTGCGATGGTGTTTCAATCCTACGCTCTTTATCCGCACATGACAGTTTATGAAAACATCGCGTTCCCATTGCGCGTCGACAAACTCTCGAATGAGGAAGTCGACAAGAAAGTAATGGTTGCAGCGTCGATTTTGAAACTAGAAGAACGTTTGCAACATAAGCCCGGCGAATTGTCAGGCGGACAACGTCAACGTGTGGCAATTGGCCGTGCGATTGTTCGTGAGCCAAGCGTGTTCTTGTTCGATGAGCCATTGTCTAACCTTGATGCGGCGCTCCGTGCCACTATGCGTGTTGAGCTTACAAAACTGCATCATGACCTAGACGCAACGATGATCTATGTGACACACGACCAAGTGGAAGCCATGACCATGGCGGACCGTATCGTTGTTCTGGATGAAGGCTTTATTGCGCAAGTGGGTTCTCCGTTGGAGCTGTACCACAAGCCTGACAACCTTTTTGTTGCTGGCTTTATCGGCAATCCAAAGATGAACTTCATCGAAGTTGAATGCACCGGCACGACCAAGTCTGGCGTCAAAGTGTCAGTTCCCGGTTCAGGTGAACTCACAATACCCGTAACGCCTCGTGGCGAAATAAAGGGTAAGAAACTAACGCTTGGCATTCGTCCTGAACATACCCGCTTGGGCAAGTCAGATATTCAACTAGCTTTGCATGCTAACGTCGTTGAGCGTCTTGGTATTCATACGGTGACTTATGCCAATTTGCCTGATGATGAAGATGTGTTCTGCACTGTTCAAGAAGGTACAGCGCCAATTCAGCCAAATACAGAGTTTAGCATCGGTGTGAACGCGAGCGATTGCCACTTGTTCGATGAACAAGGTAATGCATTCGAGCGCAGCATTGATCTTTCTACCTTGGTACTTCCAGAAGTCGCCTAAAAGCGAACCTGCACCAAGTTCCTCCCCACGACCCTAAGCCCCGTTTTCGAACGGGGCTTTATTTTTATGCGCTCTGTGTTTGAACTGGACGGGTGGATTCCAAGTGCCAGACTTTGGCAACAATCTGCCAGCCGTTTTCACCGTTTACAAAGCTGAGATGATCAACAAATACATTGGCATGTGACTGAAGTCGGACCTTCACAACTGCACTAATTGGCGAAAGCCAATCAATCATAATGACTTCGTCAAAGCGCCGCTGATTTATGCTTGCAGGTGAGGGACGGGACGCAACGTTAGCGCGGTAGCTTGCAATTGGATCTGCCAAGATACTGCCATCATCTGCATCAAACAGACTGGCTGATGGGTGAAAAACTGCATCAAGCCTGTCGACATCGCAAAAGAAGATGGCGTCGAAATAGGTCAGGATAGCTTCTAATAGTTCTGCGTGGTTGGTCATATGGTCTCCGCTTTGCTGGAGATAGTTGTCACTCGAAAAACAAATCTCGTGAATGCACCAAAACGACAAATGGCGGCAAGATGCCGCCATTATCAATCATATTTTGTGTTTGGTGGGTCTACCAAACACGTCCGCGTGCTGCGACTTCAATTACGCGATCAAATTCACCATCTTTGTGGACATAGATCTTGTCCATAAGGTTACTCACCACACATGTGTGGTTCGGGATGATACGGATCTTTTCGCCAATCTTTGGCTTATCGGTACAAGCAGAAAGATCAACAACTGCGTGCTCTTCAGAAAGCCCTGTGATCACTGCCTGTGGGTAGTCCACGATATAGCCAAAGTCATTAAAGCCCAACAGATCAGATGTCAGCGCTTTCGAGCCAGCGTCTAGCACGGCGCGATCGTCTGTAGGGCGTGACACAACAGTTGTCAGTATATGCATTGCACAATCGTTGAACCCACAATGGCCAGCACGCACCAGCGAGCGGTCATTATAGATGTAGGTGCCCGCACGATACTCGGTAGCGATTGTTGCGCGTTCAGCTGAATAAAGGCTGGGCGATCCGCCAGTTGAAAAAATAGGGCAGGCGATTTCTTCTTCTAAAAGCAAACCTGCGGTTTGCTCGAAGAATGCCTCTACATCATCTTCAGAATTAGGCATTGGGTATGTCATCAGCCCTTTAAATTCTAGGCTAGGCTTGGTCGTAATGTACTTCGCCAGTTCAAGTGCTTGTACGGGTGTTTGAACGCCACAGCGTAGACCTCCTGTATCGCACTCGACCAAAACAGAAAGAGGCTTGTCTTCGCTAAATGTAGCTGCAAGACCGTCGATGGTTTCTTTGCTGTCCGCAACAACGGTAAGCGTTATTCGTTGGCCAAGAGATTTGAGCGCTTCTAGCTTCTCGCTACCCATAATGTTGAAGGTCAGCAAAATGTCTTCGATGCCCGCGTCAGCAAAAATCTCGGCTTCCGACACTTTTTGGCAAGTAATGCCAATGGCGCCAGCCTTGAGTTGTTTCTTCGCGAACTCTGGAATTTTGTGCGTCTTGATGTGTGGACGCGCCTTAAGGTCGGATTTGTCCATATAGGCTTGAACCCGTTGGATATTGTTGTCGACGATAACCTCATCGATCAAGACGGCAGGGGTCGTGATAGATTGAATAGAACTATTGATGGCCATGTGGGCAAACCGCGTCTGTAGTTTTTAAAAAGTCTTAGCCAAGCAAATCTAACTAGCGTTCAAAAGTCCATGTGGATCTTCGACCATAGGCCAAATGTCTTTAGGTGCTTTTGTATATGCATTCGTCGCTGGATTGTTTGGATAAGGTTTTCCTGCGGAGCAATATAGTATCTCTGCTGCGATCGGTGCAAATGAATCGTAGAAGTGATTGGTCGATTTAATCAGCAAAATGTCTTTTTTGGTGAAATCGATGCCCGCCACAGTGAATAAGCTTGTGTCAAAGCTCTGCGCGCGGGTGGAATTCAAAACAATTTGGATGCCATCAAACTCAATTGTCGCAATATCGCCCATCGGGACATAGCTATCACCGAATCGTTGTTCAGCATTTCGCACGAGTTTCGTGACTGTGACCGTTTTATCGATCGGATTTCCGGTCAAAGGTGCTGACTTTGCACCAAACCGCAATGGAATGACCGCACCTTCGCCGGCCGCCATGCAGATTTGAACAGCAATCGGATCCCAAATCGTTCCCACAGCAACATTGGTGACTTGTTGAGTAATCAACTCTTGCAACAACACCGTAGCATCACCTGCCGTGCCGCCACCTGGATTGTCCCAGACATCGGTTATGACAACGGGTTTGTCAGATTGAATAGCCAGCGCCTTTGTTACTGCCTGCTTTTGATCCAATTGCTTTGGCATCACTTTGCCGCGCATATCAAACAGGCGCATACCTAAGTCGCGTGCGAGCTTGTCGCCCTTTGTTTGATTGTCGTTTGTCACCACAACCAGTTTTGCACCCATCTCCGGCACGTCAGAGGCCATGAAGCCGTGAATGATGGAGATAGAAAGCACTTCAGCATCGGTATTTTCAATTTGGATGATGTCATCAACAAGAGAACGCATAGGTTCAAATGAAGTCGGGAATACATCGATCATCTTGCAATTAAATACCGACACTGAAGGCTTCACTCGTCCCGCCAAAGTTTCATCAAGAATGCGCAATAGATCTTGCGCTCGCTCAACGAAATCGATGTGCGGAAACTCTTTAAAGGCGAGGAAGAAGTCGAGTTGTTCAACTCGCTTATCGGTTAACTGGCTATGGGGATCAAAGGTGGCGCACACGGTCACCTCTGGGCCAACAATTTCTCGAACACGCGCCAACAAGTCGCCTTCAGGGTCATCGTACCCATTAGCGACCATTGCGCCGTGTAAGCCAAGCACCACGGCATCCACAGGCATCGCCGCTTGTAGCTGTTCTAAAATCTCGTCACGCAGGCTTTCGAAAGCCTGCTTGTTGATCAGGCCAGCTGGATCTGCCCATGCGGCAGTTCCTTCTAACCATTCCCAACCTCTCTCTTTGGCCCATTTACGACCTTCTGTAAGTGGCGCAGAGCAAAGGGTTGGCGTGTCTGGATGTTCACCCGGTTTTGCGTACAAAGATGCCTCAAATCCCCTCCTATCTATGGCGATCGGAGAGAAAGTGTTGGATTCTGTTGCAAGGACAGCAGTGAAGAGCCGTTTTGACATCAGTTTTATGCCTGTCCCATCGGGTTAGGAAGGTAGCCGGTAAAGCCAGCAATTTTCCATGAACCGTCGACGCGGTGACAATAATAAATCGTTTGCCAGTTCAAAATGTCTTTGCTGCCATCACCCTTAGTTATAGAGCCGTCGAATTTTTTGTGAACGATTGCGCGGTCGCCATTGATTTCAATGTCACGCAAAACAGTTGCTGAAAAGATGGCTGTGCGTGGGTCGTCCCTATAAGTTTCCTTTTGAAAATCAATAGCCTGGCGCACCCATTCGTCACGATATTCTGCGAGTGACGGGAATGCCAAACGCCAGTGATCTGGGTTGGCGGTATTGTGCCCGTGGATGCCCATGAATCGATCTTCAACGAAATCATTTTCAACCATCGACCAATCGGCGGCTAAAAAAGCGGTGATATCGCGATCAACAAGCATCTGCCAAATGGCGTGACGATCACTGTCAGTGGAAGGGAATGGATTAGTAAATACTGATGACATGGCAAATTATTTTCATAGTTTGTGATTTTTCTATGGAAAAAATCGCTCAAATCTGCTGAAATGTCAATCAACAAGAAAATAATTTACATAAATCTTTGTGAGGACACAAATGTCAATCATACGTTATGGCGCTGAAAAAAGTGGTGCCGGTGGTCAGAATCTTCCTTTTGCTCGTGCGGTAGAAGCAGACGGTTGGCTCCATGTTTCAGGACAAGTTGCTATGATAGATGGTGAGGTCGTTGCTGGCAATGTTGTAGAGCAAACTCACGTCGCAATTAAGAACCTTTTGGCGATCCTTGATGAAGCCGGTTACGGCACTGAACATATCGTTCGAATTGGAGTGTGGCTGGATGACCCAAGAGACTTCTGGTCGTTCAATGGTGTTTATAAGTCATATTTTGGCGAGCATCCGCCAGCACGTGCCTGTGTGCAAGCAGCCTTGATGGTTGACTGTAAGGTTGAGGTAGACTGTGTTGCTTTCGATCCAAATCGAAAGTCACGAGGCTAATTCAATAATATGGTCGATATTCTAGGCACTCTTCAAAACGAACTGGACACGCTCTCGCGTTCTGAGCAGCGCATTGCCGCCATCATCTTTGATGATCGCAGCTTTGCTGTAAACGCGTCCATTATCGAATTGGCAGCGAAGGCCGAAGTATCACCACCAACTGTAACGCGTTTCTCGCGTCGTTTGGGTTGTCAGAGCTTTTCAGAGTTCAAAGTCCGACTAGCGCAAAGTGCGTTCATCGGACAGCGTTATGAAGAGCCGCAGACCCAAGCTTCGTCTGCACAAGATGTCGTTGAAACAATTCTTACCCGTGCACAGTCAACTCTTCATTCGCTCAATGATTCAATTGATATTGAAGCGATCGAGGCTGCTGCAACAGCAATATGCAACGCACAAATGATCCAAGCTTTTGGCTCCGGTGGTAATTCATCATTGTTTGCTAGCGAAGTGCAGAACAGATTGTTCCGCCTTGGATTGCGGGTGGCATCGACCAACGACCATTCAATGCAACTCATGACAGCCTCAACATTGGGCAAAGATGATGTTGTAATTGGACTTTCGATTTCGGGTCGGAATAGGGAATTGGCAAGAGCGCTTGAAGTTGCCGCTGGCTATGGGGCGCATGTTGTCACCATTTCGAAGCCTGCCAGCCCCGTAGCAGAAATAGCAAACACCAATATCGCAATCGACTTGCCAGAAGGCGTTGACGTCCTGCGTCCTTCATCAGCTCGGTTTGCGTTTTTGGCAGCTGTCGACATTCTTGCTCATCTCGTCGCGATTAAACGCAAAGAACTGGCCATCGAACCTCTACGTCGCATCAAGCAACAACTGGTGACGTTCCGCGATGGCGACGATTCTCAACCTTTGGGCGATTAGCCCAGTTTCGAAAATGGATAAATCTCGTGAATGATCAAGTAGCAATCATAACTGGAGCTGGCGGCGACATAGGTCGGGCCATTTCACTCCGTTTGGCGAGCGACGGTTTCGCCGTCCTTTGTGTTGATATTGATGAGGCAACCAACACAGAAACCGCCAAGCTCGTTCAGAATGATGGTGGTAAGGCAAAGGCGATCATCTGCGATATTCTTAGTCAAACCGATCAAGCCAACATGCTTGAAGCAGCAAATAGCCTTGGCACTCCTAAAACATTGATCAACAATGTCGGTGCCATCACCGCCGCGTCAATCCAAGAGAGCTCCGTCGACAACTGGCAGCGCGATTTTGACATTAATTTGAAAGGCGCAGTTGCATGTTTTAAAACCTTCGAAGAAGCATTTAAAACCAACCAAGGTATTGTAACGAATATCGCTTCGGTGAATGGTTTCGGCGTTTATGGCCATCCGGGCTATAGTTCTATGAAGGCTGCTTTGGTGCATTTCACCCGTTTTGCGGCTGTGGAGTATGGCAAGTTTGGCATTCGCACCAATGCGGTTGCTCCTGGCACGGTTCGAACTCAAGCGTGGAATGATCGCGCAGAAAAGAACCCTCAAGTATTTGAAGAAGCGAAACGTTGGTATCCGCTACAACGCGTTGCGGACCCTGTAGATATAGCAAATGTTGTAAGCTTTCTTTCAAGCGACCAGTCAAACGCGATCACAGGCGTATGCCTGCCGGTCGACTGTGGTTTGACAGCCGGACAAGCAGAGCTTGCCGGTACATTCTCTCAATCATCTGACTTCTAAGATCAGAGATTAAAAACAAAATAGTTCACAATCAAAAACCCCCGTTAGAGGCGTTTAAAAAGATGACATCACAATTCCGTCTAGATGCTGTTTGGAACGAAACAGACACAGAAAACACAAAACTGATTTTGACGCTGACTAATCTGTCAGCAAACTCAATCTCAGGATTTCGCTTGGCTTACACTTCGCTTTTGCGCGTGTCCAAAGAGCTCATCACCGGCAACGCCACATTTATCCGTCGCTTTGCCAACTTTCATGAGTTTGATCCGCTTGAAGGATTTGAATTGGCTGCAGGCGAGAGCTGGACAATTGAGCTTCAGAAACTGACCCATATTCCAAAACATCGCAATGACGGCCCCAAAAGCGCATATTTGACGTTGGCAGATGGCACGACCGTTCCAGTGACAACTGGCGACATGGTACTTGAAGGTCGCGAAAGCAAGACGGCTGGCATACTTATCCCTGAGGGCGAGTTGAAACTGCCTGTTTCATTGTGCCCTTGGCCGAATAACATTTCTGTAGATCAGTTCGCTGACGCGCCTGTTTCGTTGGTGTCTTTGAACGGAACACGCGATGAAAAAGCTGCGATTAATACAGTGAACGCGCTGAGCGATCGGCTTTACACTGATTTGCCAAATCCATTTTCGCTAATCGCAGCAAATGGCGGTCGTGACTTTACCTTGGCACATGACGCTTCTTTGGCTGAAGAAGGCTACAAAGTTGCTTTTGCCACAGACAGTGTTCAGCTTAGCTATGGTGCGCAAAAAGGTCTGATCAATGGTCTGATTTCACTCGCTCAATTGATTAATGGTCCCAAAAACGAACCTGCAAAATTCCAGTTCCCAGCAGTGGGGTCAATTGATGACGCGCCTCGCTTCGCTTGGCGTGGTTCTCACTTGGACGTTTCGCGTCAATTCTATCCGATCGATAGGGTCCAGCGTTTCGTTGATATTTTGGCATGGAACAAAATGAATGTGCTGCATTGGCACCTAAGCGATGACGAAGGTTGGCGCGTCGAGATAAAAGGCTATCCCGAGCTGACGAAGGCCGGCGCCAGGCGCGGCGCAAACGAAGCAATGCCAGCGCAATTGGGTTCAGGTGCAGAGACTTATGATGGTTTCTATACACAGGAGCAAATCAAAGATCTGATCGTTCATGGCCAAAGCCTAAACGTCGAGATTGTGCCAGAATTGGATATTCCGGGACACTGTACGGCCGTGTTGGCAGCATACCCTGAAATGCGTGATCCGGATGAGCCTGATGAGAGTTACCGCTCAATTCAAGGTTACCCAAACAACGCGATTAATCCTGGGTTGCCGCAAACCTACAAATTCATCGAAACCGTTGTTGAAGAGATCTCAGATCTTTTCCCATCAGAGTTCATTCATGTTGGCGGCGACGAAGTTGACGAAAACTCATGGATGCAAAGCCCAGCAGTTGAGAAGCTGATGAACGAAGAAGGGTTGAACGGCACTATGCAAGTTCAGGCTCATTTCTTGGGTAAAGTTCAAAAGATGATCAAGAAAAAAGGCAAGATCACTGCTGGTTGGGACGAAGTTTCTCACGGCGGCGGTATCGACAAAGCAGATGGCACTTTGCTGTTTGCTTGGCAGAAGCCTGAAGTCGGCATCGAATTGGCTGAGCAGGGCTATGACGTGGTGATGACACCGGGTCAGGCCTATTATCTAGACATGGCTCAGTCAGAAGAATGGCAAGAGCCGGGCGCAAGTTGGGCTGGTACTGCATCACCTCAAACCACATATGAGTATGAAGCTGCTGGTGATTTTCCGGAAGAACACCTCGAACGCTTAAAAGGTGTGCAGGCATGTATCTGGTCTGAGCATTTGATCAGCAAAGAGCTATTCAACCACATGGTGTTCCCACGCTTGAACGCAATTGCTGAAGCGGGCTGGACACATTCAAAAAATAAAGACTGGTTGCGCTTTGCGGCCCAGTCTCGTCACTTGCCTAGAATTTAGGGCAAGCAAATGCGTATTGCAGTTGGCGGTTTACATACTGAATGCAGCACATACACTGATGTGCTGCAGGATGTTTCAGATTTCAAAGTGGTTCGGGGCGAAGATCTTCGAATTTCTGATTTCTTCAGTTTTCTACCGACGGCAGAAGCTGAAATCTTGCCACTGTTGCATGCACGCTCAACGCCGGGCGGCGCCGTTAAACGTGCCGCCTATGACGGCTTTAAACTTGAGTTTTTGCACAAGCTGCAGCTCGCACACTTAGAAAAGCCTTTGGACGGGTTATATCTTGCCATGCACGGTGCGGTGCATGTGAACGGCATGAACGACGCCGAGGGTGATTGGATAGAAGCGGCGCGCGAGATTGTTGGGCCAGATTGCCCAATTTCCGTCTCCTTCGACCTGCACGGAAATCTTTCGCAAAAAATCATCGATCAAATTGATATGTTCACGGCCTTCAGGCATGCGCCGCATATCGACACCCAAGAGACCATGGAACGCGCGCTGACCAACTTGATCAATTGCATCAAAGAGGGCAGTAAGCCGTTTGTAGGCTGGGTGCCGATCCCTTCCTTGCTTCCAGGTGAACGTACAAGCACTGTGGATGAACCTGCGAAATCAATATATGGCCAACTAAGCGAAATCGACAAAATCGATGGCGTTTTAGATGCCTCGCTAATGGTTGGTTATGTCTGGGCGGATGTAGAGCGCGCGAATGCTGCAGCCGTTGTTACAGGAATAGATGGTGGCGCAATTTCGACACAAGTTGAAGCTCTTGCAAATAGCTATTTTAACGCTCGCGAAGACTTCCAGTTCGGCCCGACAACAGGTCCGCTTTCAGACATGCTTGAAATCGCACTGACCTGTGGAACGTCGCCTGTTGTACTTACAGATTCAGGTGATAATCCCGGCGGTGGTGGCGTTGGCGATCGGGCTTGCGTGCTTTCGCATTTCGTATCAGCGGGGGTTGAGGACGCGATCGTCATCGGAATTGCAGATGCGCCAGCGGTGCGCCAATGCATCAAACTGGGTGAGGATGCTTCCACAGAAGTTTGGATTGGAGGGACACTGGACCCCGAGCGTTCGAAACCTTGGAAGGGTCGTGTCACGGTTGAGCGAGTAGCCAAAGACAACAAGCGCGGAAATCAGATCGTTTTGTTGCGTCACAAGGGAATCCGGATCGTGATTTCGGACAAGCGGTTCACTTTCCATGACCCTGAGAATGTCGAGCCGCTTGGTGTTGACCTCAATAGGGAAAAAATTGTCGTGATCAAGTGCGGCTATATCTCGCCACATATGACTGAGATTGCTAATCCCAACTTGATGGCGCTAACGGATGGGGCCGTAAACCAAGACATCCCATCGCTTGAAAACAAGCATCGCCCGAAGCCGACATTTCCGTTTCAAACAGATTTTGAGTTTGTGCCTAGCTGTCATTTCTCTCGACGTAAATCAAAATAGGTCGGACCAATTGACCGTTTGAGATCAAGGCTTTAAGCTTTAAAGGCATTTCACCTTACAACGCGAAAAGTGTTGCTGATCTATGTATTTCGTTGTCGATGTTGTTGCACCTGTCTTTGTGATCGTGCTCATCGGTTATCTGGCTGTTAAAATCAAACTGTTTCCGCAGAGCGGAATTTCAGCGCTGATCGCATTCACAAACAGCATTGCTGCGCCGATCCTTTTGTTCCGCGCTATGTTGACGTTAGACTTTGCTACAGCGCTTGATGCGAAGATCATAGCGCCATTCTACATTGCGGCTCTCTCAGGTTTTGTGCTGGGCATTGTGCTAGCGCGCACTGTCTTTAAATATCGGCCGGGCGAGGGTGTCTCAGTTGGCTTCTCAGCACTCTTCACCAACACTGTTTTACTTGGCATTCCAATTGTGCAGCGAGCGTATGGCGTCGAAGCACTGCCGATCATCTTCCTCATCATTGGCTTTCATGCACCGAGTTTGATGACCATTGGCATGTTGACTATGGAGCTGTCCCGCCGTGACGGGCGCAAACTATCGGTTGCTTTGTTTGATGCTTTTAAGCGCATCGTTTCAAACCCATTGTTGATCGGTATAGCAAGTGGTGTCACTCTGAACCTAAGTGGGCTTAACCTTCCAAAAGTGTTGGATGACGCCACCAAAATGATGGTTGCCGCTGTACTGCCAACGGCGCTTTTTGGTCTTGGTGCTGCGTTGACGCAATATAGTATCAAAAAGGCAATTGGTCCCGCGGCGGCCATGTCTGTCATCAAAACGATGCTGCACCCGTTTCTTGCATGGGTGATTTTGGTGCCGATACTTGGCGTGCCCCACGAAGTGTCGCGCGTGGTCGTTCTGCTCGCTGCAATGCCATCAGGTATTAACGCCTATGTGTTTGCCACCTATTACAATCGCGCGCTTGATGTGGCGACCAGCACTGTACTGCTGTCGACACTCGTTAGTGTGTTCTCAATTTCATTCTGGCTTTGGTTTCTTTCATGACAAATATCCTACTTGCTGGCCGCGTACCTCAAGACTGCTTAGACGAACTCGATCAACGTTTTGACGTTTTCAAACTCTATGAGGCCGAAGATAAAGACGCTTTTCTAGCTGAACATGGCGTGAAAATTGATGGCATGACAGGTGGGGGCGTTGATGTAGCGCTCATGGACGCATTGCCGAACTTGAAGATCATTGCCAACTATGGCGTAGGGTACGATGCGGTTGATGTTGTTGGTGCGCAGGAGCGAGGTATCCGCGTCACCAATACACCAAATCGATTGAATGCTGCCGTTGCAGAACTAACGTTGGGCCTAATGGTCTCTCTGGCCCGCAACATGCCAGCTGCTGACAAATATGTGCGCGACAATCGTTGGACAAGCGAAGGCAGCATGCCACTTACAGCACAGCTAGCCGGCGCCCGAGTTGGCATTTTGGGACTTGGTCGTATCGGCAAGGCAATTGCTGTGCGCTGCACCGCATTCGACATGGAAGTGGCTTATCACGGGCGTAATGAACAGGAAGATCAGCCATATCATTATTATGCTGATCTTGCAGAAATGGCGGCCAATGTAGATTGGCTTGTGATCATTGCGCCGGGTGGTGCAGAGACAGACAAAATCGTGTCACGCGAAGTTCTGGAAGCGCTTGGATCCAAGGGTTCGCTGGTTAATATCGCTCGCGGTGGTCTTGTGGATCAGTCGGCTCTTATCGAACTATTGGCAAATGGCGCTTTGCGCGGCGCTGCACTGGATGTTTTTGATGGAGAACCAGAAGTGCCAGAAGCACTTCGCCAAATGGACAATGTGGTTCTGTCTCCTCATAACGGCAGTGCAACGCGCCAAACACGATATCAAATGAGCATGCAAGTGGTTGAAAACCTATCGACCTATTTTGAGAGCGGCGATCTGCTCGACAAAGTAATTTAGGTACAAAAAAGCCCCACCAGTTTGGCAGGGCTTTTCCAATTAGTTTAGCTATCAATTAGTTTGCTGGCATAGCCGTTTCAACAAGCTGTGCCCAGTAAGAGCTGCCATACGGAATAACATCGTCATTGAAGTCATACATGTCTTGATGCAGACCAGCTGTGTCACCATTGCCGATCATGATGAATGCGCCGGGACGGGCATTGGCCATGAATGAGAAATCCTCCCCACCCATTGTAGGCGCAACATTGTCATCAACACGCTCTTCGCCCACAAGATTTGAAGCAATTTGAACTGCAAACGCAGTTTGCTCTTTGGCGTTCACTGTTACTGGGTAGCCGTCGTGATAATCAACTTCAGCTTTGCCGCCAAAGCTGGCTGCAATGCTCTCTGCCGTTGCAATCAAACGCGATTTCACTGTTTCACGAACTTCAGGATCAAGTGCGCGAACAGTGCCGCAAATTTCAACATGCATTGGAATGATGTTGAAGGCTGAACCGCCGTTGATCTTTGTTGTTGAAAGAACAGCTGACTGAATAGGATCAATGTTACGCGCAACGATTGTTTGGAACGCTGTCACGATGTGCGCTGAGATAACGATTGGATCAACTGACAGGTGAGGCATCGCTGCGTGTGAATCAACGCCAGTGACCTTCACAGTCCATTGATCAGCCGCTGCCATAATGCCGCCTTCGCGGATGGCAAATTCGCCAACAGGAATACCTGGCATGTTGTGCATGCCGAACACTTCTTGAATGCCGAAACGTTCCATCATGCCGTCATCAACCATGGCTTTGCCGCCTGCGCCGCCTTCTTCAGCAGGTTGGAAGATCACTGCAACATCGCCATCGAAGTTGCGTGTTTCTGCCAAATATTTTGCAGCGCCAAGTAGCATTGCAGTGTGACCATCGTGGCCACATGCGTGCATTGCGCCGTCAGTTTTTGATGCGTGCTCTAGGCCAGTTTTCTCATGAATTGGCAACGCGTCCATGTCTGCGCGAAGGCCTACACAACGACCATTTGAGTTTTTGTTACCCTTGATTAAACCAACAACACCAGTTTGACCGATGCCTGAAACAACTTCATCGCAACCAAAGCTTTTCAATAGCTCTTCAACTTTGCCAGCTGTGCGGTGAACTTCATAAAGGATTTCAGGATTTTCGTGCAGGTCACGACGCCATGCTGTGATTTCTTCATGGAATTCGGCGATACGATTAATTACAGGCACTTGCTTCCCCTTAAATTATTTGATGCTCGTGGATTGTGCTGCAGTCGTTGCTGCAGTCAGTGGTTGGACCAATGATGTGCACATATCTTCAAAATTTGAAAGTGAAATGTCTGACAATTCGACCATTTAATCAAGTCGAACGTCACTTCTCTCACCATTTTGATATTGAACTGATACTACAATGCCGTTTGAACTTTGTTGCAACTCAATATTACCATCTAGTGCTTTGGGCAGTGAATAGGTGTCTAAAACTTCAGCCTGTAACGCAAGTGATATCACGGCAAGGCCTTTGCGATCACTTGTTGGGATGATGAGGTCATCGACACCGTCGTTGTCCACATCAGCAATGGCACTCATACCTTGATGGCGTGATCCGTTTCTGTGGTTTGAGAAGCCATCAAGGGTCGCCACCAGCGACATCTCTCTTTGGTTCATTCTCCAAAATTGCACTTGCTTGCTTAGATGTGGTTTTTCAACGAGTGCAATCTCCAAGGTGCCGTCGCCGTCAAAATCCGCGATCCCAGCGGGATTGAGCCACCGGAAAGGCAGGCCGATAGGAGGCGTGCGCGTGATAAGCTCAATGGCGTCACCATCCATGGCGAGCACGGCAAGTGATGCACCTTCGGAAACCGAAGACATTACCACAACCATTTCATCCACCCCATCGTTGTCTAAATCCGCAATCCGTACATAGCGATCTTCAAAAACCAAAAAGTCTGGCAAGTCATAAACCGCGATCTTTCCATCGCTTGTTTTAGCAACCAGACTAGATGCCTCATAGTCGTCGCCCAAAACAAAGTGCTGGTATCGTGTTGTCGGGTTGGCCAGCCATGCCTGCGCGATGTTTTTGTCGCCTGTTGCCACAAAGCTGTTTGGTAGAGGGGCAGGGGAATCGGCAAAAGCGGTTTGGGCCGTCATAAATGACGTAATGATCAGAACAGCCATGCGAAACAGAAACATCTATCAACCTCAAACGAACACTAATGTTCCTAGTACTTTTTACTGAACTGAAAACTTGTGCAAATCACTTGCCTGTTACGTCTTAGCTGGTTAACACAAAAGTATGTGCACCACCGCACATAGGTCCATAAACTGGAACAAGGTCATGTTTGAAAAACTAACCCCCGCACCACAAGATAAAATCATCGCACTTATCGCTGAGTTTGCAGCTGACGTGCGTGAGAATAAGATCGATCTCGGCGTAGGCGTTTACAAAGACGCTACCGGAAACACGCCGATAATGACGGCCGTTCAGAAGGCTGAAGATAAACGGGTTAAAGATCAAACGACCAAGACCTATGTCGGCATGGCCGGCAATGTTGGTTTCAATGAATCCATGGTTGATCTTATCTTGGGTGATAGCGTTTCAAAGAACCGTGTTCGTGCCGCGCAGGCCCCCGGTGGTACTGGCGCGCTTCGCCTCATCGCTGACTTGCTCAACGAGGCAAAGCCGGGTGCAACAGTTCACATTTCTGACCCAACTTGGCCAAACCATGTGCCATTGATGGAAGCCGCTGGTCTTAAAACAGCGACCTACCCATATTTTGATGCAGAGAAGCGCAATGTTCGTTTTGACGACCTATGCGCTGCCGTTTCAAAAATGACCAATGACGACATTTTGCTTCTACACGGATGTTGCCACAACCCGACAGGCGCAAACCTGTCTAACGACCAATGGGATAAGCTAACCGACATCATCGAAGAAGCAGGCGTTTTCGTGTTGGTTGATATTGCTTACCTTGGTTTTGGCGATGGTCTTGAAGATGATGCCTATGGGCTTCGAAAGCTTGCTTCCACGTTGCCTGAGCTAGCTGTTGCAGCTTCATGCTCGAAAAACTTTGGCCTGTACCGCGAACGTGTTGGTTGCGCCATGATTGTTGGTACCGACGCCGAAGCAGCAAATGTGACTTTCTCGCAGTTGCTATCAGCAGCACGCTCAAACTACTCAATGCCACCTGATCACGGTGCTGAGATTGTTCGCATCATCTTGAATGACAAAGACTTGCGCGCGGAATGGGAAGCTGAGTTGACCGACGTTCGCAACCACATGGTCACAATCCGTGAGAAACTGGCAGAAGCCATGCGTCAACGTTCAAACAGTGCTGACTATGACTTTATCGCAGAGCACCGCGGTATGTTTTCTTTGATCGGTGTAACTCCGGAAGTTGTTGCGCAAATGAAGAAAGACAATGGCGTCTACATGGTGGGCAATTCACGCATGAATATCGCTGGCCTTGGTCTTGATAAGATTGAGATATTTGCAGACGCATTGGTTGCTGCAACGCGCGACTAATCGGCTAGAACGTTGCTTAGAATTTGAAGGGGCCAATTGGCCCCTTTATGCTTTGAGTTTTGACAGGATCGTCGTCAGTGTCTCGGCTTCGCTGTCGCTAATCTTTTTGCCGAAAGCTTCTTGCATTGCCGGGCCATAGATTACCCACATCTCGCCCCGTACTTTTCGACCTTGCTCGGTGATGGACAGGGCAATGCCTCTGCCGTCTTCGGGGCATTCATGTCGGTCGATTAGGCCTTTGTCTTCCATCCGCGCGATGAGCCGCGACATGCCATATTGCGGCAAGAGAAGCTTAGGTTGAAGTTCGAATGCGCGAATGCCACATTCAGTGGTTTTCTCCAGCTCCCACAAAACATCATACCAAGCCATTGGCGGCAGTTTTGCAACCTTTAGCTTCGCTTCAATCGATTGTTGTAGAAGCGTTTGGGTTCGAAACAATTTCGCCCATGCGCTTTGAATGTTTTCACTCGGTATCACCATAACGTGAATGTAGATGCAATTGCATTGACATTCAAGTGGTGAGTGTCTAATTAGATGCAACTGCATGTAATTGGAGAATAAGATGCCTAAGTACACCCTAACAAGTTTCCCGCTGTGCCCATACGTGCAGCGTGCCATCATCGTGTTGAGCGAAAAGAATGTCGAATATGATCGTGTTGATATTGATTTGGCCAACAAGCCAGATTGGTTCCTGAAGCTTTCGCCACTAGGCAAAGTGCCAGTGCTTCAAGCTGATGACAGCGTGCTGTTTGAAAGCCAAGTGATTGCTGAGTATCTGGATGAAGTAACAGAGGATTCGCTGCACCCTGCAGATCCTCTTGAAAAAGCGCGCCATCGCGCTTGGATCGAGTTCGCTTCCCAAACACAAGCGGCGATCTTCCAACTATTTTTCGCAACTGATAAAGTTGACTACGAAACAAAACGCGCAGCCGTTGCTGACAAGCTTGCGACAGTAGAGAAGGAAGTTTCGGGGCCATTCTTTGGCGGCGACAAATTCAATATGATTGACGGTGTTTGGGCAATTACATTCCGTTATTTCGCAACCCTTTCAAAGCTTGACGATTTTGATTTCTACTTGGGATCTAAAAAATTGAAAGCATGGCACGATGCTGTGAAAGTGCGCCCATCTGTTCAACAAGCCGCTCCGGCAGATTATGATGAGCAATTGTTCAATTTCGTCAAAGGCAAAGACAGCTATTTGTCTGGATTAGCCAACGCAAAAGTGGCGGCGTAACATACAAAAAGCGGGGCAATTGCCCCGCTTTTCTTTTCAAATCTCAGTTTAGCTTAGATGGCAACAATCTGTGGTTTTGCAGCGCGCTGAACCATGCCGAACAGATCACGTGGATCATCAGGATCAGCAATCATATCCAAATCTTCGTAGTAGCCCGTGACCTTATAGTGATCGCGCAAGAAACAAAGAGCTGAGAAATCCTCAACCGCAAAGCCGACGCCATCGAACAAAGTGATTTGCTGATCGCTCGTGCGACCCTTCGTTTTGCCTGTAATCACTTCCCAAAGCTCAGTCACCGGATGATCATCTTCCAACTGCTGGATTTCGCCTTCGATACGGGTTTGCGGCGTGTACTCAACGAAGATGCCTGAACGTAACAAGATGTCTTTGTGCAATTCTGTTTTGCCGGGGCAGTCGCCACCAATCGCATTAATATGGATGCCTGCACCGATCATATTGTCGGTTAGGATCGTGGCATATTGTTTGTCTGCGGTGCAGGTCGTCACAATGTGAGCACCCTCAAGCGCTTCTTCGGCCGATGTGCAGCTGACAACTTCTAAGCCACGGCCTTTTAAGTTGCGCGCACATTTCTCTGTCGCATTTTGGTCAACGTCAAACAGGCGAACCGACTTTATGCCCAATATGGTTTTAAACGCCAGGGCTTGGAACTCAGACTGAGCCCCATTGCCGATGATCGCCATTGTGTCTGCATTTTTTGACGCCAGATGCTTTGCAGCAACCGCGGAGGAGGCCGCAGTGCGCAAAGCTGTAAGGATCGTCATTTCCGACAAAAGAACCGGATAGCCCGTTTCAACGTCGGCAAGCATGCCAAAAGCCGTCACAGTTTGAAGGCCAGCTTTGGTGTTGGAAGGATGTCCGTTTACATATTTAAAGCCGTAAACTTCACCATCGCTCGTTGGCATCAATTCGATCACACCTTTTTCAGAGTGTGATGGGACGCGAGGTGTTTTGTCGAAAAGTTCCCACCGCTTGAAGTCATTCTCCACATAGCCGGCGATGCCTCTCAGCATTTCTTCAACGCCAATTTCCAACACGATTTTCATCATATGGTCGACGCTAATAAACGGGACGAGGTTTAGCGAATTTGGAGCAAATTTGATCATGTTTGGCGCCCTAATTGTTCAACGCTTTTCTAAGCAGAAATGAGAAAGGGCAACCGTAGCTTGTAGAAATTTCAATTAAAATGGCAAAAGATTGCAAATATCAGCAGTTCAATGTTAAAATTGATAGACAATTATATAAATTTGATAGGTGTCTCGTGCAAGGCAGTAAGTTCATTCTTGATTCACTCGACCATGAACTGGTCAGTTTGTTGCGAAGCGATGGTCGTGCATCTCTGGCCAAACTTGCAGAAGCTCTCAAAGTGTCCCGTGGTACTGTTCAAAACAGACTGGACCGTTTGATGAGTTCTGGCACTTTGCTGGGCTTCACTGTGCGCGTGCGTGATGATTATGACTTAGACAAAGTGCGCGCCGTAATGATGGTGGAGATCGCTGGTAAATCCACGAGCGATGTTGTGCGCAAACTGCGCGGTATCCCCCAAGTCCATTCGCTTCATTCAACCAATGGCAATTGGGACGTCATTGCAGAAATTCAGGCAGGGTCTTTATCCGATTTTGATCAGGTTTTGCGCAAAGTGCGTATGATCGATGGTATTCTGAACTCTGAGACAAATCTGCTTCTTAGTGCTGTATAGCCGCTAAGAGAAGATTACGAATATTATTGCGCCTACATTCAGTGAGTTCACTATCAAGTGGATCGCAAAGGCGGGCCAAATGCTTCTCGTTTGATAGACCACAAACGCCATGATTAGACTCAGTGGAATAAGCTGCGGCAATAGCCAAAGCTGGAATGTGTGGTAGAAAGCGAAGGCTACACCGTTGATGATCCACGATGCCGCGCCAAGGCTCACCATCTTGGGTAACAACCACGCGCGGAAATAGAGTTCTTCAACCAAGATGTTGAGGAAAAGTGTCACAATCAACAGGCAGATAAGCCAATAGGCGCCTCGTAAATCAAAGCCAGGGGTTAGCTCGCTGACTGGTGTTGCCATTGGGTCAATCGTCGGATTCAAAAAGAACGGGAAATACTCTGGTGGGACAAGACCTGTTAGGTCCATCCAGATGGGAACAGCAGCTGCCGCGCCGCCCGCAATTACCAGTCCTACGATCAATACAATGATCGAGAATATCCACTTCTTGCGGTCAAGAGGTTTCAGGCACAAACGCTCCCAAAGGCTGATGCCCAGCTGTTTAGCTTCGCGTTGCATGAGCCAGATCGGCGCAACGGTGAAACCCAATAGCATTATGGACGCAATGACCGGCCAGCCAACGATAGATGGGGTGCCACTGGCATGAACGGCTGGCAAAACAAACCGAAATCCAGTAAATGCGATTGCGCTGGGAATGGCGAAAGCAGAGAATATCTGAAGTGCATTAAGCTGAGGCGCATCGGCCCAATCAAATTGCTTATCTGTCATTCATTCCCCCGGCGGCGCAAATTCGCATTGATTGCGAAACATCAACCTAACTTAGTACACTGAGTACCAAGTTCAACCGGGTCATGAATTGAGAGCAGGGAGCGCGTGGCTGCCTACTGCTTTATTCGAATGTTGGGAACTGACTAATGAGGTCAACAACTGGACCGTCATGCGTTGGGATAATTTGAATGTCAGGGTTATCTTTCCAAATCTCATGCAGCAACGTGAGCGTTTTTTCGGTTGCGGTTTTGTCTTTGTCGACCATGCCTTGAACCCAGGGGATTTTGGGGCTCAGCGTCGTCACTGCTTTGAATGACCAACTTGCATCGCCAATGAAAAAGTAACGCTTACCTGCTGCCGTGTTTATGAATAGCCCCATGCTGCCAACGGTATGGCCAATAAGCGGGACCGCGACGACGGAGCCGTCATTGAACATGTCGTAGCTTTCTTCAAATGGTCCGTAGGCTTTTTGTTGGAATTCCACGAGTTCCCATTTTGTGTCCGGCCGCGTGACATACTCTTCAAAAATTGAGAACTCGTCGGCAGCGTGTTCTTGTGCGTGTTCCAATTCATTCGAAGTTGTCCATACGGGCAGGTCTGGAAAGTCTGGGATGACCGCCGCATGGTCCCAATGTAAGTGCGTCAATACGATGTAATCTATCTGGGCAATGTCATAATCTGCTTGCAAGAAGCGGTCTTTAGCTGATTGAGTTTTTGTGTAGGCGAAAAGCTGCTGTTCAAATGCGTTGAAGTTGCCTGAATGCTCCGCTGCAATGTTTTCTCCAATACCACCTTCCAAAAGGAAGGTTGCTTTCGGATGCTCAATCACGAAGCCTGAATAGACGCTGCGGTGTGAGTTCAGAACGCTGCCACCACTGTAAATCACTGCTTCCGGTGAAACATTTTGACCTGTGGAAAAACCAGAAAGCGTGATCCTCGACTTCTGACTTGGCGCTGGAATACGGGCGTCAAAGTCTGAAACCTTTGGCAATGAGCGTGGCCAAAATTGGTAGGTGAAAAAGCTTCCCGCTATGAGAATTACTGCAGCGAGGGTGCCGCCAATCGCTCTAATGATACGCATATTATACTCCGATACGCAGATACTGTTGGATGTTGTGAATGGCGCGATTAATAGGCTCGATCGACTGCTGAGCACGCGCCAAAACCAATGCTCCTTCAATCGTTGAAAATAAGAACTCCGCTGCTTGGTCTGCCTCGCTTGCTGATACGTCCATCTTCTTGAGCGCTAATGCAGTGAGGTCGATCCAGTGGGTGAATGCGCTAGCGCACGCCAAACGTATTGGCTTAGAACTGGCAGCCATTTCTAAATTGATGGTTGTAATGGGGCAGCCCTTGGTAAAATCAGAAGCGTGCAAGTTCTCTGCAAACGAGCCTCCAACTAAAGCAACAAACTGCTCCAGGTCTTTGCTAACCGCTGCGGCTTGTTCAATTGCGCGGCCTATTTCAAGTTGTGAGGTTTGGATAACCGCAACCGCGATTTCTTCTTTTCCCTTTGGAAAATGGTAATAGACAGAGCCTTTAGGTAGCTCTCCTGCTGCACAAATTTCGTTCAAGCCGACCGCTTGATAACCACGTGCCTGAAACAATTCACCCGCAACCTTTACCAAGCGCTCGCGCGTCAGTTCACCTTTTGATTTCTTTGGCTGCATAGCTGTCTGTCCTGCAAATCATAATCGTTGCTCTGCAGATTGTTTAGAGTATAATAATAGACCAGTCTATATAAAAATCTACTTGAATGTATGCTTTGGGAAGTTTAATTCTAGTGCGCAGGTCACTGAGAGCTTGAGCCAAGAGTTGTTAGCTCGTTGAGCGCCGATGACGATCAGACACTCTTCCAATCTCGCTCTACAAATGACAGAGTTCGACATATTGGCTCAAACGCTAGGTGAGGTTGAAACAATGGCTTTGATGAAGAGAATCTGGACTGCTTTGATATTTGCGACCTTGCTAGCGTTCAACGCGGCGCATGCCCACGCGACGTCCTCCATATTTTGTGAGGGCATGGGCAACGATGCCGATATCAGTATCCTATTCGGTGCAGGTCCTATGCTGAGTGCATTAGAAGTCGATGCATCATTCAAAGATAGTGAACTATCAACGCGAGATCGTGAAGGTGTTCAGAAGGCACTGATTTTGCAGTTTTCCGCCGATGAAAATGCACTCTCCCTAGAGTTGATGGACGATCAAGCAGACCAACATTTGGCGTCTCTTCGACTTCTCAGGCAGATGGATGTCGATGCTGAGCCAATCCAAGTTGGCATCTTGAGCTTCACAGATGGAGCTTCTGCTGGTGTTGTTTGCACGGGCCCGTAACGAACAGATTGCGTTGATGACCTCTAGGCAAGTTGGCGAAGCACTAGTTCAACGTTATGTTCAATCAATGATTGCTCAAACGTATATTGGCCATTTAGGTCACGGAAGCCTTTGTTTTGAAACTCGAAGAAGTGCAAATTAGGGAAGACAAAGTGGAAAAAAGATACAAGCTCATCCAAAATATGTTGGTTTACGTGCTCTACGGCATCTTAACCGCAGTCGTTGCAGCATACATTTGGAGTTTGGTCGAGCAGTTGCTGGATTCAGTACCACTTGTCAATCAAGCCAGCGCGCATTTCACCAGCACACCGTTTAGCGGGTCAATATTCTCGGCCATATTTCTTGTGTTCGTCGGTTTAATATTCGTCGGATATCTTTCGAAACGGTTCATTTGGGATCGACTAGCTGACCTTCCGATAGTGGAAGGCCTAACTTCCACAGTTGGCCAGGTCAGCAAAAAGTTATTGTCCGGTGCAGAAGAAAGCCGCGGCAGGGTGGTTTGGGTAAAATGGCCCAATGAGGAACTGCAAACGATCGGCATAATTGCTGGTGGCGGAACATATGACCCCGCCGAAACAGAATGGTTTTCGATCGTTCTCTTCCCAACGGCAGGCTCTATATCCGGCGGTATGCTACGTCGCGCTAAACCGGAGTTGGTGACAGGCGCTGACATGACAATTGAGGAAGCGCTCGCTTTTGTTAAGTCCTCAGGCGCAATAGATGGTAGCAACGAATCGAGTTCAAACGCAGATTAGCCCATATGTAGCTATCGAAAAAATCAAACATCAAGTGTAAGCGTCTCTGAGGGAATACTGGAGCAGAGCAAAGTCGTTTCTAAATCGTTCCCTAGTTCGCCAATCAGCCGAGTCGCAGATCCCTCGACAACTTCGCATTTACAGGTCTTGCATAGTCCGGCTCTGCAATGGGACGGGATGAGTGCGCCACGAGATTCAGCGAATTCTAGCAAAGTGCCGTCCTCCGGTTTCCAATAATCTGTGATGTTGGACTTCGTCAGCGTCACTTTGATCGGTGCTGACGAAGGGATGGGCCGCATTTCAGTTTGAACATCAGGTGTGCTGAAAACATCTATGAAAATCTTATTCTCTGGAACCTTTGCTTGCTTCAAAGCTGTCAATACGCTGTCAACAAAGCCAGTCGGCCCACAAACGTGAACATCAGCACCACATTCGCGAATGCCGTGCGCAATGGATACCAATTCCGGACGCCCTGAAATGGCGTTGGGAACTCCGGCATTTTCTTTCGTCAAGTGAAGACTAAACACTGCCTTTGCGAGTTTGGATTTCGTTGCAAGTACGTCATCCCAAAGCGCCAATTCTGATTTACTGCGTGCAACGTGAGTTACGAGTGCAGGGCTTTCATATCCTTTTTGGGCAAGCTCTGTTAGCTTGGCGAAAGTTGGAGTAATCCCAATACCTGCACTGATGCGATGAACTGCATCGCTTTTGGCGTCTAGCGTTGCTGTTCCGAACGGACCGGTTATTGTGATCTGCTCACCTTCTTTGAAGCTGTGAACTGCCTGTGAACCAACTCCTTTATCGCGTTTTACCGTAATGCGCAGGGCTCCGTCTTTGACCGCAGAAACCGTGTAGCTGCGCCAAACGCTTTGATCTGAGATGTTGTGTAGGCGTACGTATTGACCTGCTTTGAAGCTTTTAAGCGAACCAAATTTTTCTAGACTGTCCTTGATCCAGAGTGAGCAAATGCCTTCCGCTTCATCACTAATCTTGGATATCGTTGCTGGTCGGGGCCAGTCAGGTAATGAAGGTGCAGTTTTCATGACTGACGCAGCGGCAACATTGTCGAAACATGTTTGATCTTTTCTGCTAATCTTTGCTCCATTGATGATGGTGCCACTTCTGCAAACGGAAGCATAAACACCGCAGAACATATGGCCAAAAAGGCGCATCAACATGGCAGGCATGTTCACCGTCATCTCGCCTGTGTTCACATCTACAGATGTGGTTTTACATCGATCTATTGGGCGAATGATGTTGAGTTGAGCGTTGCCGAGCTCAATCTTTTGGCCCAGCCATTGAAACTCAGACCATGGCTCTGCTCGGACATAGATATTTGCCCTAAATCGAAGTGGGTCGATCGTGCAATTCAGTATTTTGCCGATAGCTTCAATCGTTGCCAGGTTGATGATTGAAATTGCTGCGTCTTGGTGATCCCAAAAGCCGCGATTGTTACGCGCGCGATGGATGAGCGTCGGACCACCGAACTTCGAACTCATGGTATCGAAGTGAGATTTAGTCTCATCGATGTTTTGGATCATACCGTCAGGCGCTATCAGTTTCAGGCCATTTTGTTTCCTGTCTACTTGGAAGGTCGTTAGATCGGGTCGCGTGCTCATGCGATGAAAGGCTTGGCAAGGTGTCCAAGCGCCTTCTTCATTCACTGGCAATTTACCATCGCCGATCGCAATGCTGCGATCACCAGCGATGCCTTCGTTTCGCACGAGCGCGGCGCTTTCAAGCCTCTCTCCGGGAAATCCTTTGATAGGGTATCTGTAAATACTCTCAACCGAACTCATCGAACGAACCCCTCCGTAATGATTGCGAGTGGAAGTGAAGTCGACGATAAACCATAGGATAAAAGTGCGGCTAAGCCAGCGGCACCTGACGGTGTGGTTGGGGTGCCAAGTGCTGAAAGTTGATCAGCCGCAAGTTGCGCTTGGGCATCTGAAACAGTGACGAAGTCATCAGCCATTTTGCTAAGGACTTCTAAGGCAAGCATGGACGCGGTTTTGCAATCTAATCGACCCATGTTCGATGCTGGTCCGTCAACCGTCACCAAACGTCCAGCCAGTGCGCTATCTCGAATGCATGGAGCAAACTCAGGTTCAACAACGATGATCTTAGGCTGAACTGTCCAGTTTTTTCGGATCATGTATGTAATGGCGGCAGCTAGTCCACCGACGCCCGCTTGCAAGAAAACATGAGTTGGCCAGTCCTCGCTCTTAGCGAAAACGGTTCTCATTTCCTCAGCAATGACCGTGTAGCCTTCCATCACTAGTCGCGGAGGTTCGGTGTAACCAGGCCAAGAACCATCGGCCAAATGAATGCAGTCATTGTCCGCTGCATCCTTAATTGCGATTTCAACGCTCTCCTCATACGTTGCGCCTGATCGTACGACGCTAGCTCCAATTTCCGTTAGACGTTTTACGAAATCATCTGGAACATTTTGCGATAAATGGATACGTGCCTTTGCGCCAAACATACGTGCGCCAGCTGCAACCGCCATTCCGTGATTGCCCGCGCTCGCACAGACAAATGTCATGCCTCGAGCTTTCTCCCGGATGGCTGACAGCGCCATATTCGGGTCGGCTTCACCACCCATTATGAGTTGTGCAACCGCATAGCCGCCGCCAAGCGCTTTGAAAGCGCCGAGCCCCATGCGTTGCGTCTCGTCTTTTAGTAGAGCAGATCGCTCGGCAAACGTTCGGTGCAATAGTGGTGAGGGCTCGTAATTTGGCCAAGGCTTGAGTTGGTCGGCTGCGCGCTCATGATTCAATTCGAAAGAAAGTTTTTCCATTCCTTCAAAATAGACAAGTATCGTGATGACTTTTGATCAAAGTTTTGTATTTTGTGAGAAATAATTGTGATTTTGAAGGAAATGTGCGCGATGAAGATCGACAAGGCAGATATTGCCATCCTGAATACTCTTCAAGAAAATGCCCGAACCAGTTTGGAACAGCTCGCCCATTTAACTGGGCTATCATCCGCGTCTGTGCAACGTCGGCTGAAGGCTTTGCGCGACTCCGGTTTCATATTGCGCGAGATTGCAGTGGTCGATCCAGTGAAGCTCGGTCAAAAAATGAGCTTCGTTATTTTAGTGGAGTTGGAACGAGAGCGGCCTGAACAGATTGACGTGTTTGTCCGTCGCGCTTCAATAGAGCCTCAGGTTCAGCAGTGCTATTATGTCACTGGCGAGGCCGACTTCTGTCTTATTTGTACAGCAAGCGATATGGAAGATTTTGAGGAACTTACACATCGGTTGTTCTTCGAGGACACCAATGTTAGGCGCTTCAGGACGTCTGTAGTCATGGGGCGTAAGAAGGTCGGACTGAATGTCTTTCTTCAGGATCCAGCTTGATCGTTCAGGTAGACCAAGTTTTTCGACCTACCTCTTACGCATGCTTGGTATTTTGAGCCCAGCCTCAGATGACTGGATTAAGATTTCAAGCCGCTTCATACGCGTCTCTTCTCGTTTGGCGCTCATTACCCACCAGATTGAATCTCGCTTATAAGACGGCGCCAAGTTTGAAAGGAATTGCCACGCCTTTTCGTTAGCTTTAATTTTGTCCTCAAACTCTTTTGAAAGGGGAATATTCCTATCTTCTGAAGTGTAGCCATTCCTGTCGCTTCTATTGTTGAATAGCAGCAGCCCGGCAGGTCTCATTTTGCCCAGTGGGATCAGCTCTTCTACCTTTTTCACATTCACCGCACTCCAAACGCTGTCCTTTTTACGGGGCGTAAAACGGATCTTGAAGCTTTGGTCATCAATGGTTTTTCTGATGCCATCGATCCAGCCAAAGCAGAGGGCAACGTCTACAGATTGAGACCACGTTAGTGTTGCACGACCTGTGTTCTTTCTAAAATATCCTACCCAAAGTTCGCTCGCGTCAGGATGATTTTCCAGCCACTCGGTGAACTCGTCCTTGCTGGTTAAAAATACGACGTCGTCCATCCCAAATCCTTCATATGTTCGCGAACAGATACGATGATCAGTTTGGGCATGCCATGATGCCCTCCGGACAAGCCGGAGGACATGCATAGCGCTGAAACGCCTAAAGGACTAGGCGATGTCCTGATTTTTCAACCAGTTGAGAATTGTTAGGTTCGTCTCATCCGGCTTCTCCTGCTGAATCCAATGGCCACAATCGATACTTGCCACATCAACATTGGGCACAAAGTCTGCTAGATTCTCTGACTTTGGAATTAGATCACGTTCGCCATAAATCATAAGCGCTGGTTTTTGGATGATCGGGTCGACATCTGCCAGAATGTGCCAATTCCGATCAAGGTTTCTGTACCAATTTATGCTGCTCGTGAAACCCGTTTCCTCAAATGAGGCGATCCGAAGGGCAAGTTCTTCGTCGCTCATCAGCGGTTCGCCAAGCGGAGTTTCATCTCTGGCAAGGTTGATCATCATCATGCCTGGTTCCGGTGGTGAGAGAGGGACGTTTTTGCGTAGGAGATTACGAAGGAATTGAGGCGTGTTTTGATCTAACACCGCATCGGCAACGCCCGGCTGGCGATTGAAATGAACAAAGTAATAGTCGCCTCCCAGAAACTCTTCCAAGAACTCGATCCATGGTTTTTCGGTGCGCGCTTGATACGGCAGTGCCAAGTTTATGATCTTGCTGACACGGTCGGGGTGTAGCAACGCTAAAGACCAAACAACATTTGCGCCCCAGTCGTGGCCGATAAATGTCGCGTCTTCATAGCCGAAATGATCAAGTAGCGCGACAAGATCGCTAGTTAAATGCTCAATATTGTAAGCAGTGACTTCGGCTGGGCAGGACGAATTTCCGTAACCTCTCTGGTTGGGCACGATGACATGATAGCCAGCTTCAACTAGGACTGGGATTTGATGACGCCATGCAAAAGCATGTTCTGGCCAGCCATGGCAGAGTACAATTGGATTTCCCTTGTTCTCTTGGCCAGCTTCAAACACCTCAAGTGTCACTCCGTTCACGGGAATAAGTGTCGGTGCGGGAAAGTCGAATGGTTTAGACATAGCTGTTCTCTTTGTTTCTTTGAATGAGAAGACGGCGCCACACTCAGAGTTGGCGCCGTCCGCCCAATGGTTTGTGAGTTGCGCGACAAGCTTTAATTCTGCTTGTTGACGCGGGCAGCTATTGCCTAGATCCTTATGGTGACAAATACTGGCACTATTAAATGGTAGCTTTGCTAAATGAACACTCGTCTCAGACATGACGCAATTGTGCGCAGCCTGCGCCGTAATGGCACTTCGACAGTCGCTGACTTGGCAGAGGAAGTTGGTGCATCAAGAAGAACCGTATTACGTGACATAAGTGCGCTTCGCGATGAAGGCTTTGTCATTCATTCTGAGCCGGGAAGAGGGGGCGGCTTACAGCTCGATCCACAATCGGTTCAAACGACTGCGCGGCTTTCCGTTTCTGAAGTCTTTGCACTTCTCATCAGCGTGGCATCTATGCGCGCGGCGGGAAACTTGCCCTTTTCTGGCCTTGCAGATGCCGGCTTAGCAAAAATTGAGAAAGCTCTACCATCAGACAAAGTGCGCGACTTGCGCAGATTTCTGGACTGTTTGTATGTGGGTGAATTGTCACCATTGGTCGACATATCTGATATGGGAGAAATGGAGCAATCACTTTTGCCCGAGTTTGAAACTGCCTTTCTTCAGCGGCTTCACTTAAGGTTCAATTATCGTGATGCAAAAGGCGCTGTGACCAGCCGAGTGGTGGAACCGCAAGCCATGTTGATCCTTCCACCACTCTGGTATTTGGTAGCTTGGGACCCATTGCGAGATGACTTTCGCCATTTCCGGATGGACCGGATTAGCAAACCAGAAAGCGTTCCAGATACCAGATTTCGTCGACGCTATGTGCCATTCGAGGATGATGTCGCACCAGTTGGGGCTCTAAATCAATGAGGTGAGATACCGGGTCGGCAGGAAGCCACCTGCTATCCCGTCGAAGCAACTAAAATCTGTCCTGCAATGTTGTGAAAAATACGCCAATGTCATCAAAAACTTGTTTGTGTTCAAATGCTAGAACATCAAGCAACG
>Ga0315336_1000646_pt1 | contig 88022 bp, 63 predicted proteins | sample ASW5metaG_FD_204512 | JGI IMG/M metagenome (GOLD analysis project Ga0315336, IMG submission 204512) | Ammonia-oxidizing marine archaeal communities from Monterey Bay, California, United States - ASW #5 | ecosystem: Environmental > Aquatic > Marine > Intertidal zone | place: USA: California...
TTTCGCCCTCGCTGAAAAAGCAAAGTAGTCACTTCCGGGGTTTCAGCGCTGGCAAAGCCATTCGCCCCCTTCATTTCGCAAAGGAAAAAGGGGCTGGTCCCATCTATCGGCGGCCCATTTCAAGTGCCTTGAACTTCTCAAGTTGTTATTTCACAAAATGGTTACGTCAATTATCAGACGGGTTGTCACGCGCGTAACGCTTAGTCAAACTGCGCACGACTTTGCCACCACCACAATGCAGCCACCCTTTTCAAATGCATCACAATGCATAATATAGGGGTGATACAGAACAGTCAGGCAGGCAGTTCGGCTGTAGCGGATGTGATTGCTGAACCCGCGGCGAGAAACGACGAGGGCCGTCGTGGTGCGAGAGCGGGTGTCAAAAGCCGGTCGCGATCGCCGCTAGGAATTGACCAAATCCAGCAGGTATTGGCCGTAGTTGTTTTTGCTCAACGGTTCTGCCAGAACGCGAAGCTGAGCAGCGTCGATGTAGCCCATTCGCCAGGCAATCTCTTCGGGACAGGCCACCTTGAGCCCTTGGCGTGTTTCCAACACGTGAACGAAGGTGCCGGCTTCGACCAACGATTCGCACGTGCCCGTGTCGAGCCACGCGGTTCCTCGGCTGAAGACCTCGACTTGCAGCTTACCCTGTTCGAGGTACACGCGGTTGACGTCGGTAATCTCCAACTCTCCGCGCGCTGAGGGCTCGATTTGTTTGGTGATCTCAACGACATCCGAATCGTAGAAGTACAAGCCGGTCACCGCGAAGTTCGATTTCGGCTGCGTGGGCTTTTCCACAATCTCCAATGGTTGCCCGTCGTCGTCCAGCACGACGACACCATACCGCTCGGGGTCCCGCACATGATACGCGAACACGGTGGCGCCGGCCGATCGACGGTTGACCTGTTGCAGGCTCTCGCTGAGCTTTTGGGCGTAAAAGATGTTGTCGCCGAGTATCAGGCACGAAGGCTTCCCGGCAACGAATCGCTCACCGATCAAGAATGCCTGCGCCAACCCTCCCGGATCGGGCTGCTCGGCGTATTCGAGTTCAAGCCCCCACTGCGAGCCATCTCCCAACAGCTGCTGAAACATCGGCAGATCGCGTGGTGTGCTGATTAGCAGAATGCTGCGAATTCCCGCCAGCATTAACGTTGTCAGCGGGTAATACACCATCGGCTTATCGTACACGGGCAACAGTTGTTTGCTGATGACCTGCGTGGCAGGATGCAGCCGCGTACCGGCACCTCCGGCGAGGATAATGCCCTTACGCTCGACAAGAGCCGCGGCGTCAGTTTCGTGATGACTGGTCATGTGTCGAACCGTACAGAAAAAATGCGGGAATGATTTGTAAGCGAAACCTGTGATCGTGTCAGGCGATCCGCGCCGGTGCCTCGCAATGGCACTCCGTCACGCTCCGGAATATTCGCGATACCACTCGACGAATCGAGCCACGCCTTCTTCGATTGGCGTGGCCGGTTGAAAATCGACGTCGCGCACGAGATCGACGATATCGGCGTAGGTCTCCGGTACATCGCCCGGCTGCATCGGCAGCAGCGTCTTTTCAGCCTTCTTCCCGAGGCTCTTCTCAAGTAGCTCGATGACGTAAAGCAGTTCGACCGGGTTGTTGTTGCCGATGTTGTACAAAGAATAAGGTGCCCGGCTCGACGCAGCGTCCGGCTGGTCGCTCGACCAATCGGGGTTGCCGGCCGGCGTGCGATCACTCACACGAACCACGCCTTCGACGATATCATCGATGTAAGTGAAATCGCGACGCATGTCGCCGCAATTGAAGACGTTGATCGGCTCATCGGCCAGGATCGCTTTTGCAAACAGAAACATCGCCATGTCAGGTCGGCCCCACGGGCCGTAAACCGTGAAAAACCGAAGCCCTGTCGTCGGCAGACCGTAGAGATGGCTATAAGTGTGGGCCATCAACTCATTCGCCTTTTTGCTGGCCGCGTAAAGGCTGATCGGGTGGTCGACGTTGTCGTGTACGGAAAACGGCATGTTGGTGTTGGCCCCGTAAACCGAACTCGACGATGCATATACCAGATGCTTCACGCCCGAATGACGGCAGCCCTCCAACACGTTCACGAAGCCGACAAGATTGCTCTGGACATAGGCATGGGGATTTGTCAGCGAGTAGCGCACGCCGGCTTGGGCCGCCAGGTTCACCGCCACGTCGAACTTTTCCATTTCGAATAGCCGAGCGATCGTCTCGTTGTCGGAAAGGTCGCACCGGCGAAATGAGAAGTTCGTTTGGCTTTCGAGCTGCGCGAGCCGGGCTTCCTTAAGCGACACGTCGTAATAGTCATTTAGATTGTCGAGGCCGACGACGGTATCGCCGCGTTCGAGATAACGCCGGCTCAAGTGAAAGCCGATGAAGCCAGCCGCGCCTGTTACAAGAATCTTGCTCACGTCGCCTCCTGTGAGAGCAATTCCCGATAATAGGCAACTGTCTTTTCCAAACCGGTCTTCAGATCAACGCGAGGCTCCCATCCCAAGAGTTTCTGCGCTTTGCCAATGTCGGGGCAACGCTGCTTCGGGTCGTCAGCGGGCAATTCGCAGTGCGTCAGCGGTGCGTCGGACGAGGTCGCTGCGAGGACCTGCTGGGCGAGTTCCTTCATCGAATATTCGACCGGATTCCCAAGATTCACCGGGCCGATGTCGTCATCCTGGTCCATCATCCGCATCATGCCACTGAGCAAATCATCGACGAAGCAGAACGAACGGGTTTGGTTTCCGTCGCCGTAGATGGTGAGCGATTCGCCGCGCAGCGCCTGCGTGATGAAATTTGAGATCACGCGGCCGTCGTTGGGGTCCATCCGGGGTCCGTAGGTGTTAAAAATGCGAATCAACCTGACTTCGACACCGTGGGCCAGGTGATAATTCACACACAGTGACTCCGCCACACGCTTGCCTTCGTCGTAGCAACTTCGCGGTCCGAGCGGGTTGACGTGTCCCCAATAGTCCTCCGTCTGCGGGTGAATTTCTGGGTCGCCGTAGACTTCCGACGTTGACGCGTGAAGTACGCGCGCCCGGCATCGTTTGGCTAAGCCGAGCACATTAACCATGCCAACTGTCGACGTCTTGATCGTCTTGATGGGGTTGTATTGGTACGCTTCGGGCGACGCCGGACAAGCCAAGTTGTAAATCTGATCGACTTCCAGAAAAACCGGCCGAACGATGTCGTGCCGAATCAACTCGAATCGCGGGTGCCCGACGAGCTGACCCACGTTCTCCTTGCGCCCCGTGAAAAAATTGTCGAGGCAGATCACGTCGTCGCCGCGCTCGATAAGCCGGTCGCACAAGTGGCTGCCCAGGAAACCGGCGCCGCCGGTGACGAGAATCGATGCCATTTCGCTGAAATCCCTTTCAAAGAAAACTGCGTGATTTATGAATCGTCGTCCGAAAACGTCTCTTATCAACGCAGGCGAGCCCATAAATGGAGGGCTTCAGTAAACGCCGGTCGGATTTTCGGATGACCTCGAAACGGTCAAATGTGTCATTTTGAATTCGAAACGAGGAGACTGAGCACAGGTACGTCCCCCGACCGTGCGGCCTGACCGGCAAGATCCCAAAATACCCAAGCGGTCGCACCCCCGCTCTACTTCGCAACGTCTGCTCATGCCTCGGGGAGTGATTCTCGCGGCCAACGTTGCCGGAACGCCCGTAGTAGACAGAAATTGGCGAAACTGTGCAACTCGCGTTGACCGGGCAGACAAGCACGAGCGGTTTTCGCGGGCCTGAATCGATTGGAAACCCGTCGCGAACAGGTTAACGGCTCGCCTTCTTCAAAGTTGTGAGATACTCGACGACGTCGACGATTTCAGCCGTCGTCAGGAGTTTCTGCACGTCGGTGGGCATCAACGAGACGGGCTGCTTGCTGATCTCTTCGATCTCGTCCGTCGAAATCTTGTGCAGAATCGCATCGGCACCTTTGATCAAGATTTCATCGGGCGTCCTACTTGTGATAATTCCCGACAAAACCGTTCCGCTCTCCGTCAGCACGCTGTAGTTCTCGTAGTTGTGGCTGATTCCGGCACTCGGAAAAAGAATCGATATCAGCAGTTCTTGCCGACCCAACTTGTTGCCGATCTCGGACAGGTTCGGCCCGATGTCATTGCCCAGGCCATTCACCTGATGGCACTTAATACAGGTCGCCGTCGTGTTGTATAGCACCCGTCCGTTTGTCGGATCGCCCTTGCGTTTGACAAGTTCGGCAATGGGAGGCAGCGGCTTGGCGTCTTTCGTGGGAGGCAGCGGAAACAATTCGGCTGCTCGCTTTTTGACGTCTTTCCAGGGGGCAGCATGCAGGGCGGCGGCGACGGCGGGAGCCACGTCTGCGTCGAGTTGTTCCAAAGATGCCAAGTCGATGAGCTCCATGGCACCGTCGCGAAATCGTGCTAGTGCCCCCACAGCAATTCGGCGCGTTTCCGCCGGACGCTCTAAGTCGCTCACCACGCCGCGAACAAACCGAGCGGCGCGTCCGTCGGCGGAGTTGCCGAGTGCCATGAGCACACTCTGCACGCTTTGATCTGCTTCCTGGCCTTTATCAGACGCGCCGTTTTCCGACTTGAGTGCCGACTCGATCAGTTCGTCGGCGTTGGCCTTCAACAGCACACGGATGGCTTGCACGCCGATCCCTGAACGCGGCTGTTTGATCGCGATCGACAACAGATCGTGATACCGGGCGACGATGCGGAATTTCTCAACCAACATGACGAAATCGGACGACGATCCAAGCTTCGATAGTATTTTGCCGAGCGTCTTCGCTTCCGCGGAATCAACTTGGACGGTCGTTGGCTCCAACCGACGCAGGCATTCGACGGCGATGACCACGTTTCGTCCGGATAGCGTTGCCGGGCGAAAGGCGAGAAAATTGAGCACGCTCTGTTTCTCATCGCCGCTGAGAAAGTCGAACGCCCGCAGATATCGCTCCGCCGCGTCGGCTCCATTCACAAGAATGGCTGCCAGGTAGCGGGGCGTGTAACTGGCGCGCGATCTCCAAATGATGTCGCGCCCCGCCGGTGTATGTCGCTGGGTGCCCACGCGGTCCAACCACACCTTCAGACAGTCGTCCCACTTCCCATCGGCGGCAATGCCAAGAGCCTCGAGGTACCAACGATCGGCGCCGTCATGCTCGAGTGCCAATTCAACCCACAGATCGACGGCTTCTGGCGAATTGAGACCTCTCAGCGCCACCGCGCACTCGCGCCGGACCTGCGGCGATTCGTCGCCGGTGAGCCGACTGAGTGTCGGAATAAGATCGAGATTCAGACGTCGAGCGATTCGCAGCCCGGCAATACGAACGTCCGGGTCGGAATCCTTGGTGGCGACATCAACGTAATGTTCCCCGCGCTGGGGAATGTTTGCCAGCAACCACAAAGCGCGCGCCCGAAGCCGGGGGTTCTCGCTCCGTTCGAACAATTCGCGAAGCATCGGCTCGGCTTCACCTTGTTTGTTGTGGAGCGCACGCCAAGCCAAATAGCGAACCGCATGATTCGGGCTCGCCAGGGCTTCGGCCGCGCCAGTAAGCGTGGAGAAATCGTGTTCAGGGATATGGTACGGTGCATTCGGCGGCGCGATGCGAAACAGGCGGCCTTTCTGCGAGTCACCCATGCGGTGCCCGCCCACGCCGGGATCGTACCAGTCAGCGACGATCAACGAGCCGTCCGGCGCCACGCAAACGTCCGCGGGGCGGAACCACTGATCACGCGTGCCTTTGAGAACGTCTACCACACTGGCGGCGTATCCGGCTTTCGACCTCGTCACCGGATAGGCACGCACGACATTTGGCCCAGCGTCGCAGTGAATGATCTGGTCATGGAACACCTCTGGCAACAATCGGCCTTCGTAAATGCAAATGCCCGTCGGAGAACCGGCTCCTGTTTGCAACAGGTTTGGAACAACGCCGGGATCGTTCAGATGCCAGTGCCGCTCGGGAATTTCGGCGCGGCTGCCAACGCGATCCGTTCGCCAACCGGCGCCCGTCATTTCATCGCGGTAGCCGTAGTTGCCGTATTCCATGACGTAATTGATCCGCACACCGCGGTTCCCGTCGTCGTCGTTGTCAGACTGCCATAACGTGCCGAACGAATCGACGGCCACTTCGTAGTTGTTGCGAAAGTTATGACCGACGACTTCGAATTCGCCGCCGTCGAGGTTGCAGCGAAATACCATGCCTCCGTGATAAGGCTTGCCGTTATCAATGACTTCGTTGCCGGCTCGGTCGACGACGATGTTTCCCTGCTTGTCGTGAACGTGTTTGCCCGCGTTTCCGAAATTCCAATACAGTTTGCCGTCGGGCCCGAACACGAATGCGTGGGCCGTGTGGTCGTGCTGCTGCTCCTGTCCCGTTTTGGCGAATAGCAGTTCCTTCTTGTCCGGCTTTAAGTCGCCGTCGGAATCGGTGAACACAAAAATGTTCGGTGCCGCCGATACGATTACCTTTTCGCCGAGCACGCAGACACCCATCGCGCCGTTGATGTCGTTTCCCTGGTAGAAAACGTGTTGTGTGTCGGCCCGGCCGTCACCGTCGGAATCCTCAAGAACCAGAATGCGATCCCCCTCGGATCGCGTCCCGTTGAGGCTGCGATAGTTGACGACTTCCACGACCCACACGCGGCCGAGGTGGTCGACGTCGATATTCGTCGGACTGAGCATCATCGGTTCGGAAGCAAACAGCGTCGCCTCGAGACCATCGGCAACGTCGAGCCCCGCGACAGCACTCGCCGCCGAACGCGTCGTGTCATCGGCCCGCAAGACGTCAACGGGCGACAAGCCGAGGAGACCTGATGCGACCACAAGCAACGTAGAAAGTATCAGACGGCAGAAGCGATCATTCATGGTTGTTCGATTCCGTAGATGCCCGTTTTTGACGCCATAATCCAAAAGAGCAATTGCCACACTCCGCAGATGCAGGTCGTGCAGCTATTAAACCGCTCCCTCTGTGCAACTACTGAACTGCTCCCTCTGTGCAGCTAGAAACTGCTCCCTCTCCCCCGGGAGAGGGCTGGGGTGAGGGACGTTTTTTTGTTATTCGCCCTCATCCTAACCTTCTCCCAGAGGGAGAAGGAAATCTTGGACGCGTTGCTAAGGCCCGCCTGAATCAGATCATTCATCACAAGGAAACTGCCAGAAGCATCCTAGCGCAGAAGCGGCTCATTCGACGCGCGCTTACCGCGCAGACGTCTCAACTACGGTTCCACTGCTTCAGCAGCGCCGAGATGCGGGCGGGATTGTAGTTCTTCGACGGCGCGTAATCCTGGTCGGCTTCGAGTTGTTCCACGCTGGGGGTGCTGGACGAGATGCCGTTTTCGGGAACGTTAGCACCGGCCGTCCAAGCGATGGCGTTGAGAATGAGTTTGCGAAATTGATCGTTGCCCCAATTCCAGTGAACGTGGCCACCGGTGAAACCGAATCCGCGACCGCCGTCGGGACGAACGCGAGCCCAAGCCGTGTGTTGAGGTTGGCCGGCTTCTGCGCGGACGAATTTGTTTCCGCTATGTGGACCGTCGGGCCGATTCAGCGTACTTTTCGGAGGCACGTCCGTTAGGATCGGAGTCACACCCTGCATGCCCTCGCGAAACCGCATGTGGTAGTACCATTCATCGTTAATCGAAAACGGCTTAACGCCATTCGCGATCTCATGACGTGGCAGCTTGGAATACTTGGCCGTCCAATGAGGATTCACCGACCAGTTCGCCTCGAAATAGCCGCCCGTCCAGTCGAGAAATCGGTCGCCGGAATCTCCCTTGGGAACTTCAACGGCATAGTGGATGCATACCAGACCGATGCCCTTGGCCATCAGTTCGTCGAGCCGTTCGAGGTGCCGGTTGAACGGATGCCCCTTGCCACCATCGCAGTAAATCACGATCGTGTCGGCGGCGTCGAGCACCGTGTCGTCCTCGGGCCAACCGCCCGTGTAAACCTCGGCGCGAACGCTGGAAAGGTTTTCATTGAGAGCCCGGCTTAAGAGCAGGCAGCCGGCGCGATGCTCGTGTGCGCCGAAGCCGTGACTCTTCTTGCCGGCGATGAAAGCGATCCTCTTCACGGCCCCCGGCTTGTTCTTTGGAGACGTCGCCGCGACCTTGTCGAATTTTTTCAATCGAATGTTCCGAAATTGAACCTTCATCGGCGGACCGGCGTGCAGTTGCAACGCAACAATACCTGTCGCCCGTCGCTTCTCTTTGTCATTGTCGGTACATTCGATCGTGGTCAGGCCGTTGATCTTGTGAACGAACTTGTTGCCGCGCGCGATGATGTGATAGGCGTTCCAATCTTCCTTTTTGATCTTCGCCTGAATTTCATCGGAATCGCCCACGGAGCCGACGGTCGTCGGCTTGTGATCTGCCCCGATAACGGTCTTCTGTCCGCGTAACGCTAAGATGCCGCGGAACCGTTCACCGTACAGAATTCCCGAGTAGCGATCGCCCGCCTCGAAGTCGCCCTGATAACCGCCAACCACCCACGGATCGTCCTCAACCTCAAAGCTGCGGTACTGGATGCCACTGTTGCCACCGACGATGCGGTATTCGAGCTTCAATTCAAAATCGCCGACTTCCCCGCCCCGCCAAATAATGAACGTGTTGCCCTTCGTCGGATTTTCCTTGGTGGTCTGGCCGGTGATGGCCCCTTCTTCCACGCGCCAGAAATCGGGGTTCCCATCCCACTTTTGCAACGACTTCCCGTCGAAGATCGGCACGAAGCCGGGCTCGTCGGCCGGCAAAACCGAGACCAGAAAAAGCGGAGTCACGAATGCGGCGAAGAACATTCGAACGAGGTTTCTGCGGCAGATCACACTCTCAACTGACATGACACACTCCGATGCGATTCCCTGTGAGCAGCAACGCCTTGACGAACCCATCGCTCCAAGGCCGTTTACGGTCACCCGATGACCGGTGATCATCCATTGTGGTGCAACCCGCTGACTAGATTCAATGGTACCGGGCTGCGACGGGCATTGACAACGATCACCGCCGATTCCCCATCCCGCCGCCGAATCGTGCCACGCAATCTTCGGTCCGGCGATGTCACGTGCGGTTTCACGCATCTATGGCTTCCCAAAACAGATCGCCCGCCGCATTGACTACCGTCGCGAATCCGTCAAAATCGACTCGCGTTCGGAGACATCCGCCTGCTCCGGGCAACACAATCAATATTCACGACAATCATCGCCGCGGAAGCGGCGCGAACCGTTATGTCCGACGTAATGCTGAAACTCACAGGTATCCAAAAATCGTTCGGCGGCACCCATGCGCTGCATCCCACCGACCTGGAACTTGCCAAGGGAGATATTCTAGGACTCGTCGGTGAAAACGGAGCGGGCAAATCGACGCTCATCAAGCTGCTCAGCGGCGTCTATCAGCCCGACGCCGGCCGCATCGAATGCGACGGAAACGTCATCCGATTTGCCTCGCCCCGCGAGGCTCTCGATGCCGGGATCGCCACGATTCACCAGGAACTCGAATACTTTGGGCACCTGTCCGTCGCCGAAAACATTCTGCTGGGCGAAACCTGGCCCCGCTACCGCTGGGGAGGCGTCAATTGGAAGCGACTCCACGAACAAGCGGGCGTAATTCTCGGCCGATTCGGCATCGACATTCCCACGCATGCGTTGTTCGAAAAACTAACGGCCGCCCAAAAGCAAGAGGTCGCCATCGCAACCGCGCTATCGCGCGACGCGCGGCTGCTCATTCTCGATGAGCCAACCGCCAGCCTGAGCGAACCCGAGGTCGAGCGACTGTTTGCACACCTGACGCGTCTGCGCGACGAAGGCATGACCATCATCTACGTTTCGCATCGCCTCGACGAGATTTTCCGCATGACGAATCGCGTGGCCGTGTTGCGCGACGGTCAGCTCGTCGCGCACAGCAAAACGTCCGAACTCGACGTCGATCAACTCATTCAGCACATGGTGGGCCGGCCTCTTGACCGCGTTTATCCGCACGCGCGCGAAACCGCCGCCGTTGAGCCGTTGCTTGAACTGAAAGACGTTTCCCGCAAGGGAATGTTTCGCGATATTTCCCTCACCGTTCGAGCCGGCGAGATTGTGGGACTCGCGGGGCTGGTTGGTGCCGGGCGCAGCGAACTGGCCCGAGCGGTCTATGGGCTTTACTCGCTCGACGACGGCACGATGCAGCTTTGCGGTAAGCCATGGGCTCCCCGTTCTGCCCGCGACGCCCTCAAGGCGGGGCTGGTCTATGTTCCCGAAGAACGTAAGAAGCAAGGACTCGTGCTCGATCATTCCTTGGCGGAATCGGTGAGCATCGGCTTTTCCGACCAAATGGCCAAGTGGGGGCTCGTCTCGCGCAGAGACGAAGCGGCTCGCGTTGAAACGATTCTTAAACAGTACGACATCCGGGCCGAGCGGCCCGATCAACCCGTTAACACGCTCAGCGGCGGAAACCAGCAAAAGGGGCTGTTAGCCCGCTGGCTCGATCGTGACCCACGAGTGATCATTCTCGACGAACCAACGCGAGGCGTCGACATCGGCGCCAAAGCCCACATTCACGCCATCATCGACCGATTGGCCGCCGATGGAAAAGCCGTCCTGTTCATCTCGAGCGAACTGCACGAAGTGATCGGCATGAGCGACCGCGTCCTTGTCATGGACCGAGGATCGCTGAGCGCTGAGTTACAGGACGACGATATCACCGAACAAAACATTATTCTGGCAGCCTCGGGCCTGTACGGTTCCACGACGAACACAACTTGACGCGATATTAGACAGACAGAACGACGACGATCGGCACGCTCTTGAGAAGACCGATGACATTTACTCCCGGCCCTTATCTCTGAATTGAAAAAATGTTCAGCCGACTTTCTCCCTCGTTACGACGACGTATTCTGTTTCTGATCGTCGCGAATTCGTTTCTCTTGGGATTCGTGTACCAGTACACGGCTCGGACAGCAAACGCGTCGTTCGCCAGCGAATTGACGCGATCATTCAACAACGTCGCACCCAACGTGCTCGCCGGAATCGCACTGACGGGCATTATTTACACGGGAGCCATCGATCTGTCGATCGGGGCGATTCTCGTCGTCGCGGGAACCGTGTTTGGAATTCTGTACGAACACGGTGCGTCGCCGGGGCTCTGCTTCGTCGCCTGCTGTTTGACAGCCGCGGCGTTGTCGGTGCTCAACGGATACCTGATTCGACTCTTGAAGATACCGGCGATCATCGTGACTTTAGCAGGTCTGACGTTCTACCGAGGCTTGGCGCTACTGCTGGCGGCCGCGTTCATTCCCGATTATGGTGGTCAGATTTCGATCGTCGACCAGGCCTACAAATCACCGGGGAAGATCTATGCGGGATGGGTGCTGGCCGTCGCTCTCGTCGCCGCCATTCTCTGGGAAGCGTTCGGAAAGACGCCTCGGACCTGGCTGGCCCACGGCTGCTCTCAAGTTGCTTGTCGGCTCGGTGGACTGCGCCCGGGACGCGTGCTGCAAAGTTCGTTCGTTGCCGGCGGCGTGTTTTTGGGGCTCGCCGCCCTGCTCGACGTTACGAACCGTTCGGCCATCGAGCCGGCACGCATGGCCCGCGGGTTCGAGTTGGACGTGATCGGCGGCGTCGTGCTTGGGGGAACGAATATCTTCGGCGGCGAAGGAAGCTTCGTCGGCACGGCGCTGGGAATGTTTTTCCTGTACTGGGTCGGACAGGCTCTGTTGTATGCGAACGTGAGTGAGTATTGGCGAACGGCCATCCAGGGAGCAATGATCGTCGTGGTCATCGGTTTCGATTGCGCCATGCACCGCAAACAGAAACAGTTGGATGAATTAAGATGAGGTTGTTTGTACTACCGCTGCTGCTATTGATCGAACTCGTTGTGTTCGTTCCGTATGGCGGCGTGCACCTCACGTCGTGGAACGTGTTCGCCGACGGCTTCGCATCTTACGCAAGTGACATCGTCTCACACGCGACCCCGCTTTTGATTCTCGCGTTGGGCATGACGCTCGTCTTGATGACCGCCGGCATCGATCTGTCGGTCGGCTCGATGGTGGCACTGATTGCGTGCGTGATGTCGCTGTTCGAAGGCGGGCCTCTATTCTGGGTGACCGCGGTTCCGCTGGGGCTGCTGCTGGGACTTGCGCTGGGCGCGTTCAACGGAATCGTCGTCTCCCGGCTCGACGTGCCTCCCATTATCACCACGCTCGGCACGCTGTTCTTTTACCGGGGTCTGTGCAACGTCGTCATGCACGGCCGCGAAAACAGCCCGTTTGGCAGCGTACCGGGTTACGTCTGGTTCGGCGAGATGCCCGGTGCCGCTATAACCGCCGGTGTGCTGCTGACTGCCGGCGGGCTCTACTTTTGGTGGTCGCGTTGGCGGCAAGAAATCCTGATGATTGGCGGCAACCGCATTGCCGCACGTTACGCCGCCATCGACGTGCCCCGGCGTCAGTTGCAGGTGTATTCGTTGATGGGCGTGTTGGCGTTCGTGGCCGCCTTGTGCGCCTCGGCCCGCGCCGGATCGGTCTTGGCGAGTTGGCAAAGCGGATTGGAGCTGCGGGTCATCGTCGCAGTAGTACTCGGCGGCACGCGCGTCGACGGCGGCCACGGCTCGATCGCCGGCTCGGTATTCGGAGTGTTCCTCATCGCCATCTTGGAAGAGGGCTTGCGCGGCATGCAGCAAAGCGAACTCATCCACGTCTTCCTCGGCGTACTGCTCGTCGTCGGAGTCTGGCTCAACACGCATGCGGCCGGTGGGTTTCGCGCGAGTCGGAAGACAGGACGCCGAAGTGTTGGCGGAACCGCGGCACCTGATGGCGGCGCCAACGTGTAGCGCGGCCCCGTTTGGTTTTTGTTCAATTTCCGACGTCGGCAGCGATCTGTTCGCGTGTCACCTCACCGTTCGTTCACACGCGCACGTATTCCTTATCCACCCTGCTGGGCCGGGAGATTCTACACTCGCTCGTGAGTTGCCACTCGGCAACGCTCGGCCCCATTTTCAAAATCACGAACAACACGGCCGTAACGGCCGCGGGAATTGAGTAGACGAAGTTGATATTCCAAAAGATTGTCGCGCACACTGTGCCCGCTGCCACTAGCAGCGCGACCAACGGTGCGACCAACACGCGGTCGTAAGAAGGTATCAGCCAGCGACCCGTACGAACGCGGTCCCAGAGACTGATCGGCGACCGGTGGCCGATGAGATATCCGACGAGTCGGGACACCGCCGAACCGAACGCCAGCGCTAGGAGCACGAATGCGGCAAATTCTCGAAGCCCAGATATTGGGTGCTTTTGGCTCGATTGTGGTGCCGGGACGGGAGACTGTGAATAGTGCTCGAACAAAACCGCCAACGCAGCATATGCGCACCAGCCGGCAAGCAGGCTGATCACGATTCCATGCGAGTAGGTAATCGAAAGTTCGGGACGTCTGGATTGCAAGGCAACAAATGGCCAACCCCGTTGAACTTCTCGCTTGCGCTGAGTGGCCGATGTCTCCGAGCGGCGGAGCCCTTGGGGCGTGTCGAGTTTGTCAGCGTCTTGGCGTAAGCGGATCAGAGACAATTTCAGCCCGTGCAACCCGACCAACAACAGACACGCCAGCGTCGTTCCAACAGCCACAGGGTCCTTGAAGACGCGAACCAGCAGCCCAAACCCGAAAATCATAAGATAGGCATGAGCCCACAATTGCCCTTTCAGGAATGCTTGCATCAGCGCTAACACGTAGCCAAACACGAAGGCAAATACAACTGCCAATGGACCAACAAACGGATGCCACATTGCTGCCAGTAAGAACACCAAGAGCACAACGAGATCCTGCCAGACGAGATACACCGGTCCGAAAGGAAGCGACTTTTCCGGAGTCCATGGCGTCAGCAACAGAAACGCACGATATCCGTCGTTCCATGCCGGATGAAACCAGGCGACGCGATATGCACCGTAGGCAAAAGAATGCGCCACTACCACCAGAGACATGGCCGACAGTATGCGAATGCGATTCATCTGTTCCACTTCCGGGAACTCACCATACTGTAAACGCAAACTTAAGTGGAAGGCCTCCAAACCTGCATAAAGCATGACACAGATGACGACACAGCTGACGGGAATCGTCATCTTTGGTAGGACGACGCGCATTTTATTTTTCATCGCGACTGCTCCTCGAAATAGCGTTCCAGGCGGCCGAGGGTCTGCGGATGGATGAGTTTCTGCAACACGTCGCTCAACGGTCCGCTGGAGCCCGTCTGCTCGCGCAAACCGTCTAAGCTGTCGTAGGCGGCAATACGGCCCTCGCTTAACACGGCGATCCGATCGGCCACTTCTTCGACCAGTTCGGGGATCGGAGTGGCGATGATGACCGCCGCCCCCTGTTCGCGCGTGCGGTGCACGAGAATCTTCTTCAGGGCGAGAATTCCCGCCGGGTCGAGGCCGCCTGAGAAGGCTTCGTCCAGAATCAAGACCGGCGTTTCGCACACCAGCGCCGTGCAAAGCGCGATCTTGTGTTTTTGGCCGTTCGAATAGTTCTTGATCGGCCAGTCACCCTGTTCATTCAAATCGAACAGCTCGAGCAGACGATCGGTGTTCTGCATCAGACGATCACAATCGACGTCATACAAGGCGCCGATGCCGAGCATGAACTCGCGACCCGTCCGATTGGCCGGCAGCCAAGGATGATCGGGCACGTAGCAGACCCGCTTGCGGATTTCCAGCTCGTCGTCGATCGAGCCGCGACGGCGATAACTATCGATCTCGACGTGGCCTTTTTGCGGAGAGAGCACACCGGCGATCACCGACAGCAGCGTCGACTTGCCCATGCCGTTGGGTCCCAGAACGGCGACCAACTCGCCGCGTTTGACCTCGAGATTGACCTGGCGCAGGACTGGTCGAACCGAGTAATGTTGTGTGACGTTGACGACGTTGATCATGGTGATGGTCCTCCACGCCAAAGAACATATTTCCCTGTGTCCTTCTGTAGGTTGACAACGCATTTCGCGAGCGCATGGATCACGACAAAACGCCGTAATCCTCGACACATAGAACATCTAGAACATCTCTAGCCCGGAAGAACCGGACGTCATCGCGCATGACTTCGATCGAATTGCATTGCGAACGACTTCAAAGCGCGCCACACTGTGCGGCGGCGTGCTGTGCGAATGCGAGTTGAATACGAGGCGAACACGCGCCGGGTAACGGACGGGCAGCGGAACGTTCATAGAAACCAAGGAACCGATCGAAATGTTCAACGAGCGACGAGTACACGGCCAGAATCAAGATTGCGTTACGGAACGCAGGGTGCCATGCTCTCACGCCGAGAGGCGGGTGAGCATGCCCACGCCGAGCCGAGGGCATGGCACCCACGAAATCGGCTTTGGCCATGTACTTGCACGTTTTTCCCGACTGAAGCCATTCGTGACCCGGCCCGGCTTGGCCGTCTTCCTCAGCTTGTTCATCGCGGCGGCGATCGGAACGGCCGGTTGTGGTAGCGCCCAGCCGCCGGGGCAGCAAAAGACATCGGGTGGCGGCGGTGACGACAAGATCACAATCGCCATGCTGCCCAAGCTCAAGAACATTGCCTACTTCATCGCCTGCCAGCGCGGAGCCGAGCGGGCGGCCGAAGAACTGGGAGTCGAACTCATCTACGACGGGCCGGCCAAGGCGAGTGGGTCCGAGCAGAACAAGTTCATCGAAACCTGGATTCGCCAAGGCGTCGACGCGATTTGCGTGGCGCCCAACCAGCCCGAGGGCATCAAGCGGTTCATCGAACGCGCTCAGCAGCGGGGCATCGCCGTGCTCACCTGGGATACCGACGCCCCCGAATGCGGCCGGTCGATCATGGTCAATCAGATCGACGACGAAACGCTGGGGCACATGCTGATGGACGATCTCGCCGAGCAGATGAACGAACAGGGCGAATGGGCGATCGCGATCGCGAGCCTGGATGCATCCAACTTAAACAACTGGCGGCGAATCGCCGAAGCGCGAGCCGAGGAGAAATATCCTGGATTAGAATTGGTCGACACGGTCGTGACCGAGGAAGACGAAGAGAAAGCGCGGCAGAGCGTCGAGACGCTGCTCAACAAGCATCCCAATCTGGGGGGCATCATCGCCTTCGATTCGAATTCGGTGCCCGGAGCCGCTGAGGCGATCGACCGCGCCGGCAAAGCGGGCGAAGTGGCACTCACGGGCAATACCGGCCCCGGTAAAATGCGCGACTTCATCAAACGCGACGTACTGAAAAGTTTTTACCTGTGGGACCCCCGCGAACTGGGCGCGCTGACCGTCCACTTGGCCGCCGCCATCGTCAAAGGCGAAGACATCAAACCCGGCAGCGAACTGCCCGGCTTCGGCAAACTCCGCTTCAGCGACCACGACCCGACGATGGTCATCCTCTCCGACCCAATCCGGTTCACGAAGGAAAATATTGACGAGTACGATTGGAAGTTTTAGGTGGGCGACGTCCGTTTCATGATGGTCGTAGGCACGCCCGGCCGGCTCAGCCGGCCCTACGCAACTAATAATACTTCTCGATGCCTCCAAAGCCGATCTGTTTGTTCTTGCGTGTCTTGTCGATGAAGTTCGCAAGGCGCTTCTTGAACTCATCGGGGCGTTTCCGAGCGGAATCAATGTACGCGACGCGGATTCGTCGATACGCCGCAGAGAACCGCTGGTAATTCTTCCACGCTTCCTCGTCATCCTTGATGGCGTCCAGAATGTCTGGGGGGAAATGAAAGCGTTGCTTCAGCCCATTTCTCGCGGACTCGTCAACCGACGGATGAATCATGTTCTGCTGAAGAAGCCAGTGTAGCCTCTCTTTGTTCGCCTGAGAAAAGCTGCTTTTGGGATTTCTCGGAGAGAAACGCTGAGCGGTGGCCGTCTCATCAAGAGTCTTGATCTTGCTATCGATCCACCCGAAGCATAACGCCTCCTCAACGGCATCGTTGTACACAATACGCGGCTTTCCGGAGGCCTTTTTCGGATAGACCAGCCAAATCTCCTTCTCCGTGTCGAAGTGTTTCTCCAACCAGGCGCGCCAGTCTGCTCGATTGACAACATAGAGCGTCTGAGGGTCGTTCATGTTTTGCATCCAAAATGTCGAGAAGCGACGAATTCCGAAAATGCTATTCGCCAAATTGCGTGAGACCCGATACGATTCGACCCGCGCCGGGTGCCACTGGCTTCGCCAGTGCATTGTGGCGTGTTGCATCGTTCTCTGACGGCGAGTCGTCTTCTCAGCTCGCTTACCGGTGATCGAGCGTGCCGGGGCGCACGGCCTAAACGATCGGCAGGCTGGTATCTTGCTGGCTGGGTGGATGACACAGGTACATTTGCGGCCGTCATCGGGGCGTAACCAGTCAGCGTCGTCATTGAGGTGCCCGATCACCAACCCACAAGTGTACTGGCAAAGCCAGTGCCACCCAGCCGTTTAGGGACGACCAAGACATAAGACACGTCAATTACATAACACCGATCTCTTTCATTGCACGCTCACCCTCAAACGGGTCCTCTTCTATCGTCTTCAAGACCTGTTCGCGTGTCGACAAACGGTCCACGCATACACAATAATTGTACTGCTGGTCGAATATAACCATCTTCACCGCGGCGCGTGACGAGTAGTCTCGAACCACATTAAACAACACCCTCCACCCCGGGTCGCCATACGCATCTACGTTGAAGCCACGCTCTTCCTTTGACACGCGAATCGTTATGGGGATTTCATCTACTATGATAGTCCCACTCCCTCCTTCGATAATACCTTTCGCAGCAAGAGCCTCACCTGTCTGCGCCTCAATGCTCTCGCCCAGCTGCCGCATATCTAGTGGCTTGTAGTCGACTCTAATACCCGTCGTGGGATTGCTCATTGCGTTCATTCCTTAACACACGACGCCGGGTGCCACTGGCTTCGCCAGTGCATTGTGGCGTGTTGCATCAATCTTTGACCTCGAGTCATCTTCTCAGCTCGCTTGCCCGTGGTCGAGCGAGCCGGCGAATTCAACCGCGAGTTGATCCGCCAGCCAACCACACTCGGTGGTCATTCCAGCATCGGGCATGGTAAACTCAGTCCGAGCGTCCAGGGCGCTGCTGTGTCCGCGGAAAGGGCTGAGCCCACCTGTACTGTTGCCGATTTCCTTATTGCCTGCGCACCTTCTTTCGGTTCGCGACGCGGACACCGAGCCTGGCGGCGAACTGCCGCGGAAAGGAGGTCGTTATGCCTCATTCTCAGCCCGCACCGGCGCGCTCGCTGCCGGATAAGCCGAGCGTCGGCCAGCTTCGCAAACAGGCGAAGGAACTGCTCAAGAGGTACCGGGCCGGCGACGCGGCTGCCTTCGCCGAAGTCGAACGGTACGAACGTGACGCCGATCCCGCACGTTTTGTTCTGGCCGACGCGCAGCGCGTTCTTGCGCGGGCGTATGGCTTTCCGAGTTGGACGAGACTGAAACAACACGTCGACGGCGTATGCGTCAAGGCGTTCTGCGAAGCGGCCGACGCCGGCGACGTCGCCACCATTCGCAGGCTGGCAAAATCGCGTCCCGAGTTGGTGAACGTCGGGCGGGGCGGCGACTTTGGCGAGAGAACGGCGCTACACTTCGCGGTTCTCAATCGCGACGAAGACATGACACGCGCGTTGATGGAGCTCGGCTCTGACGCGCGCAAGGGCTTCTGGCCGCATCGTGACGCCACCTCGGCGCACACGATCGCCGTCGACCGCGAATACGGCGAGATCGTCGCCATCATCGAGCAGGCGGAAGCACGACGCCGGAAGGAATGGAGCCCACCAGGCGCGACGATCGATTCGAAAACCGATGAGATCCTAAAAGCGATCGCGGAGGACCGCTGCGATGACGCGACATGCCTGTTGGAAAGCGATGTGTCCCTGGTCGGTGCTTGTGACGATCGCGGTGTGACACCGCTGCACTGTGCTGCCCGGGCACACAGCCCGAAGATGGTGGCCTGGCTGCTCGATCGGCAGGCGGCCGTCGATGCGCGAGCCTCGTTTGACGTCCAGGCCAATACGTATCATGTACCGAACATATCGGGCAAGACGCCGTTGGACTATGCCGCGATCGTTGCCGGCTGGTCGGCGAACGATCGGTTCTTCCCGTTCTTGGAGAACGCGCAGGTCGAGCCGGCACGCTTTCATGAGACCGCGCGGTTGTTGCGTTCGAAGGGAGCCGAGTTGACGCCACGCGCCGCCGTGGCGATGGGCGACAGCCAGGCCGTTTTGAAGTTGCACCGCGAAGGACGGCTCATGAATGAAGTGCACTTCTATCGGGGCGGGCTGATTTCTATCGCAGTACGCGTCAATCGCTTTGACATGGTAAGGATGTTGCTGGATTTGGGTCTCGATCCTGACGAGCCGGCAATTCCAGTCGATGACGGTTCGCGGAGTTGGGGCATGCCGCTGTGGTTCGCCACGTTATGCGGTCGGCACGAGATCGCCAAGTTGCTGTTGGCTCGTGGTGCCGACGTCAACGCGATTGTGTATGCCTGCGGGGATTCGCTCTGTATTGCCGACTCGACACAGGACGAAAAGATGCGAGCTCTTTTGTTGGAGCACGGGGCACGAGTCACCGTCGAACACGTCGCGCGCTACGGGAACCGGGAGACAGCGAAAGCGATCCTGGACGGAACGACTCCCGCGCAGAGCCTTGACGTTCAGAACCCCTCGCACACCGAACTGGCTGAGCAGATGCTTTGGGCTGCGGCAAGTTGTGACGCCCAGATCGTGCGGATGTGCCTACCACATATAGGGCGCAAGCGCGACGATGCATGGTGGAATTACATTCTGATGCACGCCACCTTGCCCGACAGTTTGAAGCTCATTCTGGAACATGGAGTCGACCCCGACGTTGTCGGCGGGATTGGCTTCACCACGCTGCACCACCTCGCAACGGTTGAAGAGCCTGTCGTCTTGGCGGAGATTCTGCTGGATTCTGGTGCGTCACTACACCAGCGCGATTCGGTGCTCAAGTCAACTCCGCTCGGTTGGGCCTGCCGCTGGGGCCGCATCGAACTGGCGGAACTCTATTTGAAGCGCGGCGCTGATGCGGTGGAAGCAGAATCCGAACGATGGGCGACGCCACTGGCCTGGGCCGAAAAGGGCGATCATAAAAACATCATCGAACTGTTACGTTCGCATGGCGCCGAGTGACGACGCGAAGCGACCCGAACAATATTGGGACGACAAAGCCAAGCCGCACAAGTGGAGTACACTCATCACGGTTTGCCTATGACTTCGTCCGGTTCTTAGTCGGCGAACTTCGTGCTCGCTTTGCGGGCTGCCGCAACCATCGCCGCGTAACACGTGTCGCAGGCTTCTTCGAACTTCATGTTGGTGAAGCACTCGACGGCGACCGAGCCGGGGAATTTGATTTGTGCCAGTGCGCGAAACACGCGGGTGTAATCCATTTCACCGCGGCCCGGCATGACTTCGGTCCACTTGGGATAATCGTCCGGCTCGTAGCTGCCCTTTTCGTGGTCCTTGAGATGGCCGTGAAAAATGCGTTCCGGAAACCGCTTCACGAAGCCGACCGGGTCGACGTGCATCAGCGTGAGATAGCTGGGGTCGAAGTTCACGCCGAAGTTGGGCGTGTCGACGTCGTCAAACAACCGGGCGATTTCGTCGGGAGTGTCGTCGATCCAGGACGGCCAAATTCCGTCGACCGCGAGCCGAACGTGCTTGCCGGCGCCGTAGTCGGCAGCCGCTTTGATGGCTTCGACGGCGGACTTCCATTCGACGTGACGCGGGATGCCCTCGTGATAGCCGCCCATGTGAAACGTGACGACCGTCGCCCCGATGTCGGCTGCCAAGTCGACGGTTCCCTTGAGGTCGAGAGGCTTTTGTTTCGGATCGGCGATCGAGTCGGTCAACTGAGCATGCGTGATGACGGCTTCGAGTTGTAAGCCGAGCCGCTCGGCAGTCTTTCGCGTGAGTTTGCGGCGGTCGGCATCGAATGACTTCGGGCTAGCGGACCGGCCGTTCGTGCCCGAGACGTCGACGCCGCTGTAGCCGGTCTTGGCGATTCGCTCCAGGCAGTCGGGAATCGGCAGATTGAGTTTGTCGGTGTAACTGTACGTGTAAAAGCTAAGTCGCACGTTCATGTCTCCCAAAATGTCCGCTGCGATTCGATCCGGATCAAAACCCTCTGGAAAATGGCGTCGAGTTCCGCTCGAGGTCGACTGTGGTCAATGCGGCTGGCGCCACGGTCGCACGAGCTTCCCTATCATACCAAGCCTGTTCGCCATCGTCTGCGGATGGTGAACTTTGCCAGGGCTGCGCTCCGGTCCGCCGGGATGCTATAATGGCATCCGTTCGGAGCACCGTGTTTCTCGCCCGCTGCGGGACGACAACACACCGAACCTCTGAAGTCCTTGTATTTTGCCAAATGGTTCTGCAATTCTGAGCGTACGAGATTCTGGCGGAACCGAGCCCACGTGGCCACGTTCGAACAGTAGATCGGCCACGCGACCCCACGAAAATGCTCAAGAAACTTTTTGTTCCAACTCGATTTCGGCGACTTTTGGATATGGCATCCATGTCCGTCGGACAGCGAAGCAGAAGGGATCGTCCGAGCATATTGACCGCGACGCGCCAGTTTTTCTGGACAGTTTTGAGACTCAGCCGGCATCAGGACCGTCCAACGAGGGTGCCATGCTCTCACACCGAAAGGCGGGTGAGTATGTTCGTGCGCCCGCCGGGCCGAAGACATCGAACGTGCGAGGACAATGTCGGCACACGTTTGAGACTTCTCGCTGGAATCTTGATCCTGTTAACAGCGGCAGCACTTGATGGCGATTCGTCGCGGACGATGCAATTGGCGTACATCGGCCCCGGTGCGGGCATCGCGCTGCTAGGCTCGTTTCTAGCGGTGTTCACGGCGATGCTCTCGGCGTTGGCCGTGCTGCTGACGTGGCCCATACGTTGGGTGTGGCGCGCGGTCCGCGGTCGCAAGGCGCTCTCGCGAGCGAAGGTTTCCCGGGTCGTCATCTTGGGACTCGACGGGCTTGATCCGCAGTTGACCGACGAGTACCTCGAAGCCGGGTTGTTGCCGAATCTCGCCAAGCTGCGCGACACGGGAACATACACGCGGCTCGGAACGACGTGGCCACCTCTTTCGCCGGTCGCGTGGTCTTCGTTCAGCACGGGTTCCAATCCCGGAAAACACAACATTTTCGATTTCATTTCCCGCAATCCGGCCACGTATCAGCCGACGATCTCATCCGTTCGGATCCGCGAAGGGCGACGCAAATTGAAGTTGGGCCGATACCAGATTCCGCTGTCGCGTCCGAGTGTGACCGGCCTGAGAATGAGCAAGCCGTTCTGGAAGGTGCTCGGCGATCAAGGCATTTTCAGTTCGGTTCTTCGCGTGCCGATCACGTTTCCGCCGGACAAGTTTCACGGCGTACAGCTTTCGGCGATGTGTGTTCCCGACCTGCGCGGCACGCAGGGTACGTTCTTCCACTTCACCGAGGCAGACGCCGGCGAGTTGAGCGGCGATGACAACACGGGGGGCATGCGTGTCACGGCTCGTCGAAACGGCACGTCGGTGAGCGCATCGCTTCCCGGCCCGGCGAATCCCTTTCACCGGGATCTTGCCGAGTGCCAGATACCTTTCAAAGTCGTTGCTGGAACATCGGGCAAAGCGACACTGCACTTGTGCGGCGAGCGAGTGCCGCTCGACCCGGGCAAACATACCGACTGGTTGAACGTCGCGTATCGCCTCGCGCCGGGCGTCAAGGTGCGCGGCGTGTGCCGATTTTTGTTGAAGAGTTATGCGCCCCCCTTCGAGATGTATTGTACGCCGGTGCAGATCGATCCCGATAAACCGGTCATGCCGATCTCGCATCCACAGGTCTTCTCGGTTTATCTGTCGAAACTTTTTGGGTCCTTCGCCACCCTCGGCTTGGCCGAAGATACCGGTGCGCTTTCCGAGACGGTGACCAGCGAAGAAGCGTTCTTAAAGCAGGCTTACGACATCGACGATGAACGGCAGAAGATGTTTTTCGATTCGCTCAAACGCGTGCGGCGTGGGAGTGTTACGTGCGTGTTCGACGCGCCGGACCGAATCCAGCACATGTTTTGGCGGTTCCACGAAGATGACCATCCCGCCGTCCGGGGCAACGGCGCCCACGCCGCCGCTTATCGCGATACGATTCGCGACATGTACACACGCATGGACCGACTTGTGGGCCGGACGGTCGAGCAGACGGGAAGTGACACCGCTCTTATCGTGATGTCCGATCATGGATTCAAGTCGTTTCGTCGCGGCGTCGATCTCAACGCCTGGCTGCTCCAGGAAGGTTACCTCGTACTCAAAGACGGCGCGAGATCTTCGGATGACCGTTATCTGGCGGACGTCGACTGGAGCAAGACCCGAGCTTACGCGATTGGATTGGCCGGTTTGTACGTCAACCGGGCCGGACGCGAAGCACAGGGAATTGTTGCTCCGGGCGACGAGACGCAACAGCTCATTAGGGAACTCTGCGAGAAACTCACCGGTCTGACTGATGCCGAATGTGGGCAGGTCGCCGTCCACGAGGCGGTCGCCCACGACCGTGCTTACCACGGCCCTTACGCGAACGAATCGGCGGACGTGATTGTCGGTTATAATGTGGGTTACCGTGTGAGTTGGGACGCTGCCAACGGCAAATGCTCGTCGGCGGTCATGTCCGACAACACAAAAGCCTGGAGCGGCGACCACTGCATTCATCCCGACCTTGTGCCGGGAGTTCTATTCAGTAACCTGAAACTCAGCACACAAGACGCGAACATTATTGACTTGGCACCGACGACTCTCGAATTGCTCGGTGTTGACAAGCCGCCTTACATGGATGGCAAATCGCTATTATGCGCCGACGCGAATTCCTCAAGCTAACAGCCGCTGCCACCGGTGCAGCGGCGATGCCCTCCTGTGGACAAACTCCTGGTGGGCCGGGCGGCGGTGCACAGCATCGAGTGCTCGTTGTGGCACTCGACGGTATGGACCCCCGCATTGTCGATGGCTTGATGGCAGCGGGGCGGCTTCCGAACTTTAAACGACTGGCTCAGTCGGGAAGCTACACGCGTATCGGCACGAGCACACCGCCGCAGACGCCGGTGGCGTTCGCCAACATCATCAGCGGAGCTGACCCGGGGCTTCATCAAATTTTCGACTTCATCCATCGCGACCCGAACCCTACCGGATCGGGACTCGCAGTCATGCCGAGCTTCTCAACGGCCGAAGCCGTCTCGCCGGAGAGCCAATGGGTGTTGCCGCTGGGACATTGGCAGCTACCACTTTCTGGAGGCGAAACACAGCTTCTCCGCCGTGGCCCGGCATTTTGGGATTACCTAGTTCAGCGCGGCATCGACGCGGAAATCTACTATCTTCCGTCAAACTATCCCACAGATGACGTGAGCGGGCCGGGCAACTTTCGCTGCATCAGCGGGATGGGAACGCCCGACCTGCTCGGCGGCTACGGCGAGTTCACGCTGTTCACGGCGCACGTCTCGCAGAACGGCCAGCAAGTGAGCGGCGGCAAGTTCGCCTTCATGCCGATGCTGAACCATCGCGGGCAGGGAGAGTTGGTCGGACCGCCGAACTTTTTGCGACGGCCTGACGAATCCGGTAGAGTACCGCCGCTCTCGGCACCGTTCGAGGTCGTGCGCGATGCGCGGGCGTCGGTCGCCAAGATTCGTGTTTCGGGACGGACCATTCTGCTCAATGAAGGTGAGTGGAGCGACTGGGTGCGGATCGATTTTCCAACGGGAATTCCGGGAGCCCCGGTTCTAGCGGCGATGAGCGCGCCGACGACGCTTCCGGGAATCGTTCGCTTTCATCTGAAGCAGGTCCATCCGACGCTGGAACTGTACGCCAGTCCGATCAACATCGATCCCCTTGAGCCGGCCAATCCGATTAGCTCGCCGGCTGGGTTCGCCGCCGAATTGGCCGAACGCCACGGTCGCTTCTACACGCTGGGCATTCCCGAAGATACCAAGGCACTGCGTCACGGCGCACTCAACGAAGATCAATTCCTTCAGCAATCGGAACTGGCGATGCAGGAACGCCGGCAGCAGTATCGTGAGGCAATCAAGAACTTTGGCAGCGGATGTTTGTTCTTTTACTTTGGCGCCACCGACCTTGTGCAGCACATGTTCTGGCGCGACCGCGACCCCGAACATCCCGGTTTTGATCCCGAACAGGCGCAGCAATATGGCAAGGTGATCGATGATTTGTACGTGGATGCCGACGGCATCGTCGGCGAAGCGCTCGACAGCTTGACTGAAAACGACACACTGCTGGTCTTCTCCGACCACGGCTTCACGAGCTTCCGGCGGGGGTTTCACCTCAATTCGTGGCTGTTGGAGAACAACTTTGTCAGCCTGATGGACCCGGGTCGTCAGAGAAACGATCCATTGTTCATGGGAGTCGACTGGTCGCGGACGCGGGCTTACGGGCTCGGCATGAACGCTCTGTACTTGAACGCCGCATCACGCGAGAAGTTTGGAATCGTCGAGCCGGCCGTCCAACAGAGCCTGCTGGAAGAAATCCGCGACCGACTATTGGATGAGCGAGACACGGACGGAACGCAAGTTGTCGAACGCGTGGATATCGTTCGCGACGTTTACCCGGCCGCCGACCCGGCGATCGCACCGGACATGATCATCGGTTATGCAGACGGATACCGGGCGAGTTGGGCGACGACATTGGGTGGCATGCCGCGCGCGCTCTTGGAAGACAACAAAGATCGCTGGAGCGGCACACACTTGATCAACGCCGACCAGGTGCCCGGAATTCTGTTTACCAACCGCAAGGTAATGGCAGCGGCTCCCAATCTGCGTGATCTGGCGCCGACGATACTCGCCGAGTTCGGCATCGAACGGCCATCGCAGATGACCGGGCAGGCGCTGTTCCCCAAAACCGCCGATAACATTGGAACTTGAACGATGTTTTCATCGAAGAAAATACGAATCGACAAGAACCTATTCGACAAGCTCGCCGAAGCGGCTTCACGCGCCGGCTACGCCACGACGGAAGAACTGATCAACCATGTTCTCGAGCGCGAAGTGGCCAACCAGCAGGACGAGCTCGACCAAAAGCAGGCGGAAGAACAACTCCGCGGCATAGGGTACGTCGAATAACTCTGACGCAAGCCGACCTTGATGAACACCGTGAACGCGATTCTGACCGATATAACCGACGCTCTCACAGCACCGCTGGCCGCGTGGCCGCTGGTGAATTTGTTGTTGTGGTCGGCCGTGTCCGGCGTCGTCATGGCGGTCGTATTTCGATACACGTCGAACCAGCGGGCGCTCAAAAGAGTGGCGGATCGCAGCCGCGCCCACGTACTGGCCATCAAACTGTTCAAAGATGATCTCGGCAGTACGTATCGAAGCCTTGGCAGCCTGTTGTATTACACGGCGGCACGAATAGGGTGGTCGCTGCCGCCCATGCTGGTGATGGTTGTGCCATTTGTCTTGTTGCTTTCGCAGTTGGCGCTACGGTACGAGCACGAGCCGCTGGGCCCCAACGAGGCGGCGGTTGTCGAACTTCAGCTTACAGAAGAATCCTGGCAGGAAGACAAGGACGTCACCGTCGAGGTCTCCGAAACACTTGCCGTTGAAACCGAGCCGCTCCGCGACACACAGGAACGGGCCATTTACTGGCGTGTTCGGGCTCGGGAGGTCGGCCCGTCGACGGTCCGCTGGCCGTTAGCGACGGGAACGGTCGAAAAACAGATCGCCCTGTCAGATGGTCCAGAGCGGCTATGTGCCGTTGAGACGCGGCGGCCGGGTGCAGGCTTTTGGGACCGATTGCTCCATCCGGGTGAGCGGGCCTTTGCGTCCGGGTCACCCGTCCGGGCGATCGTCGTGCATCACCCCCGGCGAAGTGTGCCCGTGTTCGGTCTCGACGTTCCTTGGTGGTTGACGTTTCTGATCGTTTCGATGCTGGCCGCCGTCGCCGTTCGGCCCATTGTGAAAGTTCGCTTCTGACATGACTCGAACCGACAGCTCTTTTGTGACGGTGGTCTCCGGCGTGCCGCGTTCGGGCACGTCGATGGCGATGCAAATGCTCGAAGCGGGCGGCATGCCGGTGCTCGCCGATCACCAGCGCGCCGCCGATGAAGATAATCGCAAGGGCTACTTTGAGCTCGAGTCGGTCAAACGCACCAAGCACGACGCGGCTTGGCTCAGCGAAGCCCCGGGCAAAGTGGTCAAGGTTGTGTACATGTTGCTGTACGACCTGCCGGCCGACTTTGAGTACCGTGTTCTGTTCATGCGGCGGAATCTCGCGGAGGTCGTCGCCTCACAACAAGCCATGCTCGCGCGCCGCGCGGAAAAAGGGGCATCGGTTTCCGCAGATCAGATGGTCGGTGTGTTCCAGCGGCAGTTGGAAAAAGCCGATGATTGGCTCGCCGAGCAGCCGAACTTTGAAGTGCTTGACGTCGACTACCATCAGGTGGTTAGCGACCCGCAGTCTGAGGCGGCAAAGATCGCCGAGTTCCTGGGTACGGGTCTCGACGAAGCGAAGATGGCTGCTGCCGTCGACGCGAAGCTGTATCGCAACCGCCAGAGTTGACACGCATCTTAGATGATCCAACTCGAGCAGACGTGGAAGAGCCAATCGCGCGCCCTGAGCGCGTCTTGCTCAACTCACGAGCGCCAAGACCTTGCCGGCTGTCACGTGATCGCCGGTCTCGACAAGTAGCTGTGAAACGACGCCGTCGACGGGTGAGGTGATCTGCACTTCCATCTTCATCGCTTCGAGCACGAGGATCGTCTCGCCGTTCTTTACCGGTGTTCCTTCGTCGGCGATGATTCGAAGAATCAATCCCGGCATCTGAGCGGCGACTTCGGTTGCCTCAGCCGTGTTGACCGGCGGAGCGGAAGATCGGCTCGCCGATTGATCGCGCAAGCCGACCTCGTACGTTTTGCCGTTCACCGTGGCCCGATCGCCGTCGATGGAAATCTCGAAATCCTTTCGATCGACGGACACCGTATAATGGGCCGGTCCAGAGGCCGGTTTTGCACCGCTTTTCGCGATGGGTGCGGCAGCGGGCTCTGTTTTGTCGATCTTGCGAACGCCCAACTCGGCTTTGCCCTTGAGAAACGCAATGCCCTTCTCCAGGCATGTTGCTGCGATGAATGTGTTTTCGTCGGTCTCTTCGAGATCTTCTTCACGAAGCATTCGGCGAGCCGCTTCGGCCCCCTTGTCGGGGTTGTTGTCGTTGAGTTCCAGTGGTGATTGTTCGGTCGGCTCCATCCCAAGTTGTTCGCTGGCCAACCGCATCACGTCGGCGTCGGGAGCGACAGGTGTCTTCCCGAAATAACCGAGCACCATCCGGCCGTAGCTCTCGGCGATGCGTTCCCAGGGGCCGAACATGACGTTGTTGAACGCCTGTTGGAAATAGAACTGGGAGACCGGTGTGACCGATGTTCCATAACCACCCTTCTCGACGACATCCCGCATCGCCTTGATAATCAACGGGTACTTTTCCATGATCCCGTTGTCGCGGAGCATTTGCGTATTCGCGGTCAACGCACCGCCGGGCATGGGCGACCAGGGAATGAGCGGCTCGACGGCGGTTGCTTCGGGCGGAAGGAAATAATCGCTCATCGACTCCTTAAACACCTCCTCGGCTTCGCGCACCTTTTCGACGTCGATGTCTAGGTCGTATTCGCTTCCGCGCAAGGCGTGCCACATCACCAATACATCGGGCTGGCAGGTTCCGCCGGAACAAGGGGCCAGCGACAGGTCGATGGCGTCGGCACCGGCGTCGAGAGCCGCCTTGTTCGCCGAGACGCCGATTCCCGCCGTCTCGTGTGTGTGAAAATGAATGAAATCGCCTTCGGGCAGTAGCTTGCGCGCCCGGCGAATGGTCTCGTACACCGTCGACGGCACGGACGTTCCGGAGGCGTCCTTGAAGCAGACGGCATCGTACGAGATTCCGGCGTCCAAGATTTTCCGAAGCGTCAACTCGTAGAAATCTGGATCGTGAGCGCCTTCGCAGCCGGGTGGGAGTTCCATCAGCGTCACACACACCTGGTGCTTCAGCCCCGCATCAACGATACACTGCCCGCTGTAAATCAAGTTGTTGACGTCGTTGAGTGCATCAAAGTTGCGAATGGTGGTGATGCCGTGCTTTTTGAAAAGATCGGCGTGCAGCTTGACGATGTCACTCGGTTGTGAATCGAGTCCGACGACGTTCACGCCGCGAGCAAGGGTTTGCAGATTTGCGTTTGGCCCGGCGGTTGCACGGAAATCGTCCATCATGCTGAACGCGTCTTCGTTGCAGTAAAAATACAGCGATTGAAAACGGGCGCCGCCGCCGGCCTCGAAGTAATCGATGCCAGCATCGCGAGCTGCCTCGAGGGCCGGCAGGAAGTCCTTTGTCAGCACACGGGCGCCGAAGACGGATTGAAAACCGTCCCGGAATGCCGTGCACATGAAATTTACTTTTTTCGTCACGCCTATTCCTATTCGATTTCAAAACCACGACGAATGACCGCGAACACAATCACAACGCTAGGTTGACGGACATCGACGTCAAGGCGGTGCTAGCTTCGACCACAAGTAGCCTGCCGCGACAGCCGAACCGATCACGCCCGCGACGTTGGGGGCCATCGCGTGCATCAGCAGGAAATTGTGCGGATCTTCTTCCTGTCCCACCATCTGTACAACGCGAGCCGAGTCCGGAACAGCCGACACGCCGGCCGCACCGACGAGCGGGTTGATCTTTTCGGTCAAAAACAGATTTAAGAACTTCGCGAACAGCACTCCGCCGGCTGTTGCCACACTAAACGACAATGCCCCGAGAGCGAAAATCAACAGCGATTTCGTGTTGATGAACGTCTGAGCCTGAGTGCTGGCTCCGACGCAGAATCCTAACAGAATCGTGACGATGTCGATCATCGACGTGCGAGCCGTGTTGGCCAGCCGGTCGGTTACCATGCTCTCTTTGAGCAAGTTGCCGAAAAACAGCATTCCCAACAGCACAATCGCACCCGGCGCGATGAGTGCACAAATGAGAAACGCGGCGACCGGGAAAATCATTTTCTCCCGCTTCGAAACGTGCCGCGGGGGCTTCATCCGCATCAATCGTTCTTCTTTGGTGGTGAGGAGCTTCATGATCGGCGGTTGGATGACCGGCACCAGCGCCATGTACGAGTAGGCGGCGATGGCGATCGGACCGAGTAATTTGGGCGCCAATTGGGCAGAAAGGAAGATCGCCGTCGGACCGTCGGCACCACCGATGATGCCGATCGCACCGGCTTGTTGTGGAGTGAAACCCATGTACAACGCACCGATCAGAGTGAGAAAAATTCCAATCTGTGCGGCGGCGCCCAACAAAATCAGCTTGGGGTTTGAAAGCATCGTCGAAAAATCGGTCATCGCGCCGATGCCAAGAAAAATCAACGGCGGGTAAACGCCCTGACTGACACCAAAATAGAGATAGCTCATCACACTGTTGGTGTCGTAAACACCCAACGCCATACTTTCGATGGACGGAATGTTGCCGACGATCACGCCCATGCCGATCGGCACCAGCAATAACGGCTCGTAGTGCTTACGGATCGCCAGCGCGATGAAGCTGATGCCGATGACGATCATCGCCGCATTGCCTAGCTCCATCTGGTAAAAGCCGGTTGTCCTCCAGAACTCGAGCATCGTTACGAATCCGCCTGAAATGTACGCGCGGCTTGCCGCGCCGTGTCTGATGGAAATGGATAAGGAAGGATATTACGACGTTGTGCCCCTGCCGCCTTTCGAATCCAGGGGCGGAACATCGATCGCACCCGGCCGAACACGATGCGCGTCTATTCCTTGCGAGTGATTTGATGGCCCGATTGCCGGCGCGCGTGCAGAACGTAACCGATCGCTGCGATGACTTCACTCTCCTCCGCGGGTCGCTGGGACTTCGACGGTGATACGGACGGTTCGTGGCCATGCGCCGGCGATTCAACCGCCACGCCGGGCAATTTGGGCAGACAGGCAATGAAGCCGCTGATCAATGCCAAGGCCACAAATACGATCGCCATGCCCGTTGCGGCAATCAAAACGCCGTCATTCTCGACGATATTCTCAAGACTGAAGTTAAGTTCATCCACTGGTATCGGCTCTTCTCAAATTCGAAGTGGTCCTTAGACGCTCTGATGGGCGACGTGTGCCCGTCATCCGTATCGCCAATACCCAAACACCACAACCGGATGCGGAACGGCTCCCAGCTCGACGGGATGACCGTATTAGGAAGTCACCCAGTTGTGTCCGATTGCGCTTTTGCGCTTTCCTGGTGTCGATCCGCTTCAATGCCGAGCGGAACAGGCGTACCCTACCGGTTGCGAAATCGACATGAAACACGTTGTGCCGCTACTGAGGGCAAAGTTCGAAACGGACCGCTGACACCGGTGAGTCCCAGTCGCCCTTAGGCGGCGTTACCAATCTACAGAGTCCGGGCACAAAACGCACGCCAACCGGTGGAGATCTTGGACGGCTTGGAGCGTGAAAACCAGACGTCAGCAGAGTGCCGCACGTTCGGTTATTGCAGCCTGCGAGCGGCAGTCACCCAGCGCTGGCGGAATGTGGGGATGCCTGCAAAGAAAGGCATCGGCTTAGACAACGCGCTCCATGTGCTTCCGGCGGCGGTACAACATGAGACCAACCGCGCCCAAACTGAGAAGCGCCAGCGAAGACGGCTCGGGAGCGGCGGGGTCTTCAACATCAGGTGGAGGAGGATCAGGCAGACTCCCTTCCCCTAAAGCCGTGCCGTAGACATACGTGATGTTCGTGATGTCCGTTCCCACGATTCCCGTTGCACCTAGCAGCGTGATGACAACCGAGTTTTGAATGAGACCATTTTTCCCAGTGACGGGCGTGTTGCCAGTCAGGGGATTATCGCCAGCCGACGTGATCCCATATTGAAGGCCATCGATGCTGACCGGTCCCTGCAAGTTCGTGTTGCTGGAGGTGCCGCCTCCGGCCACGGTGAAATCGGAAGGAGGCCCAAATACGCCCATGCCGGCAGTGCCAATGCCATAATTCGCGTCGAAGACGAGAGGATCGATTCCCGCGGCAGCGAACGCGTAATCAAACTCACTGCCGACGTCGCCACCGGGGTTTGTTCCCGTTCCGCTGGGCGGAAAAAGTACACTACTCCCGACGCCGAGAATCACTGACTGTGGCGTCAGCGTGGGATCGCCGGCGATGTCAAAAAACATCCCCGTTAAGACATCGACTGGCACGAGCACATCGGACGTCGCCGTGTTCGTAAACGTGATCGTAAGCACGTCGCCCGTCACATCAAAGTCGGCCGATGCACTTTTGGTTAGAACGTTGCCTGCCGAATGCGACAGTATCAACGCGGCCGGAGCCTGGATGGAAAATCCGGCTACCAATGCGGCGGCGGCGATCATCCGTTTCATCACGTGACCCTGATGATTCAAAGTCCCTCTTCCGGGTATAAATTCGCTACTGTACAGACTAACCGTGACTTCCCTGCAACGTCAAGTAATCCACCGAAAGATGGGACAATTAGGACGAATTGTCCGAATCGTCCGTTCTGCTGCCAGTCGCCAAAGTCTCGACCGCATGTCGAGTCACGCGTCTGAGTTCGCACTAGCCCTGCATCTATGGGGAATTCTGTTACCAAGTGGCTAGCGGGTGGTGGCGACGGAACGCGCTGCCTGCTGCCGCGCCGATTCGCGCCCAGAACAAGTCCGCTCGTTTCGTCTGTCGTGTATACAATCGAATCCGGCTGTGGCTGACCTGCCGCATCCTCCTTTATTCCGGCAGCTTCTCCAGAAGTTGAATTTCGTTCGTCTGCACCGTCTCGTTGTCGATCGTCAGTACCTGGCCGTTGACATCAACGCTCAGTTCGCCACCCATCGTGACGCTCGTTTTCATCGCCACAATACGGCCGGCTGCCGGGTCGAACTGAATCGTTCCCGACGAATCACTGATCGAAAGCTTGCCGGTCGCCTTGCTAGCTTCGATGTCGATATCGAGGTCGAACTCCATCTCGTTCACCACGCTGAGTTTGACGGTCGGTGTTTCACCGACGCTGTCGGGGCCATCGTACGTGAAGACCTTTTTCCCCACCGCCTTGCCCAGATTGGGCAACACCATTTCGTAGGTCGTTTCCCAAGTATCGCCCGGCTTGACCGGGTTTTCGCTGAACACGGCGAACAGATCAGCGACAGACATTTTGCCGGCTTCGTCGCTACCGCCACCGGTGAATCCGGCGGCAATCGGGTTGTCCTTCCCGACGTCGGCGAGCAGTTCCTTCAGCCCTTCGACCGAGATGACGTCACCACGCGGGCTAAGCGTGACCTTGAGTTCCGATCCACTCAATAGATCAAACACGGGGTTGAGCGCTGCACTGAGCACGGTGCCGGTTTCTTGCTCGCTGGCTTGGGAGTCGTATTCGAACTCGCCCACCGGATCGATTTTCACTTTGATTTTGAGCCGTTTGTTCTCCGTCGTCAGGACGAGGTTTCCTTTCTCATCGATACGATCGAGCCGATGCTCGGCGATGTCCGTCTTCGTCATCGTCGTTTTGATCTCTTGTCCGCTCACTTTCTGCGTTTGCTCGGTCGTATGCACCGATTTGTAAATCGAAGGCTTCTCAGGATTCATTTTGTAACGCAGCGTCACCGGTTCGTCGGCTCGGCCGATTCCCGCCGTTGCCAACACCAACGCAGCGACACTCAGTCTGTTGAGCCACTTTTTCATCACCGGGTACTCCACTGTTGAGGGAACGGACGGCCGCAGAGGATCGGACACGCTGTTCTGCCTATGCATGTGCGTCATAGCTATAGACGCTGCGCCGTGTCTGATTCGTTCTATCGATTCGCCGACAGACACTATTACTTAGCCGAACGCACGAAAGTCGCACTAGGATTTGCCGGTTTTTGAGAATTTGAAGATTCCTCAGACATCTCCAAGAGACTCGGAGGTGAGCTGGTTTCCCACTGCCGAGCATTCTGGTGGCCGGCGACGTGACCGCGTTGAGACAGCCGGCGGCGCAATCTGACTAGAGAAATATGTCGTAATGACTACACTCAACGTCAACGAAATGTATTCACTTCGATTTTACCAACGATTCGCAACATGTTATGCGGACACGTGTTATGAAATATCCAAAAAAGGAATGCGCTTTTTGGCACGAGATTTGTATTTAAAGGCCCCCAGACAACGACAATCAACTCGATTCAGACATCGAACAAAAAAGCGGGAATTCAAATACAAAGGGTGGAACGATGCCGGACGGACGCAGAAAACGACGACACTCGGCCAATGCTTCAAAACGCCGTTGGTACGCCGAGCATCGGGCTCGACGCTTCGCTCGTCGCTTCTTCCTCATCGCCGCGTAACCCCGGGCAAATGCTCGACGGCACTCCGTTCTCGCCCCAACCCTCCGTGCGACACACTCTCTGCCAAACCTCGGCGCACGTGATTCTCGGCGGCAAGCATCGCCAAAAGACTCCGTCCAAAGCACTCCCTCACGTTCCATTTCCCAGGAACCCGCGACTCCTCCGCCGCACTCGCTTCTCAATTTCCGACGGGCCTGTTAGCATCGCCGTACGGCCTTCGCGGTCGGTTCTGGGTCATAGCGGCTTGCGCGAGAATGACGGCATCGATCATTCTGTGAAACGCTCTGGTCTCCGCCACGTCTCGCACGATTTCGGGATGACTTCGGCGTCGAGCGCAGCATCAGCGAGGGCTGTATGCACGTTTCGGACCGGTAGTCGCGTGAACAGTCCGGGGCATCAACCGTTGATCCAGCCGGATAATGGCTCGACGATCCCGGATCGCGCCGGCGAAGGTGGCACACTCGAATCGGTCTCAAGACGCCCTGATGGGCGGCGATCACACAACGTTTTCTGTCGTGTGAAAGATGGCCGAATCCGGGCCTCGAGACGACGTCTTGAGCAAATTTCACTTAAGAGGAGACGGCCCCCATGCCATCTGCGAACCCGTTCGGAGCCGAAGGGTCACTAAAAACGAACAGCGGCGCGTACACGGTTTATCGACTGCAACAACTGGTTGACGACAACATCGGTGACGTTGCAACGCTCCCGTATTCGATTCGCGTGTTGTTAGAAGCCTGCCTGCGAAATGTCGATGGCTTTGTCGTCTCCGAAAGCGACGTGACAAACCTGGCCAACTGGAACGCGTCGGCTCCCGCCAAGGTGGAAGTCCCCTTCAAGCCGGGCCGCGTTGTTCTGCAAGACTTCACCGGTGTTCCGTCGATCGTTGATCTGGCGGCTCTGCGCAGCGCGATGGTACGCATGGGTGGCGATCCCAAAAAAATCAACCCGCTGGTTCCCTGCGATCTCGTCGTCGATCACAGCGTCCAAGTCGACGAGTTTGCCACACAACGGTCACTCTCGCGCAACGTCGAGAAGGAATTCGAACGGAATCGTGAACGCTACGAATTCCTCCGCTGGGGGCAAAAGGCGCTCGACAACTTCCGCGTCGTGCCACCCGCGACCGGAATTGTGCATCAGGTCAATCTCGAATACTTGGCCAAGGGCGTGCTCACGCGGGACGGCGTTGCCTATCCCGACAGCCTGGTGGGAACGGATAGCCATACGACGATGATCAACGGCTTGGGCGTCGTCGGCTGGGGCGTCGGGGGCATCGAAGCCGAAGCGGTCATGCTCGGGCAGCCGATCTACATGCTCACGCCGGAAGTCGTCGGATTCAAACTGACGGGCGAATTGCCCGAAGCGGCAACCGCGACCGATCTCGTACTGACCGTGACGCAGCTGCTGCGGGCGCACGGCGTCGTCGGCAAGTTTGTCGAGTTTTTCGGCCCCGGCCTGGATAGCATGAGCCTGCCCGACCGGGCGACACTGGCCAACATGGCGCCCGAGTACGGTGCAACGATGGGCTTCTTCCCTGTCGATCAAGAGACGCTACGGTATCTCGAGCGAACGGGCCGCACGGCTGATGAAATCGATCTCGTCGAGCGGTATTTCAAGGAGCAGGGAATGTTCCGAACGACCGAGTCGCCCGAGCCTCGCTTCTCCAGTTCGCTCGGGCTCGACATGAGCACCGTCGAGGCCTCGATGGCCGGCCCCAAGCGACCGCAGGACAAGATCCTGGTTTCAGAAATGCAAGCACAGTGGGCGCGCGATCTGAGTGAGACGTTCAAGAAGCAACAGCCGGCCAAACCGATCCCTATCAAACTCAACGGCGACGAGGCGGCTTTGGGCGATGGTTCGGTCGTGATCGCGGCGATTACGAGTTGCACCAACACGAGCAATCCTTCGGTGATGATCGGTGCGGGGCTATTGGCTCGCAACGCCGTCGCCCGTGGATTGAATCGTAAGCCTTGGGTCAAGACGAGCCTGGCACCGGGTAGCCGGGTGGTGACCGAGTACCTCGCCAAGGCCGGTCTCGATGAACCGCTCAATGCGCTTGGGTTCAACCTGGTCGGTTACGGCTGCACGACGTGCATCGGCAATAGCGGTCCGCTGGCGGAGCCGATCGTCAACGCGATCGACGAAGGCAACCTGGTCGCCACGTCGGTTCTGTCGGGCAACCGTAACTTCGAAGGTCGTATTAGCCCACACGTGAAGGCGAACTATCTGGCCAGCCCTCCGCTGGTGGTCGCCTACGCCATCGCCGGCACGACCGACATCGACTTGACGAGCGATCCGCTCGGCAAGGACTCATCGGGGGAAGATATCTATCTGCGAGACATCTGGCCTTCGCAGGAGGAAATTGCCGAGACCATCGCCGGTTCGATGTCGCCGGAGACGTTCGTGCAACAGTATTCGAAAGCGACCGAAGGACCCGCCGAATGGCAACAGATTTCCGGCGGCGACAGCGAACTGTACCAGTGGGACGAAACGAGCACCTACATTCAAGAGCCCCCGTTCTTTGTCGATATGCCGGCCGATCCTCCGCCCATTGGTTCGATTGCCGGCGCCCGCGTGTTGGTTTCGGTCGCCGATTCGGTCACCACCGACCACATCAGCCCGGCCGGTGCCATCAAGGCCGATTCGCCTGCGGGTGAGTATCTTCAAGAGAACGGCGTCGTGCCGACCGACTTCAACAGTTACGGCAGCCGGCGAGGCAACGATCGGGTGATGACACGTGGCACGTTCGCGAATATTCGGCTCAGAAACCTGCTCTGCCCCGGCACCGAGGGGGGCGTGGGCGTTCATTTCCCCACGAACGAGCAGACGTCGATATACGCCGCCGCCACGAAGTACCAAGCCGACGGTACGCCGTTGATCGTCTTGGCCGGTGCTGAGTACGGCACCGGTTCGTCGCGCGACTGGGCGGCCAAGGGCACGTACTTGCTCGGCGTGCGGGCCGTTATCGCCACGTCGTTCGAACGCATTCACCGTTCTAATTTGGTCGGCATGGGAGTGCTGCCGCTTCAATTCCGAGAAGGCGAAAGCCGCGACATGCTCGGCTTAGATGGAACCGAGACGTTCGACATCGCGCTGTCGGACGACCTGGCACCACAACAGGCTGTCGAGGTCACCGCCGCCAAAGCCGACGGCTCACAGGTGCACTTCACCACGCTGTGCCGGATCGATACACCGGTCGAGATCGACTACTTCCGCAACGGAGGCATCCTCCACACCGTGCTGCGGCAGCTCGCCAAGACGTAGACAGCATGCGAAGCCATCGGTGGCACCTGCAAACATGTGGGGCAAAACGGAATCATTCTAAGAAGCGGAGCAACCGCGGTTCTCGTTGCTTAGACGTGTTGAATGAATTCGCGGACGAGTTGTGCGCCATTATTTTCGTCAATTCATTTTCGGATGGCATTATTTCGAGTGGCGCCATTTCGGGTGCCACTGGCGGCTTGTCCGCCAGTGTGATGTGTTTCTGAATTCAAGTCAATTCGTCGCTGTGCCGACGTCCGGTGGAAATCCGTGTACCGACGGCAGATCAGCATCGACCGGTTCTTCCGGATAGTGATAACAACGAGCACTCGACCATTTCCACGACAAGGCATTCTCGCATAAGCCGCGGCGAACGGGGTTGAGATGGATGTAGTCGACGGCAGCACTGATTGCTTTTGAACTGCTGAGGTTTCTGTCGTATCCAGGTCCCTCTTGCCAGAAGCGAAAGCGAAACGTCCCCGGCCGCTCTCGCACCGTGAGCTTTCGCAGTAGAGGATGATCTGACTCACGAAGCTGTTCCTTGATTCGATACGACAATGGGCGCTTAATTGCAGCCAGCAATCTGTCGAGGCGGGCGGCATGGGTCGTAGGATAGACGAGTAAATGAACGTGTTCGGGCATGAAAACAAACGCGGCTAGATGAAACGCATGACGCTCTATGGCACGATCAATCGAATCCGAAAGCATCTGTTGCCACCGGTGATCGGTCAGCAAGGGCAACCTCCGGTACGTCGAGAACGTTAGCTCGTGGCAATCACCCGGCTCATGATAATGACGCACTTGTTTTCTGTGAGTGTCCATTTCGGCTATTGTGCATCTGTCGGCACTGGCGGGCAAGCCGCCAGTGGCACCCAATTCCGTCAACGACATCCTTACACGACTAGTGGCCTCGAAGCCGCTGGTTACACCAAAGCGGCGGTGTGTGTTGACGGCCCTCGTAACCGACACGCGAAGCCGTCGGTGGCAGCAAAGCGGCAGTGCATGTTGGCGACTCTCGTCGCCGAGATCCGAATCAGCGATTTTTCCGGGAGCGAAACCATGGCGGATGCGAGGCGCAACTCTTCCGGCGAAACGAGTGAATCGTCTGAAACCGGAAACGGCTGGAAGTCGGTGCTCACACTCGATGCCAAGCGGGAACCGGTCGCGGGTAGCGAGCAGGAGCTGTTGGCGGCGATTCGTCGCGGTGCCGACCTCAGAATTTACACGGAGTTTCGCAACAACGAGCATCTCGACACGAGTTCCGCGAACGCTGAACTCGTTCGGGAAGTCTCGGAATTTCGTGTGACCTATCTGATTGAGGATCGTTGGGCGGCGGGCATCATGACGCTTCGCCAACCGATCCTGCCGCCGGCCGGCTTCGGCCCCCGCCCGTCGATGTCGTTCTTCCTCTACAACCAGAACGGACAACAAGCCATCGCACGTCCGCATCTGGATGGTAAGCCGACGACCGGTTCGCTCGGCCCTGCCGAACTCGACGAGGCGTTCGCCACGATGCCAAAGTACCGTCAGTCCGACAATTGGGATGCCGGTACGAACGCACCTTCGCACAACTTCGTCTACGACTTCGACGTCTACCACTTTTACGTACGCGACGACTGGCGGGAAATTCTCGCACATTCCGCCGATGGACAGGTCGTTGCCGGCTCAGTGGAGTCGCTCGTCGACGCCTTCGCAACCGGTGCCGAGGTAAAACTCGCGATTCGGGGCCTGTGCAACGACTTGGATCGAGACTCGGACTCGGCGATCGACCACGAGCTGTTCGTCCAAGCGGGGCCATGCTATTTCCATACCGAGCAAAAACTGTTCGTCGCGGGCACGCACCCCGTCGTCCGCGTCGCGCCGGCCGTGCCGCTGGGCTACGAAAGCGGCAACTGGGATTTCGGCTGGCTGATGGCCCGTACGGACGGCTTCGTAGCCCGATCGCTCGTCGACCCCTACTCGCTCGAGTTTTCGAACGGCGAGTCGCACCACGAACTCCGCTGGTTCGTGCGATAGCTGACTCAGCCGGATCATGCCTAACTGCGCTGTCGCAGCTTCAGTCTCGATTGAAGCTGAAACGCGATCGGCTGAATTGCGAGACTTTCGCAACACGCGCCCGGACCAATCCTTCTGCGACAGTTTCTCAAATTTTCGTTTGAGATTCGCTACAGAGTTTCGTCTAACATGGGGAGGCGCGAGGCACTCCCTGAATGACTTGGCATGACGCAGATGAGTCGCTGGATGAATTGGTGCGTGACCACCTGCCGGAGACGCTGCGCTTTGCCGTTAGGCTCACGGGTGACCCCCACGAAGCCGAGGACGTCGTGCAGGAAGCCTTGATTCGCGTTACTCGCAGTTGGAAGTCCTTTCGGGCCGAAGCGGGGTTTCGAACGTGGTTGTTTCGCATCGTCATCAACGTTTTCCGAGATCGGCTGCGGTCACATTCGCCTCACCTCGCGCTCTCGGACGAACTGCCCGATTCGGCGGCGACGTCTCCCGAAACGCAGGCGGCGGCGGTCGAGCTCAAGCGATTGATCGCCGAATTGGTTTCGGCGCTTCCGCCTCGGCAACGCGAGGTGTTGGTGCTGTTGACCTACGAAGGGTTCTCGCCACAGGATGTTTCGGAGCTGCTTTCGATCAGCGTCGCAAATGTCTACGCCACGCTGCATGTGGCCCGCGAGCGGCTGAGAACCCAGTTGGCCCCGTATCTGGTCGAGAAGTGAAATGATTTGTTCGAACGACAATCCGCAGGATCATGATGATGCCGCCGCATTCGACGAACTACTCGGCGAAGCGGCTTGGCCCGAACCCGATCCGAACAGCGTTTCCCGCTTGGTGGCCAATTGGCGGTCGCTCTCTGCAGCGCGCCGTCGAAAGGCGTCGTTCTGGTGGGGAGCAGCGGTCGCCGCGAGCTTGCTGCTGGCCGTCGTCACGTGGCGGATGCGCCCGCAAAACGATGACGCACTCGAGGGGAATCAGCCGATGGCCGACATTCCCCGTTCCAACGGCCACGTCGGATCTCAACAACCATCAACCGACAACGCGGGCAAACAGATAGCCGAGAATCAACCATCACCGACAGTGGTCGCGGTAGTAAAATGGCCTTCTCGCGAGCCAACAGCATTCGAACGTCTCGCATTCCACATGATGCAAGCCGAGCGGCGGCCGGTGGACGAGAAACGTCCGGTGACTGGTGAGCTGGATGATCGCTTGACCGAGGCCCTCGACCGGTTGGTCTCCGATCCTTCGATCGATCGGCGAACACTCGTCGCGCCGTTGCTTTCGAACCGAGTTGTCATCGAGCGGCGATTGGTCGAACTCGCCCGGCGGGGTACGGACCCGCGCAGAACGGCAGCGATTGAACTTTTGGGCGAACTGGGCGGGCAACGAGCTGTTGCTGTTCTGCTCCAGTTGAGTCGAGATGAGCAGGTGCACATCTGGGCCGTCCTGGCGCTCGCCAAGTGTGCCGATTCGTTGACGATTCGAAAGCTGGCATTCGGCGAAACCGATGCCGGCGCGCGCAGAGAACTGTTCGGTGCACTATTGGAACGTGGAGACGTCGAATCGGTCGGCTATTTCCTCGGGTTCGCGCTCAACCCAAAGACGTCGGAAACGGCACTTGCGTCGATCGATGATCTCGACAAATTGCCGACGAGTGTGTTGTTTCGGTACTTCGACAGTCCACACCTGCGAGAACGGATGGCGGCCGCCCGTGTGCTGGGAACGCTCAATGATCCGGATGTCTCGCGACGGATGATCGAAAGCGTCAACCGAAACGTCAAACGATCGGAAGCCCTCGTGGCGCTGCTTTCCAGTTCCGAACGCGAGGCCGAAACGTTCCTGAAAGAAGCCCAACAGAACTCACCGCTGATGGCGGCCGTTCAAACAGCTCGGATACAGTATCAGAATGCAATGCAATAACCTGGGAGGTTCGTCAACCATGAACAAGTCGTTCCTTTTTCCACTTGCCTGTGGAGTGTTTTTGGCAAGTTCGCTCTTAGCCGCTCCGCTCGCCGCCCAAGATGACGGCGCGGATGCTGATGCGCTGCTCGTGCTGCGCGTCTACCGCGTGAACGATCTGTTGGTCGCGCCGTCCGACTACCCGTACGAAGGTGCCGGCATTCCGACAACCGGCAGGTATCCGGTCGGTGGCCGGTCGCAGACGGTGACGCCCCTCTATGGTGGAGGCATGGGCGGCGGTGGAGGAGGCGGAGGCTTCGGTGGAGGCGGCGGTTTGTTCAGCGTCGAGGACGGCGGACCAACATCGGCCCCACAGCCGGATGGCGGGGGCGGGTTCGCTTACCTTCAGCATCAGGCACCGACACGTAAGCGCGGCTCGTTCCGGTTCGACATTGCAGAATTGAAGGACGCGATCATGTCGACAATTGCTCCTGACTCATGGAGCGACTATGGCGGGCCTGGAAGCTGCAATTCGCTCGGTGGGATGCTGCTCATTCGGCAGACTCTCGGTGTCCATGCCCAGATCGAAGAACTGTTGATGAACATCCGAAAGCAAGGTGGTGCGACAACCAACCTAACGCTTGAAGCAAATTGGTTGACGCTCACGCGAGAACAAGCTGCCGCGCTGATGCCGCGGGGCACAACCAACGAGCCGTCTCAGGCACCGCCGAGCATCAACGCCAAAGTGTTTCGCAAACTTGCGGCGAATGTGCCCGGTCACCGGGGGCGAATCACCTGTTTCGACGGACAGACAGTACACGTCATTTCCGGTAGTCGCCGGATCGTTTCGTTGAGCGCCCGACCTACGGTTGGCGTGGCGGCGGTTGGCTACTCGTCGATTGTCGCGGCTCCAAACATTGGTGCCCTGCTGCAGGTCACGCCGACGGTAATGAGCGATGGAAAATCGGCAATCGTTGACGTGCAAAGCACCGTGACGCGCTGGAAAAAGCCGGGGCCACCGATCGAGATCAACAGCCTTTTTCAGTTGGGCGTCCAGCCGAGGGACGGAGGGGGAGCGTTGGGTAGTTCAACGACGAATGACAACCCGGCAAACGGTGCGGTCGGTACGACGTCGGTTTCTCTCGATCGCCTGAACATGCCGACGCGGCACCTGGCGACCACGCTCCGCATGCCGCTGGGCCGGCCCGTTCTCGTCAGTCAGATGAGCGAAATCGAATCGGACGACGAAGCACCGGCCGAAGCCGCCGATCCGAAAGAGATGTACCTGTTCCTCCAAGCATGGGTTAACCAGGAGAAACCGGAGTAGAACAATCGTACCCATCGGCGCGGCCACGTGTGAAATCGCTTCGCCGGATTCGCGATGAGAAGAGGAGATCGAGCGGCGGCGTGGGTGCCATGCTCTCACGCAAAGCGGGTGAGCATGCCCGAGCAGCGATGGCGCAACGCATGGTCACCGGCCGATCGGCCTGAGACCACAGCACCCTCTCGTGCTCGGCAACAGGTTTCAGACCGTGTAGCGCCTGAGCACGTTTTCGTCGACCTCAACGCCGAGGCCAGGGCCTTGGGGCACGTCGACGAAGCCGTCTTTGAGCACAGATGGCTCGGTGATGAGTTTTTCGCGGAACGGGTTCTCATAGACGTCAAATTCAAGCATCGGCGTTTCGGTCGTCCGCGCCCACGAGGCGTCGGGCAGCAGCGAGAGAACCTGTAGCGTTGCGGCGATCGTCAAGCCGCCGCCCCAGCAGTGCGGGTTACAGCGAATGCCCCAGAGTCGCGACATTTCCGCTACGAACAGACATTCGGCGATGCCTCCGCACAGGCTAACGTCGGGCTGGATGATCCGCATCGCATGGCGAGCGATCAGGTCCTTGGCGGCTCCCCGCGAATCGAGCACCTCGCCGGCGGCGATCGGAATGTCGAGTTTCGCGGTCAACGTCTCGTAGCCGGCATAACGCGGGGCCTGTGGCAGCGGCTCTTCGAAAAAGTAAAAGCCGAGGTCTTCGAGATGGCGGCCCATTTCGATGGCCGTTCCCATCGAATAGGCGCCGTTGCCGTCGGCCATCAGTTTGACATCGGGACCGACGGCTTCGCGAGCGGCGGCGGCCGCGGCCCGGTCGCGACGGATCGAGAGGCCACCGAGTCGCATCTTCATGGCGCGAAAGCCGCGCCGGGTGAGATCGGCGGCTTCGGCGGGGTATTGTTCTTCGGGTTCGAGGCCTTCGGTGTAGTTCATGGCCGATGCGTACGCGGGAACACGGTCACGTAGGCGGCCGCCGTACATGTCGGCCACCGAGAGGCCCAGCGCCTTGCCGCGCAGGTCGTGTAGCGCGACATCGACGGCTCCGACAGCCAGCCCGTTGCCGAAGTTCGGACCCCACAACCGCCGCCATAGCTTACGGTGCTCGAGCGGGTTTTGCCCGATGAGCGCCGGCGCGAGTTGTTTCTCGATCAGTCCCCGCACTCCGCCGAGCGGAGCCGTCTCTCCCCATCCCACCAGGCCTGCATCGGTGCTGATTTTGACCAGCAGTGAAGTCCGCTTGCGATACATGGCGGTCGACGGGCCGATCGCCCTGGGAAGCTGATGCTCCAACAGAAACGTCTCAACGCCGGAGATTCTCAAATCTCGCGACGACGCGGCGTTGGATTGGGCAGCGGAGCTCGCCTCGACCAATCCAAGAGTCGCGCCGGCGGCAAGCGTTGTCTGCAAAAACGAGCGGCGATTCGATACGTGAGATTTCATGGATGCTGGTTTTCTATTGTTGAGGTGTGTATTGGCCGAATTCTAAACTTGCCCGCGTCTCGTAGTCGCGCAGTAGCGGGAGTGCGCGGCTGAAACGACTCAATGACGAGAGCAAGTCGGTTCGAAACGTGCGTGGCCGATCGTGCCGACAGTCCGTTCGATCTGGATGTTCCGTTGACGTCATGCCTAAGGGTTTATCCTAGCCGCGCTGAGCGGGTTGCTCCAGACTTCTTCGCGGGGCGAGCGAACCGGCAGAGGAAGCAGGCATGAATGAACACCGAAAACAGGATCAGTGTATCGCTCGCGCAGACTCAACGAGGGCTTATCGTGACATCGGCCGCTTGAGCCGTTCGAGTAATCTCGACGCATCCTTGAGTTGGGGATTCGCGCGAATGAGTTTTTCGAGAATGCCGATCGCTTTCCCGGCGTCGTTCTCGGCGATCGCGTTTATCCGCAACATCAGTATTGAGTAGGCGGTGCTGAACTGCGGTGAAGTGCCGACGCTTTCGAGCAGTCGTTCGATCGCCTCGTCGCGGTCACCGTTGTCCCAACCTATCTCGGCTTGAAAATAGAGGTCTCGCGCGCGGAGAAACTGACGTAGCGGCTCGGGCGTGTTCGCGTCGTTGATGACGTCATTCGAAGCCCTCAACAACTGCACCAGGTTCTCATGTCGGGCGACTTTTTGTCCGTAGACGAAGGCGGGAGCCGCGTAGGTGACTCTGGGACAATCGTCAATGTTGAGCGGCCCGTCGCCGACATACCGGGCGAAGTGTTCGGCATCGGCGATGCGGGAACCCATCAAGTCCAGTTCAGATCCGATTCCCGCTCTGCGCAGCGACGATGAGAAACCCCGCTCATCAGTGCGGGCTTGAAACCATTTCGCGTCGTAGTCCCGAGCCGGCGACGCGCCGGCAATCAGGGCAATCGCCGGCGTTCTCACATTGAAATGAGAGATGAACATGCTCCATTCTCCAAAGACCTGGGAAAAGCTGCGCATGATCATTCTTAGCGTGTGAGGGTTCATCTGATAGCTGGGAATCCACTGGCAAAATATTCCACCGGGCTCGAGCCGGTGGCGAATCGCATCGAAGTGCTCGATCGTGTACAGCGACCCCGCTCCATCCCGAGCCGGGTGAAACAAGTCCGCAATGATCACGTCGTATTGTTCTCGCGAAGCTTTTACGTATCGCCGCGCATCTGCGGTGATGATCCGCAATCGTCCCGGCTTCTCGTGTACGTGGAAATGCCCGAGCATGCCAACCACTTCCGGCACGAGTTCCACGCCATCGGATTGTAATTCCGGATGATCGGCGGCGGCGTCGAAGGTAATGCCCGTGCCGAGGCCCAAGAATAAAGCTCTTCGCGGCTCGGGATGGAGCAACAGCGGAATGTGTGCCTGACGCTGCTCGCCGAACGTGCTGCGGGTACCGCCCATTGAAAACCGGTTGTTCAACTTGAGCAACGTATGGCGACCAGACCCCTTGACCACGGCCACGGTTCCATGAACGCCTTCACGAACCTCGAGTACGCTGCCTCCCGACGGCGGTGTGACGTGAACCAAATTCGCCGGCAAGAAGACGGTGACCGTCAACAGCGCCACACCGGTCGCGAGACTAGCGGGCGTGAGTTCGGTAATGAGCGTCATGTATCCCAACGCGATGATGACCAACGTCCACTTCGAGCCCACCAGCGGCATGAGCAGGATCGCAAACACCGGCGGCGCGAAACATGCCCCGAGCGTGTTCCATGCCAACGCGCGGCCCACGCCGCCGGAGTCGCTGCGGGATAACTGCGCTAAATGACTGAACAAGGCCCCCATGCCGATTGTTGGCAACCCGAAGACGAGCGCCGCGACGATGAACTCGGCGACAATCGAACCGGACGTTCCGCTGCCCGACCAGCCACGGATTGTCTTGTCAATCAACGGCGCCACGGACAGGAACATCACGCCGATCAAGCAGGCGGCGGCAATGGATTGGACGAGGTAGCTCAAGACGGCTCGCGGCCAGCGCCACAAGGCGAACGCCTGGTAAAGCATCGCGCCGATGGCCGTGCCGACGAGATACACCGACAGAGCCGAAGCAAAACTATAAACGGTGTTTTCAAAAACCTGCCCCATGACCGTCACGCAAATCACTTCATAGCCAACACCCAACAGACCGCCGGCGCAGGCGGTCGTAGCGATCCGCGAACGTCCGAGACCCTCCAACGCTGTCGGCGTGTCGGTCACCACAGCGGTTTGGAAACTCAAACGACGTATGAGAAGTACGCTCAGTGCACATACCACGTTGACCGCGGCCAGTATGAGGAGCGTCGCACGGTGCCCGAACAAAGGAATCAGCCAGAACGTCGCTGCCAATGTTCCTAGAACCGCTCCGAACGTGTTGGCGCCGTACAGTCCTCCAACGGATCGGTCGCCGAACCGCATGCGCGAAAATAGACGGTCCATTGCGGGCAGCGTGCCGCCCATAGCGATGGTGGCTGGCAGCAGAACGACTAGCGGAACAGAAAAGGCCACCAGCCAATGTCGCAGCGCCGTCGGTTCGGGACCGGTCAACCAGGCGGCTTGCTCGTTCATCCACGGGATCAGCGGGATCGAGACGAGGCTCCAGCCGGCGATCACAAGTTCCAACACGGCGTACCAGCGGCCGGGGTCATCGCTGGAGCTGACACGGCGGTCCAAAAACCAGGCTCCGAGCGCAAACCCTCCAAAGAACGCAGCGACGACGGCCAGCATGCTCGGAGCTTCGTGCCCCAGCCCCACAGCGAACGATCGCGTCCACACGATCTCGTAGCCTAATCCGGCAACTCCCGATAGGACGAACAGCAAGCTCAGGCAACACCGGATCACTCGAGTTCGAAGCATAGACGTGGTCCCAACTGGCGGTCAGTCTGATTCCGGCCGCTGCAACCCGGGCGGTCCTTCCAGCACCTGGTCGAGGTTTTCCGACAGCTTGACAATGACCTCCCAATCGCTGGTGATGATGTCTTGAGAATGTGCAAGATTGTTGCGCAGGCGCTCGATGTCCTTGAACGCCTGTTCGATTTGCCGTCTCGATTCGAAACGCGTGAGTTCTCTCAGTTCCGCATTGCGGGCGATGATCTGTCCCTTGTCGGAAAACTGAATGCAGTCGAGCAGATCAATTTGCTGATTGCGTCGCGCACGTTCTTCGAGCAGTTGTTCGGCCTTCTCCACGCGGCCCGCTGAGAGAGACTGCTTCCAACTGTCGTCGGGGCAGAATTGTTCGATGAGCCGAGTGAATCGCATCTCGATGAGCGTGACCATTCCAAACAGCCACATTCTTACGGGCGGCTTTTGCAGGTCACTACGGGTGACGATGCCGCCGACGCGTCCTAACAACGATACAAACAGGCGCGGCGTGTGCTCGAGTTTCAAAACGACGTCTGATATCGGAGCCGTGTCGATGACAACGTGTGCCTCGTCGAACGATCGCACGAATTCGCCGCAGGGGCCTTCTGTGAGATCTGCTTTGTCCAAGTAGCCGACAACGACCCCCTCGTCTCGCGCTCCGACGACCTCATATCCCCGTTCCTGCATGAAATGGCGGACTTCACCGGCCGGGGACGCAGTATCGAACGATACGAGTGGTTCGGTAATGTCGTAGACCGAAAAGCCTTCGTTGAAGACGCGGCGAAGGCTGTGGACAGACGAGGGATTCAGCGGCACCGGTAACCTTCTTTTCTCATGATTGTGAGTCTCAGAATTCTCGCAGGACCATCATCGCGCTGACCAACTCGACTAGAAGTGGTCCCAAAACTCTCTGATGGGCAACGAGTGCCCTTGAGTTGTAGGGTCAAATTCCACCACAACCGAATTTTGGGACGGCTTCTAGCATCCGCCACTCGTTTCTGTCTTTCATTTGGATCGATCTACTACTGGCTTTTGGAGACGACTGTCCGTGGATCGTGTCGTAGATAGCGTTCGATCCCCTGCCCCAACTGCTTTCCGACTGTCATGTACCCGGCGGTGTTGCTGTGAGGCGTGTTCCAGCAGGTCTCAAGCGTCGTGCCGACGACGTGCTCTTGGGTGTTGAACTTGATCCAGTTCGCAGCGATGCGCTTCCAACGAGGATCGTAACCAGGTCCGGTTGCCGGTAATCTGTCATCCAATCGTAACTGCTCGACGATCTCCTTACGACAAGCCGCTACGAATCGTTGCTGGCAGGCGAAACGTTTAGGAGTGAAGAGATCGGGTGGCGCGACAAAGAAGAACGGCTGCTTCGAGTTGCCGCCGGGATTGTGCAAGTCGACGAACAGAACGAGGCGGTTCTGCTTGTCGAATGCAGAAAGCATGCTCATAGCCGCTTTGACGGAGTTCCAATGCGCCTCTGCGTACCAGTCGCGATTGTGATCGTTCGGAACCTGTTCTTTGCCGCCGTTGCCCGTCGCCGCATTGTCGACGTCCATGATCGGAACGTAGTAGACAACGACTCGCCTTCTGAGCGCCTCGGCGCGGGCGTCGCCGCTTGTTAACCACTCGGCGAATCCGCGACCGACCCAACTGCCCCCGGCTTCCCAGGCATGTTGCCGAGCCTGAATCCACACGACCATTCGCGAGCCGTCGTCTTGGCCGCCTTCGGTTACTGTCAGCGCCGGGACGGTCCGGCCGGCTCTCGTGCGGCACAATTCGAACGACGTGGCATGCCGAGACGACTTCGCCAATGTCGCGACAAGTCGCTGGGCATCCTTGGGAACAAAGGGCGGGCCCCAGGCAAACCAAGCGGTCGGCGAATCGACTTTGAGTTTCCAGACACAACGACCATCGACGGGCGAAGCCGGCGGCGTCTGTTTCCATGTTTTTTGATCCAGGCTATAGGCCGCCTGGCTCGGGAGCGCCCAATCCGAGCCCAATCGCTTTCCGCTGGCTCGCTTGAGGTCGACCGCTTCAACCTCGACGGAAACCGTTTCTCCCACTTCGATGCCCTTAAGCTGAAAGTACCACCAGCAGGGCCAGCCGAATTGCGGGTCACCGCCGGGACGAATCGTGACGTGACGTTTTTGCTGGTGGATCCGCATCACGCGAGCCGAACCGCCCGAGAAATCGGTCGAAACGGTGAGTTCCCCAGCCAACGCCGGTCTGGCAATCGCCGACAAAGCGAACACGATCGCGAGTAGTTTGTGTGTTGATGGCACCGCAGCGAGTTCCGTAGTCTGTTTCACGTCCTGTCTCATGGTGGGGAGCCAATTCAGAACAAACTGAATCGCCGGATAATCGTAACATGTCCTCACTCGATGTCCACGAACGCGCCCAACCATGGCGGCGATGCCGAACCGTGATGACGATGAAGGTGCCGCAAGATACTGCACTACTCGGGATGTGAATGAATCCCATTTCCGGCGCGTGGCGCAAAAAATAAGAGACGCCCCCGATTGAGCGGGAACGTCTCTTGGAAATCGAACCTAAACGGCAATGACAATCTCTAGATCCCGTTCGGGATAACTGTGGCGGCTATCTGACGACTCTCGGTCTTTGAATATCGTCTCTACGCCGCCAGAACCTGCTACACTTATGTCGAATGCGCTCTAGAATCTCGAAGCCGTCTTCACCTCGGAAACCGGCGTCCAGTCCGAGTTCGAACGGAACGCTCTGCGAACAGCTGTCGGACGGGAGGTGCCCGTCCGCCGAATCACCTGTCGCGTGGGAGCCGGAGGCAGCGGCAAGACGGCCGATCGGACCGAGCGGCGTCGCTCGACCCGAGCCTGCGGAACTTGGTTCACGATACGCGGCCGAGCCGTTCTGTAAGGAACGAACGAGCTGCGTGCGACGTACGATGTCGCCGGGACACGGTATGAGACGCCGCAGCCACCAGGACCGCACGGTGAAGTTCCACATGCTGGCCCACCGCAGGGGCTGCATGACGGGGCGCACGGGGAGTAGCACGGCCGGTAGCAGCGAACCGGTCGATAGCAGCACACGGGCCGCGCACAGCAAACAGGTCGGCAGCAGCCCCAGAAGAAGGCCTGACTCTTCTGGGGTACGGCGGCCATCATCGCAGCGGCGCAGCCTGCAATGAGCAGAAACTTGGTGGTACGTCGTTTCATTTGGTGATTCCTCATCATGGTGCACTTCGATCCACGTTGCCGAAACGGCCGATGTGATCGCCTCAAACCGAACCGGCGTTAAATCCATACTCCATACTGAAACGAAAACCGGTCTGTTTCCATCAGAATCGCGCCAGCCGGGACGACTTTCACACAATCCGCGTTCCGGACGTCATGCAATCCCCATAGAAGGGAGACTTACGTAACTCGAAGACTTTGTGCAGATTGCCAAAACGCGCCGGGCCGGCTTCGCCTAAGGCGTTGCGCGCACACCCTTTGGCTGCGATGTCACAGAAACGATATCGAGAGAGCGTATGGAGTTTCTCGATGCGCCCGCCGGGAGGAACGTGAATGCGCGCAATCGCAGCCTGACGTCGCCACGACCGGCTCAGTCGAGTTCAACACCCATGTCCGCGAACAGGAATTTCATGTCTTCCCACACCTGCTTCTTGGCAGACGGATTTCGCAGCAAGTAGGACGGGTGATACGTGCAAAGCACCTTCGCAGACCGGTGCTGGTAGAACTTGCCGCGCATCTTGCCGATCGTCGTTGTGGTGTCGAGCAGATTCTGCGCCGCCACGGTTCCCCAGCATACGATGTATTCCGGATCGATAACGCCTAATTGGCCGTCGAGGTATTCCCGGCAGTTGGCCGCTTCGGTGCCCGAGGGATTCCGATTCCCCGGGGGGCGACACTTCAGAATATTGCAAATGTAGACATCTTCCCGTTTCAGTTTGCAGGCTTCGATGATGCGGTCGAGCAGTTGTCCGGCGCGTCCGACAAACGGCTCACCCTTCCGGTCCTCGTCGGCTCCCGGTGCTTCGCCGACGAAAACGATTTTCGCTTGGGGATCGCCGACGCCGAAAACCGTCTGCGTTCTCGTTTCAGCCAGTTCCTCGCATCGCGTGCAGCTCGCAACACATGTGGCGAGTTCTCCGAGCTTCGACTGCCGCTGGGTCAGGCTTAACTCGACTGATTGGTTGTCATTCAAAAACTCGCCTCCTGCCTGAGTTGGATCGACGGGCTCAAGCTGCGTTTGAACCGTCGCGCTGGTGTGGTGTTTTCCCATCACGTCTGAACCATCGGCGCACACCCCAAGAGAATCCGCGAGCGAATCATCGGGCTCTCGCGCGGGCCGGCGCGGAATGTGGGTTAAGCCGAATCGCTGTAGAGCTTGCAACTGCTGGAGTGCGTGCTGCTGGAGGTGATGCTTGGATTCGTTGGCCATTGGTAGTTTGTTTCTTCGCAATGTTTCGCAATTGGGCGACCGACAGATTCCAACTTATTTGATCACTTCCGCACAGAACATGGCGTCACAGGTTACGACGGGTGCTGAATTCCGGATTGACCGAATCGTCGCCGGTTCGCCAAATTGGGAACGTCTTGGCAATCGGATGCCGGTGAAATCGACGGAGCCCTTTTCGGTCCAATTGAGGAACGCCGATGTTACACAAGGACGAGTGCGACTTTCAACGCTCGTCAACTCGCGGCGGGAGCGGCGGGCGACTCGTTTCCCTCTTGTACGTCCCGCTGGGCGGCCCACCACAGTCGCCACGTGCGTTGATCGTACCCGAACGACGCTCCCGTCAGTTTTTCGAGCGTTCTGAGCACTTCGACGTTTTGATGGCTGTGGGTGATAGAAACGACCTTCGTGGCCACCGGCCGCTGTTCGGGGAGGACAATCACGCCATTTTGCAACTGCCCGGTTCGCAACAGGATCTCGATATTCAAGGGAAGCACCGGCCCCGTGCCGCCGAACGATCCATCGACGCCGAAACTGATGGTTTGACCGTTGTCGGGAACACGAACGCGGTAGCGATGCCTCGTCACTAGCGCGCCAATGAGTTGCGGAACGATCGAATTTTCGCCCAGCTGACCAAGCAACGTGCCGGCGCGCCGCACGACGAGGTTGGACGGATCATACAAACTCTGCACGTAGTGACTGACCGCCTTTTCACGCATCTGTGGCGAAATGGCGTCGACGGCCATATCTCGGATGTTGTTCTTGACGTCGCGCAACGACTGGTTGACAAGATGTTCGACGGGCTTTTCACCAGGAATGCCCGAGAGGATCTCGATGTACAAAGCCCGCGCCCGTGGATCCGGATCATTGCTCAAGACACGTGCCAGGCCATGAATGGAATCGGGGTCGCGTAGTGATTTGATTTCTGCCAGCGTCTGCCGGCTCTTGTTCACGTCGCGTCCCTTGATCTGTTTCATCCACGTACGAATCTGTTTGAGCCATTTCTTCTCAGCTTCGATCTGTGTGTTCGACTTCTCGATCAGCTCTAACTCCTGTCGCGTGATGTACCGACCCCTGTGCTTGACGAAACCTTTGTCGATCATCGACTGATGCCGCGGCACCCATTGCCCCTTGTGCTGGACGTGGTTGAGCGCGCCGCGCGCCTTTTTATGATCGGGCTCGATCACAACGACGTTTTGCAAATGCTGTTTCCTCTGATCTTTGAGACGATTCCGCCGGCACCACTCCGCAAGGTCCCACTGCGCCTTGACATTCATCGGGGTCATCTTGGCACGTGTCTCGTAGGACTCGACAATTTCGGGTCGCTTGGTGACAAACAAGACGGAAGCCGGATCGATCTCGATGACGGCACCACTCGGGGTCTCGACGACGACCACACTGTCGTCATTTTTCAGAACTTTGCCGCGGATTTCACCCTGACCGCTCAGCCTGACGATGTCGGCCACGGCGCGTGATTCGCCAGCATGAGACAACAGACCAGTCAGGAGAGCCAATGTCCCGACCCATCGGACGCTCTGGTACGTTGGGCGGGAGCAGGCGTCGCCGAAGAAACCGACGCCGTGAATCGAGCGCGGTGATGCGGGGGTCATATCGAGTTCCATTGACTGCCACCCTTCCGGTCGCGACCGAATTTCACAATGTACCGATACCAGCGGTATTATCGCCTGTTCGACGAAGGAATCAACGTCCACTTGCGGAACAACACGGTGGCGGGGAGCTGGATTCGGCCCCGCGCAACCCCGTTTGATCGGAAAGTGGAAAATGTACCCTGGTTTCGTGGTTCTGCCGTGGGCTAGAATGAAATGATTGCTTTTACCGGAACGTCAGAGCAAAACCCGCCAAAATGAGAGGCGAATGCCGGTACGATGGTTTGATCGTCGTAGCGCTACAACAGGTACGCTCTTGTTTTGCGTCGACGTGGAGACGCGTTATTTGTTAAACGGTTTGGCTCGTACGGGTGATGGACGCGCCGCGGCCCCGTTTGAATCAACCAGTGAGGTCAGAATGTCGGTATCCAGAGCGTCCTTCGTGTTTGTCTTGTTGGCCGGCTTTGCGGCCACTCCCACTCTCGCGCAGCAGCGAAAATATCACGGGGGTATGCCATCGCGGCTTAGTCTGAATCGAAACAACCTCGAGTTGGCTTGGTGGGCACAAGCCACTCTTGATCCACAACGAGACCGGGTGAGTCACCTGACACTCGACGAAGAATTCACGTACGTGCAGTCGACTGCCGGCACGGTCACTGCGATCAACAATCTAACGGGCCAACGCGCCTGGGCCGTTCAGTTCGGGCGACGCGATCTCCCAAGCTTCCCGGTCATCACTAACGACGATCTCGTGCTGGTACCGGTTGGGCGTTGGCTGTACGCGGCGAAAAAGCGATCCGGAGACTTGGCTTGGAAAATCCGCATGCCGCACCAGCCATCGGTCAGCCCGACCATCGACTCAGATCGTGTCTTCATCGGTTCTGAGCGGGGTACAGTGATAGCCTTCACTCTAGACAGCATCCAGGAAATGTACGAGCGGAACGCGGGACCGCAATGGACCGACTACGCCGCTGATTGGAGATACAAGGCCGGAAAGCGGATCATCACGCCTCCCATCAGCGATGGAAACGTAGTCACTTTCGCGAGCCAAAACAAATCGGTCTACGCCGTGGAAGTCGGTGATCACGCGCTGCGATTCCAACTTGAAACCAACGATTCCGTTTCGGCCCCCTTCGGATACTCGGAAGGCCTGCTGTATGTCGCCACTGACGGATACAAGGTGTACTGTGTCGAAATGCAGAGCGGTCAACTTGCATGGACGTTTTCATCCGGAACAGCTGTTCTTCAGGAACCTCGAATTATTGGCGGGCAAGTCTTCCTTTGCCCAAAATCCGGCGGTATGTTCTGCCTGTCGAAATACGCCGGCGACCGACAGTGGTGGACGCCGCACGCAACAGGCTTTATTGCAGCGTCGTCCGACAAGATCTATGCGTCGGATGCCCGCGGCGAAATCATCGTACTTTCCCGATCCGATGGCACCGTATTGAGCGCGATCCCGTTGCTCGACTATTCCATCCGCATTTCCAATGATCGCACCGGCCGCATCATGGTGGCGAACCCAACGGGGCGCGTGCTTTGCTTGCACGAGATCGGCCGCGATATCCCGTTCTACCATCGGTATCCGGAGCGCCAGCCGATTCTGCCGCAGTTCGCCCCAGAGGAACCAGAAGCCGAATCGAACGAAAACGGTGCTGAACCGGCTGCCCCCGGCGATGATGCAGGTGCCCCCGAGCAGAACTAGCGCCGCGCTTATCGTTTCTTGTCGGATGGGGTGCCGGCGGCAGATAGACTGCCACGGCTTCTGCACGATGGCACAGGGCGCCTCAGTTCGACTTGGTTTGCGCGAATCCACGCGAACAGAGTTGACGCGACCCACGAGGACATCTTGAGAGGCGCGCATCGAAACCACAAACGCGCTATCCTCGATCGTGACGTCTAGGCAGCGCGGGTTGCGCTCTGTCCGGGTGTGGCCACAGTTGGCGTTCCGGATAATGTGCCTGCTGATGCAAGCTGAGCAAACGCATCCGCGATCCCCTGGACCACGATCTCCTGTTGTTGCCGCTGGAGCTCGGGGTAAATCGGCAACGAGATGACCTCCGAAGCGGCTAGTTCGGATTCAGGAAAATCGCCCGGTTGATGGCCGAGGTAGCTAAAGCATTCCTGCAAATGCAGCGGCTGTGGGTAGTAGACACCGGCTCCGATTTTCGCCTGTCGCAGATGCTCAAGCACGCTGTCGCGCAGCCCGTGTTTGATTCGTACGGTGTACTGGTTGTAAACGTGTCGTCGGTTGTCCAATACCGCGGGCAGTTGGGCCTGATCCAAGAGCTTGTGCTGTGCGAACAGCTCGGCGTAGTTCTCAGCGTTATCCCGCCGCGACTCAGTCCATTCTTCCAGATGCGCGAGCTTGACCCGCACAACGGCCGCTTGAAGCGCATCGAGCCGGCTGTTGATTCCAACCTCGACATGCTGATAACCGCCCACGTCGCCATGAACCCTCAAACGACGCAGCCGAGCCGCCAGATCGGGGTCATCCGTGGTGATCAGTCCGCCGTCTCCGGCTCCGCCAAGGTTTTTAGTCGGAAAGAAGCTGAAGCAGCCGAGACGTCCGAGCACACCCGCACGGCGCCCTCGGTATTCGGCACCGATCGCCTGGCAGGCATCTTCTACGATCGCCAACCGACGACGGACCGCGATTCTCCACAAGGGCTCCATCTCGACGCATTGACCGAACAGATGCACCGGCATGATGGCGCGGGTGCGTTGGGTGACCGCCGACTCAACCTTGGAAGGATCCAGGTTAAAGCTGGCCGGGTCAATGTCGACAAAGACCGGAATTGCTCCGACTCGATGAATGGCGCTCGCCGTGGCAAAGAACGTGAACGGACTCGTAATGACCTCGTCGCCCGGCCCAACATCGAGTGCCATGAGTGACAAGATAAGGGCATCGGTGCCCGACGCGCAGCCGATCGCGGCCCGCGAATCGCAATACTCGGCCGCATCGCATTCGAGTTCAGCAACCTCGTCACCGAGCACGAACCGCTGCTCGGCGAAGACCTGATTGACCGCCTCGAGGATTTCGTCCGAGATGGAATTGTACTGTTCGACCAGATCGATGAGCGGGACAGGATTGTTCGGCACATTCTGTTCAGGCGTAGATTGACTCACCCCAGCCATCAGTGACTCCATTCACTTGTGGTTGACTCGCGTCAGCGTTGAATTGAGGAGAGGAGAGAGGGCGGTAAGTTATTGCCCGAAGTGATTCCTGTCAAGGTAAAGATAAGCCGATATCACGACAGGGTTTGTAGCGTCGGGTAGCCGAATATTGGGGTCCGTTTCACCGTTTAGGGCTTTCCGCTTTGGTCTTGGCGAGACGCTGTTTGTAGGCGGCGATGATTCCTTCTGGATCGTCCTCGAACGCCTGACGGCAACCGCTACAGCAGACGTAATACTCCTTGCCCTGATAGCTCACTTGCGACGTGCCCTCCCCGCCGGTGACGACGCATTTCGGCCCACTCGAACCGGTCTGGGCCAACCGGGTGCCCTGACGCGTGTATCCGACTTCAGCGACTCGCCGGTAACGCGTCGCACCGCGAGTGCGTTTTTGGTACAGGACGAGCGTTCGCTTTTCGTTCAGGCGGGTGACAATGATCGCGTGCCGCTGGCCCGAATCGTCGGCAGACGACTGGAGCGTTAACTTCGCATCGGCGAGCTGGCCGGTGTAATTCCTTTTGGTACCATCGACGAATTGTGCGTTCAGGCGATAACTTGACGTCGATGCGTCAAACGTAAGCGTAGCCTGCCGGATGAGGGTTCCCTTGTCGACCTTGTACTGAAGAGCCGTTCGCCCCTTGTTGAAGTCCCAGACCCAGGTCGCCTGCTCCTTCCACGCTCCGCGCGTGGAGCCTCGCTTGGGCATGCCGACTCCGCGCCAACCGCCAATGAGCGAATTGAATTTCTCGAGCGCCGTCTTGGCATCGATGCGGGGCGGCGAGGCTTCGTCGGCCCTGCCGATGAGAGTAGCCGATCCTTGAGCAAAAATGATGTACGCGAACGCAATGAGGCTCGGCAGGCCGGCAATTCGCCGTCGGCCACGTTCGATGTCGTGAAATTGGGAGTGATTGATCGGCACCTTCACATCCTCACAGCCACGCCGGGGCGAAAATCATCGCGCCACGAGCTACGACGGGCGGGCGCTGAAGTGGTCTCTTGAGCATCGCACAAGATTCAACACCACACAACAGGAAAACGTCGCGGGATAATTTCGCGAAATCACGCTTCAAGACGAAATGACGCCGTCGTCTGACGAATAGCGGTCATTTCGCGACTATGCACTGCTCTCTGTTAGCTGACGGAATTTTTCGAGCAGATCGCGCGTGATGGGCCCGGGTTTGCCGTCGCCGATGGTTCGTCCGTCGAGACTGATGACGGCCACAACTTCGGCCGCTGTACCAGTGAGAAAACACTCATCAGCGGTGTAAATGTCGTGCCGGGTCAAACCCATCTCAACGACGTCCCGGCCCGCGTCGCGTGCGAGCTGCATCACGGCATTTCGCGTAATGCCTTCCAATATTCCGGCGTCCGTCGGAGGCGTTTTGATCGTGCCATTCTTGACAACGAATATGTTGTCGCCGGTACACTCCGCCACTTCACCCTTGTGATTCAGCATGAGCGCTTCGATTGTTCCCGCGTCGGTACCTTCGATCTTTGCCAGAATGTTGTTCAGATAATTCAGCGACTTGATCCGCGGGCTCAGCGCGCCGGGATGGTTGCGGATGGTGCTCGCGGTGATCAGCGGCAAACCGTTGTCGTAGATTTCCGGCGGGTACAGCGTGATAGAATCGGCGATAATGATCACCTGAGGATCGCTTGTCTTTCTGATGTCGAGGCCGAGCGTGCCGGCTCCACGCGTCACCACAAGTCTGACGTAGCCGTCACCGATCTCGTTGGCGGCAACCGTTTCTTCAACAGCCCGCGTCATTTCATCCAGAGCCATCGGTATCGGCAGGCGTATCGCATTGGCACTCTCGTAGAGCCGCACCAGATGCTCGCCGAGCAAAAAGACGCGTCCGCCGTAGACTCGAATCCCTTCAAAAACACCGTCCCCGTACAACAAGCCGTGGTCATAAACGCTTACGGTGGCTTCTTCCTTGGGAACAAGCCGGCCGTTGATGAAAATCTTGTTGGGCATAGTCGGTCGCGTAGGGGCAGCCGCGCCGGGAGAAGGCGCAGACGCATTCCCAATGAGGTCGGAACGGGCAGGCTATTTCCGTTGCCGCCGGACAGAACCGACGGCGCGCCGGGAACAGACCGATGAATCGCATCTCGGGGGGTCACTGACACCGTCAGGCAGCGTCACTCAATGCTTCGATTCGCCCTTCCGTGAGACGCACCATACGATGCGCCTGTCTGGCGACCGAATCATTGTGGGTCACCATGATAATAGTGAGATGCTCTAGCTCGTTCAAGCTTGCCAGAAGGTCGGTGATCTCGCTACCGGACCGCGCATCCAGATTGCCGGTCGGCTCATCGGCCAGCAGAATCTGGGGTTTCGCAATCAGTGCACGGGCAATCGCTGCCCGCTGCATCTCGCCGCCCGAAAGTTCTGACGGCCGGTGTCTTGCCCGATGTTCGAGCCCTACCTTGGCTATCATCTCGCGTGCCTGGTCGTTGAACTGTCGACGGTTTTTCCAATAGCCCCTTAACGAGTGCCGGATCATCAGCGGCGCGAGCACGTTTTCCTGCAGGCTCATTTCAGGAAGCAAATGGTAGAACTGGAAGATAAATCCGAAGACGCGGTTGCGCAGTTGATCGCGTATACGGTCGGGCAGATCGTCGATGCGTTGACCATCGAAGTGAATCTCTCCGACGTTGGGAACATCGAGCAAGCCCAATAGGTGCAACAGTGTACTCTTGCCACACCCGGACTGTCCGACGATCGAAACGTACTCGCCCTTTTGAACGGAGATGTCAACGCCCCTCAGCACGGGAACTTTATGTTCCCCTTTGCGATAGGCTTTCTCAAGCGCGACAGCCGAAACTTGGGGCGAAGCCGTGTCCGCCCCCCGAGACGTCGGCCCCAGGCCCGCAAACATCCGAGCCGATTCCGTGGGATCGATGCAGTTCGTATTCATGGCATGATTCCATTCTCGTAGACCGCGTGAAATCTCTCGCGTCGCTCGAAGCTCTACACCCGCGTGTCTACGTCAATTACTTTTAGGACCGATTGACAGATACCTGAAACCCTTGGATGGGCAATGGCCGCCCACAATTTTTCCGACTCGAAAAAGCCATGATCGGCCGAACGCGAGCAGTCCGCCAGAGTGTTAACGGCTACTCGTACCTGAGTGCCTCCACCGGATTGAGCCGTGCTGCGCGACGAGCCGGGAGGATGCTCGCCAACACGGCAATCGCAACCGCACCGCTTGCAACCCAAAACACCATTCCCGCGTGAACGGCGGTGGGAATCTCTGGGAAGTAATAGACGGCCTGATCGAACACCTTTCGTCCCGTGAGCCACGTCATCCACTTTTCGATCTTGTTGATGTATTCGACGAACAATAACCCGGTCACGACGCCGACACTTGACCCGACGATTCCCAGCGCAAATCCATACGAAACAAAGATGCTCATCACGCCACCGGAACTGGCCCCCAAGGCCTTCAACACGCCGATATCTCGCGTCTTTTCCACGACAATCATGAAGAAAATCGCAAGAATGCCGAAGCCGGCGACGGCGACAATCAAGAACAGTAGGACGTTGAGAATGGCCGCCTCGACTTCCACAGCGGCCAACAAGGTTCCCTGACGTTCCTCCCAGGTGCGAACCGAGTACAACTCCGGTGGAAAGACGGCCGAAAGCCGTTTGACGACGTCGGCGGCGTTGGCCGTGTCCTTAATCTTGATTTGAATCGAAGTGAACTTCCGTCCGCCGTCGGGAGCAACCATGCCCCTCACGCGCTGAAGTTCTTCGAGATTGCAAAAGACGAGATTCGAGTCGTATTCGCTCATCCCACTCTGGAACAAATCGACGATCGTGGCGTGAAAGTGAACCGGATCGGGTGGTCGCCCCGCCGTGAACGTCGTGAGTTTCACGTCGTCACCGGGACGAACCATCATGACCAGCTTGCTCTCACCCGTTTCGGAAACAGTGCCCGGAAAACTGACCAGTCTCAGGCCGACGTACAGCCGACCCGACAGCGGTGCCAGCGGATCAATCTCTTCACCTTCAACCGGATCATCCACGAGATCCTGGATCCCGCCCAGGTCGGGCTCGGGTTCGCTCGGCAGATCACCGGTGTCTGCCAACGACGTCGATTCAGAATCGCCCGCTGGAAGTGCGTGGTCGGCATCGGCATCCGTCGCGGTGACATCAGGTTGTGTCTGCGCGTCGGCCGGCTCGGTAAACGGATGGAAATCACCACCGTTTTCGGACTCGATGTCCTGGTATCGTTGACGCAACAACTGCTGCTGATCGACCCACGATTTCCGGTAGGCAAGCGCCTCTTCGGTCAATTCCCAACTGGGAAGTTCGTCCGCGGAGCGTAGTGGACCTCGCGCACCGGACCGACCGACCCTGTCGGGGTTGTAGCTGTCGAGATACTCGACCAGTTTGCCAAGTTTGGCTTTCTCTTCCGGACGGATTCCGATGAGTGTGACCGTTTGAGTGTAGGGCGTGCCCAAGTAGTCGAAGTGGATCATGCCGTACACTTCGACGGTCGCCGCCATCGCCTCGATGGAATCGCCGGCCGCCTCACGGGCGAGGGCCATCTGTTTCTCGGCATCCCATTGACCGTCGAGGCTATGCGTTTCGACGATCACGTCCGCCAGAATACCGTGGAGCCGATCCCGCATCTCGGTGCTGAACCCGGCCATCACGCTGTTGACCACGATCATCGTGGCCACGCCGAGCATCACGCTCACGATGCTTGCCAGGGCAATGTAACGCGTACGCAGATAACGCACACAGAGAAGAGCTTTGTACATCGTGCCAATCCTTTGGCTTGAGCAAAATATCGATGGTCGATGTCACGCGACCATCGCCAACTTCGCTGAATCCCGTCATTCTGTTTGAGAACGCTTCGTTTTCTAAATCGTGACCTTCAAAACAGTGCCAAAAATCAATTCGATACCTTCGTCGGCTTCGTCACTTCTTGGAGTCTGGACCACCTCGCCCGGCCTCGGGTCGAAGCAATGGGAAGAAGATAATATCGCGAATACTTCGGCTGTTCGTCAACAACATCACCAATCGGTCGATGCCGATCCCGAGCCCGCCCGCCGGAGGCATGCCCACCTTCAGCGCGCGGATGAAGTCGTCATCCATTTTGGCCATCGAGTCTTCCTCATCGAGTCCGGCCAACTGCGTTCGAAACAGGTCTGCCTGAAGTCTGGGATCGTTCAATTCTGTGTAGGCATTGGCCAGTTCCATGCCGTGTACGAACAGTTCAAACCGTTCGGCGACGTCGGCATCATCTCTTTTTCGTTTCGTCAGCGGGCAGATCGACGCGGGGTAGTCGATGACAAACATCGGCCCGATCAGACGATCTTCAACGGTCGCTTCGAACACGTCGTTGATGATGACGTCTGTATGGCGACCTTCGGTTTCAATCTCGTGCCGGGCGGCGATCCCAGCCACCGCAGCCTCGTCGTGCATGTCGCAACCGGCGTGTTCCCGAAACAGGTCGGCGTATTTGACGCGCGGCCAGGGTGGCGTGAAATCGATCGTGCTTTCGCCCCACGGCAACACCATCAGGTCACCTAGGCTCTTGACGGCATTCACGATGATCTTTTCGGTGAGGTCCATCATCGTCTGATAGTCACCGTACGCTTGGTATAATTCGATCATCGTGAATTCAGGGTTGTGGGTGGTGTCGATCCCCTCGTTCCTGAAGACTCGGCCGATTTCGTAAACCCTCTCGATTCCGCCGACCATCAACCGCTTCAGATGTAACTCCAGCGCGATCCGCATGTAAAGTTGAATGTCGAGTGTGTTGTGATGCGTGATAAACGGCCGAGCCGCCGCTCCACCGGCGATCGCGTGCAACATCGGTGTCTCGACTTCGTGGAAGTTCTCGCCGCGTAACGTCTGACGGACGGAGTCGATGATCCTCGTCCGGTTGAGCATTCGCTCGGTGACGCCCTCGTTGTAGATGAGGTCGATGTATCTCTGCCGGAGCAGCATCTCGGTGTCACGGGCGCCGTGAAACTTCTCGGGAGGCTGGACGAGCGACTTGCAGAGCATTGTCAGTTGCTCCACAAAGATCGTGATCTCACCGGTATTGGTGCGCCGCAGCCGCCCGTCGATGCCGACCAAATCACCCAGGTCCAGTGCTCCGACCAACGCCCACTGCTCGTCGGAGAGATCGTCCCGCGAGACCATGATCTGAATTCGGCCCGTGAAATCTTGAATGTGGTAGAACTTGCGCTTTCCAATGTTGTTGCGGAGCATGATCCGGCCGGCGACGCGGATCGTCTCGCCGTCGATGCCCGGCTCGGCCGGCGCCTTCGACCGGGCTGTGGCGATATCAGTGTGATTGTCGAACCGCTGGCCGTACGGATCGAGCCCCAACTCGACGATTCTGTCGAGCTTTTTGAGGCGTTCCTTCTCGAAACGATCGGGCCGATCGCCACGTTTCGACTTATCGCCCTTTGGTTTGGGCCGATCGCCACGTTTGGGTTGATCGCCCTTCGACTCAGACTGATCGCCTCGTTCGGGCTGATCGTCGTTCGATTCAGGCTCATCGTCGCGATCGGGCTGATCGCCGTTCGATTCAGGCATGTTCCGTACTGGTGGTGTGTTAATTTTGCTCATGGTAATCCGAGAGAAGCGGCGGAATGATCAGAAAAACAGCCCCCCAGGTCAACGTCAACTTGAAAACCTCGGGGAAAACGGCCTCGGCAGCGGCTCGCAACACGGCGAACCAGGCGCGTTCACCGGCACCGTTTCCGCATGACGGCGCCCCAATGAACGGGCTTTGACGGCAAAATGATTACGTATCTGTAAGTGGTCATGATCTGGCTGAGGGTGCTAGCGGGAGCACGAATCCCGCAGGGTTTCGGGCGGAAACGGGTAGTGAGCTACTCGAAACCAAGCCCTGGACAGGGCACTAGGCGGTGGCGGCTTCGGCCAACAGTTTCGAAGACAGCTCCTGCACGATGTCCGAGAGCAATGTAAGAGAGTCGCGGGCCTCGTCGAGAGTCATCGTCAGGGGCGGACTGACGCGTAGCACGTTGCCGGCCAGCGGCCCAAGCAGATGGATACCATCGCCGCCGGACCGGCCGATATAACAGGCCTCGACAACCGCGTTGGCAACCTCTTGATCCGTCAGTTCGCCCACCACGCCACACTCGATGCCGAACACCATGCCCTCACCTCGCACCTTGGTGATGACGTCGGTCTGTTTGAGTTTGTCGAGTTCTTCGAAGAAAACCCTCGAGAGCTGCTGAGCGTGATCGAGCACGCCGGACGATTCGAACTCGTCGAGCGTCGCCAGCACGGCGGCCGATGAGAGCGGGTTGGCACTCCAAGTGTCGGACGCTTCCCCGTAATCCAAACTGGAAATGACATCACCCCGTCCCACTACAGCGGAAACCGGAACTCCGTTGCCGAGCCCCTTGCCCAAACAGACGAAATCAGGGGCGATGCCGTACTTCTCGAAAGCGTACATACACCCCGTTCTTCCAAAGTTGGCCTGCACTTCGTCGAGAATGAACAGAATGTCATGCTCGTGGCAGAAATTGGCCAAAAGCTGCATGTAAGAACCAGGGGGGTGATAGCTGCCGCCCCCACCGATATACGGCTCGGTGATCAGGCAGTTGATTCGTGAGCCGTACTCGTTCCAGAGTGCGTCCAACTCAGCCTGATACTTCGAGAGGTCGATGCCCTCGCCGTACTTGGCCACGTCGTCGATTTCATCCATCGGAAAGCTAATGAACTTCACCCGCGGGTCGCGGTCGTGGTCGGTCTCGCTGCCTGTCACGGCTCCGGCGAGCCCTTTCTTGCCGTGAAACCCGTATCGGGTCGCGAGAATCATGTCCCGCTGCTCGTCGAAGTGCAGACACGCCCATAACGCCTTCTGGATGGCTTCCGACCCCGATGCCGCCCACATGACCGTGTCAAGCTGTTCGCCTCCGGGAAACGATTGCACACTTTCCAACAACCGCTCGACGGCGGTGGCTTCGATCTCGGTCAGAGCGTTATAGGCCGTCATCGTTACGGCTTCGAAGTACGCTCCGTGGGTGCTGTCTGCGGAACCGCCGTCGATGTGCTGGGAAGTCCACCCTAAGTACGAGGCAAACCGTCGCATCCAGCCGACAGGGTTGTGGCCGAGGTTGGCGACCAGCACACCGGAGGTGTAGTCGTACAATCGGCGGCCTTCGGGCGTCCAATGAAAGCAGCCGGCAGACTTCGCCAAGACGGCTTGGCTGGGCGTATAGGTTCTCAGCGCCAACGGTTCCGATTCGGCAATGACCTTGCGAACCGCGTTCGATTGTTCCTCATCCGGAAAATGAATGGGGTCCGATGAATGAATGCGTGTTGTCATGAGCGACTTACTCGCCTTTTTTGCACAGAAGAATCAAGAGGTCACACGATTCGATCTTCGAAATCTGAATCGTGTGTTCGAAGTCCCTCCCCCGTTCAGGAAGAAGGTGAGGATAAAGGCCTGTCGTGGCAGACGGGACAAAGTTCGACCGGCACTAGACGCGTCCCTCGTACAGCACTTCCGGGTCGACTGAGCCGGGACGATACAGTACGAGCCCGCCCTTTGAGTCGTTGACACGGACGACACAATCGGGTTCACCCTGCCACTGCCGGAGGAGAATCGCCTCGAGCGCCTGAACGGACGCGACCGTCTGTCGATCCGCCGAAACGTCGTTGTACGTGAGCTGTCGCATCTGTTCAAGCCGACCGGATTTCTGTGAGGCGTCGCCGCCGAATTCGACGTAGCCCAACTCGCGTACGAATCGATCGATGACCTCGATACCGTAACCTCGCTGCGACCGGTCGCCCCAGGGTTCGAGAAACGTGCCATTATAGTGGTTGTTGATCGAATTCTTGATCGAAATAGGCGTCTTCCCCTCGACGGTGCACTCGACACCGCGCTTGCGGGAATGACCGTTCCACAGGCCGTTGTCGAAGCGGAACTGCACCTCCTGCTCGACGTAGCCGGGGAAATTGTCGGGGGTCACCCAGGATGTGTGGATGTCAAACGCGGCTTCGCGACCGGAGTCGTATTCGTAGATCATTCGCATCTGGCAACTGTCCCAGGTCGGTCCATCCTGGGGACCAACGATTCCGCGTTGCCCGGTCGCGGTGATCGTCTTGAGCCGACCGGGAAATGAAAAATCGATCAGTTTGATGTAATGCACGGCGACATAGGTGCCCGGGTTTCGGCCAGTGATCCACTCTGAAAACTGATCGCCGGAAACCTGCTTGGGCTCTAACAACGTGCAATAACCGTTGTTGACGTGCGTGAGCACGTCGTCGGCGTACAGCGTTCTCAGCTTCTTGTGATCGGGATCGAGAAGCTTGTGATAAACGACTTTCGCTAGCAGCCCCTTTTCTCGGGCCAAGGCATCGAGTTCGTCAAGCTGTTGCAAACTGAGCACCGACGGCTTCTCGACCAGCAGATGACAGCCCGCTTCAAGCACCTTCTTGGCCGCTTCGAAATGCCGGTCGTCGGGTGTCGCGACACAGACGAAATCGACCCCTTCGGCCAGCAATTCGTCGACAGCGTGCTCACCCTTGAAGCTGGCGAATGAGTCGATATCGTTTCCGGACGTATCGCGATACCGCTCGGCCCGTTTTCCAGTGCGTGTGGCGACCGCCGTGAGTGGAGCACTGATGGTCCCGTACCGACGATCGTAAAGCCCGTCGCGGTACACGCCCTCGAAAAACGGCCGGTACGTCTCGTCGAAAATCATTCCCATGCCGACCATTCCGGCCCGCAACACGTTTTTGTCGGTCTTGGCGTTCATGGCACCCATTCTATTTCTCACCGATGCAGATTTCCACGATGAGGCGATATTGGTGCCGTGCCACGTCAAAACCCGCCTCAACCGGCGTCGCTGTTGGCTACGTCTGCCTGGCCGGCGCGCGGCTTCCAAGTGGAATGCCGACTGAATATGTCTGGCTTGGCAATCGCACCGATTCGGCCTAGAGTTGGCATGATCGATCGTAGGCCGCTCGGCATTGATACGACGAGCGATGTCTTGAGCAGATGATCGAGCGTCGTCCCAACACTATCGAACGGGCGGCGTTTCCTCACATGATTTCGAGCATAGAACCACCACAACTGGGTCATGAAATGGCTGCAGAAATGCCCTCCAGCGACAGCGAAGAAGCCGGGCGCTTCGATCGTCGAGGGTATCTATTGATTGCCGTCGTGTTCGAAGCGGCGTTGGTTGTGTTGGCATTTGGAATCGGCTGGTTCGTCGATGTCGACCCGCTGGAACATCTCACGTGGAGCAATGAGGCTCTGATCTGGGGAATTCTAGGAACGGTTCCACCGTTGATGTTCTTTGCCTGGTCGTACAGAACGCCGTTTGGGCCCTTCGAGCGAATTCAGCACATCTTGATCGACCATCTGGGGCCGTTTCTGGCGGCATGCCGGTGGTATGAATTGATCGTACTGGCGGCCATCGTCGGCTTTTGTGAGGAAACCTTGTTTCGTGGGCTGCTCCAGCCATGGTTTTCCCAATGGGGGCTGGTGGCCGGACTCGTGGGAAGTAATATTCTGTTTGGGCTGGCGCATGCGGTCACGTTGGCTTACGGACTGCTGGCGGGCGGCATCGGCATTTACCTTGGGCTGATGTCGATCAACGTCGCCGAAGGCAGTCTGCTGGCTCCCATCGTCACGCACGGACTTTACGACCTGATTGCGTTCTGGGTCGTCGCACGAACGTACCGCAAGCAGATCGCCGACACAGAACTGATTTCGTCGACTCACGATCTAGATGACGGCGACGCGTCAGACCGCGAAGCCGCGTGCCCTTGATAACTATCGTGCAGCGTTCGCAGCCAAACCCCGAACAACTGGCTCCCACTCCCCTCTATTGCCCCACTTTCACATAATTCCTTGGGCGTACTCAGGTTGCTGCAATCAGACGTAAACGGCTACAATTCGCCGCCTTATTTCTCGCAACGCGACGTGATGTAAAATTGGAGAGTTTACAGCGTTCGAGGCAGTTCGTTGATGCGACTGTTGAGCTGGGACGTCCTATAAGGCCGTCCATGTTCCATATTCCGCTGTAGCTGTGCTCGTGTTGGTGTCGATTTTTCTAAGAAAGGCGGTTGTCCCAATTGACCCAACTTCAGCGTGGGTTTCTCGTGTTGATGACCTTAAAGCTCATCGACCGAACATCCGGCAGCCGCGACTCTCGATCGACTCCCTTCGAAAAAATCTACGTTGCAGCCTGCGGGAGAGCTCTCTTCGGCAATCAGGCTACGGATTAGCGCAAGTTCTCTGAGATGACATGATGTCGCAAGGCGCCAATGAGCGAAAAGATGGCTCGTTGCTAAGCACGGTGTTGCGCGCCGTCACTCAATTTGTCGCACAACAGCCAACCCTGACATTGTGGGTCGTGGCGGTCATCTGCGGCGCCTCGATCATGCTGACGGCGCGGTATATCGGTTTCAAAACCGAGCGAGCCGACCTGATCGACCCCAAAGCCGAGTTTCATCAACGCTGGATCGATTACTCGGAAACCTTCGGTGGTGCATCCGACATTGTCGTCGTCGTCGAAGCAGAACAGTCGCACGACATTAAAAACGCGATCAATGAACTCGGCCAACGGCTCAACAGCGAGCCGGAATTCTTCACCGACGTTCTCTACAAAATCGAGACCGAAGACCTCCGCGGCAAGGGGCTTCAGTACCTCAGCCCGCGACAGCTTGAAGCGGGCCTGCGGCGAATCGACGAATACAGCCCGATCATTCGCGGCCAATGGGACCTGACACGTGTCGATCGGATGTATTACCGACTGCGCGATCAGTATGCCGCGCGCGGCCGGCCCCCGCGTTCCGACCAACGCGACCCGCTGTTGGAGCATGCGTCGGCGCTTTCGGGAAGCATGGCGGCTTACCTAAAGAACCCGGGCGATTTCCGGTCGCCGTGGCCAAACCTGCTCCCCGTCGCCCGTGAGGTGCGCAGCCAGGCCAACGGCACAACCTACATGATGAACCGGCGGGGCGATCTCGGGTTTTTGAAGGTCAAACCGACAGAAGCCGACGAAAGCTTTGACGGAGCGTCGCGATCGATTGAACGATTGCGAGCACTTATCGCGCAAATGGCGCCGCAGCACGCGAACGTAAAAATCAGCTTGACCGGAATTCCGGTGCTCGAGAACGACGAAATGCTGCGATCCAAGAGCGACATGCTCAAGGCTTCGCTCATCTCGTTTGCGGGCGTGGGGCTGTTGCTGTTCCTAGGATTTCGAGGATTCCGCCACCCGGCACTCGCGCTGGTGATGCTGGCCGTCGGGATGATTTGGGCCTTCGGGTTCACGACGTTGGCCGTCGGACATCTAAACATCCTCTCGGTCTCATTCGCGGCGATTCTGATCGGACTGGGAATCGACTTCGCCATTCACTTCTTGGCCCGCTACCTCGAATTGCGACACAACGGAAAAGAACTGAAACCCGCGCTGGCCGAAACATCGACGGGTGTCGGCGTCGGCGTGGTCACGGCGGCCGTCACGACGGCGCTCGCGTTCTTCTGCGCCACGTTCACCGAGTTCTTGGGCGTGGCCGAGTTGGGCATCATCGCCGGCGGCGGAATACTGCTGTGTGCTGCGGCCACCTTTATCGTGTTGCCCGCGCTCATCGCGCTAGCAGACCGAAACGTCGAGCCCCGAAAACTTCCGACGCCGCTCGCCGGCAACGCGCTGCGCACACTGACAAGCCGCTTCCCCAAGACTGTTATGGCCGTGTGCGTGCTGATGCTACTCGGTGTGGGATCGCAGATTTTCCGCGTGAACGACGGCGAAATCGAATTGAAGGTCCGCTACGACTACAACCTGTTGAACCTGCAGGCCAAGGGGCTGGAGTCGGTTGAAATTCAAAAACGCATTTTCCAAGAAGCGGGCGACTCGCTGCTTTACGCGGTTTCGATCGCGAATAGTCCGGAAGAAGCGCGTCAACTGCGAAGACGCTTCGAGGCGCTGCCCACTGTGCACCATGCCGAAGAGCTCGCGTCGAGACTGCCCGCCTACCACCCAAGGCAGACCCGCTTGTTGATCCAATCGTACCGCGCACAATTGGCTCGGCTGCCACGCAGTGTTCCACAGCTACCACGACCTGATCCGGCGGAAGTCGGCAAAGCGATGGAACAGCTTTACCTGCAGGTCCGGCGAAGCCAACACCCGACGGCCGTCCGCGTCGCCTCACGGCTCAATGATTTTCTCAATCAATACGAAGAACTGCCGTTGCGGCAGCAGATTCGCTTTATCAACGCTTTTCAACAGCGTTCCTCGCGAGCCATGCTCGGCCAACTGCATGCTCTGGCTAACGCTACCGACACGCGGCCGGTGCGAATGGCCGACTTGCCGGTTGAATTGACGAGCCGATTTCTCGGCGACGAAGGCAAATGGCTCGTGCAAATTTTCCCGCGAGAGGAGATCTGGGACGTCGAGCCGCTGGAACGATTCGTCAAGGACGTGCGATCGGTCGACCCCAACGTGACCGGCACACCGCTCCAGAATTATGAAGCGGCCGGTCAGATCAAAGACAGTTACCAGGACGCTTCCGTCTATGCGTTGGTGGTGATCTGCCTGGTGTTGCTGGTTGACTTTGTAAGCGGCCGGCACAAATGGTTGGCCCTTTTGCCGCCGCTGGCCATCGTGTTGTTCGCCGCGGCCCTCATGCAAGCCCGCCGCATGGAAATCAACTATGTCATGATGGCGATCGCCTACGTAGCGATGGCAGCCGCCATCGCCGGCACGCTCGATTTTCGAAACGTCCGCGACGTGTTGCTGGCCATGCTCCCGCCCGTAACAGGCGGGGTGTTGATGTTCGGTTTGCTCGGGCTCATGGGCATCGACCTCAACCCGGCGAATTTGATTGTGTTACCGCTGGTGCTCGGCATCGGTGTCGACGACGGTGTCCACGTTGTGCACGACTTCCGCAGCCAGAGATCGGGTTACCGCATGTCGTCCAGCACGATTAACGCCATTACACTCACCTCGCTCACGTCGATGATCGGCTTCGGCAGTATGATGCTCGCTGCTCACCGTGGGCTCTACAGCGTCGGCTTGGTGCTGGTCGTCGGCGTGGGAAGTTGCCTGTTCGTTTCCCTGGTGATGCTGCCGACGCTGCTGACGTTGCTCTCGCGGCGCGAGTCGCAGGGGAACTCCTCTCAGTCCTCGCAGCAGGGAGGTTCTCAGAAGAAGCCTCCCAAGCAACGCTCTGTCCAGGCAGCGTGATCTGTGATATGTTGCCCGCGAGCCGATTTCCCTCGATGCGAAACCGGCTCTCCAGACGGAATGCGGCATCGGCGCTGACACCGGTACGACGTCGCGTCTGCCGCGCCTGAGTTCGACAGCCGGCCCGGGAAAACCCGGTGCGCTCGATGTCGATCACTTTACCATTTGGACAATGTCGGTCGGCGATCGATACCAGTGTGGAACGGCGTTGTCACTCACGGTGCATCGGCGTCAGCACGAATTGAACGTGGCCAAAGCGAGCAGTGCCAGCGCAGCCCACTATAATTTGGAATCGACCGAAATCACTTCGACGCCGAGCGAATTAGACGATCACACAGAGTCGAGAGCAGAGTTCAAAGGAGTGGACTGTGAATGTTGCCGACGTCGTCCCCCAAGGCAGCGAACCCAATAGTTCTCCGAATGCCGTCTCGCCGAACGGCGATTCCGGAAAACTTGCCGACATCGTCTCTAAGGACGCTGACGCCGATAGAGCTAAAGAGGTCTTCGAGCAGATTGCTGATGCCGTCGAGCCGTATGTCGGCGCTGAGTTCAGCGATGCCACCGCCGGCGCATTGGTAGCCGTGGCGACGCTAATTGCCGTGATCATACTGCAACAGATCGCCAAGCGCATCGTCGTCGGCATTGCAACCAAGGCGGCGAACCGCACGCGAACCAAGTGGGACGACTTTCTCGTCCAGCGGCGGTTTTTTGGCCGCCTTTCCCACCTGGGACCCGTTCTGGCCATCTTCTATTCGAAGGAGTTCTTCCCGCCTGAGTGGACAGAGTACGTCGATCGAATCGCATTGGCCTACTTGGCACTTATCGCAACGATGGCCGTCATCTCGGTCTTGAACGTACTGATCGACATCTACGGCACGCTCGAAGTCGCCAAATCGAACCCAATTAAGGGCTTCGTGCAAGGTGCCAAGCTGTTCGTTTACTTGGTCGGCGGCGTCTTCTTGCTCTCGGCTGCGATGGGCGAATCTCCATGGCGGCTCGTGGCCGGCATCGGTGCGATTACGGCCGTTCTGCTGCTCGTGTTCAAGGACACGATACTCGGTCTCGTCGCCAGTTTTCAGATATTGGCCAACGATCTGCTGAACTTGAATGATTGGATCGAAATGCCCAAGTACGGCGCCGACGGTGACGTGATGGACATTTCCTTAACGACGGTTAAAGTGCGCAACTTCGACAACACAATCACGACGATTCCCACATATGCCATCATCTCCGATTCGTTCAAAAACTGGCGGGGCATGCAGCTCTCGGGTGGCCGACGAATCAAACGCTCCATCAACATCGACGCCACCAGCGTGACGTTTCTCACTCCCGAACAACTTGATCGCTTCGAGAAGTTTGACCTGCTCAAGGATTACATCACCGACCGACAGCAGGAAGTCAGCACATACAACGATGAACACAACATCAACACCGACGAAGTCATCAACGGCCGTCGGCTGACCAATTTCGGCACGTTTAGAACCTACGTGAAGGCCTATCTGCACAGTCATTCCAAGATTTCCGAACACATGACGTTCCTCGTGCGCCAACTCCCACCCTCCAGCGAAGGAATTCCGCTGGAGATTTACGTTTTCAGCGTCGACAAGCGCTGGGTGCAATATGAGGAAATCCAAGCCGACATTTTCGATCACATTTTGGCCGTGGTTCCCGAGTTCGGCTTGCGCGTGTTCCAAAACCCAACCGGCGCCGACTTTCGAGGAGCCACACTGCAATCGGCACCGAGCCGAAACTAACACGCGGCGCGTGCCGGAATCCCGACGAATGCGGAGCCCGGTTTCGCACGATCACGCCGGCTCGCAATTACCCTGGTTCCCAAGCTCCGCTTGGGAACCCCGCGCGACGCCTAGAAGCCGTCCCGAAACCCGGTTGTGGGCGAAATCGACACTGGAAAACAAGAGTGCTTTTGAGCCGACAGAGGTTTTAGGACTACTTCTAGTAGAGCGCCTCCGTCCCCTGCTCTCCGGGTTTGATGTCTCCCGATTTGAGGAGCGCTGCCCGGTGGTCATACTGTTCACCTTCACGCAGCCGGCGAGACTCGTCGAACCGCAGCCGGCCCATCCACTTCAGGTCATCTGCCGTCCGCTCGTATGCCAGTGCTAAATCGGCAGCCGTCATGCCGGCGTCGCGCACTGCGGCTGACAACGGTTCTCGTTTCACTTGCGCCGGAAGGCCTAGACGTGTTTGGAATTCCGGCACGAATCCAACCTGCTCAGCCGCCTCGGCTCCGAGCAGGTAGAAGGCGAACAGCGTCGGGTGCACATTGTCATGAAACATTGTGCGATCGAGAATTCGATGGGGGGTGTGCTCGCGAAAAGCGTCCAATGAATCGATCAGTGAAATGCCTCGCTCGGTCGCCACGTCGGCCACCGCCTGACGGTAATCAGCGTTGGCACTCACCGGATGACCGTCGGCATCGCGGGCACGGGCGAAATGTTGTCGGGCGAGATCGTACTGCTCGGAATGAATTAGGCACTCGCCGAGCCGAAAATGAAACTCCGAAAAATCGGGATGCCGGCCCAAACCGTCGCGATAGATATCCGCAGCTTGCGACCATTGACCGCCGGCTTCGAGTGAAAGCGCTTGATGGTATTGTTGTTCCAGTTCGAGGGCATCGGCTTCGCTGGCACCAGGTGCCATGAGAGACCGGTTTGGCTCAAAAACCGATTCCGACGATGCGGGAATGAACCACTGAGAGGAAATGTCCAACCGCCGGCAATAGTCCGCGAACTGTTCCAACTGCGAACGAAACCGTGCGAGCCGCTTGCGGTACATGACGGGGTTGGCAATGTGCCACGCCGCCAGGCGCATGTTGCCACCTTGCTTCAATTCACGATAGGCGGAACTCTCGGCGGCAGCCTCGCTGAAAACGCGAAAGGCGGGAGACCATGCGAACCACGCCTCCAGCCGGGCAAACGAATTCCCTGATGACGTAACCAACTCGTCCAAATCGTGATAGAACTCGTTGTGCCCGCTGTAAAGCAAGACGTGGTCCGGGCGGAATTCGAGCTCGCCGAGCCTGCCAATTGCCTGCCTCAAATTATCGCCGGGAATGGCCGCGTTGTGGACAACGATCTTTTTTCCTGAGCCTATCCAATCGGGATAAAGCTGATCGAGTCTCCACTGGTAGACGATCGGTAATCCGAACTTCGGAGCGTAGGGCCAACCGGCCATTGTTGAACCACCCAACGCGACAACGTGGAATTCATCCTTCGATTCCCGCTCGGGCAACTCAGGCAACGTCAACTTGTCTTGTTCTTGCAGCCAGAGATAAGCCAAAGGCTCGGCCATCGCCAATAGGAGTACGCTCGAAAACCACCACTTCGCCAGCCAGAACGATTTAGGGTGACCGGTGCGGACACGCCGCGCTAACCACAATATGACGAATGCAACCCCGAAAGCCGCGAGCCCCCAGCAGGCAACAAGTAACACCAGCGGCCCCGCGCCGAGGAGCCGCATTAACATCACGTCAAACAGGCGCGCTCCGTACAACCCGCTGACAGCCATCAGCAATATGTTGGGTAAGGCGAACGAGCCCCAGCCGCGCAGACCGCTGGGCAACCCCGTAAAACGAGCAATGAGCGCCATTGAGGCCGCTTGGCCGACGAGCAGCCAGATATGCCATTCTGCTTGAAATGCTCGCACGGATGGCGATGCCGCGATCCAACGAGGCATCAGCGTGCTCACCGCGACAAGAATTACGGTCACCGTCCAAACGAGAATCAGCCTGAGAGAGTCGTTCTTCGGTCGTGGTGACGCAGCGCGTGATGACGTCGTGTCTATTGGACGCGGTGGATCGGGTAACGACATATGCGGCTCTTCGAGCGGCTGCTTTTTTGACTTGGCCGCGCAGTTCGTGCTCTCAGGCGAGTATCCCAACAGGTGTGATTACGGCAACTCGTGACGCGACATCGAAACCTAGTTGTGTTGGAATCCGACGTCGACAAACATCACGTCGACGTGACGCACTAGAAGTACTCCTGAAACCCTCTGTTGGCTCAAACGCACCCTCGTTTTCCAGTATCGATTTCGCCCACAACCGGGTTTCAGAATGGGTTCCAAATGGTCGAGCGACTACTTTTCATGCTATCACCACTAGCGCGAGGCCGCACGGCGAAGCCCTGAGACGATCGCCGATTGAATCATCGCGATAATGAGCAATTCCAGCATCGTAAAGAATACTAAGAATGCATCGACAGATCTCCGGCCACCGATTACGGCACCCGTAAAAGGCATCACTTGTATACAGGAGATGCACATGAACATTGTGCCGATGACGACGATCGCAGCCAGCGGCAGCGCCCCCCAGCGCAACACCAGCGAAAACAACACCGTTAGGTGCAAGAACAGAAAATAAGTCGTCACAGTCAGCCAGAACCCAGGTTCAACGATCATTTCGCCCAACCGATCGAGGGCGAGTCCGTCAGCGACGATCCACACGAACATGCCCACGTTGAAATAAATGAAACCCGGAATGAGCCCAACCAATGCGCCGGCGACCTTCATCGCAACCAGGTGTGGGGTCGAAATCGGAAGCATCATCAGGTTGGCGAGCGTCTTCTGCTTGATCTCCTCGCCGAACAACCGCGACGCCGACCCGGCCAACTCGCCCGCCGTGGCGATTAAGGCGATGATCACCGTGTACCCGCCCACCACCTCGAGGTCGATCGACCGCCACGAACCGACCGATGCATACGTAACGGCGAGGCTGAATGCGACGATCGCAGGAATAAACAACGAACGCAGCATCAGATGCAGGCGTCCACCGAACAGAAAATGAAAATCCTTCCAGATGAGTGCATTTCCAGTGGCCCGGCCCGTTCCCAACCAACGTAAACGGGCTCTCGACCGCGGCAACAGACCTCGCGATACGCCGCCGGAATGCTCGTCGGTCACGAACCGATCAAACAGCAACCACGAAGCCAAGAAAAACACGGCCGCGGCGATAAGGTTGCTGTAGAAATGAATCCCAAAAATCGGCGTCGCGAATCCTGTCGACATCACTGACCCAAGGCGGGCAGATACCGAGGCCTGCCTGAGTGACATGGCCAACTCATCGAGTACGACACTGCCAGTGTCTCCTGGGCTGATCCACCCCACATTTTCAAATGCGAATGCGATCAACCCGACCAAAGATGCAGACGAAAAAAACGCGACAACACACACACCGGTCCACCAAGCGGCGCGGCGCGTCGTGCGGCAGACCACGGAGAACAAGAGACCCAACGTGCCCAGCGCCAACGCGTAAGCAATTAGCGCTACATAGGCGGCAAGCACTTGTCTGAGCGCTACGCCACCCAGCGTGATCGCCAACAACGTGAATGGGACCTGAACGAGCAGCATGAAAACCGTTCCCATGAATCTCGGTGCCGCCTTGCCGAGTAGCAATGCGACCGGGCTGATCCCCGCCATCCGCAACAACCCGATCGTTCGCTCTTCCTTTTCTTCGGTAATGGCCGACCCAAATAGGCTCAAGCTGGAAATCGTCAGAAACCAAAGGTTCAAAGTCATCACCGAGCGAAACAGTTGCATGCCCGGAGCCCCGAACAGACCCGCCACCGCATGTGCCTGCACGATCATGAACGAGACAAAGCTGACGAGAAAGAATCGCAGCAGATGGGGATACAACGATCGTATATCTTGTCTCAAGGTGCGATTAGTGAGTGCTAGTGTTGAACCGAGCATATTCCCCATCCACGCTGAGTCGTTCTTCGCTTCCTACGGATTTCCACTTCGCACACGCCCTGCGGGCCAACTCGGTCAACGCGACGCAATCGCCCGCAGACGTTCGGAGATCGCGACTTGAAGCAACGGTATCGACACCAGGCTGAAGATCGTTGAAGCGGCGAAAAATGATTCGCCAAGAATCGGAACCGCAACGAAAAACACGATGGTCGCGATGATCGCCAACGGAATCGCGACCGAACGGGTCATCAACGAAAACAGTGCGACCAGGTGTAAGAACGCGATGTAAACGATGATAGCGCCGCCCAAGTATCCCCAGAACTCCGGTTCCCATGACATTTCCCGAAACTCCGTGGAACCCCGGTTGGGTTTCGTGGTCAGCCAACTAATCACGAGGCCCAGAAGCAAGAAACAGCAAAAGGGAATCACTCCGACGGCGAAACCAACGGCTTTCTGCCACACGAGCCTCCATGTTGAATGCGGGAGCAGTACCAGGTTCGTAAGCGTGCCGTCTCGAATTTCGTTGCCAAACATGCACGCCACCGCACCCACCGGGGCGACGACAATGGCCACCAACATGCCGCCCACCAGGACGCCACCCGCGACTTGCCAATCGATTTCGCCATAGAAATACAAACTACACGCGGCGAAAACACCGATCAAAAGGACAAACACGACGAACTGGAGCAACACCATTCCCCTGCCACCGCACGTGAAGTGATATTCCTTCCAGGCAATCGCGTTTTTCCAGGTGCGGCCCGTGCGAATCCAGCGTGCTCGCGCCGTGGGACGGGTCAGCGCGCTCCGCGTCGCCTCTCCGCACTTCTCCTCGACCGTATAGCGGTCGAAGACCGACCAGGCGCATACAAATGCGACTGCACTGAACCCAATATTCATTAGAAAGTGCCAACCGATGATCGGCAGCGAAAACCCCGTCTGCATAATCAATTGGCAACGGGTGACAATCGACGCGCGGCCCATATAGTCGGCCGTCAGGTCGAGCATGTGCGGTATGAGTCCCCCGCGCGTAAGATAACCGCCGCGAACGAGCTCGGGTGTCACCGCGGAGATGAGAAACGGGGTGACGAGGGACGCGACGACGATCATCCCCGCCAGCAGAGCGGCCGCCCCACCCGTTCGCGCAACGACCGAGCAGAACAGTCCCAAGCTTCCGATGGCCAACAGATACACGGCCAACGCAACATAGGCCGCTATGATCTGATGCAACGTGACGCCGCCCAGAGTGATCGCCAGGACAACGAATGGAACCTGGGCCAGAAGCAACAACCCGCTTGTGACGAATCGTGGAACCCCTTTCCCCAACAACAGCGAAACCGAGTTGACGCCGGCCATTCGCAGCAGCCCGATCGTCTTTTGTTCCTTCTCCTCGGTGATGGTCGAGCCGAAGTAGGTCACGCCGGCCAGCGAGATGAACCACAGATTCAGGATCAGAATCATGGAGAAGAATTTCAGCCCGGGCGCCGCGAATCGTCCACCGGCTGTCGCCGCCTCGAACAGCATCCATAATACGAATAGCAACAGCATCGCGCGACCGACGTGTGTGCTGAAGGCGCGAATGTCTTGCCGCAAGGTGCGAGTCGTAAGCGCCAGCGTGGGATGAAATGGATATCTCATCGAATCCAACCGCCACCGAGAACCCGCTCATGCCGGTAAAATACGACCGCTTGCCCAGGTGCGACGCCGTATTGAGGCTCAGCGAATCGCACTGTCGTGCACCCATCGTCACCGATGTCGACGGACGCATCAGCCGCCGTGTGGCGATATCGAATTTGGGCCTTGCACTCAAAACGCGGACCTAAGTCGTCGACCAACCAGTTCAAGCCATCCGCTTCGAGTTCCTGTCGTGCCAAGTCCTCATTCTCGCCGATGACGACCCGCTTCTCGTTCGGCTCGATAGCGACGACGTAACGCGGCGACCCGAACGTGACGCCGAGCCCCTTGCGTTGACCGATGGTGAACTTCTCGAAACCGTCATGCTGTCCGACGACCGTGCCCGCCGTGTCGACGAGTTCTCCCGATGTCTCCTGCGCACCTCGATATCGGGAAATAAACTTTGCGTAGTCGTTGTCGGGAATGAAACAGATCTCTTGGCTGTCCGGTTTGTTGGCCACGCGGAAGTTCGCTTGTCGCGCGAGTTCGCGAATCTCGGCCTTCGAGCGGGTCCCCACGGGAAGCAGCACTTTGCCCAGGATGTCTCGGTCGATGCCGAACAGAACGTAGGACTGATCTTTCGCTCTGTCTTCGCCGCGCATCAAGGCGGGCGCCTTGTTCTGCGCAGTCGCAACGAGCCGAGCGTAATGCCCCGTCGCGATATGCTCCGCCCCGACCTGCTGCGCGAAGTCCCACAGCTTGCCGAACTTCAGCCAGTTATTGCACATCACACAAGGGTTGGGAGTGCGGCCGGCCAGATACTCATCGGCGAAATAGTCCTTGATCCGGCCGAATGCGTTCTCAAAGTTTAACGCATGAAACGGAATGTCGAGTTGATCGGCAACGCGTCGCGCATCGGCGGCATCCGAGGCACTACAACAGCCCTGTTTATGGCTGGCCGTGTTGACGACGGGAAGCGCGGAACCGCCGCCGTCGACGTTGCACGAATCGACCGAAGGCTCAGTCGCGCCGGACCGCATGAACAGCCCGATGACGTCGAAATCCTGCTCTTTGAGCAGGTAAGCGGACACCGAACTGTCAACGCCCCCGCTCATCGCACAGACGACACGCGTTCCCATAGTCTCCAACGCTTCCTCGGTGAGCCGACGATCGTGAATGTTAAGCCGCTTTAGGGCAGTTTATACACAACGGCCGCCGAAGGAAAGAAGCGCCATCCGCCGAACCGGCCGACCGGTAATGAGCGCAGTTAGCACATGCCGGCGGGACGGCAGGGTTGCCGCACGAGTATTCTTAGTCGCGCTTCGTTAGCTCGGTCGATTGCAACAGGCCGAACTCGAGCATCGCCTTCACCAGTTCTTTCGCGACCGGACCGGCGACGCGGCCGCCGCTGCCGGCGTTTTCCATCACCACGGCGAACGCATACTTGGGCCGGTCGGCCGGTACGTACCCGGCAAACCAGGCGTGATCGCGACGGCCGGGGCCGACTTCGGCGGTTCCCGTTTTGCCGGCAATCGAAACCTCAGGCATGCGGATACGCTTGTAGCCGGTCCCTCTAGGATGGGCGACGACCTTCGCTAAGCCCTCCCGAATTCGGCCCAGCGTCGACTGCGAGAGGCCCGGTATGCGCGTCGGCTGCCACCGCGACGTGGAGCCCGATTCATCGCCGCCACCGAACAGAGGCCCGCTCCGTCGGACAACGTGCGGCGTGACGAGATAGCCATCGTTGGCGATGGCCGCCATGAGCCGAGCAACCTGAAGCGGCGTCACGGTGAGCCGCGCCTGTCCTATCGCCAGTCCCAACGAATCGCCCCGATACCAGGGCTTGCTCGGCTTGCCCGAGGACTTCGAGCCGGGATCCGGTGGTATGGGCAAATTTCCGGCACGTTCTCCAGGCAGGTCGATGCCCGTTGGCTGGCCGAATCCAAACCGACCCGCCCAATTGACGAATGGATGCGGACCCAGTTTATCGGCGGCAGTAAAGAAATAGACGTTGCACGACCGGCAGAGCGCCATGCTCAGGTCCGTATCACCATGGCCGCTGCCGTAGTGTGTGAATCTATAACAACGAAACCGATTTGGGTTGGGGCCGTAGTAGCCGTGACAGGCAAGATGCTCGTCAGGATCAATCTTTCCACTCTCCAATAACGCGACGGCTGAGAGCGCTTTGAAGACCGAACCTGGGGGAAGTGCCATTTGCGTCGCGCGCGGGAAGAACGGCCGACGCGGGTCGTCCATCAACTGCCGCCAAGCATCGAGGTCGGGGGCGACCATCAAATTGAGGTTGAAGCGTGGCGCACTCGCCGCCGCAACGACTTCACCCGTGCGCACGTCGAGCACGACAACGCACGCACCGGCCGAACTGGCGGCCTTGGGTTTTTGATCCGCCTCGTCTTCTAAGTTGTCAGCGTCGGCCGAAGGATCAGAACTGTGATACTCGATGAGTTTTTGATCGAGCAACTCTTCCACCTTGCGTTGTAACGGCACGTGCAGCGTCAGTTCGACGTCCCGCCCAGGTCGCGGCTCACGGATGACTTCCGTGCTGATGATGTCTCCGCGGCGACCGTCGCGCACGATGCGGCGTGCCCCGCGCAGTCCGCGCAATTCGCGGTCGTAGGCCCGCTCGACACCCGACTTCCCGATCCAGTCGCCGATCTGAAAGTCGAGCGGATCACCGTGGGGATGTTCTGTTCGCCGTTGGTCGGCGTCCTCGGCGGTAAATAGCGATCCGCCACCGAGAACGTGGGCGGCGATCGATCCCTGCGGATAGGTCCTGCGAGTCGACGTTCGAACCAGTAATCCTGGGTAACGTCGCGGATGTGCTTCGATCTCGGCGGCGACCTCCGTCGGAACGTCGATCAATAGCGTGTGGTAGTCAAGCTGTTCTGGGTAAATAACGGGTTCGCGCGTCGATCGTCGCGGAGGCGTCGTCACCGCGCTTTTAACCGTTCGCCAAGCGCGCTGCCACCAGGCGGTGGCGTGGTCGGCATCGCCCGCTTGATCGGCGTTCATATCGTAGCTGCCGTCTGCTTTGAGTCCCGTCTTCTCCGCACGGCGCGCTTCGATGTGCGCGACCATGCGTTCGATCCGCTGCTGAACCAACGATCGTTTCGCGTCGAGTTCGTCTTCAGACACCGATGCTAACTTCGCGAGCCGCTCCCACAATTCGAGCCGTTCGCGCTGCACGTCGACTTCGGCCAACTGCACTAGTTCACGTTGCCGGCGTTCACGACGCCCAAGACGCGCGAATGTCTGAGTGCGAAGCCAACGGTCGTTCGGTGGGTCTTCGAGCCAACGATAATGCGCGTGGACCTCGTAGCGGATCTCGTCGTACGCTAGAACCGATCCGTCGGGAGCGACGATCCGGCCGTTTCGACTCGGCAGAGGTTGGATCGTTTCTTCGGTCCAGTCGAAGCTGCCGGCAAACTGCTCACCGAGAATGCCTTGCAGATAAATGAGCCGTCCGGCAACGAGCGCCAACGGAACCAGCAACAGCATGAGCAACCAGAACAGCCGAGCCCCCGGCAGTGCATCGACTTCCCACGGCCGATCGGCAACTCGGCTCTGCTGGCCGACGTCGCTGAACACGTTAGTGATTCGGTTGTGCATTGATCCGACCCGAACCCACGTATGTTTTCGATGTGACGATGAATGAGAAGTGTTTCTTATCGCGGTGCGCTGAAAATGCTCTGCTTGCCGACGCCGTATCCCGATGTTGTCGCGTGGCTCTGGGTCACCGAGCCGCTGGATGCCAGCCGCCTCGGCGCGCTGCCAACGCCGAGTTCGCGCCGAACGTGCGTCGATGAAAACCACGCCACAGACCATACGCGACCAGTCCGAGGCCCGATGAATACAGGGCGTTGCCGGTAACAACGACGAACATCTGGGCAACGTCAATAGGCTGACCGGACAACAACACGCGAGAAGCGGCTGACGTCAGAAGTAGGGTCAGCACAATGAGAAAACAGGCCGTAACGGCAAGCAGCGGCGAACTGCGCGACGGGCGGCTGGTCCACTTTTGGGCGACAAGTGCCATCAGCGTACAGGTCAGCATGTCGATCCCCAGTGGTCCGCTGGCCAGACAATCACTGAGCAGCCCCGCCAGCGAAGCCCATACTAGTGCCGGCCAGCCGGAGATCGACAGCACACAGACCACAGCCAACAAGGCGAGGAAATCGGGCGAAAACCGGCCGATGACCAGCATGTCTCGTACACAGACCTGAGCTGTTAGCAAAACATACGCCAGAAGCAGAATCGCAAAGTGTTTAACAGCCGTCATACCGGCCTACTCCTCGATGAGGACAACTCCAAACTCTCAGAAAGCGGTTGCTTTCTGATTGTCTGGTCGAGAATCACAACGGCCGAGCCTTGAAACGGTTTCTAATAGCCGTCCCAAAACCCGGTTGTGGTGGCTTATGTCCATACAAATCAACGGCACACGATACGCATCAGAGGGTTTTGGGACCACTTCTAAATAACCGAGCGACGAAGAACCATTCGGCACATTCAAAACGAGCGCAACAAAGTCGCGCGCGTCGGACTCGCCGAAACCCCTTGGAACGGTGTGGTCTGTCGATCTTGGCGAACGAATTCATTGTGCTAACAGCCGCTGCGAGTTAAGTTGCCGTCGAAATATTTGAACGGTCTGCAGCCGGAGATCGGCGGCAGCCGGCTTCACGAGAATCTCCCAATATTGCGCACTGGTTTTCAATTCGGCCTGGATGACCTTGCCGTAGAACATGGGATACGGGAAAGCCCCCTCACGATCCGCCGTGTAGACGTCATCACCCACGTCGACCGCTTCGGTGGCGGGAATGCGGTTCAGGCGGCAAAGGTCGTTGCCACGTCCTTCGAGAATGCCCGTTGCCGCATACTCGTCTCCCTGCTCCGTCCGCCGAACCAACTGGGCGTGTCCGCGAAAGCTCGCATCGGTCACGTGTTCGATGGTGCTGGTCCACTTGCCGACTTCGGCGATCTTGCCGACGACGATGCGACCGGAATAGACGGGCTGATCCGGGGACAAGTCGGCTTCGCGTCCCTGATCGACGAGTGGAGCCGTGCTTTCCAAAACGAGGTCGGTCTCAACGATTCCCGTATTTGACCCGCGATCGACGAAACGTCCCGATCTCCATGCCGCGGCGGTCCGGTCACCCAGCAACGAGGCTTCCAGCAGATCGCCCTGTAGCAGCGACGCTCCAACGCTGGGGTCGACGGGAGGAACACCTTCCTTTCGCGCCCGGTTGTATTTCTCTGAGACCATCATGTTTTCGACTTGCAGCCGACGACAGTGCAATTGCCATCTATCAACCTCAGAACGAAGTGCTGCCAACTCCTGATCGCGGTTGCCGCCGACCGCCCACTTTTCTCGCAGTTTTTCCAGGGCTCCGGTCGACATGTTGACGGCGGATTGCCCGGGAACGGTCGCATCCCATACCGCATGACGTATCGGCGCCGTGAACTCGTCGGGCGCGAGGAACAGTCCCACGGCAGCGGCACCCAACAGTCCGCCGCAAATCAAACTGGAATACGATGTGGACACATGCATGGGCGATATGGGCGCTCGAATCGATCAGAGGCGTGATTGGAGAAACGGTGACTCTCGTGCAGGGGCGTGTTGACTCGCTTAAATTGGAATGGATGGCGACCGAATGCCAGACCACGTCTAGTACCCTGTCAAGGGCTTCGTTTCAGATCGTGGTGCCGCAATTCCGCACGAAACCCTGCGGGATTCGTGCTCACGCAGTACTCCCTCGACCCGAGAATTGATGTTTGACGCAACAGTGGTTTCGCTGTAGCAGCTTCCGACGCGATTGACGCTGAAATAAAGGCAACCCAGTCGCCGCCAGTTCGCGCGGCGCGCTCCAAGTCAAATGTCACCGTCGCCGCTGTCGAGTCCATCCCGCCATTGGGCCAGATGTTCCAGACAGATCGACGTACCACGTACAACCGTAGTAAGCGGGTCATCCGCCGCGCGCACGGGAATGCCCAGTTGCTCGTTCATCAATTGATCGAGTCCTCGCAACAGCGCTCCGCCTCCGGTGAGAACTAAGCCGTAGTCAGACAAGTCGGCAACGAGTTCCGGCTTGCTGTTCTGGATGACGTTCTTGATGCAGTTGAGAATGGCTTCGAGCGGCTCGCGAAGCGCCTCACGGATTTCCTCGCTGGTGACGACTGCTTTGCGTGGCACACCGCTGATCGTGTCGAGCCCGCTCACCTCGGCTGTCAACTCCTGTTCCAATGGGAAGGCACTGCCGATCTTGATTTTCGACTGCTCGGCGGTTTGTTCCCCGATTCGCAGAGAGAAATGCTGTTTCATGTATTCGACGATCGCATCATCCAACTCGTCGCCAGCGACCCTGATCGACCGGCTCACTACGATGTCCGCCAGGCTCAGTATGGCGACCTCGGTGGTCCCTCCGCCGATGTCGCAGACCATGCTCGCCATCGGCTCCGAAATCGGCAGCCCCGCTCCGATTCCGGCCGCCTTTGATTCCTCGATCAAGTACACCCGACCGGCGCCGGCACGCTCGGCACTGTTGAAGACGGCTCGCTTCTCGACGGGTGTGATTCCGCCGGGCACGGCGATCACAACCCGAGGCTTCAATCCGGCAGTTCGACGGCTCGCCTTCTGGATGAAGTAACGGAGCATCGCCTCGCAGAGTTCGAAATCGGTGATGACGCCATCTTTGATGGGGCGCACGGCGGTGATTGAGTCGGGTGTCCGCCCCAGCATTTGCTTGGCAAGCTTGCCGACGGCAGTCCCTTTGCCGAGAACACGACGCGTACCCTTTTGAAGCGCGACAACAGACGGCTCGTTGAGCGTGATTCCATCGCCTTGAAGCGCCACAAGCGTATTGGCGGTCCCCAAGTCGATGGCCAGATCCGGACAGAGCCAGTTGTGAAGGCGATTCAGCATCCGCGCCGCGATATGAATAGGTGGTGATCAGTTGACGCCGGCCAACAACGTTTCGCAGGGAAAGCACAGCCGCACCAATCCCCTGCGCGGCTGCCTGATGGGCGACGCGACTTGTACACTGGAGCCCTATTTCGTGCAATACGCGATTGCACCATCAGCGCAGGACGCGGCAACATCGCGAGTCAGGGACATATGGGAAGAGTGGGAAGGTGCGAGGCGGCGCAACGGTACGATGGACGCCGATCGACCGAAGAACGCGAAAGAGGATGTGCCAGCGACGTTCAGCCCGGTCTATCGGCAGCGCAGCGGTCGGCGTGACACAGGCGAATGTCATGAAAACGGCGCAAAAAGCGTCGAGTCAGCACGTGCCAACGCCGTGTTAGCCTGCGGCCTGCCAGCCGTACTTGCCGAGTTCCATGACGAGAAAAATGATCCCGACAAGCAGCGCCGAGACGCCGACGAACAACAGACCGACGTAAACGTCAGCCGTGCCCGGTTCCCGTTTGGGCGATTTCTTCTTAGAGCTTCGCGGTGACATTATCGCCTCGTTCTATGATGCCATTCTTGGTCCGCCGGATGACCGTGCCCACTGCCCGGTCGGATGAGATGGATACGATCTTGATCTTGCCGAGGTATTTTCCAGGACGGCTCACGAACAGTGAATGTCCAACGGCGATCCCATCATCGCTACCAAGCGAAATCTCGATGAAGTCGATGATGCCTCGCCGCGTGCTGCTCTTGGCAGCCCAGACGACTCCTTCCACGCTGGGAGGTGGCTCTTGAATTCCGGCATAGGCCTTAGGATCGGTCTCGATATCGTTTTTGCGAATGATGAGGTTCAGGAAAGCCAGGCGTTCGAGCAATTCAGTCTGCTTTTCGACCATTTCGTCCGACGAGCGGTTCACGTCAGCCAGTTCGTCGCCGAGTTGCCCAACTATGGCAGCCAGCTCTTCTTGCTTTTCGTGCAGCAACCGATTCTCTTCCCGCTGTTTGATCGCTTCTTCACGGCGTTCTTCCGCTTCTTTGACGGCAATTTCCATAGCCGCCGAAATCTGGTTCCGCTCGGTCGTCAGTTGTTCAATGTTTTCGTTTGCTGTTGTCAAGTCGTCCGTGAGGCGTGTGTTTTGTGCTTCGACGTCCGTAACACGATCTTCACTGGTTTGGAGTGCGGCTTCTAATCTGGTTTGTTCGTTGGAGAATTCGCTCTCGACGTTGGTCAGCTCGTTTCGCGTATCGGAGAGTTGTTGTTGCACTGCGTCGTGTCGCGCCCGCCAGCTCTGGTGGAACGAATAAACGCCACCGGCAAACGCCATAAAAAGAATCGTCAGCACTACCTGGAGTACTACCAGCATCTTGCCAAGGAATGTCATCGATCTACTCCGATTGGGCTGAGTCGTATTTTGGGCGATTGGCCGGACGCCCCCAAGTCGAGTGTCATAGTCCTGGTTGGACCGGACGATCGACAATCGCGTCGACGTCTTGGTTGCTGCCGATAGTTGTCAGTCCAAGTCGCCGACAAAATCAAATTGATTCTTCTGTTCTACTCGACGTGGTCCCAAGACCCTCTGATGAGCTACACTCGCCCTCTGTCTGACGAGTCACATCTTGCCACAACCGGGTTCTGGGACGGGTTCTACTTCTTCAGTTGTTCGTTGCGGCGTTTCAGTCGATCGATCCGGCCGCGTACGCGCCACAATTCATCACGCAGCCGCTCGGCTTGTCGCTCCGCCTGGTAAATGTCGGTCAATATAACTTCCAACTGATTCGACAACCGCATGACATCTTCACGACGTTGCCGCACATTGTCGAGCACTCGTTCTGCCTCAGCCGACCGGGCGACGGCCTCGTCGGAGACTTCGGCAATTGCGGTATTGATGGCGGCAAGTTCCGCCTTCAATTCCGTCAGCCGCGTCTGCATGGCCTTTGTATCCACCTCGTTGAATTCACGAGCCTCCGCCAAGCGGTCTTCGACTTCAGTGATGTTCTGCTCAAGTTCTTGAATCTCGCTCTTGAGTTGGGCGTCGAAGTCTTTTCGTGCGGCGACGATGGCGGCTGGACGGTGTGGCAATGATCCGCCAACAGCCGCCCCTGCCTTACGAGACGTGATTCCGAAGGTGGTATTGCCTTCTTCATCCTGCTCACTTTCGGTGATCACGTATGACGCTCTCAAGTCCTCTTGGTTCATCTTCGATGCCCAGTTTGGTCCGCCGACCACCGAAACCGACACAAAACTCAAGTACGCAAGACAGGCGACGACAGTCCCAACCGCCAGGCACTTACTGATTTTCGTCATGTCCGCGTCTTCCGGTTGATTCGCAAATCGTTCGGCTGCCATCCCGAGGAGATCGACACCCCCAGCAGATCGTCGCCAACATCCTACCCATCATTGACTTATGTGCGGCCCACTATTAAACGATTCTACCGCCGAACTCGTAGTCAAAACAGGGAAACTGGCTACTTTTGGAAATTTGGTCCGTATCACAAATTATAAAATCACGGCGAAACGAGTGTCAATCAGAAAACTCGTATCTCGGCACGGGATACCATACCCTGCGCTGATCTTTTTCGATTCTCGGAGCTCGGGACAGACTCATTGGTGCCATCGCTACAACCCTCACACTGGGCCAATCGCGTCAACGGCCTGCCGACGGTAGGATGATTGATGAACGAATGACGTGTAGTTGGTTCCTCGATTCCTCACTTGCAACGAGCTAAACACGTTTCCGCAAAAGTTTTGTGATTTGTTGATAGGTGCTGTTTTTGCCAGATTGTTTTGGCTACATTATACGTGGCTCATTCGGGGCCTTTCGGCCTCTGGAGCATTCATATCGTCTGTGATTCGACAATTCATCATATGGTCACACCGTGAAGGCGGATGAAATCTTCGCGGCGGAAGTGATCGGAAGGCGCGGGCCCGTTCGCGCAATGCACGCCATGTCTTGATTCTGGGGAGCCAATTGTGACATCCAGCGAAACGCCTTACCGCTTCGAAAACGCCGGCGGATACTCGGTCATTGCCATTCAGCCCGAATTAAATGACTCACAATGGGCCGATTTCGAGAAGGTCGGAAACGACCTTCTCCAGCAGATCGGCTCGGCCGCTCAGCCAAGCATTATCATTGATCTCAGTTCGCTCAGCTACATGGGCAGTGCCATGGTGGCGCTCATCGTTCGGATATGGAAGCATATCCAAGAAAACAAAGGAAAGATGGTCGTCGTCAACAGCAACGAAATGGTTTTTGAAGTTCTCAAGTTGGCGGGATTGA
>Ga0315336_1000647_pt1 | contig 87994 bp, 78 predicted proteins | sample ASW5metaG_FD_204512 | JGI IMG/M metagenome (GOLD analysis project Ga0315336, IMG submission 204512) | Ammonia-oxidizing marine archaeal communities from Monterey Bay, California, United States - ASW #5 | ecosystem: Environmental > Aquatic > Marine > Intertidal zone | place: USA: California...
CCGGGTGGAAATCCGTGGTCGAGATCTTGTTCTGGTCGAGATGGCCCGGCGCGACCGGCTGGCCATTGAGCTGGGCACGGATTGACCCCTGGCGATGCAGGGCAATCAGTGCGGTGTCGATCGCGTCTCGCGGCCAGCCGCACGGGCTCGACTGTAGGGTCTTGCGGATTTCGCCGCCCTTGGCTCCGTTGCCCAACTCTGTCATGACCCGCCTGACTACGGGATGATCGTCGGTGGCCTTGTCCCAGTCCACGATTTTCAGCGGCTCATCACTCCCTTCCCTTGCTCGTTTGAGTGCGATGCCCCACGAATTATGATCGCCATCGCTGAAATCAGGAAAAAGGCGTACAAGTGCCGCACTCGCTGCGGTGTCAAGCTTCTTAGCCAGCGACTCACCGAAGACTTCGGTGCCACCCCCCTGGAAGACCTTTGCCGAGGAAGTGATGTCGCGGATAAGTTCATCAAGCAGTTGCTGCGCCGTTGCGTGGCGGCTCTGCATGCTCTCGCGGGCTTCTCGGCCCTCGTTGGTGCTGGGGATGCCCTTAAGGTCGATGACCTGCCGCGTCGCTTCGACTTCGGTGATGCGGGTGGCCAAGTCATCCGCCGCCTTGCGGGGAAGAAAAACGTGGAGGACATGGTCGTCTTGGCCTCGTTTCCGGGCCTCAGACACCACCTCCTTCTCGGAGATCGACCAGCCGTCACGAAGCCAAGCAACAATCTGGTCACCGCCGGTGTTCGGCTCGTCGGGCCCGGCGTGCAGGTGAAAAGTACGCCTTACATTGCACTCGCCGTGGATCAATCGCACCTCGCCAATGGCTTGTTGAGCGGATGCGCCGAGTAGCTGATCACGCCTGACGGCAATATCAGCTTCCCGCTGACTGAAGGCGCCTGCTTTTTCACGGTAGGCGCGGTCCCATTCGGCGCCCTCGGTGGTCTGTAGGCGGTACTCATCGCCGACTTTCATCAGCGTGCCGTCATTACCGAGCTGCTCGAGTTCTGTTTCGACTTGCCTGCGGAATGGACCGGAATCAGTGGTGATGTCCTCAATCATAAGATCGGCAATGATTCGCGCCGTCGCGCGCACCCCGACATCCGTGCCGCCCTCTCGGGGTAATTTACTGATCAGGAACACAAGGCCGCAGATGCGCATGCGCAGGGTGCCGGCATCCGTGCCATCGTCGAGTTCCCGGATGCGTAAGTCGATTTCACTCAGCAAGACTCCGGTCTGCACTAGGTTCGGGGCGATGGCCTCGAAGAGGGCGTCGGCTGGGATGACGGAACCGACTTCACCTCCGGCAATCTGCGTGAGCGTGTCGTGGAGGATGCGCAGTTGTGAGCGCAACTGGCTGTGCGTGCCGGCGGCATCGACAGCGCGGAAGCACTCCTCCCAGAAGCGGCGGCGGCTCGGGAGAAGTGGGTAGTCCTCAACGATGGTCTGGCTGTCCTCGGCCCGGGTCGAGAGACGTGTGCCGTCGAGGTGCTTGTCGATTTCTCCCGCGTTTCGGTCGAGGGTCGTCTTGATGGTGTCGACGCTGGAGGCGTTCTTTCGCAGCAACACCTTCCGCGTCACGGCTTTCACGTCCGTATCGGAGAGTTGAGCGTTGATCCGGTACCGGTCCTTGAGCTTCTGGAGCTGCGGGGTTGCAGATAAGACAGACTGCCCTGATGCAACAAGCATGACCTTGCTGTCGAGTTGTGTGTAGATTGCTTCGGTGATCTCGGTTATCGCCACCGCTCGATCGGTTGAGTTAGCGATGTACTGCTGGACTTCATCAAGAACGAGAATGGTTAGCGGTAGTTCGCCGTCAACTTCGAGGGCCTTTCGAGCCATTTCGAGAAACTCATCAGTCGTGATGTCGTCGGACTTGTTGGGAAACTGGTCTCGAAGCGTCTGGCGAGCCTGCCTCTCATCGCTCGCGAAGTTCGGATCACATGAAAGAATGGCCTTGGCGATCACGCCGCTGACGTACAGGTTGTTGAGTTCCTTGAGCCATTCCTTGCCGGCGGCCTCGACCGCACTACGAACGGCGTCGTAGAAGCCTTGCTCCTGGAGCCAGAAGCAGAATCTGGCCTGGGCGTACTGCTTTGGTTGTTCGCATGCTGCCAGAATGACTGAAAGCACCGTCATCTTGACGAAGTCGCCACTACCGGCAGGCAGGGTTCCTGCGGCCGCGACGGCAGGCCGCTTGCTCCGGGTAACCTTGATGTCGAGTTCCCGGAGGAGCGCCAAGATTTCGTCGGGGAGGCCATGTACGAGGCTTCTTGCAGTGGCGCCGTCAGGAAATGGCGTATCGACCCACAGGTGGCCAAGCATCTTGAGGAGGTGCGATTTTCCGCTGCCGAAGAAGCCGCTGACCCATGCGGCGTCCTGTTTGGGGCGATCAAAGTTGTCCAGGAAACTCTTTAGGATGCGCTCGATGGCGTCGCCGTATTGTCCGTCACAAACGAAAGTTTCTAGCTCGTCGCGAAGTTCGGCCATGGCTCGATCGTCGGTATCGGAGGTGATCCTTGCCTGGCCGCTGTTGACCAATGCATGGGAGCGAGGGTCTCTTGCAAGGGTCTCGTGAATTTTCATGCCGTACCTCCAGCGCTATTTGGTGTGATGCTGTTGGCGAGATAGTTCCAGCCGTCTCGGGCATCAAGCAGTCGGTAGTTCCTTCCTTCCTTGGCGCCGGGAAAGAAGACAATCAAGCGTCCCTGGATGTCGGGTTCGACCGCACGGACAATCTCAGATATGTGCGCGAACCCATACAGTGAGGCGACGCCGGTCAGGGCGACCACGGTGTTGTCGTTCGCGGAGCGCAGGCACTCGCGAAGGGAAGTTACGATATGACCCTTGAACTCACCTTCGATCTTCATCGAGAGGTCTTCGGGTGACTCAAAATAGGCCTCTTGGTACTCATCACTCGCAAGCCACTTTGAGAAAGTGGTTGTGCAGTCGTGTCGGACCCACTCATGGCCAGCGTCCCTGGTCTTGATCTCGAACTCACCGAGACGTGCGCGAAGGGTCCGCTCCAGTTCCTTCTCGTAGATCAAGAGCATGACGCGTTGAGCGCCGGCCACTGAGCGTGGCCAGGGCACCGAGAGATGGCGATCGTAGTTCGCGGCGAGGTCTTCGATTTTTCCCATTTTAGAAGACCCCCTGTGCCGATTCGAGCGGAGTCACGTCGATTTCGATGACGCCGCCACCGGAATTTGCGTTGAGCAGGCCGAGTTGCTTGGCGCGGAGCGTGAGGTCGAGCAGCTCAACGGGCGATTGATCGAGCATGCGAGCCCAGGGGCCCCGCAGCAGGCTCTCACCGGCGAGCCCGTATAGAGAGCCAAACCACATCGCGAAGGCCGCGGCTCCGGGAGTCGGCCGGACTTCTTGCCGGATCTTTCGAACGCGCCCTTCGAGGTGTCCGGATTGCGCCCAGGAACTTCCGGCGTTTCGTGCCACCTTGTCGAGGATCGAATCGTTGAGCCTCTCTCCCACTGACTCGCGTATGGCGGAGGTCATAGCCGAGCGGAGCAGCTCGCTGCCAATAGGCATCGGCAATACGGCGTTTGAAGTAGCGCGAAGCAGCGGGTCGCGAGCGACCGCGCACAATAAGGCGATCAGCGGGCGTCCGGGTTTATCTATATCCCAGAGCCGCCGAAGGACCCGGAACAATGGGAGGGTGAGCGAGAGGCCGTAAAGCTCGCCGAGTCGTTGGTTCGTGAGGCGGCGGGTTGAAGTTGTTTGCTTGCCGAGGATGTTGTCCTTGATGATGGCCTCGGCATATTCCTCGCGGGTCGCATTTGCTGGCACGGCCGCGAGCAGTTCGGTGAGCTCGGCCAGCATCATCGTCCGGCTGGTGTGCGTGCCCTTTTCGCCGAAACGGAAACCAGCCGCTTTGGCTAAAGGATTCGGGATGTTGATGTGGTCAAGTAGAGTAATCATGATGGGAATGTACAGAATATTCTGTAACCTGTCAAATCCGCCGGCAAACTTGCCGGCGAACATGTACAATCACAACAATATCAGAAGACTAAATGTTTATGTCTTTATTTCGCCTTCCGTATAATTCTGATGCATAATTCATGTCCGCGAACACGATAAGAGGCGGTGAGCCTACCCCCGCCATCCGAGGTAACGTAGGAGAGCTTAGCGCTCATGCCAATTAGCGATATTGTAGCAACAGTAATCCAAGTTCGCTGCATTTACGAGGGAAACCAATATGCGCCAGCCAAATGTGAATGAGGGCAACCGGAATTATGCCGTTCCTATCCTCTCTGCGGTGATACTCGCTGTGTTGTTGTTGATCCTCCTTCCACCGTTTATGACAGCTCACGTCAAAACCGAAGCTCTCAGACTCCACTTTTTAGCAGAGAACGAAGCTCGAAAAACTCTGGCGCAGATTATTGGTGGCTTTGTAATTATCGCGGGCGCCTACCTCGGCTTCAGGCGGGTTCAAGCCGCCGAGAAAAACGTCCAGGTTATGCAAGAGGGCCAGATCACCGAGCGGTTCACGCGGGCGGTCGATCAACTCGGAAGCGATAAAATTCAGATCCGCCTGGGCGGAATCTACGCCCTGGAGCGCATCGCCAAAGACTCCGAAAAGGATCACTGGACAATCATGGAAATCCTCACTGCCTATATTCGGGAAAACGCTAACTTGGCCAATTATGTACGGGAGCAAGTGAATCAGCCTAGGCAACTCTCGATTGGATTAGAAAAGGAAGAACAAGTAGAGGATCATAAAGAAAATGCATTTCCGAAACCTTCCGTTGATATCCAGGCCGCGCTGACGGTGATCGGAAGGCGGAAGCTGGCCCACGAGGATGAAGACACGCCCCGGCTGGATATCCGGGCAACCGATCTCCGGGGGGCGAACTTGGAGGAAGCCCACCTGGAGCAGGCGCGACTGGAGGGAACTCACCTGGAGAGGGCAGCCCTGGAGGAAGCCCACCTGGAGGGGGCGAGACTTAAGTATTCCCATCTAGAGGGAGCGGACCTGACGAGGGCCCATCTCGAGGAGGCGGACCTATTTGCTGCCCATCTGGAGGGGGCGGACCTATCGGGAGCCTACCTGAAGCAAGCGCAACTGCAAGGAGCCCATCTGGAGAGGGCGGACCTATTAGCTGCGGACTTGGAGGGGGCGGACCTATCGGGAGCATACCTTAAGGGGACGAGCCTGCAGCAAGCCCACCTGGAGTATGCATGTCTGATGATGATGGCCAATATGGAGGAGACGTACTTTTTGAATGCCCACATGGATGGAACTTACCTAAAAGGGACGGACCTGAAGCGGGCAAAGGGGTTAAGGCAGGAACAGATCGATTCCGCGAATATCGATGAGAATACAGAGCTGCCTGATTACTTGGCGGAAAGGCAAGAAAGCGAAACGGATTCCAGGGCAGCGGGAAAAGCAGCCCCAGAAACAAATGCCTGAGCAGAGGGGCTTTATCAACCTCCCCTTGAATTCTTTCTATTGCTACGAATTTGCTACGCAAGCTGATAACTTGCACCAAATCTCAGGCAACTCAGGCAAAGTCTCCTTCTCAATAACATGTTGAATATCAACGCAAATCCCTTTAAAAGAGTGGTTTGGGGTGTTCTCTTATTCGTTGGTTTTGCTCTTCAAATCCATTCTCTCGAAGGCAAAGGAGCGATTTTGCCACGGATGATCTCGCCGATTCTACCAATTTCAGCCTCTACTTCAATTGCTCCGGACCAGGCACATCACTCTACGGAGAGTATGGGGTGGAATCTGTGATCATTCACAAAAATGTGCCTGGCCTCCCGATGGCGGGTTTTTCACCAGCTCAGATTTTATACCCATCGAAGCAGAATACTTTTCGCTTAAGTATTCAGGGGTGTTAATGATAGGGGGGGACAATCAGCCCATTTCAAAGGAGATTTCATGAACTACAGCATCGGAAATATAATCGTCACGACAGTTCATATTATAAGCGTAGTTCTCGCCGTAGGTGGTGTGGCCTTTTTCCGGTTCGTTGCGATTCCTTACGCTGAAGGCCTTCCCGACGAAGAAAGGAAGCGTTGCATGCAGGCCCTTCGAACGAAATTTGTCCCCCTTCTGCACGGCTCTTTTTTCATGCTCATTTTCACGGGAGTTCACCACATCACCCGTCTTATCCGCTCTGGAATTAACATTCCGGAAATCCTCGTTCTCAAGATTATCCTTGCCCTGATCATTATTTTCATCGGCACCGCTCTCACCTGGCGGACAGGCTTCGAGAATATGAAAAAGAATCGGAAAACCTATCTGACGATCAACCTCGTGCTCGCTGCGATCGTCATCTTTCTCGGTATATGGGTGACACACCGGTAGGCTGATACGCCTAGATACCCTTCGAACTAGTTCCGTGTGCGAAGCAGAGTCGCGCACGCCCTAGGTGAAGGATTCAGCCCTGACCGGTAAGACTAGGCGGGAACAGGAGATGAACAGACTCAGTTGAATGAGCTAGTTTGGTAATTCCAATGTTCAGTTCACGGAAAATTTGATGCCATTTTATTCTATCGAGAATTGTAACCCCCGTGGTGTCCACGCAGGACTCGTCCAGCACCCGGAGTCAGATATTTGCATCATGAAGGATAGAATTGAAAGTATAGTAGAAGCCCTCCTCGACAATCTGCACCTCAGGAGGCTTCTAGCGATTATAAACACTATGCCAGTGAAAAATGGCGCCAGGCGCCCCGGCAAACTCGAATTTTCTTTTCGTAGAATAAACACTATTCGCTGTCGGCCGATCGGCCCCCATGAGAGGGGGCCGCCCCTATCTTTTTCAATCCATTCTCAAGCACATCCAGCGCCCGGTCGATGTGTTCTTCAGTGTGGGTAGCCATGAGAGTCGCCCGGAGGCGGCTTGTCCCTTCGGGTACCGTTGGTGGCCGGATAGCTAGCATCAAAAACCCGGAGGCAAGCATGTGGTCGGCCAGAGTGAGGGCCCTTTTCGCATCGCCAACGACGATTGGGAAAATTGGGACCTCCACCCCTTCGGTGGGGGTGGGCATCTCGAAGCCGATTCGCACTAAGCCGGCACGGAATCTCCGACAAAGATTATACAGGCGTCCCCGCCGCCTTTCCCCTTCTTCGCCCATGGCCAGTTCCAGGGCGGCGCCAGCAGAAGCCACCACAGCAGGCGGAAGCGCCGTTGAGTAAATGAACGATCGAGAGCAGTTTATCAAGTAATCGACTACATCGGCGTCCGAGCATGCGAAAGCTCCGTAGGAAGCCAAGGATTTTCCTAGCGTCCCCATCGAAACACCGACTCGGTCCTGGATACCAAAATGCGCTGCAGCGCCCTTGCCCGAGGGACCCAGTATGCCGGTTGCATGAGCCTCGTCCACGATGAGCAGCGCATCGTGCAGATCAGCGAGGGTAGCTAGGTCACCCAGCGGTGGCAGATCGCCATCCATGCTGAATACCCCGTCTACAACAATGAGCCGGCGGCGGGCATCCCCCGCTTGCCGTAGCCCGTCCTCGAGCACATTCATATTGCCGTGCGGAAAAATGTACACCTTGGCCCGGCTCAGCCGGCAGCCATCCACGATACTTGCATGGTTAAGAGCGTCGCTAAACACGACATCCCCCTTCCCGGCCAGGGAGGAAATGAGGCCCGTGTTCGCCAAATACCCAGAACCAAACAAAATTGAGGCCTCTTTTTCCTTGAAGCGAGCAAGCATTTCAGAAAGCTGTTCGTGAGGCTCCATGTAGCCTGAAACCAGAGGACTCGCAGCGGCGCCGGTCCCCCAACGGTGTGCTGCCTCAGACGCGCACGCTGCCACCAAGGGATGATCGGCCAGACCCAGATAATTATTCCCCGCGAGGTGGACAGCATCGATTCCCTCAACCCAGACCTTAGGGGCCTGCACACTAGATAGGGTTCGGAGCCTGCGTCGTAAATTTTGAGCGGAAAGGGTGCGCAGATCGCCTCGAATTGAATCGCGCCAGCTCGAAGCCGCTGTTTGGGGGAAGTCGCTCTCAACCATGACTTGATTTTAGTGACTGGGTGGACCTGTGGAAAGAGCCGGAGCGAATGAAAATAATCTTGCCCTCAGCAAAGCTAGGAATTATCCAACTATTTTCTTATTCTAGAAGGAAAATCAAGTCGCATCCAATTGGGCAACGCGAAAATTCGAGGCCGTCAAAATTGGGCAGTCTCTAAAAATTTCACTCTTTCCAACATCTCCCATTTTCTTTTTTTTGTCCGCGAGTAGGATGTGTCCTTTTTCTAGTCGGGATCGGATTTTATGCTAAATTGAGTCATAATTATTACTTAACATTTCTTTGTGATGTTTTATTACACTCAGCGAGCTATTCAGGGGCTGCATCGTCCGAATTTCATGATGACTCCCGACAGTCTTGGGAGGAGGATCTCCCACTACCTGGAAGTTCTTGACCTCTTTCGCATTTACTTGCCTGTGAATAAGAATAGTGGCATTTTGATGCGGTATTTGCCGAAAATTAGCATCTCTGCATCTGGCTGGAATTTGAGGTTGCACAAAAGGGGAGCCAAACCTTTTCCGCGCCCACTCTGGGGACATGGATGTTCGACTGGATTTGGGTGGCAATCGGCGGCGCAGCAGGAAGTATCCTACGCCATGGAACAACCATCGCGTTTCAGCGTTTGACTCAGAGCAATTGGCCCTGGGGCACATTTGTAGTCAATATCTTGGGTTCATTCTTTATTGGCTGGCTCGCCTATCTTGTGGTTGGGCGAGGGGCAATATCCATTCAAGCGCGGCTGATTATCATGGTCGGCTTTTTGGGCGGATTCACAACCTTCTCCACCTTCAGCCTCGAAACTCTCCGCCTCATTCAGGAAGGGGGGTGGAAGTCGGCTGCAGCCAATGCCGTCCTTTCGGTGGCGGGAGGACTCATCGCCGCCTGGGCTGGCTTTAGTATCGCCTCATCCATCTGACACACTACCATCCGGGCAATCCAAACTCCTTCTTCATTCGGCTGTGGATTCTCCCTTTAAAAATAGAACTCAAGACATAAACCAAAGAATCGTCTCCATTAGCACCCCCCAGCAGGGTATGACAAGTAGTCTACACACCAAAGGTCTTATTTTCATAGATATTCGGGTGTTTTGATATGTGGCTTTGGCTGCCTATAATCGCGCCAGAAATCCTAAAAGTCTTGATGTATTTTACTGGGCGGACGGTTCTGCCCATAGAGGAGATTCGAATGAACGACCGAGCCAATTTTCGGAATTTCTACCGTGACACTCACGCCACCGAACACTTAACCGACCGCGAAAAAAAACTCATCGGCCTAGCCGTTGCAATTGTCCGAAACTGCCAGTCCTGAGTGGATCACCGCCTGGCGGCCGCCGGGAAAGCAAACATATCAGAAGAAGTCCTCGACGCTACATTTGATCTCACCACCGCAGTGATGGCTGGAATTGGGCAAAGCATGAACCAACGCTACAAAGATTCCTTGAAGCTAAATGAGAGGTGACTGGCGAAGACGCTAGCGTACTTCGGCATGGAGGACGTAGTCCTGGCGGGTGAGAGATTCTATCAACCTGGGAGGATCGAAATTCCGGGGAGTAGTAATTTGTATATGTACATGTATCGGGGCGCCTTTGGGATCTTTTTTCACGTCCATCTCCCGAATGTCACATCGCTCCATGGAAAGAATGTCCTCGAGCTCCTGGAGCATCACTTCTTCGTCCCCTCCACTCACCTCAATATCTAGAAGCTTGAACCTATGCCGCCCTGAGATTTGACGGCCAAGTTTTTTGAGTACACTCAGCGAAAGTAACATGATCACTACCACCGATATAGCTTCAATATGGTAGCCCGCTCCCACAGCCAAACCGACTCCCGCCGTGGTCCAAATGCTCGCTGCCGTAGTCAGCCCCCGCACTGAGGCACCCATCCGAAGGATGGCGCCCGCCCCTAAAAAACCAATCCCGCTGACAACTTGGGCAGCGATGCGGCCAGGATCGCTCGTGGGGCTCCCCTCGGCCACACGCATGGAGATTTCCATAATCAGAGCAGAGCCAAGACACAGGATAATATGAGTGCGAAGACCAGCAGGCTGGTTGCTACGTTCGCGCTCCAACCCGATGAGACCGCCGAGCACGGCAGACTCTATCAAGCGGAGGATGAATTCAATTTGTTCTGATAGGAACAATTTACTTTTTCCCGTGTGGGCTCGGGCGCGACTTACGCTGAAAAATTTCCTTTTTTATTTCCGCCTTTGATTTTCCATTTGTCGGAATTCCAAAAACTTCACCCACCTTAGTCTGCTTATCGAGCAGTCGCATAAATGCGAGATCTTCGATTTCAGCGATCACCATCTCGCAAGTACTGAAGATGGTACATCCCTCCACAAGATGGCCACCGAAGCAGGTCGCCTCAGGCCTACCCATCGAAATCGTTGCGTGTGCATGAAGATAAGGCTTCCCATCTTCAGTCTGGGTGATGTTGCCACTCATTTGGAGAAGCTCAAGTGGCCCTTCAATGGGGGTGAAGATTCGACAGTCGTCGTTGATGGGCCAGGGATTGGGGAATTGCCATACGTTGCGAAGCGTTGCCCTCCTAAGACTGGCCGCCACGCTGAGAATCACGCCCGCCTTCACTCCCCGATCTTCACAAATTTTTAGGGTCGTCCCGTACAAATCATCGCCCGGAGCCATACGAATCGCCAACACGCGGCTGAGACTCGCTTCCGCCACATCATAGCGGGGCGTTCGCTTCTTCCAGTCGGTGTTGTCAAAAATTACCTCTTGCGCAGATTTTTTGGTCGGCATCAAACGTTCCTTTCCTCAAAATAATTTGTATCCTGCAGGATATATGTTTAGCCGTCTCGAACTAGCTTGCCACCCTCTCTCCCATCTATTCTAATCTTCCAGCCGAACGAATGAAAACTAAGGGCCTACAATCCGCGGTCGAAGCGGACGACTCCACCCGAAACCGTCGTTCGGACACATGCACCGGGATAGAATATACTGGCTAGCTCCGTCTCGGCCGCACCGGGAGGGGGATCGATGGCGACGAAATCTGCCACCCCGCCAAGAGTTAGCCGCCCCACCCCTTCATCTGCAAACCCGAGGGCCCCGGCGCCGTTAATCGTGCAAAATTCCAACAATGTATCCGCCGTTAGGCCCGGGTCCGCCTCCCAGAGCAAAACCGCCTCATCAAGCATCGAAAGTGATGGGCTGCTTGCCCGGCTGTCCGTGCCGAGGCAGAGCCGGAGACCGGCAAGCCGCATCCCAGCAACATCGGCAAACGAATGTCCGAAAAAAGCAGCTGACCGGGGACACAAGCAGACTGTAGTCCCGGCATTAGCCAGAAGCTCCCAATCCTTCTCATCCGTCTGATTGCAATGGACTGCCATATCGATCTCCACCAGGACGCCCTTATCGGCCAAATACCGCACGGGCGAACAACCCGGCGGGTTAAAGCCGCTGAACCCGCTCTCCAGTGATTCGTGCATTTTGGCGAATGCGCCCTCTCCGTCCCTGAGGTACCTTACCTCTTCTGGACTTTCGGCCAGATGGGTAGCCGAGGGCCAGTTTCGTCCACGTGCCATTTCAAGCGCCAATCGGTAAAGAGGAATCGAAGTTGTGTAGGGCGCATGGGGACTAACTCCATCACGGAGAATTTCCGACTCTCGACTTACCCCGTCTGCGCCATTATTGGAGATAACCTTTTGGAGAACGATCGACTCTGCCTCAGAAGGAATTAGTCCCAGTACCTCCCTAAACACCACCCCACGCAACCCCAATAAAGAGAGAATTTCTCGGCTATAACCTGAGGCCGAAATATCCCCCACACAAGTAACACCCGAGCTAAGCGATGCAACCGCCCCAATTCGGGAAGAGGAGAGAAAAAGATGGGACGACCACCCACGTGTTTCACGCACCAAATCTACAATCCACTCGGCCATCGGAACGCGCTCGGCCTCGATTCCACTCAGTTCGATGTGGGTATGGGCGTTCACGAGACCAGGGACAAGGACAGCCTTTCCAAAGTTCCGCTCGATAAATGGGAGTCCCTTTGGGCGAACCTCAGCCGCCAGTCCCACTGCCTCGATTCGGCCACCCCGGGTGAGAACCGCTCCGTCACAAATAGGCGGTCTTTCAACCGGGCATACCAGATCGGCCCTCCAAAGGTTGTGTATACTAGAGTGGGTCTGATCTATACGGAGTCCAGTTTCCGGGCCGCTAGCGGAGTTCATGAAATTTTCACGGCCTCAGGAAATTCATGCCCAAACCCTTCCCGAACAAGTAGGTCGCGCCTCGGAAATCGGCCAGAGTATGTTTCCAACGCCAATTGACAGTTTGGAGCCTTTTTTAGAGACTTAACTCCCACTCGCCCATAGCGACGTAGTTTGAATAGGATGACAACACCCCGACCAGGAAGAATCAGCGCATGAACAGCTCCGAAAACGACGGATGAGGGACCCGTGATCAGATTAATTCATAGAAAAAATTTCTACGCTGCGGGATAAATCCCGCAGCGCCTGCCATACGGTGAAGATCAGCCTCATTCATAAAATGGACCGTACCCGCCGAGCTTACTACGTTCTCCTCCAACATGGTCGACCCCATGTCGTTCGCGCCGAAACGCAGAGAAAGCTCACCTACTTTCATCCCTTGAGTCACCCAGGAGGACTGGATATTGTCAAAGTTGTCAAGATATAAGCGGCTAATTGCAAGGGTACGCAGGTATTCGCTACTGCCTACTGCCTTCTTTTTGAGTGCTGCCGAACCATCATTTTGAAACGTCCAGCAAATAAACGCCGTAAATCCACCGGTCTCGTCCTGGAGCAAACGAAGGCGGTCGAGATGTTCAACCCGCTCACTGGGAAATTCGACGTGGCCAAACATCATTGTCGCCGATGAGCGAAGACCCAACCTATGCGCCTGGCGCATCACGTCAAGCCAACCCTCCGCATCCACCTTTAAGCGTGCTATTTTGTGCCGGACTCGGTCCACCAGAATCTCGCCACCCCCGCCCGGTATCGAATCGAGGCCCGCCTCCTGAAGTCGACCGATTACCCGCTCGTAGGGCATATCTTCGAGTCTAGCGATATGATGAATCTCGGGCGGGCTCAGTGCGTGAAGATGGAGGTCCGGATACTCTTCCTTCATCCATCGAAACAGGTCTTCGTACCATTCGATTCGAAGTTCCGGATGATGCCCCCCTTGAAGGAGGATCTGCTTCCCGCCAACGGAGTAGAGCTCATCTAGCTTTTGACAAATTTCATCCTTGGTGCGGACGTAGGCCTCGGGATGTTCTCCCGGCGGACGGTAGAAGGCACAGAAGGTACAATAAACATCGCAGACATTCGTGTAGTTGATGTTGCGGTCAACGCAGTAGGTGGCAATGCCTTCAGGGTGTTTTCGGGCACGGACCTCATCCGCCGCCGCACCCAAAGCGGGCAAATCGTCTCCTTCGAGCAGAGCCAAGCCCTCCTCCTTCGAAAGCCGCTTCCCCTCGGCTCCTTTTTCCAGCGCCTCGTAAAACGCCGATGTCAAAATCGTCATGGGGTCCTCTAATCCGATTGCCATGGTGAGATGCCTAACATGGATTATACGGAGGTTTCGCCGCCCCGGCGACCATAAGAAGTTCGCTCCATGGTTGAATTACCCGGTATTATGACTTCATATTCTCCCATCCAAAAAGTTCTTAACGATCAGAACCCTTCAGACCTCTTTTTACCAGACCAATTTGCAAAATCGCCGTTGCCCCAAAATTGACCTGACCTGGCAGGCATTCCATTCATCTCGAATTTACCGTCAACAACTCGGCGGAAAAAGACGGAGAATCCTCGTTATTTTATCGCCGGGGAAAATTATAATTATCCCTGTACCTCAAAATCCCTGGTTCCGCACTTCCTCAGAAGAACCGACTCAATCGTTTGATTTACTTTTAAAATTCCATACCCGTTGACCTTGAAATTATTTAATATACAATGTATATACTATCAACTTAAAGGAAATACACCATGTCAACGCACATTGGAAAATGGGGGAATAGCTTGGCCGTTCGGCTTCCAACCGCCCTGGTAGCACAATTCGGGTTGAGAGAGGACTCTCTGGTGGACCTCATCGCAGATGAGCGGGGAATCCTGGTCAGGAAGCCCAGCTACCCACTGGAGGAACTTCTCGCTGGCATCCGTCCAGAAAATTTACCCCGAGAAACTTCCCTTGGTTCAGGGGCGAGCGGGGAGGTTGAGTGAGATCCGGCCTGGCCCCAAATCGCGCAGACATACTCTTTCTTGACTGGTCATTCGGCCCTAGTCAGAGCGGCCGCACTCCGGCACTCATCATCTCCCCTGAGGCCTACAACCGCCTTTCCGGCCTAGTGTTCGTCTGCCCAATTACCCAAACGGTCAGGGGCTACCCTTTCGAAGTCATCCTACCGAAAAATCTAGGCATCGCCGGCGCGGTTCTCGCCGACCGGCCCCAAAGCCTAAATTGGCAATCCTGCCACCCTGAATTCGCAGCACGTGCTCCTATGGCTGTCCTTGAAGAAACTACCGCTAAGATAAAATCGCTACTAGAATAATCCCCCCGCTGCAGGCTAGTCTCTTTGCCGCTCAGGCTAATTTCGGCTTATAGAATGTCCGCCGTTTAGAACATCGGTTCGGCGAAGCACCCTTACTTGGGAAATTCATGAGGGCAAGGCACGCTTCTCGAGAGTTCTTTACTCGCCGATGAAAAAGATGTTTCAGAAATAACCGGCCCAGAGAGAAGACATTCCATCTCGGTATGGGTTTCAAAACTCTGGCATTTAATCTCTTCCATGCTATTAAACCCAGGGTCGATTGAATCGCCAAAACTGGCCACATTGCATTTCAAGTTGGGGTCCGGAGCAATACATCGGATTTCGCTAAAATCGTCACGAAGGTTGCACAGTACCTTGCCTTTAAATGACACCCAAATTTGAACATCTCTTTTCGACGAGCGGTTTCTATGAAAAGGCTTTGTCGGGGAAAATTGGAAGACCATCTCTCCCACCGAAAGAGGAGATAATCGATGATTAATCCGCTATTTTAAAATAGAGAAATACCGAGGTCATGCAACCGCAGGCCGGAGTTCCCTGATTTCGGGCGTTGCGCTCTCATACGAATGGGCGCACTTGAGCGCAGTGGCCTCGCGCCATGGGGCAGTAACAATGTTGAGCGAAAGGGGCAGCCCAATTTTGTTCAGCCCCATGGGCACGACCAGAGAAGGGCAACCAGTAATGTTGTGAGAAGATAGAAACGGCCGATGGAGGTTGTTAAATGGAACAGAGCGCCCGTTAATCTCGGCCATGAGGGTCTCGATGGGCGGCGCGGCACATGGCACCGAGGGCATGATCATGGCATCAGCCTCTTCTAAAAACGCGGTCACCTCGCGCCTGAGCAAGATTCTCTCCCGCATGGCACGGACATAATCATCCAACGGAATCTCGGCTGACCACTCGTAGCGCTCCCGTACATCTTCCCCATATCCATCGGGATTTTGTCTGTAGAATGGCCGATGAAACTCGGCAAATTCGGGCCCGGCAATTTTGGGAAACAGCTCGCCAAAGCGGTCAGCGTTTGGGAAGGAAACCTCCTCTACTTTCGCGCCAAGATCTCGGAACACATCCGCCGCACGGATGAAGGCCTCTTCGATCTCTAGATCCACTTCAGAATGGGAATAAAAATCCTGGCAAAGAAAAATCCGGCTACCTGCGACACCCTTGTCGATTCCCTCGGTGTAATCGGGCACAGAAACATCCCGAGTTTTTGAATCCAGTGGGTCGAACCCCGCCATGACATTTAGAAACATCGCCGCGTCCCTCGCAGTACGCGTCATGGGGCCGCAGTGGTCTAGGCTCAGAACGTTCGGACAGATTCCCCGTATACTCACCCGCCCGTGAGTGGGCTTGAGGCCGGCTATACCGCAAAAAGCTGCGGGTGTGCGTACTGATCCCCCCGTGTCGGTTCCAAGCGCAGCAGGGATCATGCCTGCCGAGACCGCCGCTGCAGAGCCACCGCTCGATCCACCAACGATGCGCTCTGTGTTCCAAGGATTTCGCGAGGTGCCCCAATGGGGATTGATGGTCGTCGAAGCAGCAGCAAACTCGTGCGTATGAGTCTTTCCGATCAGGATGGCACCAGCCCGCTTGAGGCGTGTAATGACTTCGGCATCCTCTACCGGTACGTTATCCCGGTGAAATGAAGAACCGTTTGTGGTAAGGATTCCAGCTGTATCTATGATGTCCTTCGCACCGAAAGGGATGCCGTGCAACGGACCCAGGTAACGGCCCGCTGCAATCTCCTCGCCGGCCTGCCGGGCCTCTTCTATCGCCATCTCGCTGACTACGGTTAAAAAACCCAAGTACTTTCCGTTCAGCATCTCGATACGCGCCAAAAACGCCTCGACAATTTCAATCGGGGAGAGAGACCGGCTTTTTACCTTCTCGGAAAGCTCGTAAACACTCAAATCACAAAGGGCATCACTCACCACAGCAACCACTCCTTCCAGATTTTTCAGAAAAAAGGGTTCGCCGGAGAACCAAACATCGCCGGCTATCTTCCCGTAACATGAAGAATTCGTGTTTTTTTCTTCAGCGTCCTGAGAGTGAGATAGACAATCAGGCCAAATGAAAAGATAACAGTCCAGTATATATTGAAGATGATTTCCTTTTTCATTAACCAATCACCGATGGCATGGAACAAGGCCAAAACCGCAATCGCGCAAAAAAATCCTGAGTACTCCCTTCGTAAAACCGTCCTTGCTGAAAATGGAATCGAAGGCTTTTCCCAGTTTGAAAAATTCGGGATAATTATCGGTGTCCGCTTCGTCCAATGAAGATATTCATTTCCAAATTTTTCGAACAAAAATGCTTCTTCCCGAAAAATAATTCGTTCATAATAGACCCAAAAAAACATCACGAACAACACCAGAATTAAGAGCGATTGAAAAAAGAGGAGCAAACCCGAAACCATGAAAAAGTTTCCAAAATAAAGCGGATTTCGGCAGAGGGAGTACATGCCAGTGGTGTTGAGCTGACTGGCTTTTTGTTTTTTTGTAATGCGGCCCGCAGTTCCGGCCGGCGCATGTCCGACTGTGAGTACCCGGACGGTCAAACCAAATAAACAGACCGTCATGCAAACAACTTCGAGAATCCCAGCCCAAAACTCCGAGTTCATCGGATAGCGATAATACTGGAACTCATAAAAGGCTACCGGAACGATCATCAGGGGGAGATATCCCCTCCAGCGGAAAAGCCAATCGCCTTGTCTGGCCATATCGTCTTTAAGCATTCCATCACAGCTTTCGAGCTCAAGAGACAATTTCGCCTACGAAAAAACACTATTATAATTCCGCACTCTAATCCGCTTACTCTTCCATTTTGGCCTGATCCGCTTTCCAGCCTTCTGGAGCTAGACCATCTTCAGCGAGATAGGAATAGTAACGCCGAAGGCCTTCTTCCTCATCTGCCCCTACATCGTAACGTATACAATTCGTCAGGTAATCCCGTGCGGTAACCTCGTCGATATAGACCAGATTACGAGAAGCCCAGGCGATGATCTCATCCAGGCGGTGAATGCCCTCTTCCTTCGCCTCCCGGAGCAGCTGGCAAATTCCGGCATCTCCGGCCCCTGGCCTAAACAACCAGACTGCGTAGAGGAATGGGAGGCCGGTGAACTCCGTCCACGCCTCCCCTAGGTCGATGGCATCAAGACCATCCGCCTCCTCGCGCAGGGCGTTATCGCCGATGAGGAGAAAAGCATCGAGAGATTTATCCTCCCGCGGTGAGCATCGTGGATTGATGGATATGAACTCAGGAGTAGAGCCCCAATTTCGGGAGATAATGACACGAGCCATATTGGCAGCAGAAAGGGACCAGGCATCCAGGCCTACTCGCTGGAGGTCTTGGGGCGGCTTTCGGCAAAACAAACGAATGCTTTTCACTCTTCCTCGACTAGAGATTCCGGTACCGGGTAAATACCGGGCGCCAGGCAGATGAAACATGGCGAAAGAAGAAACCAGCGCACCGTCCACTTCACCCTTCTCAAGCATGGAAAATAGCCGTGCTGGAGGCTCAGAGCAGAGGTCCACCTCTTCTCGATTTTTGAGAGCGAAAGTAAGAGGAACCGCATTGAGAAAGGGAACCGTGCCGAGCTTCAGGCCTTGACCGCCCATATGTCTCCCAAGCGCTCTACCTCGCGGTATAGCGTGTCGCGCTCGACGGGCCTGCAGCCCACCTCCTCGATTATTTGACGAATCTCGTCCACCCCAATTTCCTGCGGTGTCTGCGCACCGGCCATATGGTAAATTTTCTCCTGAACAACAGTTCCATCGAGGTCATCAACACCAAAGCGCTGGCTGATCTGCGCAATGGGCACACCGACCATGATCCAGTAGGCCTTAATGTGAGAGATATTGTCGAGAAGGAGTCTGGAAACAGCGTAGTTGCGGATATCGAGTATGCCGCCCGGCCCGGGAACATCTTCCATTTGAGTGTTGGCCGGATGGAAGGCAAGGGGGATAAACGTTGTGAAACCGCTCGTTTCGTCCTGAAGCTTTCGGAGCTGCAATATATGGTCTACCCGGTCTTCATCTGATTCAATATGACCATAAAGCATGGTGCAGGTGCTCCGGAGACCCATCCCGTGGGCGATCCGGTGGACTTCGAGCCAATCCTCAGCCGATTGTTTTCCCTTGCATATTTTAGAGCGGGTGGGTTCTGCGAAAATTTCTGCTCCTCCGCCCGTGAGTGAGTCCAGGCCTGCCCGCACTAGCGCGGCCAATGTCTCCTCCACACTCATTTTAGCCACATGATCCGCCAGCCAGCGAATTTCGGTGGAGGTGAAACATTTTAGGTGCAGGCGAGGATGAATCTCCTTAATGCCGTGAATCATTTCCAAGTAATAATCAAAAGAAAGGTCGGGGTGTAGCCCGCCCACCATGTGAAACTCAGTGCGCCCCGCGCCAAGGCTCTCGGCCATCTTAAAAATTTCATCAAGGGAATAGGCATAGGAATTTTGTTGTCCCTCTTTTTTGCCAAATGCGCAAAACTTGCACGCTTTCCAAAGTACGCAGACGTTCGAGTAATTTATATGGCTGTTGACATTATAGTAGGTGACATCCCCGTGCATACGCTCGCGCACGATATTCGCCATGTAGCCAAGGCCTCCAATATCCTCCGTACGGTAGAGGCGCACCCCATCCTCGAACGAGAGCCGTTCTCCCGCATAAACCTTCTCAAAAATACTTGCCAGCAGCCCGCGCCGGAGCCGCTTTGCCATATAGGCTTCAACCATCAAATTCACCCATTTAAAAATTTCGGAACCCACAGGAAGCGAGTTTTCGATCCTCCCAGACACCTCGGGAGGTGTCAAATCTGGGACAAGAAGTGTCAATGGAAGATTTCAAAAATTCCGCCTACCCCTTAAAAATTTCCTTTGGATGTTTTTCGTTTAACATTTCCTTGCTAATCATCCAGTTCTCCTGAGGGACATCCTCGAACATCACCCAAACGGCCTCGGAAGGAGCTGCCGTGTTGTTCATGATGACTTCGTGCATCTCGCTGGCAATTTGTTTTTTTGTCTCCGGTGAAAGACCAAAGGCAGATACGCGAACCAGGGGCATCGAGAACCTCCTTTTATGAAAAAGGGAAGAAACACATTTCTGTCCGGCTCCTTCAGCCCGCCTCCTTGCTCGTCCCCAAAAATTCGTCCACGACAGTGTTCCAGCCCGCGGAATTCCGCCGGTAGGAATTGTGACCGCCGTATTCTAGGAGATGGAAGCAGGAGCCCTCAATCATGGAGTTGAGGTCTTCACCAAAATATGAAGGGGTAAGCGGATCATCCTTAGCCGAAATGATCAGCGCGGGTTGCACAATATTGGGGATTTCGTCCAAACGGTCATGCGCCAATGTCATGTCAATCCTAGCAGTGAGGATATCCGGGTCGGCGATGGTTTCTTTCTGGCGTTTTTCGAGATCGAGCATTATGTCAAGATCATTGCGAAACATAGTGGGCCCACCCGTCCAGATGGAGCTGACATCGACATAAGCCTCCTGTCCATAAGCATGGAGGATGCGCCGTCGTGTAATTTGGAGACGGGTCATATATTCATCTGCGCGGGTCCATGTGTTAGTAAAAATGGCCCGCCCAACACGCTCGGAATGATCGAGACAAAGGTTCTGTAAGATACAACCGCCGGTTGAGGCACCCGTAATATGTGCCCGCTCGACTCCCAAATAATCAAGCAAGGCAACCACATCTTCTGTAATTTTTGAGGTGGTGTATCCGTCCTTGGGTTTATCACTCTCCCCCGAACCGCGGTGATCAAACGAGATGCAGCGGTAGCGATTAGAAAAGTAGGGGAATTGGAATTCCCACATTTTGGATAATCCTACGAGACCCGAAATAAAAAGAAGGGCCTCACCTTCACCCTCTTCGATATAGTGAATTCCAACGTCTTTCGACCAAAACTTCGGCATTACTTTCCCTCAGAAAATCGCAACTTCCATTTGGCGTGTCCTGGACGGAACCTTTTTCTGGAGGAAAATACCCCCCCCATTAGCGAATCTTTATATTAAGTCACGAGTATGTAGATGACAGACAAGCCACTCGAATAGGGGATCCGCTAGATGGCTAACTTTCGTTCCTGTCCATATCTTCAACTGGCAAATTCTTGTCCTTCTTGTCACCCGGATAGGCAGGGGATCGTTCATGGCCCAGTCGACCAAATGCACGCCCTAAAATTCGGTGAGCTGCGGTCTCCTCACTGTGCTTTGGCAGGGGAGGCGGCACCTTTTTCTTTCCTGATTTTCCAGACACTTTAATATTCCTCAGAGAAATATCTATCGCCTTTAGGATACCCGTCAAGAATAGAAGCTAAGAATTTTCCTTGTCAAAAATTCTTCTTCCCTTTCCGTATCTTCGTTCTTCTTTTGGCCCTCCTCGCTCTCCCCTGGACCTCCGTAATTCTTTCCGCCGATCTACTTGAAAGGAAGAGCGCATTAGCCAATCTCGGACGCGCGACTGGAGACCGAAGACCGCGAATTCTTTTGTCATGTAATCAGTCGCCCCCGCTGCAAAGCACTCCAAGATATCGTCCTGTTCAAATCGCTTCCCAGCAATAACAATTATAGGTACATTATTTACTTTTGAATTTGTATTCTGCCGGATGAAACGGCATACGTCGAGTCCGTGCACTCCGGGAAATTCCAAGTCCAGAAGAATCAAGTCCGGGGGTTTTTCGAATATAGCCGTCTCCATCTGCTTGGCATCGCAAGCGTGATGAAATGTGATTCCTTCATCTTCCTGAAGGGTAGATTCTAGGAGCCGGATCATTTGGCAACCGCCGTCCACGATGAGAACTTTCTTTTCCCGCTTCACCGACGAGCTCACGAGCAAGGCGGATTCACCCTTTGAACTGTCTGGAATTCTGGCGATAGGGTTCTCAACCAGCTCGATGACTAGATTGTCCTTCGACGCGAATACCTCGGGAGCGAATTCGGCCCCGCTTGCTCTTTGCCGGGCCTTTTCAACCAACCCGTCCATCTCCTCATCGTTTCGAAGGGGATCGTGATGGAAAAGCGCCAGCCGCTTAGCACGAGCTGCAATGGCATAGTCCACCACTCTTTCATAGGGTGAGTGGCCCCAGCCCACCTTGGAGGGATATTCCTCGAGAGTGTATTGCGCATCGTGAATGACTAGATCAGCATCTTCCATAAATTTTACGTGGTTCTGATCTTCGTGATGAACCGGAAATGCCCCGACTTCAGACCCCATAGCATGAAGCGAATGCGGTTCATGGTCAGGAATATAAACGAATTTCACCCCTCCCGTTTCAAGTGAATAACCCAGAGCTTGAGAGGGATGATTTGTGTAAAAAGTAGATACATGCACGCCATCAACCTCAAAAACTCCCTCACCCAGCTCCACAAACTTTACCGTAGCGCCCAGAGATTCGAGGTTAACGGGAAAATAGCTGGAGACCATCTGCCCCGAGAGGATGTTGCTCAAATACCCCCCCATTCTCCCGGGCCCATATATATTCACCTCATTTCCGAGAATATACAGAGGAGTGAAAAATGGGAAACCTTGGATGTGATCCCAATGAGTATGGGTAATTAAGAGATTGACTTTTATCGGACTCTCGCTTGATTTCATCATCTCCTGGCCCAGATCGTGGATTCCCGTCCCGCTATCAAAAATGAGGCGCCTTCCATCATTCATCTTAACTTGCACACAGGACGTATTTCCGCCATATCGAACCGTGCTCGGACCCGGCTTCGCCAATGATCCCCGTACTCCAAAAAATCGAATCTGCATGACTTTCCTTTACTTCACCCCACAGATAGGAACTTCATGATTGCGAAAGGAGGCGAAAAGTTCTTCACATAACCCTTAAAGACTTTGGTATCAGGTGGTCCAATCAAAGAACATAAAAATTTAAGATCTACCAACCAAGCCCGTATCCGGAATTAGCCTACCGATTCCTCGGTCTTGTATACAATGGCAGACCGCAAGCACATTTTGAACCAATTTACCTTACTAACCCAATTGCCACCGCTCTCCGACGGCCATTAAGCGAACCTGGGCCATACTATTTCCCGATTTTGATATAAAGCGACTGAGCTCAGTGGGGGCTACGTCAACAGGTTCATCCGTCAAGTCGAACGTCCCCCAATGCATTGGGACCATCCATCTTGCCCGAAGCTCTTTGAATGCCCGATAAGCTTCGGGTGGACTCATGTGAGCGTACCGCATGAACCACCGAGGCTCATATGCACCAATGGGAAGCATGGCCACGTCGATGGGGGCGAATTTTTTTCCGAATTCGGCAAATCCGTGAAAATACCCTGAATCGCCCCCAAAAAAGTATTTTCTCCTACCTGATTCGACGAGCCAGGCGCACCAGAGAGAACCATTTCGGGACATCCAAAAACGGTTGGACCAGTGTTGTGCGGGCAGGCAGGTAATTTTCCAATTTCCCCGCCGCGTACTTTGCCACCAGTCCATTTCCTTAACTCGGCACCCGCGTTCGTGGAACCATTTCCCCAGACCTTTGGGAACAAACCACTGGATGCTTTTAGGAAGAGCTTTTACCGTCCACTCGTCCATATGATCGTAATGATTGTGGGAAAGGACACAAAATGCGTCTCTCGGAATACATTCCACCGGAAGTCCAGGTGGATGAAAACGGCCATACAACAAAGCGCGTTCGCCAAAATGAGGATCCGTCACGAAAGTATCAGATCCTTCCTTTACAACAAATGTGCAGTGGCCTACCCAGGCAATCGACGCCGATGACTCGGGTTTCGAAAGATAGGCCCCATCATTTTCTATTCTGGCAACCTGGGGAGGCCGAGCCTTTTGTGCCAGATAGGGATTCCGATAGTAAAATTTCCACTTCAAGAAAGATCCAAATCGGTTGGGACTCGGCCACCACGGATTGAACCAGGCTCCATCTTTCTCGTGAGGCCAGAAAAGCGATTCCGGCGAGCGCGAAATGAGTCCCTGGGTCTCGGGGCGAGGGAGTTCTTGAGGAGACGGAGGCTCAAACCCGATGCGACCGCAACCGGTCAATACACCGACCGCCCCCAGAGAGAAAGAACTCGCCGTTTTCAAAAAAAATCGCCTGCCAATTTTCTTTTCCATTTCGAAACCAAACCCCCAGCCTTTGGCAATTCACCCGGCCCGCCGGTACCCACATCACCGGAACGGACAGAAAAAATTAGGAAGAATCCGACGAGGAGACTAGCTCCTTGATCCAAAGCGGACTCCATTTCAAGTATCCGAGCTTCCCCCACTCTCAATACAAACCCATCCTAACGATTTTTTCCCGTCGAACTTCGAATGGACGGTTTTGATAAAGGATCTCAAGGGTTTCGACCTTAGAGTTCAGGAGTTTAAAAATCACAAAAGGGACTAGAGTTCACACATAGCTCCGCCAGATATCATCGATCCAACGCCACCTTCTCGACGGAAGACAAAGCCACATTGCTCGGTTCTCTATCTCGTCGCATTTCTAGCTTCTTCCTCTTCCTTCATCCGCTTTAGCAATACTGGTGGAGGAAGATCTGGGCGCCACTTAGTCTGATGAGGAGGTTCTGGCCACTCATAGGGAAGATGGACGTGGGTATTCGGACCCTGGGCCGATTCTAACAAATCGGTCATGTAATCGCAGATTTTCCGCTGCATCTTACGGTCGCCCACATCGCCAAGTTGGCGACCAAAAGGATACTGGATAAACGCAGCACGTGGGACAGCAACCTTCTCCGTCATCTCGGGCACATTGCTGAGAGAAACCGTCGAGATTCCCGCTTTTTCGATTTCACGCTGAAGAAGTCCGCCGGACCGAATGCAACGCGGTCAAACAGGTATAATAAATACCGCATCCACCTCCTCGGACTTCATTTTATCGATCATCAGAGGCGCGGTACGCTTAATGAGCGGGTTGAAGTTGGGGATGTAGCCCATGATAGAATAAAGTGTGTCAGCAAGGCTGCCGATTTTCCCCTCGCTCTCATAGTCTTTAAAGACGTCCACCGGCCAAGCCACGTTTCGATCCTTGGCCAGAAAGCTCGTATCGATGTGCAAATGGCTGTACTCCACATCGTCCTGGCCCGCTGTTCGTGGAATCTCCCGATGGCTGGGGTCACCCCAGGAAGGCTCGGCCCTCTCACGGTCATAGTCGAACGACACATCACCTTTCATAAAAATTCCTGCCGTCGAAACAAGAGTCACGCGACATTCCAAAAGCGGTTTGGAGAGAGGTGTCCAGGGCGTTTTTGTCGGGTCGCTGGACCCCAACTTCTCGATACGCTCCTTTTGCTTGGGGTAAAAAATAAAACCATCAACTTTCGTGATCACCACTACACCTCCTCGAATGAGTCCAGAACCCGGTGGTAGTGGGTGATGAACACCTAGCGAACCTGGCAGATAATTTAATAATTTGCAGTTTCATTAGATTAGTCTCTTCATTCAACCGTTAGAATTAGCTTTCCCTGGGTATGCCCCTCTTCGAGCATGGTATGCGCACGGGAAATTGACTCAGCCGTCATAGGGCCCAGATTCGAAACCATTGGAGGAGAAATAGTGTCCGAATCCAACCAATTTCGTATAGTTTCGATTGCGTCTCGGTAGACGCCCCAATAAGGCCGCCCACCACCGCGCACAGGAGACCTGAGAAAAACACTATGGAACGACGCCGATTTTGTAAAAAGAGGGCCCTTCTGGGAGTGAAAAAAATCATCGATTGGTGCACCCGGTTCGGGGGCACAGGAAACCACGTGACCGAAATAGTCCACCAAGCGTGCGCAGAGCTTTTTCATCTCTTTTCCCACCAAATCGAACGTCAGCCGGGGGAGTTTTCCCCCATTCGTCGTAACAATTCGGCTTTCGAGCTCTTCTAGAGAAAGCCCTCTATAGCGGACAATGTTTTCATCCGGTACTCCAAGGCGCTCGTGGATATAGGCTGCGCTCTTCTCGCTCCCAGCCGTCGTGATGATGGGATCAACCCCCATGTGACGAAGCATTTGGATTGCCATTGTCCCGACCCCGCCCGAACCGCCTGCAACAAATGCGGAATCCCCAGCCTCCGCGCGGGCCTTTATGACAACGCACTCATAGGCCGTCAGAGAAACCAACGGCACCGCAGCAGCCTCGGAAAAGGAGAGTCTGGCTGGCTTTTGGGCCGCGAATTCAGCGGGAACGGAGACAAACTCAGCATATCCTTCACCACCGCTATCTCCGAATCTGGGGAGATAGCACATAACCTCATCTCCACTGGCGAAATTCTTGACATTTTTTCCAGCAGCCTCGACCACACCCGCAACATCCCGCCCCAAGAGCATAGGCAATACGCCCCCGCTCGCCCCTGAACGAGCCTTGTAGTCTGTCGGATTTACCGAAATCGTTCGGGATCTAATTTTTAACTGACCTTCCTCAGCTTTGGGCTCAGGCCACTCCGCATCCTCGAGGTTTTCGGTTCCGCCAAACTCTTTGAGGATTACCGCTCTCATATCGAACCATCCTTTCGGGTTAAAATCCGCCTCACACCATCCAGGCACCACCAGCAACCATCATACCTTGGCCTGTGACGTTCTGGCTCTCATCGCTGGCCAGAAAGACAGCTAGGTTCCCTACGTCGTCGGGTGTCTGTTCTCGACCCATGGGCACTGCACCTTGAACAAACGCGTCGAACACATCACGGGGGGCACGGTCAATATCCTCGCCAATAACCACCCCGTGTCCTTTTTCCCATAGGTCCGTCCAAAGCATCCCAGGATTAATTGCGTTTACGTTTACGCAGTATGGTGCGAACTCTTTGGCGAGGCTCATGGTGAAGCTCATAGTCGCAGCCTTTGAGGCACAATAGTGAGGTACATTTTCATTCGCCCGCCGGGCCGCCAGAGAGGCGATGTTGATAATTTTACCGTATTTACGCCCTCTCATATGCGCGGCGATTGCCCGGCACATTAGAAATACTGCCGTCGAATTTACTGCAAACACCCCGTTCCACTCTTCCAGCGAAAGACGGTCAATTGGATTTCCAAGCTGGCTGGAGGGTCGGCCGTGGCTATTCACGAGGATATCGACGGTGCCCATTCGTTCGATAGCCGCTCGGGCCACGCGTTCTGCGTCCTCTTCTTTTGTTAAGTCAGCACCGATGGAAAAATGGTTTCCTCCACTCAGATCTTTTGCACCCTTCTGGGCTATCTCTTCGGTAAGATCGACCGAACAGATTTGTGCACCCTCGCGCGCGAATGCCCGGATAATTCCTCGACCAATACCCCCTCCACCTCCAGTGACGATTGCAGTCTTGCCTTCTAAACGCATATTTCACCTCCAGTAGCGCGATGGACATGGGCCGCGCACACTTCACCTAAATAAATAACAGATGAGAGCAAAGCTACAGGAACACGGCTGAAGGGACCAGCACCCACTCCCAGACCCCGTTAGCCGCCGCCGGTGCGGGATGATATTCTCGGACCATTGACTACCACGCTCGGCTTCGCTTAATACTGAAGATGATTCATTTTAGTTCTTAGGAGACTCTTCGTGCCCCTTTTAAAAATGACCAAAAATTCTATCGACATTGGGATTATCGTGAAAGACCTTTCGGTGGCAGAAAAATTCTATGGAGATCTCCTCGGCTTCCCAATAGTCCGAGAAGTGGAAATTAGTGCCGATGTGGCACGCCAATCCGGTTGCGCCTCGGCTCCTTTCAAGTTCAAGGCGTTCCAGGCTGGGGAGGTTCAGCTTAAGGTCGCCCAGGCGGAGTCCAGCCCGCCCTCTGGAACGGGCAAGTTAGATGCGGCAACCGGGGTACGCTACCTCACCTTCTCGGTTGAAAGTGTAGAAGAAGCGTACAACACCGTGAAGGCTAAGGGCGTGGCGATACAAGGCGAGATCGCGGAAGTCGTTCCCGGCCGGTTCATTTTTTTCTTCTCCGACCCAGACGGGAACATGCTCGAATGCGTTGGACCTAAATAGCCCGCCATGCGGCAACGACATCCATCCGTCTGCTAAATCTTCGTCCCCAGGAAAAGAAGGAATAATGTTCGAGGTCGTTCACACTTATCTTGCCGAGTTCACATACGTGGGTATTTTTTTGGTTCTACTGCTCTGCGGGCTTGGACTTCCACTTCCAGAGGACATACCAATCCTCATATCGGGCTATCTCTCCCACCTTGGAATTCTTCATTTCGGATATGCCCTGGCTGTCAATATGGCCGGCATCATAACCGGGGATATTATTATCTTCTGCTTGGGCTATTTTTGGGGACAGCACGCCATCCAGCACCGCTTTCTGCGACCTTTCATCACGCCAAAACGAATGGAAAAAGTTGAGATATTTTTTGACAAGCACGGGAGAAAGGCGGTGTTTTTCGGTCGTTTTATTGCGGGCCTCCGGGCGCCATTGTTTCTTGCGGCGGGAATTATCCGTATACCGGCCTGGAGGTTTCTCTGTATGGATGGACTAGCAGCCCTCCTGAGCGTACCGGTACTGCTCTTTTTGGCCTATTACCTTGGAGACCAACTAGATTCTCTGCGACGAATTGTGGGAAACACTAAGAAATTTATTGTTCTGATCCTGGGGGCAAGTATTGCTTTTTATGCAATTCGCCTTTTCATCCGCCGTTGGAAAGGGGGCCCTTTCTCCGCGGCTGGGTAGGCGGTTTCAGGCTGCCTTTTTTCCTGGGAGCAATCCTCACTTCTTTTTTTGACGCCTTGCTTTTACAAATCGGGGATATGCAAATAACTTGAATGTGAGTTACCGGCCTCGAAAGAATAAGGAACTTCTGGGAATTTAAAATCGGCTGGAACCATGCTAACACGCTCAACATCACAATATCAGCCCTGATAAAACCAAGAAAATTCCACAAAGTAGCGAAGCGCTATCGGGTGCCCCTATACATTCTGCCTGGCGACGCCGAGGTCTAGGTATCTTTCGTCGAACAAAATATTCTCATATTTAAAAAATTTCAACTACGCATTCACTGAGGTACAAAATAGACTGTGCGGGGAGAGAATTATTTTCTCATTAAGCAAACACGCCGTAAGTAAATACAATATCCTTCGTTCGTGGTCGTATTTTCGCTCCATCATTCAAATGCGCAAAAAGAATATGCTCTTTGAAAGCTAAGCGTATCCCGCTCATAAGACACAGTCTATTCGCGCTTCGCAAAAAAAGATGCGCCTCTTCACACGAGTAAAATGACCTCGTTCAAAGAGTGATAGATGGACCCAATATCCCCTATTCTCTGGGTTTGATTATTAAATGAAGAGACCCAAAAATTAAGGTGCGGCGGCTGAAAAAATATCCCGGCCCGAAGTATCCACCGCGTGGGCGCCATGCGCAGCAATTCGGAGGACATGCATTTGGGTGTCGATGCCTCGGGAGCGATATACATCGCGCATGGCGAGCCCTACCTTACCAGCACCTGGATCGCATATGGCTAGAATGCAGGGCCCGGCACCGCTGATGCAGACCCCTAATGCACCCGCTTCGTATGCAGCGGAAAATACCTCATCGAGAGGACCCATCAACTCCTTCCGATAGGGCTGGTGCAATTTGTCATCCATTGCCTCGTGGAACAGTTCATTCCGACCATAGGCGAAAGCAGCCATGAGCATCCCAACTCGTTGCACGTTGAAGGTTGCGTCCGCAAAGGAAATTTTATCGGGAAGCCTAAGACGAGCCTCCTTAGTACTGACCTCAAATGAAGGAACAACGATCACCCACCGATAGCGGTCCACAACCGGAGCGCGAGTATAGAGAGCCCGGCCATCTTCTGCCATGGCCGAGATACAGAACCCACCTACGAGAGCAGGAACTACATTATCCGGATGCCCTTCCATCTCCACAGCCAGCTGGACCAGTTCTTCATCCGATAGCGGACTACCCAACATTAGATTACCCCCCACCAATCCTCCAACTAGCGCTGCGGAGCTGCTGCCCAATCCTCTAGAAAGAGGAATATGGTTGCGCTGCTTCATCCAAAGGCCGGGAAGGACCCGCCCTACTTTCTGATAGACGCGCTTGACCGCTTCGACGGATATGTTGGTCTCATCGCGCGGGATGACATCCATCCCTTCGCCTTCAACGTGAACAGAGAGGCCCCAAGGAAGCTCGTCAAGCTCGACCCGGTTATAAAGGTTGAGAGCCACTCCCAGTGCATCGAATCCCGGACCGAGATTGGTGGTGCTAGAAGGGACTTGAACGCGAAACAGGGGCAAAATGGAACTCCTTTACTCCACTACGTCCACCGATCTTGCAAATACGCATCCCGCATCCCGCATTCTCTGAATCGCACGGCCCCCATCACCAGGCCGGACATCTACCGCGCGAATGGTATCCTCTAGAATCACGACTTCGGTACCCTCCTGACGGGCGTCCAGCGCCGTGGCGCACACACAATAGTCCGTCGCCAGGCCACAGACAAAAATCCGTCGAATGCCCCTAGATTTGAGCTCAGAAGCTAGCGGAGTACCGTCGAATCCCGAATACGCCTCGGCATCCTCTCGGGTTCCTTTTGATATGAGGAGATTGACCCGGCTGGAATACATTTTGGAGGGAAACTGAGCACCCAATGTATTCGCAACGCAATGGGGAGGCCAGATTCCGCCCTGGGCCTTAAAGGACATGTGGCTAGTAGGATGCCAGTCACGGGTCGCCACCTTAAAAAGGTGAGGATGGGCCAAAAGAATATTGACCTGGGGAAGGATTAGGTCCCCTTCGGGGACGGCCAGCGCCCCACCGGGGCAAAAATCGTTTTGTAAATCTACAACTACCAGCGCATCTTCGGATCCGGCAAAGATATCACTCACCTCCAGTCCCTCCATGCTGGATCAGGTACGCTTCCCAATGAACTACACATAATACCTCTGCAAGGTTTCTACAAGAACACTTGATATTGCTGGAATGGAGCAAGCACATCCTCGTAGGAGTCTTTCATCATATCCACGGGCTTTCCGTCCAGACGGCCACACCCAACTCGACCATTTTTTCACGTAAAGGCGGAAAGTCTACCTAGATAAAATCCCCTTACTCTAAGAAGCATCACAAAAATTACATCGCACAAGTTCAAAGTTCTAGGACAGAGGCTGGAGTAATATGATATTAAATACAGGCCAATCGATCTCGCCATTATGCTGCACTTCGATGGAAAAATTTCTGGTCGAAAGCACGGCCTCCCGCCGACCCAGACTTTTAGATGGACCCTTCTGTCGCACGAAAATGTTTTCTCAGAAAGTCTTTGCAGTCAGAACAGATTTTCCTTGCACAAATAAAAACCTCATCTTTTCCTTCTAGCGCTTTCCGAATTGGACAATCCAATTCGCAGCTGGACATTTTTTCCATCCGGGCCCCTTCTCACCGAGATATCCAAATCCCGGCCCTGTTCGAGAAATTCTCTCTCAAACGATTCCACAGTGGAAACTTTTCGGCCTTCCACTTGAATTATTACGTCCCCACGCCGAATACCCAATCTTTCAGCGGGTTTTCCAGAGAAAATTTGAGAAACAAGCAATCCGCCCTCAAGCCCACTGCCAAAATAGCGAGCAAGAGAGGGGGTCATCAATTGAAAAACAACTCCCAACAGGTTGCTGCGGGTCAGCTTTGAGTCGGTGGTGCGAAACCCACCATTCTGCAGAACCTGGGCCTTAGCAAATATGGGAGCTTTAACTCTCAAGGCCAAGGCAATCGCGTCCGAAGGACGGCTGTCTATATAAAAGCTACGATTTGGGGATTTCATCTCGATATGAGCATAAAACGTCCCGCCTCTGAACTCAGAAATGATGACACGAACAACTTTTACTTTAAGGCCACCGATAATATTTCGAAGTAAATCATGGGTCATCGGTCTCTTAGGCATGACTCCTCGAAGCTGCATCATGATAGCACGTGCCTCCGCAATACCAATCCATATTGGAATCATCCAGCCTCCAGGACTTTTATCTTGAAGAACAACGACAGGTTGCTTGCTTCGCGAATCTAGAACAACCGTTTTCACAAGAACCTGCAGCATCCCTTTGCCTGACGACAATTCAGTCATTTGTGCTAGAACCAGGGATATAGGAACAAAAATTCCGCTCAGAACTAAAACCAGACCTAGTAAAGTTTTTGAAGGTATACGTCCCATCCGGATGTCCTTAGCAAAAAAATAAATCTTTCATCTCACCCGGAGAATTTATCCATAGAATATCGACTCCGAGACATCTAGCCTACCACCTGAAAAATAGATCAATCAAGAAAAATAAAAAAGAAACCTTAATGCGTAAGCGACACTATTAATGAGACTAATTGTGCGGGCAAAAATTCCCGAATCACTTTCCAAGTTTTAACTTCTGAGCCAACTCCATATCCGCCTTAAGCCACTTCTGTTCCTCAGGCTTTCAATTCAAATCACTCGGCGCACTCTAGGACAAACTATATCTCAAGGAAGACCACAAAGCCTCGAAATTAGGGAAAGTTCCAGTTAGCACCTATTTAAGGCGACCAAATCGAAACGCAAATGCTCATCACGCAATTCGCCGAAACGTTTATGAGACGAGCCATTACTGAAAAAGGAGAAATTTTAACCATAGGTTCAATTGGCTGGATGGGAAATATCGACATCATACATACTTCCTTGGAGGGGGACAGATGTGAGACGTAAATCTCATTGAGGTGGTTGAAGAAGACATGACCAAGACCGAGCTTTTCTTCGACACCAAAATTGACAAAAAATGTATGTCGAACTGAACATGGTTATTCAAATACACATGCAAATAAAAAACAAATAGGGCTCAAACTTGAAGGCCATGAGGAACTCAATAAATGAATCCAAAATCCTCTCGGAAAGAAATGACTCTATAAAATTTAGCCCTACAGCCATATTCGTAAAGACTGATCATGTTGCACCGAAACTCCCGAAATGTTAAGAGCTCGATCAAGATCGCCGCCGTGGTTCGTCTAGGGAATATTTTTATGTGAGAGATTAATATCGGAAACGGTGGGAATAAAAGAATTTCAACCCGCAACCGGAAACCGTCAAATCATTGAATCATTATTTGCAGAATTTTTCGGGGTATCTCGCTAATATGGAAGTAAGCTCTTCACGGGATTAAATTTGATCCTTTCCGTATAGTTCTGGGTCATCAATTCGATTCCAGACATGCCCGTCCGCAGGAGTGCTTATTCTTATCGAACCCTTCTGATGAACGAAATGGAGCCGCCCCCCATGACCAACGCTTCAGGTCTTACACTGACCGTCCTTGGCACAGGCGATGCTTTCGCCACCAACGGACACCCTTATAGTTGCTATCTAGTCGAGCCGCTTAAGAAAAAAGAAGGAGAAACCCGGGCCTTGTTAATTGATTGTGGTCCCACCGCCGTTCCGATACTCCACGGAATGGACTTTGACTTAGGCGAAATTGACCTTGTACTCTTGACTCATCATCATGGCGACCATTTCGCGGGAATCGCCTTCCTCTACCTAAATTACCAGTTCATGGTCCGCCGGGAGACCCCCTTAACCGTTGCGGGTCCGCCAGGAACGGAAGAACATTGTGAGAAAATCTTCGCTGCGAACTACGGAGAAACCGCCAATCTAAAGAAACGACAGTTCGAGGTAAACTACATCGAACTCGCCGAAAACCGAGAACGAGAAATTTGCGGTCTTGAGGTGCTGGCAAAGCAAGTCACGCACATGCGGAAAGGGATTCCGTACGGATATAGGATTCGCTGGAAGGAACGCGCGCTCGGTCTGAGCGGCGACACAGAATGGGACGAAAACCTAATTGAGCTAGCCGAAGGAACAGACTTGTTTCTGATGGAATGTTTATCCGCCAGGAAAAACATCCGGTTTCACACCTCCCTCAAAGATCTCGAACGGGAATCGGACCGCCTCCACACCCAGCGGCTTCTTCTAACACATATGGGCGAGGAGGTCCGCCAGCTCGCCTCCGCGGGCAAATCCCCCTTCGAAGCCGCACACGACGGCCAGCGAATCGAATTTTAGGTGCTATGGCCATTATTTCACCTGGGTCATCAAGACATCATACACACTAACCTTGCTTGGTCCACTGAATAATTCGGGCGGCGTCTCCGATGCACGGACATGCGCCTTTTGAAAAGATTCGCTGCCAACCCAGCTATCGAACGCCGATTTATTTTCCCAGGTGGTATGGCTGATAAAATCACCCCCCGCACCGCGCAGGAGATGAAACTCTCGGAATCCCTCGACTTCATGGAGGTACGAGTCCCTTGTTCGCCAAATTTTCTCGAACTCCTCTTCCCGACCCTCGGCCACCTCAAAGCGGTTCATCACGATGTACATAAAAACTCCTCATTCTCACTGAGCAAAATCCTGTTTAAAAAAAATGCTGGCCACCCCTTTTGAATCGCCGTAGACACCGGATGCATAGCCTTATTTTCAACATCAGGGGAGATAAAATCAAGGGATGCGAAAAAATCCATTCTTCCTTTTGACATCTGCTTACCTCCTAATTCATGCTGAAAATACACGTACTAGGTATTCTATCCTAATGCTAAATTATCAACGGGCATGGAGGCTCACCATGAGCAAAACGGCAAAGAGAAAAGCATGTTTAATCCGACCTTTGGAGGTTCCAGACGATGAAATCGACGGCGGGGCCACCCATAAAACTATAATCACACGGGGGGCAAACGAAACCGATATTACCGTCTACCGGTCGCAAATAACTCCGGGAAAATCTCACGACTGGCATCATCACGAGGTGGACGAGGTGATTTTCTGCGTTGCCGGAGAAGGGCGATACGAACTCGAGGAAGGAGAAATCCGCTTCAAGGCTGGCGAATTCATCTTTTTGCCCAAGGGTACCAAGCACCGCAGCTCGTCCACGACTGATGGCCCCGTCGAACTTGTCGCCATCTTTCAACCTGGTCTCGAATAAGGACACGAATAATCGTAACCTAGTATTCTACGAATCCTTAACCTGCGGCCTCTCCTTTATTTCTTCGGCGGAATGTGGAAGACCTTCCGCCCTTTCTTGGTAGACTAGAAGGAACGACGATAGGCCATACGGGCGTCCAAATTCTCCGAATGGATGTTCAAGTAGAATTATAAGGAACCAGCAGGGCCATTTTAATTACGTCGGCGCAGTATCCGGTGACAACCACCATTTTGTTTACAAGTCAAACTTTTACTAATTCCAGCTTCCGTATCGAGAACGTTCTTGCCCGAAGCACCTTTCTCCCACAGGCGGCGCATGAATAAACTCCCGCTCCGATTTGGTTCTTGAAGTCCTAGCATCACTCCTTATTCGACGCTTGTCATTCTATTAACTAGCCGAGCGGCCCGGCGAATTAGTTACGGTACTTCTCCTTCTTCTTGTACACAATCTCAAGTCGGATTTTCTTCGGCCCCCAGAGGGGCACCAGTAGAATCCCACCCCCCATGGCACCATGTTCTTCACTGGCCTCACCTCTTAGATTTAGGTGATAATTTCCTGTACGTCTCGGAAGAAGAAATGGAATTGGGACCGCTAGGTATCGGGGAGTCCCTTAATAGTGTCCGTACGCCTCCCTGCCCAAAATGCAGGAGTGTTTTATTGAATGTCAATCTTCTGTGTAACGGCATGGATTCTAGATATTTTCTCACGCAAACCCCCACCATGAAGAATTTTCTGCGATCCAGTGGAGTCTAAGTAATCTGACAAAGCAAAAGGCCGATCGCTTCCCCAAAAAAACGCTAGGGGGAATAAATTAATTAAAACAACCACTTAATCAGTAGTCTGTTAAACACACTTGACAATATGTTCGATATTTGTTTGTATTTAGAATGTATTATTTTCGATTGGGGACACTATGAGTGCTATAGCCACCCGGGAAAAATTGACCGGGACTATTCACACTGCCAAGATCGAGGCCATAGCTGTCGGCGGAGACGGTGTTGCCCGCCTCGACGGGCAGGCAGTTTTTATTCCACGCACCGCTCCTGGCGACAGGGTCAGCTTCAGTATAGTTGCCGACAAGGGAAGATTCCTCCGAGGCGAATTCAAGGAAATTGTTCACGCGGGAGCTAACCGGCGCGATCCTCCCTGCCCCGACTGGGCAGAATGCGGCGGCTGCCAACTTCAGCAGATGACGCCTGGCGGGCAAGCTGAAGCAAAGAGACGAATCTTTCTTGATACGCTTTCGCGAATTGGAAAAATTCAAACCGTAATACACCCTCAGCTACTCGGGGACACCGTTCCTGAGTTCAGCTACCGGATGCGTGCTCGGTTCCAGATCAAGGGAAACACCATCGGTTTCTTCGCACCAGGGACACGAGATCTAATTCCCGTCGAGTCCTGCCCCTTGGTCGAAGAGCAGATTTCAGAGACATTCGGCGAAATTAGGCAGTTTCTTAAAGAAAATCCTGTCGCGCGAGGAATCGAGTCAGTCGAGATCACATCTCTGGCTAAAAACCCGAAATTGGGTGCTGGTCTCCTAATCAATCCTATAGGATTCCGGAACAGAAAAAAGGGGGCCATTTCGGACGGGACGCGTCAGGCATGGAAATCTTTTAGCCGTTTCAGTGGCCATCCCCTCGCATTTTCTGGAGAACGGACACCGGAGGATAACCTCCCGTGGACAGCGCAGTATGAACTGGATACACCGACAGGCATGCCACTTTCTCTGAGGGTCTCGCCTGATTCGTTTTTACAGGCTCACCGCTTGGCTAACCGGTTGCTAGTCCAAGCCATAACCAAGGGGGCTGCAATATTCGAGAATGGATTCGCAGTGGACCTGTACTGCGGGGTGGGCAACTTTTCAATTCCCTTGGCGACAATCGCCAAACGCGTAGTCGGAGTCGAGTCCAACCCTTTCGCCGTACGGGACGCCAAGACGAACGCCATCGAGGCCGGCTTGGATAACCTACGGTTTATTCAGGACAAATCCGGGCGGATCGATGCAGGCGAAATTCTGGACACCCTAGGTGGCGCCGTGCCCGATCTGGTACTTCTTAATCCACCCCGGCGAGGAGCTCTCGAAACGATCCCGCTTATAATTAGGATGAAGCCCCAGCAAATAATTTACGTCTCATGCAATCCAGCCACGTTAGCCCGAGACGCGCGGGAGTTAAACGAAGGGGGCTACTATCTTAAAACCACACTTATTGCTCCCATGTTTCCCAATACTGCCCATGTCGAATCTATTACCTGGTGGGGGCGAGAGAATACCACCGCCCTCAGTTAGAAATCGTCTCAAGGAGAGAAAATTATGTTTTTGACGCGCCGGCAACGCGAGATCTATGGATTCATTCAGGACTTCATCCGGAACAGGGGATACGCTCCAAGCATCGCTGAGATCGGGACAAACTTCAAACTTACCTCCCCCGCCACCGTGCACAAGCACCTTCAAAACCTCTCGCAAAAAGGTCTCATCAAGCGCAGTTGGAATCGATCCCGCGCGATCGAACTCGTACCTGGAGCAGACACCGTAGGTAAAGAGGCTGGTGTCCCCGTCGAGCTTCCCCTACGAGGTATAATCGCTGCGGGCATTCCGCTCGAAGCAGTTCAAGACAACGAAACCATCCCTCTTCCCTGGTCCTCAAGCGACAACAACCTCTATGTCCTCAAGGTCAAGGGCAATTCGATGGTCGAAGACCATATTCAGGACGGCGATTACGTCATTGTCGAACAACGAGAGACTGCTCACAACGGAGAAACCGTCGTAGCCCTTCTGGATGGCGAAAGCGCCACCCTGAAACGATTTTACAGGGAGGGGAACCGAATTCGCCTCCAACCGGCAAACGCTTCGATGGATCCGATCCTGGTGAGCGAAAACCTCCTCCGCATCCAGGGCGTGGTCGTTGGTGTTCTCAGAAAATACTAATCGGCCGCCTCTCGGAGGAGTCGCTCCACGCGTAATCGCCCATGTGGACATGGACGCCTTTTTCGTTGCGGTCGAGCGGCGGGACAACTCCACTCTGACGGGAAAACCTGTAATCGTCGGTGGTAGCTTAAAAAACCGCGGCGTGGTGTCGGCAGCCTCTTACGAAGCCCGAGAGTTCGGTGTCCATTCATCTATGCCAATGATCCAAGCGCGCAGGCTATGTCCCGGTGCCGTCTATATTTCCGCCAACCACTCTAAATACGCTGCCGCCTCTAAACAGGTTATTGCCTTTCTTCGGACCATCTCTCCCGCGCTCGAGGTCATGTCAATCGATGAGGCCTATCTCGATCTCACAGGAACCGAACGCCTCCATGGCCCGGCCTTCGCTGCCGCGGTGAAAGTCCGGGATGCAATCATGGACAAATTCGAATTATCAGCCTCAGTGGGCATCGCATCGAACCGCCTCATGTCCAAGGTAGCCTCGCAACTGTCCAAGCCCTGCGGAATTCTTCACATTTATCCGGGCCAAGAAGCAGCCATTCTCGCCCCTCTTTCGCCCGAAGCCCTTCCGGGTGTGGGAAAAGTTACCTCTTCCCACCTACGCAGGATGGGAATCCAAACAATTTATGACATTACACGGTTGCCGCTATCGGTGCTAAAGGCAAACTTCAAAAGCTGGGGCACCGAACTCTTCCACAAAGCACGCGGGGAGTGCGACTCTGAACTCGTCCTGGACAGCACGCCCAAGAGCATCGGAAAAGAAGTCACCTTTGGCGAAGACGAGAGCGATCCAGCCCACCTTGAACTCGCCCTCTATCGCCTTGCCGAGGAAACCACATCACGTCTGCGCCGGAAAAAAATGGAAACCAGAAGTATTACCCTTAAAATTCGCTTCGAGGATTTCACGACAAATACTCTAGCCGCCCCACTGAACCCAGCCACAGCAATCGCCCGCCCCATATCTAAGGCGGCGCAGGAACTCCTCCGGCGGGCTCTCAATGAAAAATCCGCTGGCCGAAAGGTCCGCCTCCTTGGGGTATATCTAAGAAGACTAGAGCCTTTGGGAATTCAGCCCTACCTGATAGACGAAGTACCCCGCCTGCGGGACACGAAATTGACCGAGATACTAGATTCCCTGCAGGAGCGTTTCGGAGAAGACACACTCTTTTCGGGAACATCTCTGAAAAAAATGAGCGGTCAAGTCCCAGCAAAATGTGAAAGAAAAGCAGAAACTTCACTCTAACAAAAACCGGCAGACTCGGAAAAGGCCGTGATGGTCGGGCTTCGGCCTATGCCAAATTCAGCTGCCTCCTGAAATGACGTGAATTAACACAACCGGCAAACTCCAATATACCCCTCACCGGGGAACCACTGCCTGGTTGCTGGCACTCCGGCCCCCAGAATGTTTAATAAATCCCTATCTGATGAATGGCCGAAAATAGAAATTTAGGGGGGTATTATTTTTGGTTCGAATCCCACTCCAAGGCTGCCTCTTAGGCGGACAAAATCACCACCAGTGTTCCAGCCACCGTCATGCCGGCACCCAAGACAAGGCGCCAGGTGATATTTTCGGCCTCGCGCACAAATATATGGGCCACGATGAGGGCGAGAAGGGGCTGAATAGCAGTAATTGAAGATGCGTTTACTGCGTAGGTAAAGTGAACCGCGCTGACAAAAGAGGGTACCGCCAACGTCTGGCAACAGGCTGCCGCGCCAACCCACGGCCAACTCGCCTTTGGGATCCATCTTCCGGCTTCGGCCTTTGAGCCCGCCAAGGCCACCAGCCAAGTAAACGGTACTCCTGCCCAAATGATAATAGCCGCCGCCGCGAGCGGGAGTACATCCGAGGCCACAACTTTCATAGCTACCCCGGAAAAGCTCCAAATAAAAACAGTAATTCCGGCTGCGACCCACCCAAGCAGACGGGCATTTGGGGAGGTTGGTAGGTTGGCGTCCTGAGAGGGTTCCGCCCTGACGGCGGCAGTCACGCCTCCAGCGAGGAGGGCTAGACCAAATAACATCTGGGGGGTGACAGGCTCATTCACCCAGGCCGATGCGATAAAAGCAGTAATTATTGGGGTGCTCGTCGCGACTGGAAGAGCACGGTTGGGCCCAATCCGACGGATGGAGAAATAGTAGGTAAGTCTCCCTGTAGCGACCATAAATAGCCCGAGCGCCGCCATGAAGTACACTGTCTCGCTCCGTGAAGGGTAAAAAGCCGAAAACGGCATGACGAAAAAAGCCAAAGGGATCATCAACAGCCCGTTTAACGAGGATATCATCGCCGTGGTTCGGAGAAGAGGAGAGTCTCGCAACGCCATGCGGATGCAAAACGAAAGCGCGGTCCACGCGAATAAAGCCATCACGGCAAAAAACATTCCTAAACTGTGAGTATTTTCCATTTCGGCGAATTTGGTCTTTCAGTTGAGTGGAATTATATTGGGGGAGTCAGCAATAGCACCCCAGGACCACCAATCCTCAAAGGGCGCTGGGATCATTTTGCCTCATCGTCTTTTCTCGACCCGCATTTCCATTTCAGCTCCCCTCCATCACAGTCAAAACCCTCGAGACAAACCCCAGAAGACGAACGTCCTCCAGATTAAGGCCCCAACGTGACCCGCCTTCGGGGTCCACATGGCTCATCCTCTCAGCAACCATCAGGTAGACGCCCCCAGTTCCTGGCCCCCTACGGCGAGCCTCTAACGCTAAGCGAACACTCTCCGATGGGGGCACGAAAGGATCCGAACGGCCGTGAAGAAGAAAAATTGGCATCCGCGTCTTTGGAACCATCGAACGAAGCGACCACCCTTCTAATATTGCCCGCATCGATCTGGGCTGAGCACCAAAAAGGACATCGAATCGACGCGGATCGCGGTTTTCAATCAGCGCGAGCAGCCGTTTGAATTTTCCGGGCAAGCGGTCAACGAAAAACGATACATCGGAACTTTCGTCTACAATCTTAGCCTGAACAATCCGTTCAATTTCCTCGCGGTACCTTCCGAATCCAAGTATCCCTACATTGTATCGGAGAAATAGCCACTTTCCCACCCAAACAGGGGGACCACCCGGAAAAGCAGGCTCGGCGTCCCGCCCCCCGGTCGTAAGATAGCGAAGCACTGCTTTTAGATCATAATACGCGCCCAGCCCGATGAAATACCTGGTCCGTCCCTTTAATTCTGGCCGGGCCGCGGCCATCATTGCGGGTCCAGTGGCTAGAGAGAATGCGAACAACCCACAGGCTTTTTGGGGTCGGAAAAATTTTTTCTCCATCCATAAAAAACTTTTAGAGATTCGCCCAGTGTCGGCCCGATCCACGCGGAATTGGCGCATCCCTGGAAGCTCGGGAACACCAACTGCGAAGCCTAGGCGGGCCAAGTTCCTAGCAAACGCTGTTAGCCGAGGATCACGCCTTCCCAGGTTGGTCATCCCGTGAGCGAGAAGAATGCATCCCCGAACAGCTCCAGGAGGATTCGTCATGTCACCCGGGAGGTAAAGGTCAAGCTTGACGCCTTCAGAATCCGCCGGAAGGCGGCGGGTCGTGGGCATCCATATCTTAAGCCAGGCAGCATCCTCCCCGGCAAAAAGCGCCTGCAAAATCAGGGCAGCATCAATCGGATGGCGGGCGGGCGGATAAAAACGGAGAGGGATCAAAAAAATAGCGAGCATAGTCAATACCAAGCAAAGGCGGCGCAGCCATTTCGTAGCCTTTGGGGACATCTAAACGGCCTGGTGCTGTTTCAGATAGGCCTTGAGATATGCACCCGTGTAAGAATTTCTCGATTTCGCCACCTCCTTAGGCGTTCCCTCAGCAACGATCCGCCCCCCTCCCTCACCACCCTCAGGGCCCAGGTCGACAATCCAGTCTGCCGCTCGGATGACATCGAGGTGATGCTCGACCACCAACACCGTGTTCCCAATCGCGACGAGGCGAAAAAGCACCTCCAGGAGGCGCTCAATATCCTGAAAATGCAAACCCGTCGTCGGCTCGTCCATGAGATAGAGTACGTTTCGCGGCGGCTTGGAAACCAATTGACCCGCAATTTTGAGTCGCTGTGCCTCGCCGCCCGACAAGGTGTTGAGCGGCTGCCCAAGCCGCATGTAGCCCAGGCCTACCTCGCGCAAAGCGAAAAACTTTTTCACGATCGAAGGAACATGATCGAAGAAGAAAATTCCTTCATCCACGGTTAAATTAAGGGCTTCATGAATGTTCAGGTCCTTGAAGCGGATTTCTAGCGTCTGTGCTTTAAAGCGTTTCCCCGCGCACCCAGCACAGCGGATGAAGATATCCGCCATGAAATGCATCTCTATTTTCTGGTGTCCGCTTCCGCTACAAGCCTCACATCGTCCACCTGGCGAATTAAAGGAAAAATGGCCCGGGCCGAAACCGAAGCTCCGTGCCATCTGGGTATCAGCGAACTGGCGGCGAATCGAATCATAGGCTTTGACATAGGTGACGGGGTTACTCCGGGGACTCTTCCCGATAGGTCTCTGGTCGAGAAGGACCACCGAGGAAATGTTTTCGATACCATGAATCTGCTTGAAGCGCCCGATGGGCTCTTTTGAACTGCAAAGAACACGCGCCAGTGCCGGATACAAAGTATCATGTATTAGGGTACTCTTGCCTGAGCCCGAAACTCCAGTGATGGCAATTAAATTTCCTAAGGGGATGTGAAAGTCTACGTTTTTTAGATTGTTTTCGCTGGCCCCGATGAGGGAGAGCCTTTGGCCGTCCATGTTTGCTCGCTCTCGAGGGCGTCGAGGAATAATTTGGCGGGCGTTCGTCAGGAACTTCGCAGTCGAGGAGTCTTCGCTGAAAGCAAGATTTTCGAGGGGGCCAGAGTATACTACCTCCCCTCCACGCTCACCCGCTCCTGGTCCGAGATCCACCACATAATCTGCCTCCGAAATGACGTCCCGGTCATGCTCAACTAAAAGAAGTGTATTTCCGCGCTCGACAAGGTCTTTAAGAATTTCGATAAGCTTATCGTTGTCCCGAGGATGGAGCCCAACAGTTGGTTCATCCAAGATATAAAGCGTTCCCGTCAAATTTGCACCCAGCTGGTTCGCCAGGTTGATCCGCTGATGTTCGCCCCCACTGAGGGTGCGCGTCTCGCGGTCGAGTGTGAGATAGTCCAGCCCGACGTGATGGAGGAAATCCAGCCGGTCTTCAACCTGCTTCAAAATGTCGCATGCTCGGTCCGCCTGTTCCGGCATCATTTCCGAATCGCGAAAAAACTCCCTAAGCTTTAAGATGGGCATGGCGCAGATTTCGGAAATGTTCCTCCCTGCAAACCGGACCCACAAAGCCTCGGGCCGGAGGCGTGTCCCACCGCAGGCAACACAATCTCGGAGGCTCTGATAGCGTCGAATGAAAACCCGGACCCATACCTTATATTTTTTCTGTCGGAGGCGTTCGAAAAATGGATAAATCCCGAGCAGGTGCTTCGACCCCTCTAAGACCTTTTTTTTCTGCTTTTTCGGCAAATCAGCCCAGGGTCGATGGATATCGAGTCCTTCCTCCGCTGCGGCTGTCTGGAGCTGTTGACCAAAATAACGCCTGTAGCGGGGCCGCGTCCAGGGATCAACTGCACCCTGGGCCAGCGTCCGGTCCGGTTTCGGGATAATGAGGGATTCATCGAGACTGAGTGTGTTCCCAAATCCTCCACAATCGACACAGGCACCATGTGGATTATTAAAGCTAAAGCTCGGCGGATTGAATGGCTCAAATACCCTTCCGCAGCACTCTAGGCGTTCGCTGAAGAAACAAGCCGGACCATCCACTACCTGGACCACAGCGCTCCCATCCCCTTCCCGAAAGGCAGTCTCTATTGATTCGCTCAGCCTGACTCGATATTTTTCCGAAAAAATTAACCGGTCCACCACAATATAGATCGGTACCGCAACTGAACTGATTTCCTTTGCCTTCTTTCTGGAAACGGTTTTTCCTTCGAGTTTTGGGAAGGACTTCTGTTGAGGCTTGGGGGCAGAAACAGCAATTTCCCTGACCCGGTCCATAAGACTAGGACCCATTTTAAAAACTTCTCCTTCCACCATGGCACGTATGAAGCCCTGAGCTGCCAGGCCAGAGAAGCGGCCCTCCAGTTCATCGGGTAGGACCGAAGGGAAGGGAAACATCACAAAACCTCTTGACCCGGAGAAGTCCTCGAGTATGCGAGATACAGTATTATTTACCGTGGAAGCCCGGATTGGCTTTCCGCATTCGGGGCAGTAAATTTCTCCGGCCCTGGAAAACAGGAGGCGGATATAGTCGTATATCTCTGAGGCCGTCCCAACGGTGGAACGCGAGTGCTTTACGGGATTGTATTGTTCGATGGCGATAGCTGGACTAATTCCTTCAATCATGTCCACGTCTGGCTTGTCCACACGTTCTAAAAACTGACGCGCGTAGGTTGATAGAGATTCGATGTAACGGCGATGCCCTTCAGCATAGATGGTATCGAAAGCCAGGGAGGATTTTCCTGAACCACTCGGTCCGGTCACAACGATAAACTGCTCGCGGGGAAGAGTGAGGGAGATATTTTTAAGGTTATGCTCCCGCGCACCCTTGATGATAATATCTTCCATGCGAGACAGTCCCGAACCGAATAAAGCATTTGACGTAGGATGGCGAAGCAACCCCACGAGTATGATCGGGGGCTTTCTTCGGTGTCAACGGTAGAGCTGTTTAATTTTCCAAGCCTCTCGAAATGGGAATTCGATCAACCCAACGACACATTGCCATCTGTTCCGACATCCTAACCACCACTGCCCCGGATAGATATGGAACCATCACATGGGCCTCATCTTGTCGCGTCTGGGCAAGAGAAATCATCCAGATTATTTTCAAGCCAAGCCATCTCGTATTTCCAACCACGCTCCAGATCATGCACGACGGCGCGGATGAAACTTGGGGCCCGATTGAAAGGCTGGCCGGACGTATCTATGGATACCTTCGACTAGATAGCTTTTTTCTTTTGAACCCTTTCTCACGGCTAAACACGATCAAAATCTCTTCGAAACTACTCGATTCTATGAATTCAACGATATTTTGCATCACATCGGATTCGATAATGGCTCCCAGGAGTTCGAGGACATTGTTCCCCGCGGGAGGCCTCTTGATTCTCATCCCAGGCATGCTTTTGGGTAAATGCACCCCCATTTTAGTAGGACCAACCAGTTCCACATCCTTGATCATTAAATTTTCAACACCGACATCCTTAAGATACTTTCTACGATTCTATTTTGAGAAAATAACCACCAAGGAAAATTCACTCACAAACAATCCTGGCGACGCCCCTCTTTCGTCTTCAGAATGTGGGGAAGCATGCCGTCCGACCTGATAGAACGGAATAAACTTATCTTTTTGGCGCCCATGTTGATGGAAATGCCAATGGTTATGATTTTACCGACAGGCTCAGTTAAAGTACTTCTTTCCTCAAACGGCCAAGAGCTGTCTCACCTTACTCGGGGAAGAGCGAGAATCAGCGCCGGCACAGTTCTTCCAGTCAATACAGTTGAATACCCTTTTCCCTGGACTACCAACTGGGAACTCGATCCTCCATCTAGATTCATCGCTTCGATGACCCCCAAACCACCATTTAACTCTGTGCGGGGCAAAAAGTCCTGAAGCTCACACCAAGAAATCCCGCGCCCGATTTCCTCACTCACCAAAAAAATGAGGCGCCCCTTCTTTCCAAACGCCAGGACTGTCCGTCTGTCCGTCCGGCGATACTCTCGATAACCTTCTAGTCCAAATTCTGGTTGTCCACCGCGTACGAGATAGGGGCCAGCCTGAAACGCTTCCCGAACCCCCTTTGACTCAAAATCTTCGCGGGTAGCAATTCCAACCTTTCCGGATCCTTTCAGGACATAAAAAATCGCGCCCAAATGCAACGATCTCCGGCGGCCCCGAAAAAGAAGACGTCTGTTAAAAACCGTTTCACCCGTTTGAAAATAGCCAAGAGGCCTCCCATTTTCGTCAAAATATCCCGCATTAACCACCACGGTGGCATTCGTGTTTCGTGCAATTTTTCGAGCCGGATCGAATCGATTCTTTTGGACCACCTTCCACCTGAGCCGAATATCAAACTGCGCAGGGTCCAGCCGGACCGCGGACATCCTGGAAACGATGCCATCCTCAAAACGGATTTGAACCATTTTAACATCCACCCCAGAGCCAATGGAACGCCATTTATTATTTCCGCTTTTCTCACGAGCTTTACAGCTTTCTCCAGAGGCATGCGCAGTTAAGGCAAATGCGATGAGTAGAACCATCGCGAAAGGCAGCCCGGTATTCCGGAACTTGCCCACAGGTCTCCCCTTCATCACTTCCCAACAATGATCAGGTGTCCATTTAGACAACAGAGGATTCCTCCCCGTTAAAATCCGACAGCACACCCATCCCTGCGGTGGTCTGAGCCACCCATGTAGGCGCCAGACATGCGGACGATCCCCTGCCCACCTCCAAAGCCTTCGTAACCGCCGCTCCGGGCCACGTCATGCCCCCTTACACGAAGACTCTGGAGCACGCCATCCGGCACACCACATTCGATCGCAACCTTCCTACCCTCTAGGATACGAAACCGGGGCGCCTCGATGGCCTCCTGGATGTTCATACCGAAATCCACCATGTTGGATAAAACCTGGACATGACCCTGTGGCTGCATGTCGCCGCCCATAATGCCGTAACTCATCCATGGCTCGCCATCTTTCATCACAAATCCAGGAATAATGGTATGAAACGGCCGCTTTCCAGGCGCGATACAATTAAAGTGGCCCTCCACCAGTTCGAAACCATACCCTCGGCTCTGGAGTATGACCCCCGTATCACCCGCTGTAACTCCGGATCCAAAATGATGGAACAGACTATTGATAAAGGAACACATATTTCCGTCACGATCAGCAGCAGTTAGGTAGATTGTGTTGCACACTCTCGATGGAGACCCCGGAGTGAAATCGCCAGCCACGTCTGCTAGAATTAATTCGCGTCGACTTTTTGCATAACCTTTGGATAAAAGTCCATCCAGAGGGATTTCGACCTTCCTCATATCGGCGATGTACTGCCCCCTATCTGCGAAAGAGAGTTTCATCGCTTCGATGAGATAGTGGAAATGATCCGCGCAGCCGTAGCTAAATTCCGACAACGGATAATCTTCGAGAATGTTCATACAGATTAGAGCGGCAAGCCCCTGGCCGTTTGGAGGGAGCTCGCATAGCTCATAACCCCGGTAGTTCGTCCGAATAGGATCGACCCAGGTGCACCGGGTATCCGCGAAGTCTTCCAATTCGAGCAGACCACCCAGTTCCCGTGATGCAGCAACAATCGCCTCGGCCACCGGGCCATGGTAGAAGGCCTCTCTTCCTCCATTAGCCAATAGCCGAAACGTGGCGGCTAGGTTGGGATTCCGGAATACCTCGCCAACCCTCGGCGCCCGCCCAGCACGTAGGTAAGTCCACTTCGAGGCCTCGAACAAGGAGAGTTTTTCTTCCTGCATCCGCCAGGCATTTCCGATGATGGGCGTCACCGGAAATCCGTTTTCTGCATAATGGATAGCCGGGGCTAGAAGATTGGCCAGCGATTTTTTTCCACTTCCAAAACGGTCGAGCGCCGAACACCAGCCATCGAATGCACCCGGCACGGTAACCGCAAAAATCCCCTTCTCAGGAACAGTGGTAAAACCTTCGCTCCGATACTTTTCCAATGTGGCTGCCTGCGGGGAGCAGCCACTTGCGTTCAAGCCAACGAGTTGTTTCTGAGAAGCGTCCCAGTAGAGCAAGAACATGTCGCCGCCGATACCAGTAGACTGCGGCTCCACCACGTTGAGCGTTGCCGCGCCAGCTATGGCAGCTTCCATCGCATTTCCTCCCTCTTGGAGGATATGAAGGCCTGCCATTGCAGCGAGGGGCTGGCTAGTCGCCACTAGTCCTTCTTGTGACAGAACCGGAGATCGGCCTGCAAGCAGGAAGGTTTTCGTGGTCGGGGGCGGTCTATGCGTTTTCGCGCTCGAAAGCGGGACCTGGTTCATTTGAGAAGCAGCTCCAATCACTAAAAATAGTCAAATTTATCTTGCCCTCTAAGAAAAACAGATTTGAAATATCTTTTTCCATTCCTCGAAGAGGCGGAGGCATTTGGCCCGACAATACACTTTTCCAAGGATACCTTCTCCCCAACCACCGCCTTGGAAAACAACACTGAACGACTAGCCGATGCTCCCTCTCCAAGGGTAGCACCGTCGCTCAAAACCGCGAAAGGACCAGCAGAAGCTCCCCGACTCAGACTAACTCCCTTTCCAATTACAATAGGCGGATGGACAACGCCTTCGCCCCATTCCATAGTGGGTCCTTCTACCAACACATCTCCTCCGCCAGGCCAGTCCATCGCGGGAACAAATCGTCCAGAAAGTAAATCATCCGTGGCACATAGATACTGGGCCGGTGTACCTACATCGGCCCAATAGGCATCAGTCAGCAGTGCGCCGATAGGTGCGCCCCCTTTGATCAAAGAAGGATACACTTCCTCAGAAATTCCGCAGGGTCGTGCTGGGGGAATGTAGTCAAGAAAATCTGGAGATAAAACACTCTGCCCAGTAAACATCGCCTCGGTCAGAGAGCCGGCGGGCTGTCCAGGCGCTTCGGAACATAGAAACTTCCGTAACCGGCCCATTTCATCTACGGCCAACAACCCGAATTTTTTCGCGTTAGGTGACGCACGCAGGACCAGCGTTGCCAGGAATCCACCCGCCTGGTGCCGTTCCAGTGCCATCTTTAGGCTAGCATTGCTTACAATATCGGCATTTAATACAAAAAATGGTTCACCAGTCTCCCGTAGGAAGGCTTCCTCCTGTTTAATCCCACCTGCCGTCCCTAAAATTTTTGGCTCGAACGAGTAGCGGACTTTGATACTGCAAGCCGATTTTCCCAACTCTGACTGAATCTCCTCGGCCCGATGATGGAGGTTCACAACGGCTTCCTTTACACCCGCCTGGCGGAGCCTATCCAGGGCAAACCGGATTACTGGCACGCCACAAAGAGGCAAAAGCGCCTTGTGTAACAATTCTCCGAGGGGGCCCATCCGGACGCCGAGACCCGCTGCTAGGACAAAAGCGCGCATTGTCAGATCAAAATAAATTTCGGGAAAAAAGGAATGTTTGTTTTACGCCAAAAACACTTTTCCCGGCCGAAAACCATGGGACAAATCCTCCCAGTCGAAATAGGTCAGAGTCCCCTGTCCGAGTTCTTCATTGTGGAAAAGTAAATGTGCAAGGACAACGTCTGGACAGGTCTTTTATTCCGATGAATTCCCGTTATTCCGGCGGCGAAGGTATGACTGAATCTCATCCGCAAGCCCTTCGCTCGAGAGCAACTCCTCGGGTTCCGTCCCTTTCGCTGCCTCTTCGTTGTCCAGATCCTTTTCGTCCCGGACATTCCGCAGATCCGTCTGGGAGAGCAAGCGTGAAATTCCACGCTGATTTTTGATGGCTTCCTTTATCTGAAAATCGAACTGGTCAGCTGACTTTTGCAGCACGCTTAGGTCGAATCGGACCTCACCGGCAGCCCCGAGTCGATCCAGAAGAGCACAAGCTGCCTTTGGATTCGGCAGCGAAGGAATGTAGTTTGGAATATTGGCCCAAAGACTTACTGCAGGTATCCTCGCGTTTTGGAGTCGAGTGTGAATCACACCCACGATCCCGGTCGGACCTTCGTATTTGGTTATCGCAACCCCTGTTCGTTTCGCCAAACTGGGGTCGGTCGCCAGGCAAACTAACTCAGGCGGTTCGGTGTGAGACTGTCCTGCTAGTAAGGCCCCCATGGTCACTGCCAGACGCGGTTTGCAAACCTGCACAAGGTCGATAACATCCTGGCTAAACGTCTTCCATCTGAGCTGCGGCTCCACTCCGACACACACCACCAGGTCCCGCGAAAGGCCAGGATGCTTGCAATAGTAAAATGCGTTTTCGGGCCAGGAGATTTGACGGTTTCCGTCGTTATCAAGCCGGACATGGGGACGATGGTCCGAATACTGGAAAAAATCATCCGGCATGAACCATGCAAAGCGCTTACCTCCGTATTGATTAACCAGGAACCGCGCTGCTAAAGTCGCCGACCGGGCAGCATCGTTCCATCCCTCGAAAGCCAGAACAAATATCGGATCACAAAGTTCTGGTAGGGTCTCGATTTGAAGGTTTTCCATAGTAGAATTCTCTCCGGAATAGGCTGGCAACAGACAAAAGACCCTATATCAGTTGCCCATCTTACCCTTGGCTCCCTGCTCGCCTCAAGGCAAGTATGGGAAGACACCATGACCAATCCACGACCTGTAATCGGGCATTCTCTTTCAGGGTCAATCTAAACTATCCTGGAAGATGCATACCAAGAGCGTCGCAGACGACCCCAACACCGTTTTTGTAGAATATGCCCTGTTGCCGAGATCCCGAATATACTCAAGATCGGGCAGATCAATATATCTCGCCCGCTCTAGGATCTCTTCGCAGCAAAGCCGCATATACTTAATGACCGAGATTTTGGATACTCTCTATGTTTTTAAATTCCACGTCAAAACTAACCATCGGGGCCTTTCCGTATGGACAAATAGGAATGTTCGGTTTTTTCCCCTTGAATCCGACTCCCTTTTCCGCCATCATCCGTCCGCCTTGGACCTCCAGGGAAAATAAATTCAATACTGTTGTGTTTTTTTAAATACTTTGAGGACAGACTGGTGACCTCAACAATTCGGGATGATGTTCGAAATTTTGCAATTATCGCTCATGTTGACCACGGTAAAACCACGCTAGTGGATTCCATGCTTTGGCAGAGCGGAATATTCCGCGAGGGTCAGGAGGTCGCCAGCCGAGTGCTCGATTCGATGGACCTCGAGCGCGAAAAAGGTATTACCATTATGGCAAAAAATTGCGCCGTAAAATACCGGGACACTACCCTTAACATCGTCGATACACCCGGCCACGCAGATTTCGGAGGGGAGGTCGAACGAATGCTCTCTCTGGTGGACGGTGCTCTGCTCTTGGTGGACGCCTCAGAGGGTCCGCTTCCACAGACACGCTTCGTGGTTAGCAAAGCACTCGAACGCAACCTCCCTTTCATCCTCGTCATCAACAAGGTAGACCGCTCGGATGCGCGCGCAGAGGAAGTTCTGAACGAAGTGTACGATCTGTTCATCGACCTAGAAGCCACAGAGGACCAACTCGACTTTCCCGTCCTATACGCCATCGCCAAGGATGGCCGCGTAGGCGCATTTCCAGAAGACCTCTCGGATAACCTCGAACCCCTGTTCGAGGCCCTGCTGAAAACTATTCCTCCGCCCGAATTCGAGCAAGAAAAATCACTCCAGCTTCTCGTAGCCCAACTTGAATACGACAACTACGTCGGGCGGCTCGCCATCGGCCGAGTATGGAACGGGGAGATTCGAGCAAGAGGAAAGTGCATGCTAATCGGCGCAAGTGGCGAGAACACAACCGCTGAAGTCACCGTCCTCTATGGCTACGAAGGACTTCAGCGGAAAGAGATTTCTAAAGCAAGGGCCGGCGACATCGTCGCCGTCGCGGGCTTCGATAATATTGGAATTGGGGATACCATCGCTGACCCCGAAAACCCAAAAGCGCTCCCACCCATAGTCCTCGATGAGCCAACCATCACTATGATCTTCCGGGTGAACGACTCCCCCTTCGCGGGGCGGAGCGGTCAATTCCTCACTTCGCGCCAGATCCGAAACCGCCTATTTCAAGAATCACTTAACAACCCAGCAATCGTTGTCGAGGAGACTGCCTCATCAGACGCCTTCCGCCTGTCGGGCCGAGGCTCCCTTCAGCTGGCCATTCTCATCGAACAGCTTCGGCGCGAGAGCTACGAGATTACCGTCGGCCGCCCGGAGGTCATCACACGCTCCAAAAACGGCAATAAACTCGAACCTGTCGAGAATGTCGTCATCGATTTGCCCGAGGAGTACATTGGAACGGTCACTCAAAAGATCGGCGAGCGTAAAGGAAAGATGACCCAGATGACCAACCACGGAAAGGGCCGTGCCCGGCTCGAGTTCCGCATCTCAAGCCGGGGCCTTTTCGGCTACCGAACCGAATTCTTAACCGACACACGTGGAACCGGAATCTTTACGGCAATCTTCGGGGGCTGGGAGCCCTGGGTAGGCGACATTCCCGGCAGGACCACCGGCGCGCTTGTAGCCGATCGGACTGGGAGGGTAACCGGTTACGCTATCGAACACCTCCAAGACAGGGGAACTCTCTTCATTGCGCCCGCCGAAGATGTATACGAAGGAATGATTATCGGTGAAAACAGCCGGGTGCAGAACATGGACATCAATATCACTAAAGAGAAAAAGCTCACCAACATGCGTGCTGCCGGTTCTGACAACACCATTCACATTGTCCCGCCGCGTCTTTTCAACTTAGAACAAGCGATTGAATTTTTAAAAGAGGGCGAATGCCTCGAAGTCACCCCTGACGCCTTTCGTTTCCGAAAAACAGAGCTTAAGTCAAGGAAGCACGCATAAAGGATGCTCTCCGCTAACCCCTCGCTTCAAGACCGAATGCTTCAGCGAGGAGCTCGTAGGTCTTCATGCGAAAGTCGAAGTCGTAGCACTGGTTCACGACAACAAACTCCTCAATTCCACCACACTCTTCGCCCAAGGCGAGAAGGTTCGCTTTCACCTGACTAGGCGTCCCGGCGATTGTCCGGCTCATAGTGTCGTTCACGAAATGGCGCTCCATCTCGGTGTAGGGGTAGGCAAGAGCCTCTTCGGGCGAGGGGACACCGCCCGTTTCCCCCTTTCGGGTCCGGAGAAAAAATAGGCCCCTACTGGCAACGTGGCGGCGAGCCTCTTCTTCGTCCTCCGAGCAAAAGACAAAAACGCCAAGGCTAGCTTCGGGGACGGAGAGACGGGAGGAGGGGCGGAAATGTTCGCGGTATATATTCAAAATCTGAGGTCCTCCCATGTTGTTGATAAAATAGGCAAACGAAAAGGGACACCCAAAATGCGCCGCGAGGATAGCACTTTGATCACTAGAGCCGAGTAGCCACGTCTCAGGTGCGGTCGGCCCATCTGGCATGGCCTGAATGTGTTCGAAAGGGTGACCGCGTTCGAGGTTACCGCCAAGAAACCCCAACAGATCCGAAACCTTCTGGGGGAAATTTTCAACCGAAAGGGGGTTCCCCCCGTTAGCGAGCGCCTGCGCCGTGAGGCGGTCGCTTCCGGGGGCACGTCCGATACCAAGGTCAATCCTCCCTGGGTAAAGCGTTTCTAGGACCCGGAAATTCTCGGCCACCTTGAGAGCACTATAGTGGCTGAGCATGACGCCACCCGAACCTACTCGGATGTCCTTTGTACGGGCAGCTACTTGGCCTACCATAATTTCAGGTGAAGGGCCCGCTAGGCCGCTGTGGCTATGGTGCTCGGCCACCCAATAGCGGTGGTAGCCCAAACGGTCAGCCGCTTGGGCTAGCTCTATCGATTCATGGACTGCGCCAGCCGCCGAGCCGCCACTCCGGATTGGGGATTGATCCAGCACACTAAGACGAATCATAAAAAAAACTCCACAAATGGAAGGCTAATGATTTCATAATCATCCATCTGCCAGGATATCGGGTTTGCCGCGTGATCCACGCAGGAAATAGGAGGCCCAGAGGTCATGTGTATCCGGCAGGGGAGGTTCCATCTTCCGCGTCTGGGAGACAAGGAAAAAACGCCTCACCTGACGAAGCCAGCTTTCCCGGTGGCACGCCATGATTTGCATAGAGTAGTTGTGGCAGGATAGCATCCTGTTCATTCCAAAATTTGTTGATGGACAAAAATTTCCGGGAGGATCTCTCATGTCCATGTCCGAAAAAGAAATTTTGTTCCGATCCGAAGAAATATTTGGAACACTTGTTGGCGAAGAGAAGCTTTCCGAACTTACCTCCCTTCTGGCATCGCTCGAAAGGGCAAATCTCGGGGCCGTCACGGCATTATCTCCGAAATCGGAGCCGATGGGCCACCGGGCCATCCTTCGGGAGGCTTCTAATGCCGGATAATCTCACCCGTCTTCCCGCCTCGGAAATTACTGCACGGGTCCGATCCGGAGAGCTCTCAGCCGTCGATGTTGCGGAGGCGTTTCTTGTCCGCGCCGAGAAAATCGGCCCAGGCCTCAATACCTGGATCACTCTCGATTGCGAAGGCGCCCTAGATCAAGCCCAGAAAATTGATGCGATCGTTGCGGACGGCAAAGACCCGGGGCTATTGGCCGGCGTCCCAGTTGGTCTGAAAGATATAATCGACGTGGCCGGACTCCGGACAACAGCCGGAAGCCTCATCTTCAAAGACCAGATGGCGTCTGAGGACGCTCCGCTTACCCGAAAAATCCGGAATGCGGGTGCGATAATACTAGGAAAAGTCAACCTGCACGAGTTCGCCTTCGGGCCCTCAGGCCACAACCCCCACTACGGAGATCAGAAAAATCCTTGGGACCCCGAAAGAGTCACTGGTGGCTCCAGCGGGGGTTCAGCCAACGCGGCAGCCACGGGCCAAGCCTCCATCACCATCGGCTCGGACACTGGGGGCTCAATCCGGATTCCATCCTCGCTTTGTGGAGTTATCGGGCACAAGCCTACATTTGGGCTTGTCACCAAAGCAGGCTGTGTGCCACTTTCATGGTCGCTGGATTCGTTTGGCCCCCTAGCAACCTCTGCCGAGAGCTGCGCCCTGATGATGTCTGCCATTGCTGGACCTGACCCGGAAGACCCCAGTTCTCTTCAGGCAGAGGCACCCGACTTTATCAGCACACTGGATAGACCGCTTGCCGGGTTACGAATTGGACATGCCCGAAACTATTACGCCGACATATCTGATCCCTCCGTGTGTGAAGCTGTCGAAGAAGTTGACCGGGCACTAGCCGAGGCGGGCGCCCAAGTCATCGAGGTGAACATTCCGGACCTGGAGACAGCCTACGGCGCCGCTACAAATTTTATGATGCCGGAAGCTTCGGCCTTTCATGAGAAAAATATTCGAGAACGGTCGGGCGATTACGACCCCAAAGTACTTGACCGTCTGAAAATAGGTTTTTTCGTCCCCGCGACTTCTTACATTCAGGCTCAACGTTTCCGCTCGCAGTGGACCGCGCAGGTACTCAGAGAAGTTTTCGGGAAAGTGGACCTTGTCCTGGCAGCGGCGACACCCGTGCCCGCACCACTGCGTTCAGCCAAAACGATCAAAGTAAACGGAAAAGAATACGACGCGCGGGGCCACCTGATAGTCCTGACCCGGCATATCAATTTCCTCGGCTTTCCCTCAACTGGATTTCCAAGCGGGTTCAGTAACGAAGGCCTACCACTTGGAGCCCAGCTCATCGGGCCACCGCTTCAAGATCATCGCACAATCGCGGCGGTCCATCAGCTGGAAAAAACGGGTGCCTTACGCTTTCAGTATGCACCGTTCGACGGATAGCAAGCTGGACCAATGTTCCTGCGAGACACTCCTACGAATCAAGCATATAATTTGCAAAATTTTTAACTACTCTGGGCGTGCGCCACCAGGGCCCATTGGGAATTTTCCACAAAGCTCCCGGACATCATCACGCACGGAGGCGGCGAGTTCTTCGTTATCGATATTCCCCAAAATATCTGCGATCCAGCCTCCGATGGTATCCATCTCGGCTTCCTTCATCTTCCGCGTGGTCAACGCGGGGGTTCCTATCCGGATACCACTCGTAAGTGTCGGCTTTCGCGTATCAAACGGAATGGCATTTTTGTTGACGGTGATTCCGGCTCGGCCGAGCACCGCCTCGGCCTTCTTCCCGCTAAATCCCGCATCTCTCAGATCGAGGAGCAACAAGTGGTTGTCTGTTCCACCCGAGACAAGCTGGATCCCCTTCTTCTTAAGTGACGCTGCCAGTGCAATAGCATTTCTTACTATCTGCGCCGCATACTCCTTGAAGGCGTCCGTCGATGCCTCCTTGAGCATAACCGCCTTGGCCGCAATGACGTGCATCAACGGCCCACCTTGCATCCCTGGGAAAACAGCCTTGTTAATTGCAGCAGCGTGGTCCTCGTCGGTGAGGATCATACCTCCTCGCGGTCCACGCAGGGTTTTGTGGGTAGTTGTGGTAACAACATGGGCATGCCCCGCAGGGGAGGGATGCTCTCCAGCCACGATGAGCCCGGCAATGTGGGCGATGTCGGCCATGAGCACTGCACCAACCGCGTCGGCGACTTCGCGAAAGCGCTCATAGTCTATGGCGCGCGGGTAGGCACTCGCACCGACTACGATAATTTTGGGGCGGTGCTCCCTAGCCTGAGATTCCACCTCATCGAAATCGATGACGTGGTTTTCTGGGTCTACCCCGTAGGCTGCAACGTTGAACCACCGTCCCGAAAACGTAACGGGATGACCGTGGGTCAGGTGACCGCCGTGCGAAAGATTCATTCCCAAAATGGTGTCTCCCGGCTCGAGAAGACCGAAATAAACGGCAGCGTTTGCCTGTGCCCCACTGTGTGGCTGGACCGATGCATGATCCATCTTGAAAATATCCTTGGCCCTCTCGATGGCCAACGACTCGGCAATATCCACGTACTGGCATCCGCCGTAATAGCGTTTACCCGGAAAACCCTCGGCATACTTGTTCGTCATGATGCCCCCAACTGCCTCCATGACCGCCGCGCTGACATAGTTCTCTGAAGCAATGAGCTCCAGCTCGTCCCCTTGTCGGACGGTTTCTTTTTCAATAGAGTCGAAAATTTCGGGATCAATTAATTCGAGAGCAGAAGCCATGAAAATTCCTCCGGAAGTGCATCAGGGCAAAGATCCAGGGACAATTAAAGAGCAGCAGGAAAAAATTCGCCCTGGCGGGCGGACGCTAACAAAGAGACTATCCAGCGTCAATTCCTCCACCGACACCCTAGTCTCCGGAATTCTCTCAAATATCTTGCGATAAAAGAAGAAAGGCTTAGAGCCCTATTTTCACGTGATTTGCAATGAGGTTTCAGATCATCGGAATATTCTAATAACTCTCTCCGAAAGGGCCTTTCCAAGGAGCACTCTCGATACCACGCCATGCAAGAAAGGGTATTTTCTTTCTGGAAAATAATGTTCATCACGGCACCAACTTAAGGTACTAAAAATTTTTACCCCTATAAAAACGATGACTTGCAAACAAGAATCTTTCACCCGCCAGAGAGATAACCACAAGAGGGACAGAAAAAAAACGCGCGCCCCAAAGGAGAGCACGCAATGTATGACATCTACCTAATTTGGGAAGAAAAGCATCATCCGCCCATATACTGTCCCATTAAAATAATACAGTCCCCCGCACTCACTTTGCTTCCGAGATGGTGGTTAATTCCCAAGATGGAGTCGTTCACCGCAATCTCGATATGCTCGCCTAGTTCATTCGACCCCCGATCCCACAACGCCTCGTCAAGCTCTCGGTAGCGGAGACTGAGGCGCTTCAGAACATCCCGGACCGTATCATCGGGCTTGATCTCCTCGTCGAATTCCCGGCTCTCGCTGCCGTCCCCGCCAACAAACACTGTCGCCCATGCCAGGAGTTCGATATGAACGACCTGCCCATCTTCGCTCACCATATCCTCCATGGCAAAATTCAAACTGACGCCAATATTAAGCGTACTATACTTTTGCCACGACTTCTTTTCCCCAGATCGGTTCGATTAATTCATCTAAGTCCAGTTCAGTAAGTGTTTCCGGGGTAGGCCGGCCCGTCTTTCGGTCGTAGCCGACGGTCTCATACCAAACGTCGAGAATTTTTTCCCAATGTTCCATGATGCCCACCCCCTTTAAGGGGCCATCCACCGGTGTGGAACCATAACGCTTTGAAGGCAGTTCAAGATCGGGTCCGATGCCACAACGCAGGTTAAATGCGCGCAAAAGTGTCGCCGTTCTTCGGCCCTGAGCCATCGCCTCATCTCGCCGGATGTCCCATCCCGTCGCAGCCTCCAAGGAGCGGCAAAGCACATCCAGGCGGACGCGGGTAGTAAACACGCACGCGCCCAGAGAATCCTCGAAATGCCGTCTGCCCCGCATAGTTCCAACTAGTTGCGGAACCGCCTCGGGATCTTGGGCACCCGTTCGAGCCGGAAGACCCAATTCTGTCGGAGCGACCGCAGGTGCGGTATCCATCGTCCCACCACTTCCCGTGCAAGTGTCTAGCATCTCCTCCCACCTTGAGCGGTGATCATGCCCCCTCGGCGAGTCGCCCTTCATCGTATAGATGGCACAATCTGCCGCATCCCCTCCGATCTTCTCTGAGGCCCGCTTCACTCCCTCGGCCAGGAGGTCGCCCATTCCCTCACGCCGACAAATCATTTGGAGCAGGCGGTTCGCCCCTTCGGCGTCTCCCCATTCGAGACGGAAACCAAGGTCCTCATCACTGATATACCCTTTTTCTTGGCACTCCATCACCCATCCACAGAGCCACCCCCACTCATTCACGTCCACACAGGCCCGATCCAGTTGTGTATTCATCCAAGCCACATCCGTGGGCTCGGTACACCCTATGGCCCAACCTGCGCCTGACCACCCCTCATACTCAGGCTCATCAACAATTTCACCCTTATGGGTCCCAGAAGGGATCACCTGCATGTGGCAATGATACATCCCACAGGAGTTGCATTGATGCCCCCTATGCTCGAATCCCTCCCGAAGACTGGGTGCCTCCCATTTCTTGGTATCCACTCCCTCGGGCCATTCGTTAGTCGTGTAGTTGCGGATGGGAAGGGCACCCATCCCGTGTAAGTTCCGGACCCCGCCCAAGGTCCCGTACATGTAAAGACCTTTAGTACTCGGGTCATTCTTAAGGTTATGCACAATTTCGTCCGCAGCGGCGTAAAGAGCTTTCATGTGCGCGACGGTAATGCCAATGCTGCCCCTCTCTATGACAATGGCCTTGACTTTTTTGCTCCCCATGACCGCACCGCAGCCGTTCTTGCTCGCCACGTGGCCATAGTCACCCTGGATCGCGGCGAAGCGGACAAGTTTTTCGCCAGCCGGCCCAATCGAATAAACGCTGAGCTGGTGGCCACTCAACCCAAGCTCTTTTTCGAGAGCTTGCTGGGTTTCCCATGTGTCCTTGCCCATAAGATGCGACGCATCTTTGAGGTCTACCCGATCACCTTGGATATGGACATAGACCCACTCTTCAGACCTTCCTTGGAGAACAAGGGCATCATAGCCGCAAAGTTTAATGTTCGCCCCGAAAAATCCATTAGCGTTCGTGTTCGTTCCTCCACCCGTCATTGCTCCCCGCGTAACAACGGTCAGGCCCCCGGTACCCCATATGGGAAGGCCGGCCAAGGGACCTGTGGCCATGATCAGGCGGTTTTCCGGGTGTTCCCATGTAACTTCCGGAGGCACTTCTTCCCAGAGAATTTTAGCCCCTAGACCCGCACCACCAATATACTTGCGTTGATGATCGGGCGAAAAAGGTTCGTCCCATGTCTTCCCCAATGTAAGATTCACCCGAAGGATCTGTCCTGCATATGCATATGATTTACTCAAGGTCGCTTCTCCCAATTCTATGAAGATAGGGCAATATCCCGCTCCGGCAAGGAGCGCCGGCCCAAAAGCGTCTGCGGGATTAACTCTCCCGCAGCACCCGCAGCAAGATATGCACGCTTAATGTCAAAGGGATTGGATTTTAGGTGATCTTTCCACTCCGACAGGTCACACCCGGTCTGGACCAGACCTTTGAGCATTCCTACGTCATTGGTATTCCAGATATCCCGGGTCTTCCCAAGAATGATTGCACCAACAAGCCGACCTCCACGGAAGAGGAGCTTCCGATATGCAGGTCGATCGGTCTGAACGGCCTCAGACGTCTCCGCGTCAATGTCGTCCCAGCTTCCAAAGCTGGCGATTTCGAGATCGAGCACATCGACGATATTCATGAGCAAGCTGCCCGAATAGACAGTATTCACTCCAGCCATGTTGGCTCCGACCACGCGACCATGCTCCATGGCAGTTGGCTCAATGGCGTGAACTGCTTTAGCCTCGGTTACACAATTGGGACCTTCGGCAACATCGCCCGCGGCGTACACGTTGGATTCGCTCGAACGGAGATGGTCGTTTACGACTATTCCCTGGTTCACTTCGATTCCCGATCCTTCTAACCAATCTAAATTTGTCTTGATTCCGGTAGCCATAATGACGAGATCGGCTTCGATGTCCTCGCCTTCCTTAAGCTTGACCACCTTTTCCCCACCCAAGCATCCCTCGATAGCAGTCACTTCCACTCCGGCCATAATTGTCACACCCCGCTCTTCGAGCCAGGCCTGAATGATTCGCGCACCCATATCATCCACCATTCGTGGAAGAATCCTTGGAGCAATTTCAACGATAGTCAGTTCGGCACCGCGTTTGACTAGAGCATTCAAGATTGTAAACGAGATAAAGCCCGCTCCGATCATAGCAACACGCGTACCCAACTTTAGGCCATCGGCCACCTCACGTGCCTGGTTAAGAGTCCAAAAACTGTGAACACCCGGACCTTCTGCCCCGGGAATCGGGGGGCGGAGCGCAGAGGAACCCGTTGCAATGAGAAGGTCGTCGTAGGCGATCTCTTCGTTATCGTCGAGAATGAGTTTGTTGTCGTTGGGATTTAGCCCAACTGCCCGACGGCCAAACCGAGTTTCCACCCCAAGTTCTTCAAGACGAGATTCTCCGGCAGTGAATATATGTGACTCCCCAATTTCCTGGGCCAGATAATACGGGAGAACCATCCGTGAATAAGGGTTCTCGTCCGATACGAGAACAATACTCGACTCACCTCCATCAATTTCGCGAATCGTTGTGACTGCGTTCCAACCGGCGGTTCCCCCGCCCACGATGACGTGACGCTTAGAAGCCATATCAATTCACCCCAGTCGCAAGTGCACCGCCGGGACCGTGAGTCCGCTCTTGGGCGAACGGCCCGACCCAGTCCGTAGATACGTCCTCTTCGTACAAGATGGCGTCCCGTGGGCAAACATCTACGCATGCAGGCGACCCTCCACAGAGATCACACTTAAAAGCCTTGTGCCGGTCAGGATCGTAAAACATCGTTCCATAAGGGCAGGCAATCGTGCAAAGCTTACATCCCACACAGATATCCTCCACAACATCTTTCGCACCTGCAGGGCTAATCAAAATGGCTTCGACAGGACAAGCCGTCATGCACCACCCTTCGTCGCATTGAGGACAGGTATACGGAGCATAACTAGTGTGATTTTCGAAGGCAGATACCCGAATTACTGATTTGGAAGGTTGGAAGGTCTCAGTTTGCGAATAGGAGCAGGCCAGCTCGCATCTCATACAACCCGTACAACGCTCGGGAACAATTTTGAGTACTTTCATCCTCTCTCCTCATCATATAAAACTATGCGCGCCAAGTCCGAAATTCCGCGACACCGCAACTAGTAAATAAAAAGGTTCCCTTCTTCAGGTATCCAAATTTTCGCAAAGGTTAGGAGATAGAGTCAATCGACACAGGAGGGCATAAAATATATCCACATGCCTTCACCGAAATCATGGATTTACCGTAATTAGCGTAGCCCCGGCCACGACAATTCCAGTAGCCATGACTAACCTCACCGTGATCGTCTCCAGCCCGCGCAAATGTATAGCAGATAAAAACAGCACGAATATGGGTGCCATACGAATTAAGGGCGAAATCACCGTAAGGGGGCCATCTCGAAGAGCCGTCCAGAAGTTAAGGGCAGCAATCCCGGCAAAAATGCCTGCGGGGACGCAGGCCAGCGCAAAGGACCGATCAATTCTAAATTTTTGAGGGCCCGGCAGGAACCGGGAGGCCGTCATTAGGGATGAATTCGCGACTATGGACGAAAAGATGATGCCCAGAGCGGGGGCACTCAGGGCAGTCATTCCCTCTTTCCGCAAGTAGGGTGTAATTGAGAACACCAGCATAGCAATAAAAGCGAGCAAATAGCTCCGAAGAGGATACCCACCTTCTCCCTCGTCACTCGTCAAAAGAACCAGACCGGCAACGATCAGGGCCATGCCAACCCACACTTCGGTAGCTGGCCGCTCTCCCAGAATCAAGACCCCCATGATCGAAGCACCGATGGGCGAGCCCGCAACGACGGTATTCGTCCGTCCAACGCCGATCAGCTTATTCGACTCATACGCCAAATAACGAGCTGCCCCTTGCCCGAAGAGACCCACCCCCGAAAAGAAAAAAAATGCCTGAAGAAAAGAGCCATCGAATGAATCCGCAAGAGGAATAAAAAATAAAGCCAACACCGACATCCAAAAATTGACCATAATAGTTACAGTCAGGGGTGAGGCACGCTCGGTCAATTTTCGAACCATAATTTGATTACAGGCGAAGAAAAAACTTCCCAGGAGGGCTCTGTACTCCGCAGGAATAGCAATAATCAGATCAGACAAGGAAAGCCCACCGCGTTAGAGATACTTTATAATATGAAATTATTACATGCTCCGAGCCTTGGCCATAGCGCGCAACAGTGAATTGAGTCAAAATAAGGGGAGAGAAAATTCGTCTCTTGAACGGCAATGCCTTTAGATAAGGAATGCTCACGAAATGAGAAAAGATCAAATTACTCCAGGAGGCGAACTATTTCCCGAATATTCAGAAATCCATCCCATGTACGAGAAGGAAGTCCAGGGCTTAACCGAAGTTCAGCTCGATACTCTTCAGCCAGAGAAAAGTTGGGGGATTTGGTCCATCCGCCAGCAGGTGAGCCACATCACCTCTGTACACTATCGCTGGCTTCTCCAAACATGGGGCAAGACTCTTTTCGGCGAAAATCTGCCTCGCGACATCTCACTCACAGAAACCGGCGGTACTGATAGATCTCTTGACCCCAAGCGATTTCACGCAATGTCGACAATTCTCGCCGCCCTCAAGGACGCAACTGCTCTTGCTCTCGAGATTCTCGACGAGGAGACACTAGTTAGCCTGCAGGAGAAAAAACTCACGCGTTGCATCACCCCAAACGATAAGTATGAAACCGGTGAGAACCGACTGATGTGGACAAAAAATGTAACTCTCAAAGCCCATTCCAGTGGGTATTGGCAGGATGAGAACGACCTCAATATTTTCCATTTTACCCTTGAATACACCTTCCGCCATATTTTGTGGGAGGCCTACGCCCACCTTAAAACCATTCAGGTGCACAAACAGGAGATGGGGCTGGATATCCAGGCAGATACCCCCAAGGTAGGATATCTGAAATATCTTAATTGGGAATAAATTTTCGGACGAGGGAATTATCTGGCGGAACATAATCTTCAATTTTTGAAATTAAAAGGTGCGAAAAACTGCTCACCACAAACAGATCTTCATAGCGCTCTGGCATGAATCCTTCCACAGCAGCATGGCGGAAAAAAGACAGAAGCGGATCGAAGTAGCCTTCCACATTCAGTAAACCAACAGGCTTTTTTAAATAGCGCAGATAGTGCCAAGAAATGACCTCCGTCATCTCTTCTAGGGTTCCGAGCCCTCCTGGAAGGACAATAACGCCATCCGAAAGATCGGCCATAACCGCCTTTCGCTCATGCATAGTTCCAACCACCCGGAGCTCGGTCAAATTATTGTGCGCCACTTCCAGATTGACAATTCCCTGGGGCATTACACCAATAACTTCGCCCCCTTCCGCAAGCGCAGCATCCGCGAGTACCCCCATCAACCCGACGTGACCACCACCATAGACAACGCCAATACTTTTTTTTGAAAGAACTTTCCCTAAATCCGCCGCGGCATTGCGATACTCCTCCTTGTTTCCCATCCGGGAACCAGTGAACACGCAGACCCTTTTTAATTTGAGTGCCATTGGAAATTTCCCGTAGAGATTCCTTCGAGGCAATCCTAATATACCCCTAATATGCAGTTTTTAACCATGTGTGATGCGGAACTAAAACAAAAATTCGAAAGAAAAAGATGTTTACACCATTAAAGGAAAAAATTTCTTTTCTACCGTAATTTGGCATTAGGAACCGTATCTGAGATATCTTTTTTCACACTTAAATAAGTATCCCTGTAAGAAGCGCAGCGCAAAAGAAGAGAGCTTAGCCAAGTTTGTGAAAAAGAATCTATTACATCATAATCTGGGTAAAATTCTCCTGAAAAATCTAATAATATCTAAATAGGTCAGAAACATCGATGACAGCGAGTGACGTACATTCCTACCGGAACCACCTTTACCGGGAAAACCTATGTTCCCCCGAAGAAGCTGCGGCGCTTGTAAGTTCGGGGCAAAAGATTGCCATCAGTGCAAATGCAAGCGCACCAGCGGAATTTTTACAGGCGCTCTATAGCCGGGCCCGAGAACTCAAAGGGGTCGAAATTATGCATATGCGCCTTTTAGGACAAATGCCAGATATTGGCCCCGAGATGGCCAACCACATTCGCCTGAATACCATGCTGGTTCCAGAGGACGCTCGGGACGCGGTGGCAGAAGGCAGGGCTGATTTTACACCTGCCTACTTTCACGAGATTGGCCGACTTTTTTTCGAAGGACCCCGAAAGCTGGATACCGCAGTTGTTTCCCTATCCCCTCCAGCGGAGGATGGAACATGCAGCTACGGTGCATACATCGGGTTTATGGAGTCTGCATGCCTGGCAGCAAAAACAGTCATCGCCGAAATAAACCTCCAAATGCCTAAAACATGTGGACCGGTTCGATTTCCACTAAAGCGAGCCGACGCTGTCATCGAGGTAGATTACCCTTTAGCCGAACAGCCCCGCCCAAAAGTTAGTGATATACATATGCAAATTGGTGCAAAAGTGGCCTCTTTGGTCCGTGACGGAGATTGCCTTCAGATAGGTGGTGGAGCGATACCCTCTGCAGTGGCAGAATTCCTTTCCGAACGAAATGATTTGAGCATCCACACTGAACTATTTACTGACTGGATGATCGATCTCACCGAACGGGGGTGTATTACCGGGAGGCGAAAAAACATCGACCAAGGAAAGATAGTTGCCAGCTTTTGTAGAGGGACCAAGCGCCTCTACGACTTCATCGATGGAAACACCACCGTCGAGTTCCACCCTATCGAGTATACCAACGACCCATACCGGATTGGTAAAATTGAGAACATGGTGGCAATCAATGGAGCTGTCCAGGTAGACTTGACGGGTCAAATCAATTCCGAAAGCATAGGAAAGCGGCAAATCTCAGGGACGGGTGGTCTTTCTGATTTTTCCCGCGGCACCTCGCGAAGCCCTGGAGGCAGGTTTATCATAACGATTCCGAGCACCGCAGTTAACGGATCGATTTCGAGGATTGTTCCTCATTTTGATTCCGGCGGAGCAGTGACAATTCCCCGGAGCGAGGCCCACTGGGTCGTCACCGAATATGGAGCCCGAAACCTAAGAGGATGTACCCTGCGGGACCGAGCAAATGCACTTATCGAAATTTCTCACCCAAATTTCCGAGAAGAACTCTCTGCCGCAGCGAGGGGTTTGAACAAAATGGAAATATAATAGGTAGGCCTACATATTAATTGGACCATTGTTTTCCCGCATCTTGGGAGAAAAAATGATATCCCTAGATTCAAAAAAAATCCCCATCGAAAACCCCATTGCAGCAATCGAATTTTTTATAGAAAACGGATGGACAGACGGCCTGCCGATAATCCCTCCTACACCGGAAGGGGTCCGTTGCATGGTTGGAGACCTCGACCCCCAGGAGTTTCTTGGCTATGTTCCACCAAAAAACGGTGGTGCGACGGTTGAAAAAATTGCGATTAATGCACTCATGGCCGGTTGCAAGCCCGAATACATGCCCGTCGTCATCGCGGGTCTCAAAGCCATGCTGACCGAAAAATTCAATCTCAACGGTATACAGTCCACCACCCATATGAGCACACCCGCTTTTATCGTGAACGGCCCCCTAGCTCCAAAACTAGGAATCAATTGCAAGGCTGGTTGTTTGGGAAGCGGGTTCCGAGCGAACGCCTCCATAGGCCGTGCACTTCGATTAATTATGATGAACTTAGGCGGCGGCATCCCTGGAGAAACGGACAAAGCAACCTTTGGCCATCCCGGAAAATACGCCTATCTATTCGCTGAAAATGAAGAGGAAAGTCCTTGGGAGCCATTTCACGTCGAACGGGGATACAATGCAGATGAAAGCACCATTACGGCCTTCAGTTGCGAACCCCCCCACAACATTAATAACCATGCTGAGCGGGACCCTTTTCAAATCCTCTACGGCATCGCGGGAACGATGAAGAGTACGGGCCACAACAATTTTTATGTGATGGGGGACACCATGGTTGTCATATGTCCCGAACACGCCGAAAGCATTTCCGAGAGCCGCTGGAAAAAACGAGATGTCAAACAATATCTTTGGGAGGTAGCTCGCTTGCCCTTGCGTGAACTTAAATATAACGGCATGTACGGGAAGGACTACAAAAAAAATTTTTGGCCCCGATGGGTAGACCGAGAAAATGAGGAAACATTAGCTCCAATTGTAAGAGACCCAAATGATATATTAATCTTGGTAGCGGGAGGCCAAGGGAGACATTCCGCATTCATTCCTGGCTGGGGAACCCGTGCGATTACTCAAAAAATTGAACCGTAACGATCACCCGAATGACACACGATATGCTAGATTAATATTTTTAGGACCCCAAAGTAAACATCGCCCAAAATTGTGGGCTCACTAGAAGGTAGAGTAGGGAGGACTTAGAATGGCATGTGCGGGCAATGAGTATTTCGTCCTCGATCCCACCCCCGATCGTTTCCCTGCTGGTGGAATTATTTCTCCGCGCCTCAACAATTTGGCAGGAAAAACGGTCGCTTTTTTGGACAATAACAAACTCCAGCCGTTGAATAAATATTTTCAACGTCTGGGCAAACTACTCAAAGAGCGTGAGGGTGTAAAAAAAACCCTTTACCATCAAAAACCTTTTTTCACTCGCCCTGCACGGCCCGAAATACTAAGCCTCGTGACCGAACATGCCGACGCCGCCGTGACTGGACTCGGGGAATGAGGGAGTTGTACAGCCTGGAGTCTCCAGGATTCGGTGAACATCGAAACACGGGGGATCCCCACCGTTTGTGTGGTTACAAGCGCATTTCAAACTATCGCCGAGGCCCAACAGAAGGCACTGGGATACCCAGACCTTCCTTTCGTCATGCTCGAACATCCCGTAGCTGTAGCTACCGATGACGAGATAGGAAAAAAAGTTGAGGCTATATATGCCAATTTGGTTCTGAGCCTTTCAAGTAGCATCAGCTCCGCCGGAAGATCGGACGAAATTCAGAGAGAGAACTTATCCAATGACGCCTCTATCAGCCAAACAAGCACGGGGAAAGTTTTCAGATCCTTGAATGAAGCTATCGCCCCTATTCGGAAGATGCTCAACGCAGATGGCGCTGATTTGGCAGTTTTATCGAACAAAAACAGGAAGGCGGCCATGGAGCTTATTTTTTTTGAAAACGTATGCGAAGATTGCATTCTCCCCGGAAAAGATTTAACCAAAATGCTGGCTGCATCCTGCCGAGAAAACGGGCATGACATCTCCGAAGTTCTTTTACAGGATCCAAGAGAAGCAACGTAACTAGCCTAAAGAAGAATTCGGGCATTCATCGATTTATCAAATATTAATCTTCTTTTAGTTTTTTTGTCAGAAGATCTTGACCGGGAAAGGTTTTCCCCGTTAAGTAATTCCCAACCATGGAATGAGGAGAGGACTGTTTGACTCCAGTAAAAGCCACCGGCGAAGCTTCATGGTTCACATACTTTCCGACGGACTATCGATGGTCTGCCTCGATCTGTATGCTCATCTCGGCTGCTCAATGGGGAGGATCCGATATTGGCGAAGTGGATCAAGTCGGCCGAGCACTTTCAAAAAAACTCGGTGACGATGAACATTGGTTCCAAGAATGGACAAAAATGGGTAGCAGGGTACGCACTTTTGGAATACGCGCAGAAAAGGAAGGGAACCTACTTTCCGCTGCGGCACACTACAAGCGGGCCTGTCTCTACTACCAAGTTGGCGACCGCTTTCGCCAGCCTAAGGACAGAAAAGCCCTTAATGCCTTTCGAACCTCGATCAACAGCTTTCACCGCTACCTCAACCTGACCGACCGGCCAAGAACCGAACACGTTATCATCACCACCCACGACGGAGACAAACTTCCTGCCTATTTCGTCCACGCCGAAAACTCCCGAAAAACCAGGCCTCCCGCTGTTGTTCTCTTTGATGGTCTAGATACCTCTAAAGAAATTGTATTCACGCGCGCCGCCGATGGTCTGTCCCGACGTGGTATAAGTTGCTTGTTCGTAGACGGCCCTGGAACAGGAGAAGCCATCCGGTTTCACAAGAGCTACTTGCGCTACGACTATGAGGCCGCGGGTTCTGCCGCTATCGACTATCTCGAATCTCGCAGCGACGTTAACACCAAAAAAATTGGAATCATGGCAGTGAGCCTTGGAGGCTACTATGCGCCCCGCTGCGCAAGCATGGACATGCGCTACAAGGCATGCGTCGCTTGGGGCGCTAGCTGGGACTACCGGGCCACTTGGAAGGGGCGTTTTGATTCAGAAGGTAAAGCCGCCCAGGGGGTACCAACCGAATATATCTACTGGGTACTCAACGTGAAATCGCAAGAAGAGGTCCTACATAAGCTCGAAAACTTCCGCCTAGATGGCGTTGTCCAGAAAATGCGCTGCCCATTCCTTTTAACCCACGGAGAGGACGACCGTCAGATTCCGTTGCGCGATGCCAAGGCCCTCTATAAGGCTGTCGGCTCAAGCGATAAATCTATAAAGATCTACACTCAAAAAACAGGCGGCGCGCAACACTGCCAGAACGACTATTTGTCGCTAGGACTCCCTTACATGCAGGACTGGATTCGAGAAAAACTGAGCGTCTAGCCCCAATCTTCAGGCTGAACATCAGGCCGGAAAAGAGCGAGGATTACTGCTACTCGCATTCATCATCGAATGCTGGAAAAACCAAAATACTCAAAAATTCCCCATCCCGATCAAAACACCCTCCGCTCATTGGCAAGGTATCTCTAGCACACAAAATACTGCACCTATGATGAAAATTGCAGCAATATATCATCGCAGAATTTCGAAACTTTCCTGCAAACAATTCCTTATACTTAACAAAAAAAAAGACCGCCGACAGAAAATCGTTCCGAGTACTCTTCTCGGTATTCTAGGCATTCTTAATTTCAATTTCGGCAAATTCAAGAGCCTTCCGAATGCGCTCAAGGGTTTCAATGCCAGGAACGTCCAGGGGTGCGCGAACTACCATTGAGGGAACCTTTCCAGACAGATAAAGGGCGGCCTTCATTCTCGGGACCATATTGATCATGGGAGGCTCGAAAAGAACACGGGCCAGACAGTCCACTTTTTCATGCAATGTCTTCGCGGCAGAAATATCCCCCTTTTTCACCGCATCGAACATCCCCACGATGAGATCTGGACAGAGGGTATGGAATATAAGGAGGGTGCCATCCGCACCCGCAAGGAAGTTATAGAATAGGATCGTATCGTTTCCCGTGAGAACGGCTACATCTCGATCCAGTTCCCGGATTCCGTGAAGATTATTCTCAAAACTAGCAGTGGTCCAAGTCGTATCCTTCACACCAACTACACCCGGCACCTGGCAGATTTCACGAACAACCTCAGTCGTGTAATTTACACCCGAATAAGAACCCATCACAAAAAAGAGCATAGGAAGGTCTACAGCCCCTAAAATGTCCTCGCAAAATTTTCGAACAAGTGGCCCATCGATCCCCCACGAGAACCAACAGGGAGCCATCATCAAGGAAGCGTCCGCCCCGTGCTCCAGCGAGTCACGTGATACGCGGATGGCACCCTCAGTCGTGTCAGGGTATGGGGAAATCCCCGCAACGGTGAGAAGACCATGCGATTTTGCGGTTTGAGCAACTACTTCAACGACCTGCATTCGTTCTTCGTAGGTGAGGCTGTCCCCTTCTCCGGCGTGAGCGTTCACGACAAACCCATTGATGAGACCAGTTTCGGCAATTCCAGCAACTTGGCCTTTAAGACCTTCTCGATCGATCTCTCCGCTATCCGTAAATGGCACCACACAGGCGGCCAGGTGACGGTAACGTTCCGCATTTTTCATTATAGAGCTCCCGTCCTGTCTCATTTTTCGTCTAATTCATATAAAGCTCTAGATGCGTTCCGATCATGCCTCGCCAGAATTCAAGGGCTATTACCTCTCTAGGACGGGACAATTGGCAGCAACAAATAGGCGTCCCGGCCTCCTCCAGTGTGAAGCTTGACCTGCCCACCAAAAACCGACATCGGGCGGTCGTCAGGGTCCTTATGGGTCATACCGCCAGTTCCGCGAGTCCCGTAATGGAATTTCTTTGCGAACTCGGCCAACTCACCGGAGTAAATATAATCCTGACCTCGGACCGAAAACGCGACCTGCCAGCCTTTGGGAACAACAATACACGAGGAAACGATCTCTACATCGCACTCGTAGATCTCGCCGGGCTCCAGTAGTTCCGCACGGTCGTGTGGATGATAGGGACGGTATTCCGTACTTTTTTCCAGATCAAGTGCCCGGTGCGAGACACGCAACCAGCCGTTCGCGATAGCCGTATTTGGATCCGTCGACCCCATAAAGGTGATTTCTTTTCCGTCGGGATCAAACACCCGGAGAACCAAGAATAGGTCAGCGTCCTCTGTGGATGAGGAGATGAAGAGTTTGGATGCCATCGGACCGGTGATTTCCATCTCTTCCTCAAGCGGAGGCATCCAAAAAGTAATGCCGTCACCCAGGGCATCGTATTCGATCTCTCCCTCTTCAGAGAGCGGTTCTCGGCTGAGGGCTTTGTTTGCCGTATCGAGATAATATTTGGTCCACTGGATGCGAGAAATCGGCCACTCGTTCTCGTCCCGCCGAACAAAACGTCCGTCTGCATGGCGAATGTTGAGCATCACCCGCGGAGTTTTGTCCCATCCATTGTCGATATCCTTGAGAAAGTAGTCGAAAAAGCGCTTTTGAAGATCTAGGCCGTAATTACTTGAGAAAAGCGACCAGTGAGAGTCGCCATGGGCCTCAAGCCACTTTTGTTCCGAGGCTGACTCAATGAACCCGTTGAAGTTGCCCCGGGGATGGATGCCCTGCCCACCCCAGTTGGCACACGAGAGGAGAGGTATCTGAATCTGGGAAAAATCGGCCCGGCGCTCCTGATGCCACTCATCATCAAATGGATGCGATTTCAGCGACTCAAAAGCGTTGTTCCTGTTAGTGGCCAGTTCCTCGTCCGAAAGAGTGATGGGCCCAGCGACGGATTCCCCAGTGTTGGGGTTCTTCCTTGCGTTCTCCCCCCGCCCGTATTGCACATTAGCCACTTGGACCTTGGACCAAAGTTCGGCAAATTGGCTTAGAATTCCGCCATGGTAACCCGAATCCCGGTAAGGATCATTCCCCCCCTCCCATGGGATTATTGCGGCAAGATGGGGCGGATGTTTGGCCGCAACACGCCACTGATTCCTTGAGTAATAAGAAATACCGAGCATTCCAACCTTGCCGTTACACCATTCCTGGGTGCCTGCCCACTCAATACACTGATAGAGGTCCTCAATCTCCCTCGGACAGTTTGGGGACATGAAGCCTGGAGACCATCCCGCACCCCTGGAGTCCACACGGACGCACACGTAGCCATCAGGAATCCAGCATTCGGGATCGGTTACCTCCCAGTTCTGATACTTGTTGGTCGAACCTTCGAGTATTTCCGGATAGTCCTCGATCATTTTTCCCCATTGATGGGGATAGCCCTCCTGGTAGGCGAGACCCTTCCCATAAATTCCGTAGGTCAGGATCACCGGATACTGCCCATCCTTGATAGGCCGGTACACGTCGGCCCGGAGAACAAGGCCATCGTCCACTGTAATCGGTTGATGCCATGTGATACGCATGCCGTCCCGGTCCTCGGTCCGCGCTTCGACCTCTGGAACTTCGCTCATCTGAATTATCCCCCTCTAAAATTTCTACGCCTTAGGTGTGTGAATTTTATGAAATCTAGAGCCTACACTTTACTTTCCGGAACTCAGCCCATTGGGCCGACGCCCTAGGGCCGCCCCAAAAAGTTGGGGCAGTAAGCCGCCTTAAGATAGTGGCAAACCTGTAATATGCGAGCTCATTTTTATTCGGAAAATATGATTGTTTCCTGCCCCATGGAGAAAAGAAATTACATCTCGCAGATACTTCTCGATGGGGTACTCCCGCATATAACCCATCCCACCATGGACCTCAAGCGCCAGTCGGCAAACCTCATAGGCAGCTTCCGAACAAAACACCTTGGTGAGCCAGGCAAATTTAGGATCATACTCCTCGGCGTAATCTACACTCCATGAGGCGCGCCAAAGGACCGACCGGGCGGCCTCAAGGCGGGTGTACATCTCACCGATCATTTGGGCGACCGCCTGATGCTGGCCGATGGGCTTGCCACCTTGAACTCGCTCTTTCGAATAATTCACAGCCTCTTCGAAAGCAGCTCGGCCCGCCCCGAGAACGGTAGCACCGTAACCTCCTCTGCCCCGGACAGTCCGCGAAGTACGCAAAACCTCGGCACTGTTTTCTTCCCCAAGACGATTGGCGGCGGGCACCTCCGTATTCTCAAAAACGAGGGTAGCATTGCTGAGAAGACGTCGTCCCATTTTGTCGTGTATCCGTCCTATGCTGAGACCCGGTGAATCATGCGAAACAAGAAATGGGGTGATCCCTTTGAGGCCGCCTTGAGATTTGTCGGTCCGTGCGTAGACGACATAGAGCTTTGCCGTTCCACCGTTACTGATGAATTGTTTGGTTCCGTTAAGGCTATAGAAATCGCCATTTTTTTCTGCTCGCATCTGCACACCCGCTCCAGGAACAGCGTAGGGCAGCACGTGATCAGTGCCGGCCCCTGGTTCAGTTATGCAGGTGGCCAACAGGAAACGGTGGTCCTTAATCATGGGAGGGATGAACCGCTCTCTCTGCTCGTCGTTTGTCCAATGCTCCACGATGGGGCTAAATTTCCATGTCTGATCAAAAGTGGCAGCCACACCGAGATCGCCCGCACCAAGTTCTTCCCCCACGATTGAGAGAGTTAGCATGTCTGCGCCGCCGCCGCCCCATTTCTCCGAGATCGCAAGGGTACGCAACCCTAGCTTCGACCCCTCCTCAAGCACATCCCAAGGAACGCAATCGGAGGCCTCCTGACGCCGGTCATATTCCGCCGCTATGGGCTTAATCGACTTCGCCGCAAATTCACGGGCAAGCATCTGCAAAGCGCGCTGTTCATCCGTCAGCTTAAAGTCCATCTACATCTCCTTATAGCTTGGTACCGCCAGTTCATTGAAACATCATTTCAAAATTGGGATCCTAAAAAAAAAGCTCCGATAATTCTAGCCACCAGGATTGAAGAGACTAATTTTTCCCCGTAGGCAAACCCTCATTTACCAGTTCGCCTTCTAGCAGTGGTCCCGAAAATAAACATAGTGATAGTCCGGACAATCAAATAATCCGCAAAATACCGAAGGTAATGGAAACCGCGAATGCTAAGCCAGCGCGCACAAACAAGAGCTCTCTGCCGCAGTAAGGGACAACCGGAACGGAACCAAAATCACACTCTAGCTGGTACTGGAAATTTCTTTTAATCCACAAACATTTCAATCCGCAAACAGAGTAAGTCTAAGTTTCTTTTAAGCAAATAACCTTTCCAGCAAATAGGCCACGACAAATATTCGGAAGTACCGCCCAAAAGCCAGAAACATCTTTATATTGATTTAGGTCTTCACCTTGTCCAGAAGCCCAGTCGATTCAAGATCCTTTCGGAATTCATCCCTTTCTACCTGGGTCAAGGAAACGACAGGCGGGCGCACTTCTCCCGTTGGCAGTCCAAGGCACTTTGTCCATTCCTTGATATAAGCAGTTGTACGACCGTTGGGACCGGTAGTGAAGTACTTCCTCCGGACGGCGCGTAGAGGCTCGAGAGAATAGTTGATCTCCCAAGCTTTTTTCATATCACCCGAAATTGCTGCATCATAATAGTCTCGAATGGGAGTATATCCACGTACCTGATAGAGGTACGGGGTCGGCGAGGACATGTGTACCTGCATGTCTAGGTGGGCGAGGCTGACCAAGAAAACCTCTTCGTTAGGATCACAGACCACAATCCTATCACCCACTCGCCGGCGAACTTCCATCTGGTGAGCCATGCTCGGAACGGCATTTTTAATACAGCAAATATTATCGATGTCAGCCAGTCGCTCAATCAACTCAGGGCTAAGAGTCGTACCGCTCTTGGGCTGATTAAACAGCGAAACTCCAATATCTACCTGATCGCAAAGCGTTTTAAAATAAAGAAAAATTTCATCATCATCGTGCGCACCGTAAATGGGGTTGATCAGGATAGCGTAGTCAGCCCCAACCTCCTCGGCATGCTTGGTTAACTCGACGGCTTCAGTGAGGTTGATATGGGCAGTATGCGGGATGACCTGAGCCTCTCCCCGGCTCTCCTCACAGACAATATGCTGAGCCCGACGCCGCTCCTCGGGAGAAAGCGACCAGTATTCACCCATCAATCCGTTACAGAAGAATCCGTCAATCTTCAAGTCATCAATGCAAGTCCGGACGTTGGCTCTCAGACCTTGCTCGTCCAGGCTGCGATCCTCAGTGAAGGGGGTCGTCAGTGCCGTCCAAATTCCTTTCATGTTCTCCCTGCAATAGCTTTTTGCTTCAGTTTTAGTGTATTCCATAACCTCCCCCATAAAAGATATTTGATGTACAGAATTCTTGAGCAGCCCGCTAGATTCAAAGCCGCCAATTTATTTTTCCAATTCTCCGAACTTGGGATTGTCCTGCAATGTAGCACATCCCACAATGCCCACTTGCCTGCCATCCTAGAGCAGCATTACAACTAATACGTACTCACCATCCTAGAACCAATTTTTCGAAGTATTTTCACTATTGAGCTTGATTCTTTGGTTGTCAATGTCTTTTGAGGGAATAGAAGCGAACAACCCCCTTTCCGAAAATGAGCAAATAGGTCTATCTCTCATTGTTAAGGGTCATTGTGATGAATTTCGCTTAACTTTAATTAATAAAAGGACCGAATTATGAAGCAAATCAATGGGGCTGAATTGTTTCTTGAAACCCTACTAGATGAAGGCGTACACCATATTTTCGGGAACCCCGGTACAACTGAACTCCCCCTTATGGATGCCCTGGTCAACGAGGAAAGGCTTCAATTCATTTTATGCCTGCAGGAAGCGGTTGCAATTGCTGCGGCTGAGGGATATGCCCTCGCCACCGGTGAGGTGAGCGTCATCAATCTTCATGTTGCTCCCGGCCTGGGTAATGCAATGGGGCTTCTCTATAACGCCAAACGCTCAGGAGCACCTGTTTTGGTGACTGCTGGAAACCAGCCGCAATCTGGACATTTTCAGGAAATCATTCTCTATGAGAATCTCGTCAGCATGGCGGAGCCACTAACAAAATGGGCATACGAAGTTCGGCGCGTCGAAGATTTAGAACAGGCAGTCCGGCGCGCTATTAAAGTTGCCCTGACCCCCCCATTAGGACCCGTATTCCTCTCGCTCCCGGGTGATGTAATGCTCTCACCCTCTAACCACCTCCAAGGGCAGCCAACCCGGATCGATACTCATTTCGCTGCATCAGAAAGTTCTATCTGGAAGGCCGCGGAGCTTCTTGGAAATGCCAAGCGCCCTACATTTATATCCGGTTCCGGGGTCACGCGCTCTGACGGAATAGAGGAACTTGCCCGACTAGCTGAACGACTTGGAGCAAAGGTGTTTGAGGAAAATTTTGCGAACATGATTAGCTTTCCATTGGATCACCCGCTTTACGCCGGCAAGCTCCCGAATTTTGCCAACCAATTTCGGTCCCAAATTGGGGACACCGACTTACTCTTCCTCGCGGGTACTGAGGCTTTTATGTTTTCCTACCCACCCACTGTCCGTCCCGTCCCTGAAAGCGTTAAATTGGTTCACCTCGACCAAAATACCTGGGAAATCGGAAAGAATTTTTCTCTCGATGTCTCTTTGTACGGAAATCCAAAATTGACGCTCCCTCTCCTTTTGGACACCATCGAATCCTCCCGTACAGAGGAGGAATTCAAGCGTTACGAAGCGCGGAAAAAATTAGTTGCCAAAGAAATTCTCGATGACATGCATAAGTCTATTCCTTCTCCGAAGAAAAAATTCGATGGGGACTCAGAAGGAATGTCTCTCACCTCATTTCACTCTGCTATCGGAGAGGGTATTCCTGAAGGAGCTGCCATCGTGGACGAAGCTCTTACTTCTTCGGGTCCCGCAATGCGCAGGGCAGTCTCTAAAAAAGCTGCCTACCTGTTCGGCCGAAAAGGGGGCGGAATAGGAAATGGTCTTCCCATGGCTCTGGGTGTAAAGACTGCAATGCCAAACCGTCCCGTCATATGCATCTCGGGGGACGGGTCAGCCATGTACACCAACCAGGCCCTATGGACTGCGGCCAAATACGGAATTGGAGTCGTTTTTATAATTGCGAACAACGGGGAATATCGCATTCTAAAAGAAAGAGTGCTCCTACTAGACGGAAAGGCCAAAGAGTTCAATCAATTCGTCGGGATGGATTTTCATGACCCAGACCTAGACTTTCTCAAACTCGCAAGTTCGATGGGTGTGCCTGCAACGAGGACTAAAAAACCAAAAGAACTGGCGGATCATATCAAAACAGCTCTACAATCAGAAAAACCGTACCTTATCGATGCCATCATTCAAACCAAACCATTGTAAAGAACCATTAGATATATTGAATTAACCTAAATGGATTTTCCACGAGGTGGAGGAAAAAAATCATCGACCCCAATTAGCATAGACTTAAGATACTCTGTAAGTGTGGACTTCTTGGCAATAAAAAGTTTGCGAAAAGCGCGAGTATCCAAAAGGGCTCTATTGTTCTAATCATTCAGAATAAATCTATTTTTTTGGATATACATGCTCATGGATAATTATAATTTATAGAGTGCCTTTGCATTCTTAAACAAAATTTTTTCTCGCACCTCTTCCGAAAATCGAGAAAGGCCGGGAATTTCCTTTGCATGCTCTAAATTTCCATGTTCCAGGGACAATCCGTCCCGTATAAGAGTTTGGAAACCCCGAGAGTGGTCACCGCAAATTCCATGCAATCAGCATTGTGGATGACGGTGTCGAAATAAAATCTTTCTAAGTAGGATTCGGGGTCTTTTGAACCACAGGATCTGGGCTCGTCCCTTTCCAAGTACCCTTGTTGCAAACGCCCACGAATCCAGGGGATGAATCCTCCCAAATGCGCAAGTACAACCTTCAATTTTGGAAACCTCTCAAAGACACCACCAAATATTAGACAGGCGGCTGCGATCGTCGTATCGAGCGGATTGGCTAAAAGATTATTAAGATGAAAATCCTTCATTCGATCTTTTGATCCAATGATATCCCCTGGATGAATAAACAATGGAATATCCAGAGAGACCACCATATCCCAAAACACATCAAATATGGGATTATTCAAATTCTCTCCGGAAACATTCGAGCCAATTTTTACCCCGATATGCCCTAGCCCCACCGCCCTTTTTAATTCCGCCGCCGCGGCTGTCGGGTCCTGAAGAGGGACGCCTGCCAAACAAGAAAATTTTTCCTTATATTTTCGAGCAAGCTCAGCTAGCCCATCGTTTAACGATGCGGAGACCTCTTTATTCAAGCCTGTATCCAGGGCATAGAAGCTCATGGCTGTAATATGAGACAGGACCTGTTTACCCACACCTGTGTTATTCATGTGCGTAAGACGTAAATCTACATCAGAGACCTGGCGGGGGATAAAATTCCTTGTTTCTCCAGAAGTGGCAGATTTGACAATCATCACCTCCCATTTTTCCCCTTCATTAACTTTAAGGGAAGAAGGAGGAGAACCTGTTCCAAGCTCTGAGGTCAGTGTAGGTGCGAAGCGGCCTGTACGTAGATCATTCATAAATTCTTCGGCAATAAAATGTGCATGAAAATCAATAATCAACTTTTATTTCCTTTTGCAGTAAATTCGTTGTTATCGATCGTGTTTTCGATTTTAAATGTGTTCGTAAATTTGTAAAACCATAGCTCCCTTGAGCTTCCCATTGCTCAGATGATCGACTAGAACACCTTCATTGGCTCCAGGACCTCCACTCAATGCCATGTGAATATGAACGTAAGGTTTGGGTTCGGCCCATTCGACATCGCCCAGTGCTGGAGGCGGTTCCTCCGGCCAGCTGATGTTGCCCATAGCCACGAGCTCGCGCCAGTCCTCAAAATGGTGGCGCTGAATGTCGTAGCCGTCGATACTTTTAAAGCCTGAAATCATATGAGTTTCTGTAAGAGCTCCGATGAGAAAAACCGACCCGGCCCGTATTTTTTTTCTTTCACAAACTGGTTGAATTCCCCATAAAAATCGTCTCCTGCTGCGTATTTCAAATGAAATATTCTTCCTAGTCGAACCTCAGTTGCTTCCATTTCCAGTTCCCCCCTAAATGGTATTTATAATTCATTCATTTTTCCTTATAAATTTTTTCGCTCTTCCACGATTTCGTCAAAAACTCTTGCTAATCCGTCCCGGAAAGTATCCTTGCGCTGCTGTAGCCAGTATTCTCCCCGAGTGGTGTCCGCATAAAAAAACTTTTGAAACGAATCGTCCTCTACAGCTTCTTCTTTCGTGCGGCCCAAATCCAACTGAACTTCCATCGTTCCTCGGATATCGGAAAGGAGCTCCCGCAAGTTTACAGCTACCTCTTTTCCACAAATTTCTCCGTGACCAGGAACAATTTTCTCCAGATCCAGACTTTCCACCCAGGAAAGTGCCTCAATCCATTCGCCAATATGGGCATCCCGCAGACCAGCTGATGGGCCGTTGATCACCACGTCGCCCGAGAAAAGAACACTTTCTTCGGGAATAAATACTGATGTGCACGCAGGTGAATGCCCCCCCTTGCGATAGATTTCCAGTGTCAGGGGAAGTAAATGCAGGATTAAATTATCCTCGAAACAAATATGGGGAAGGGGTACCTGCCCCATCTCAATCGCGTCTGCTTCATTGGTGTGACCTAGGTCACGAAGCGTTTCGACGAATATTTCCTTTGAAAACGCATTGTCTCCTTTTGCAACTTCTTCATACACGTACTGCGGTGCGACAAATATTACGTCACTCTCAATAAAAGAAGATCCCGTCGTATGATCACCATGGTAGTCGGTCGCAATGAGAAAACGAATCCCCTTCGGACTCAAACCTTGGATTTCACCCTGCCAGTGTTTTGAGTCCGTAGGACGAACTGGAGTATCTAAGAGAACTACCCCTTCATCCGTTACCGCAGCTCCTACGTTTGCCCAGTCATATTTCGTTTCTGCGTACAAATGTTCGCTCAATCTTTGCATGTTAAATCCTCCTCGTCCTTAAGCTTTGTAGCCTCACCGCACCTAAAATGGACCATCTCGTGGCAACAAATAAATAAAACATCGAACAATTAAATGGGATTTTACGCCGAATTCGCTAATGATTTAGGGAATAACTATAACGTCCATCAATTCGGCAAAATAGATTCAAGAAAGGTTTACAGCTACAGTCCGGGATGTGCCTCAAGCTGATCATAGATATTGCCTATGCCGACCTCTTCTAGGTTTCTACAGGCTTCCGCCAAAAAATCCGGGAATTCGAATTCAGGTCGATCAATGTATTGTACTGCCCTCTGGGCCTCTTGGCGGGAAAGACCACATTTTTTCGCCTTCCGAACCTCATTGATAATTCCGTACAATATCTCACGTAAACGAGGAATCCAGTCTTTTTTGCAAGGTATACCGTGCCCCGGGATAAACCATTCCACGTCCAAAGACTCTAGCATGGCCAGGGAGCCGAACCAGCACGACAAGTCGGCAGCATGAAAAAAAGGCGGGGCGCCGTATACGATGTTGTCTGCTGCCATAAGGACACGCTCCCCCGGAACATGCACTATGGTCTGTCCAAGCGTGTGGCCCGGTGAGCATAAGATAAGAAACTCCGTCCCTCCCAAGCACAGGCTCATCCGCTGACGGAAAGTAATGTCGGGCCAGCGAAGATTATAAGACTTAGTAATATCCCCACTATTCGGAAAAAATTGGAGAAACATTTTCCGTACGTTTTCATTTGATTTTACCGAGTCGAGAAAATGCTCTCTATTGTGTTCGCTCGTGACAATAACCCCAGGAAAAAAAGCATTCCCCATGATGTGATCAGCATGAAATTCAGTGTTGATGATATAGCGCAATTTCCCCTTCGACTCGATAAATCTTCGCCACTCTGCAGCGGAATGAGGGTCCATCGGCGTATCAATGGCCACAATTCCTTCACTCGTGACCACAAAACTAACTGTGGGATACAATTTGCTCTCTACAAAAACATTGGAGGTTAGTTGCTCCACAGCCACCTTCCTCAAAAAATGAACCAGGCAAAATTCACACTATGTTTTTTTAGACTAACGTTTTAAAGGTATTGCTCCATCTAGAGAAATGGCATCGAACGAACGCGCTGGGCTTCGTTTGTTCCGGCCGAATGGAGAAAACTCGTTACGTCGCGCAAGTATTTTTCCATCGGCGCATCAGTCATATAGCCCTTACCACCCCAAACCTCCATCGCCCGCCTAGCAATGCGAAAACACGCCTCCGAGGAAAATACCTTTGCCATATAACCCACTTTCGGATCATATCCCTCGTCTCGCATGGCCATCCAAGCGGCATAATGCAGGGTTTGGCGAGCTGCTTGGTAGTCAATAAAGCAGTCGGCCAGCATAAAACCCACTCCTTGATGTTCGATAATTGGTTTTCCACCCTGGACCCGATTGCGAGCGTAATGGATAGCGTCCTCGTACGCTGCTCGGGCTGGTCCCAGCACTGTAGCTGCGGATTCAATCACTGAGCCGCGAGAGAAGGACCCCGAACGAGCCTTCACTCCACCTCCCACCTCACTTACTCGGTCGGAATCTGGGATCTGACAATTCTCGAAAATGAGCTCGGCGTTTTGGGAAAGGCGCTGACCCATCTTTTCGTGAACCCGGCCGATGGAAAATCCTTCCTGGCTGGGTGAAACCATAAAATAGGTCAACCCCTCAGAGACCCCAACTGTAGGATTTGTTCGAGTCACAAGGGTATAGAGCTTAGCGATTCCGCCATTGCTAATGAAATGCTTCATTCCATTGATAAGCCAGCCATCTCCACTACGGACTGCTCTTGTTTGAGCGCCGAGTTCCGGCTTATCGTGGGGAATGAAATTTTCTGAACCCACGTTGGGCTCAGTCATCCCCACTGCAAGATGAAAACGATGATCCTCTAAAAAGGCCGGGAGATAACGGGAGCGCTGCTCTTCGTTCCAAACCCGATCGAGAAAATGAATAACTTTCCATGTTTGATCAAAGGTGACGGCCACTCCGAGGTCTCCCCAGGCAATCTCCTCGCCAACTATACAAAGGTCTAGAAGATTGGCTCCGCCGCCGCCCCTTTCCTTGGGCAAAGAAAGAGTCCGCAAGCCAATCCGGCTGCCCTTTTCGAGTATGTCCCACGGAAATCGAACGCTGGGTTCGGAGATTCTCTCACGCTCCCGAGCAACAGGGCGGATCTCTTTTTCAGCGAATTCGTGGGCAAGCTTTTGTAGCGAACGCTGGGTATCAGTAAGAGAAAAGTCCATTGCTTATTTCCATAGAGTAGTGTTTGTAAATTAAAATTTACGGTACAATAAATTCCACTATAATTATTTTAAATTTTAAATGAACAGGTCTTTTGGGATAAAATGCGAGGAGTAATTATTTCCCATGATTTTTTAGCTAATCTTGACACGGGAAGAATGACATTTTAATCCCATAAATATATTTGGACAAAATCAAAAAATACGAGAAAAACTGGCACTAAAAAGAAACCACCCGACGACCTCGTCCAGAAATCACATTGCACATCCCGCCCACAATAAATCAGTTTGTGGGCAAAATAATGCCGCCCGCTTTTGATGGAATTATTCTTTTTCTTCTGATTCCAATGCGTCTAGCGCTTTGCGCACCAATTGTCGCCGAAGATTCTTTTCCTCTTCCGGAGGAAGACTCGGATCACCAGCAACATGAACGATACCATGTCCGAGAATGGTCCTATTCGAACCTATCATTTTTGCAATGGGAAGGGCCGAAGTCACCTGCACGACGGGTATACCAGCCTTTTCCAGCTCGGTTGTAATCGCAGCGCCGCTACGAGTACTAGTCCCTCACGTCGAAGTAAGAATCACGGCATCCACATTTTCTCTCTTGACTTTCTCTGCCATCTCTTTACCCATCTTCCGGGTGTTCGACAACGGGTTCGCCAAGCCAGAAGTGGATATAAATTCGTTGTGCACCTCGCCAATGACTCCTTCTTCTTCAAGTTCACGGAGCGCGTCTAACGGAACAAGCCGGTGCGGATCCTCCTGAACAAATCTTGGATCGTAGCCGCCGTGGGAAATTTCAAAATCATCGCCCTTCAGGGTGTCAAATCCTTCCAGGTTATAAACTCCCCACCGGGTAGCAGCCATACCTTCAATGTTATCAGGATTGCCCTTGGGGACCAGACCGCCATCGGTAATCACCATGACTTTTGATTTTGAGATATCCGCAACCGCAGCGGGCATCGGGGGTGGCTCAAAGGAAGTCGAAGGCATTTCTGATTCAAATGGCTCGCCTTTCACCTTGGCCACAAGCATATCTACCAAGCGCTCGCCGGCCGGCCGCTCAACAAATGCATCCTGAATCAGCCCTCGAGGAATATATCCTTCATCGGAAGGGAGACCGATTTCCTCACCATTCAGCATTTTCTGGGCTAGCTTCGCCATCTTCTCCATGACAGTGCGCATCTCGGCTGCATTCCGACCGGAGTCAATGATGTGAAGCGCCTCACGATAAAGGTCAACCCCGGGGTTTTCCTCGGCCATCCCCGTCACAGTAGGAATCCCAATCTCCGTTCGAACAGCATCGCAGAGCGCACCAGATGCCATTCCGTACCTGCCCGCTTCAAAACAAGGACCTGCCACAAAAAGATTGGCCTGGGCGTTCCTTACCTTTTCCACCACGGCCGCAACCAGTTCTTCCTGATTTTCGACTGCATAATTGTCACCACATATCAACGTAAAAACTACCTCAGTACTCCCTCCCATCACCTGTTCAAGCAAGCAGCCCGGTCCTACTGCACCAAGTTTTTCTTCAAGAGGAGTACCCGCAACTTCCTCGCCACCGATACCCCCAAAAAATTGGTTGAGGTAGTGTACGATTCTCATTTTCGATTCCTCCTGAATCGCTCCAGAAATCCCTCAGGCTAGAGGAAATGCGTCCAAGATGAACAGGGAAAATATAATACTCTAATATACAATCGATCGCAGGTGTGTAGCCCCCTGCTGATTTGTGACTCCTATAACATTAGATGCCTGCACGACCTGGGAAGCGGCTAAGGTTTCGGACATCTCCGGGCTAATTGAAATGACGCGCTCCGATTTTGGAAGCGTCCACTGGGTATCAACACCACCACAATAAACAATCGCGTCCACATCAGGGAAGTTAAATAGCAGCGCCGACTCGACACGCCGGTCTATCGACATATCCGACACCATGACCGCCGTGCGAATTCCCACTTCCTCTAAAAGGTGTGCAGTTATCGCCATATCAGCATGCGGTACCCCTCCGCCAAATTTTGTCAAAACGGCAGCATCGGCATTTAAACCCCATTTGACGAGATTCGCTACCGCCTGACAATTTCGTTCCCGATCTTCGTTGTCACTAGCAGCAACCGTCGCGACGGTCCCGACAAAATTCACCTCTCTTTCCTGATGACGCTTGTACAATCCGGTGATGACCGGGTGATTTTGGTATAGATAAGTTTCTGCACCACCGAGCGATAAGACATATGAAGGCACAACAGCACCATCCAACCATTCATCAGGATGAAGGAGCAGGGGCATCATCCCGCTCGTATTGACCCCATATACAATCTGCTCATCCGCCTCCGGCGACCGCTGGCGAGAATAAATCTGCCCAACGTAAGCCACGCGAGGCTGCCCTTTGCGTCCACCCACTGTAGGGCCAACTGCGTCAAAAGTCTTCGTCGTCACCGGTGATACACCAAATGAAACCTGAGCCAGATAGACTGCCGCCGCCATTCCTGCATAACGCGCCGCTCTTAGCCTGGCGTGCAATCCCATATTCGGCGGTGTATGAGGAACAACGATAAGATGTGAGAGAGAAGTGTATGGTGACCATTCCGCCGCAGGACCGCCCATCTCTAAAAGACGGTCAGTACGCCCGACTCCAACGGACTCAGAAGGCTCTTTCAAAACAGTAACCGCAACACCATTAAGAACGTGGGCGGTCCCTATACCTGCCGTAGTGGGCAAATTCAAGATCCCTGGAAAATCAGGACTTCCGCCGGGCTTTTTGGCCCTTGGTTCAATAATGTCAAAAACAGGCCCAGCTCGGCAGTTCTCACCGGGTCGGACAATCTCCAAATCAACACTTTGGAGGCTTCCATCTGCCAAAAGCAGGTCACGCAGTTCGTCAGCATTAACGTCGAGAGAAGTCCCATTCAAGCGCGTGCTATCCCCAAAATGCATTTCCGAAACCGGATGGCAGTTTAGGGTCAATTCCATGAGGGCTTCCCTTTCTCGTTGCCTAGAATACGTCTATACAATGAATTCCGCCCCCGATTAATTAGCCTCTATCAATCAACCGTTTCTTGCTCTCGCAAAGGAGTACACCCAATCGGCAAAGACATGTACTTTCCAAGGGCACATCCGTAGGCAGAGGCATAGACGCCGTACGGCGCAAAGTCTCCAGTGAAAACACTCAAGGCCCAAAGCGCTGCCTGGCGGTATTTTCGATTGCCAGTGGCATCCGCAAGTCGGAGATAAAACCCTGCCGCCACTCCATTCTCGGCCAGCAGGGTAAGAGGGAATCGGAGGTGGGCCATCCCTTTATGGCGTATATCATAAAATCCGCCCTCGCGATTGGCCTGGGCACCAAGCACCTCGTCCCCAATAGAGACTGCACGAGACAAACAATCGGCTTTTCCAGTAATCCCGTGGGCATCAAGAAGTGCAATGCCCATATATACTTGGTCAACCAAAAGGCCGGGAGTATTCGGCTCATCATCATAGCAATGAAACATAACGCCATTGGAAGCACGACAATTCTCCCAAAGAAATTCCAGGGTTTGCAGCCCACGTTCCTTGCATTCAGGTCTGTCCAGAATCTTAGAAGCGCTTAGAAATGCCGATATCACCTGAGCATTAGCATCGGTATATATCCACTTGTCGATTATAAAAACCATTTCTCGACAATTTTCCTTGGTGTTAACACCTTCTCTTATCGGGCGGAACAAATAGTCTTGGCAACCGTAAAAAGCGGAAATTGAAGCGCTGAAAAGCTTGTCGTTTAAAAAATTTATAATCTCCTCCGCCATCCGCTGGTACCCCGTCCGCTCGGTGAGGAGGAAGACGTGTAGGCAGTTGCCAAGAATACCCGCCTGATCGGCGAGTAACTTTTCGCAGTGAGGGTCGCTCCAATCAGCATTAGAGGAGTAGCGAAAGTACCCGCCGTCTTTATCATCGTAGATCTGGCTCGCCCGCATCTTATCTAAGGTTAGAGTTACGTGGTTTAGGCAAGAAATGTCACCCGTCGTTTCGTAGCGGTAAAGTAAAAATTCATTGGCCTCCGGATGCGGGAATTTGTGGTCAGGTCCATATCCACCATTCGCAGAATCTGCAAGACTCATTAATACGTCCGAAATTTCGGATATGGCAGATGACCGAATCCTTTTCTTCGCACCAAAGGACGGTTGAAACCCTTTCGGATCAATTAGAGAGATTGTTTTTTGTATCTCGACCTTATTCTCCTTATAAGCCGTATGAACCCGTACAAGAACACTACCGAAATCATCCGGCGGTAAATGGTTCACCGTAGCCAGAGGATCCCCTTGAGGAGTCATAAAGACAATTGTAGGCCAACCAATTTTATTATAGCGGGCATCAATTTCCGGACGTTGAGAGTTTTCGACGCGAACCGGAACAAAAAATTCATTCAAAAGCGCAATAATTTCGTCATCGGAAAACGAGGTTTCATCCATTCGCTGGCAAAATGCGCACCAGAACGCACAAAGATAGAGCATCAAGGGTTTGCCCTGTTTTTGTGAATCTTGAAAAGCCCTAGGCCCCCACTCGAGCCATTTGATGAGATGTGCCCTGTTTGGATTTGGAGAAAATCGAACCATGGGGGTTTCTTTTCGGTCCAACTTATTGCCGATTATCATTTCACACTGCACCCAAGTTTTAAAAACTCAAACATTCGCCGTAATCGACTGGAAGGTTTTCTGTACGTTATAGGCATGAAGATCCTGGAAAAAATTAATCCGAGGATGATCTGCCGGTGGAGAGTAGGGCTGCTCCAAATCCAAAGGAATTCTCTCCATAGCCTCCTCTAGAGACCACCCGGCCCCAGCCCCCTTGCGCACCGCGGCCGTCACCTGGCTTAGATAAAGAAGGTAACCGTCGAGAAGCGCATCCGTGGACACAGGGTTATGTGCAGGCACGAGGGTTTCTATATTCAGAGCCTGCCGAAACCGGGCAATGGTATTCATATAGGTGGCAGCGTCGCTTTCCAGCGTAACAATAAGGTTTCCACCCGTCATATTTCCTGTCCATGCTACCTTTGCCTCGGGAACATATGTAATTGTATCGCCGGGCGTATTCGCGGGGCCAAAATGGTGAAGCTCTACTTCACGCCCGCCCAAATCGAGGCGCAGATAATCTTCAAAAACAACGTCCGGCGGACGAAGCGTAACACCTTCAAAAATGGACCTATCGCCTCCCACACAGGGAAGCATGAAATCCAATTCCTCATCAAAAAATTGAACGAGCTCGGATGTCTTCCAGTGCTGGATTACAAGAGTCTCTTCGGGAAACGCACAGTTCCCGAAAGTGTGGTCTCCATGGTAGTTCGAATTAACAAGGTAAAGAATCGGCTTATCTGTCACCTCCCTGACCCGTTCTTGAATTTGACGGGCCATCGCAACGTTGATATGCGCGTCCACCACCAGGACGCCTTTGTCACCCACAACGAATCCAGCGTTATCCACGTTTGGGACTGATGAGAGAAGTGCATATACACCCGAGGCAAGTTCATTTATCTCCAGACGTGCCCCCGACGGATCTAGAAAGAACGGCGTGAATCCATCAGGAAAATCCGACCAGTCAAGAACTTTTTTTTCTCTAGCCATTCCAAACTCCTTGAGGATGCATTGTTACAGGAGAAAACGTTCCTATGCTCTCAGACCTCTCCCGAGAAAGAATATTTCTCGACTACTTCCGAAATGCAGGCCTCAAGAACCCCGGTTTTCTAACCAAAACTTCATTCACCCAAATTAGCACAAATGCTCCTTCCACCCTATGAACCCATCTTGAGCAATGGGACCGATTCATCTCGAATTCGAATATCTTAATTAGCCTGTCTAAAGACTTTCCCGAATCCATAAGGGCTTTGTATTAATCTGTTCCGCGAGTATAGTTTTTTGGCATTTTCCATTCCGCGAGCACCAGAATTTTGATCTCGATCCCATCCCACCGGAATGGGCAACTATATAGTCAGGAGGGTTACATGTTCCAGCCATTTCAAATTGCCCCAGGCCCCCGCGTCCGCTTCGGACGGGGAGAGGCTTCATTCGTCGGCCAAGAAGCGAGCGCACTCGGGATGAAGAGTCCCATGATACTCACTGATCCGGGACTTGCCGCCACCGAAATCCTCACGCCGATTATAGAAGGGTTTAAAAAATCCCGGGTGGATTTTTTCCTATTTGAACAAGCCGAACCGAACCCTTCAGACGAGAGTATCCTCCGTGCCAAAGATTTTTACGAAACTAATGGTTGCTTGGGAATGGTTGCCATCGGAGGCGGAAGCTCCATCGACACCGCCAAGGCCATGGGTGCCCTCCTAGCGAACGAAGGAAAACTCAGCGACTTTTACGGGGCCGACAAGGTGGTCAAACGCGTACCTTCCTTTATCACAGTCCCCACCACAGCAGGTACGGGGAGCGAAGTAACACGGGCCTCAATCATCACAGATATCGAACTGGGAACGAAAGAAAGTATTCACAGCGACACCCTATATGCCGACCTTGCTGTAGTAGATTCGTCGCTCCTGGCCACATTGCCGCGTCCCATCGCAGCAGGAGCCTTGATGGACGCCCTGACTCACGCCATCGAATCCATTGGCTCCAAGCGCTCGACTCCTTGGACTGAAGCCCTTTGCATGCATGCAGTCCAACTAATTGGGTGGCACGCACGCCAGTTCGTAAACAATCCAGGCGATCCCGATGCTGCTGACGCGGCCTCTTTAGCGGCGGCCCTAGCGGGTGCATCCTTCACCAACACCGGACTTGGAATTGTCCACGCCCTCACACATCCTGTATTTAGCTTTTTTGGCGGCCACCACGGAACTACCAACGGAACTCTCCTCGCAGCCGTTATGTATTTCAACCTTCCTGCCATGCATGAGAAATATGCCCGGATGGCGCCGCTTCTCGTCAACCCTTCAGAAAAAATGGATGCCGGACTGAGTGATACCGAAGCCGCTAAATTGGCAATCGAAGGCGTTCGCGCCATAACCCGGGACATTGGAATCCCCCTTTCTTTGGGAGCCATCGGAGTAAAAGAGGAATA
>Ga0315336_1000648_pt1 | contig 87795 bp, 84 predicted proteins | sample ASW5metaG_FD_204512 | JGI IMG/M metagenome (GOLD analysis project Ga0315336, IMG submission 204512) | Ammonia-oxidizing marine archaeal communities from Monterey Bay, California, United States - ASW #5 | ecosystem: Environmental > Aquatic > Marine > Intertidal zone | place: USA: California...
GAAGACGTCGTTGTACGAGTCCACGGCCGAAATGGTCTCCTTGGGTGGCGGCGGCGGACGATCCGGGTCGCTCGGCTGAGCGCCACTGGCGGTGCGGTCCACATAACTCTGCTCTATCTCAGCGACCTCTTCCGGTGTGTAAACCGGACCCCGGCCCTCTCGACGTTGGAAGGCTGTCATGGACTGGTTGGTCCAGTTCCCTTGAAGATCCGGATGGCCGTCGGGTGTTCTGGGAACTTCCCACTGGCCGGCGTTGGAAGCTCTGCTCTGCGCCGCAGCGGTGGAGATGACGCCCGGCGCGCCGGTTGCACAAAGAACGGAGAGAAGTAGCGCACGACTGCTCATTTCACGCTCCAATCCAGCAGGATCCACGACAAGTGAACGGCACTCTTATCAAATAGCCCTCTGATCCCGGCCCCGCAACGGACCACCACCTGATCGGTTAGGGATAGGGGGCCACCTGCGAACGATAGGGGTGGCCGCTCTGCGGGAGAGGTGGATGGCTTCTGTCACCGTGATCCCCCAGGTGAGCCGTTTCTGAGGAAGACGTCCAATGTGCCGGCGAACATGCAGACGAGCAACTCGGCTAGGAACCCGCCCTCATCTTCATCGACGGACCACGTGACATGACCGTCGAGATCGTTCAGCGGGCTCGCAACATGCGATAGCAGTGGGTGGGGGTGGGGCGATGGCCGAGCCCTGGGCTAGTCATTATAGTTTCCCTCGCAAGCGAGAGAGAGGAGCCGATTGCACCTAGGGCAGGTCAGCAGAGAAGCGGCAACTAGCCACACCTAGCTACCAAGCAGTGTTTCACTCGTCCTGAGTTTCCCGTCTGAGTGGGGCGGGGCAGAATGAAGGCATGAAGGGAACCCGGAAGTGCCAGAGACATGATGGGAGTTTCGTGAAGTGGATCCCGTGGATTGTGGTGATGACCGCCGTTACTCCGTTCATATGTTCCGCACAATCCTTCGAGTGGTCCGTTTCCCCCATGGTCTTTCTCGATTCTGAGTTCACTGACGGTACCGAGGTCGGTCCTGGTCTCTCGCTCGGAGCCGCTCTGTCGCCGGGCGGATCCGTCGCCTATGGGTTGTTTCTGACTTTGGCGAGAACGGATTTTCCGGTAGCCTCGGATGACCTCCATCGCAACTTTGCGTCAGCGGGTGTCGGCCTCCGGCTGATGACGGGTGGGGATGGAGGAACGATTGGCATAGCCTTGGGTGCCGGTGTCTTCGTTGAGGATGATGTCAATGAAACCGATCCGAAGTTTACGAGCAGCGCGAATGGGGAGGAAATAGTCATGCTGGGTGTGGAGGCCCAATCCCCGGTGACTGCATCTTGGGGCGTGAACATCTTCGCTAGAGACCAAGTGGGTGGATGGTGGTATGGCTTGCTGACTTCTGATGATGAGTACGGCCTCACCCATCGATTTCTACTTGGAGCGGGGGTCTATTTTCGATAGGCAGCCCCACCACCCCCCCTCCGTGGCACCCAGCCACGCCCAGCTATCCAGCACTGTTTCGCGTTGCGGGTCTGAGTGGGGAAGGCAAAATCAGGGCATGAAGAGAATTCTGCTATTGGGAGAGCCGACACATGGACAAGAGCAAATATCTACTTATCTCTAGCTGCATCTTTGGGTTGGTTGCTGCCCTGCATCTGTTTCGAGTGCTTGGGAGTTTATCTCTTATGATAGGATCATGGACTGTGCCCATTGGGGCATCTGTATTTGCATTTGTCGTATTAAGTCTATTGAGTTACCGGGGCATTACCCTTTGGAGGAGAGACACTTCCTGACTGGATCTTCAGGAGCAAGACCGGCAACCTACGACCCCTGTCCCCCCGGCCTAGAAGATGGCAACTACCCTCCCCACAAGTACCGGTTAACGAGATTGCGTAATCTTCGGTTCCTGCTCTTGTTTAGTGTTATCGCCTGCGGTGGAGGAGGCGGCAGCCCCACTGCACCGGTGACCCCGCCCACACCAGTGGTCACGCTCAATCAACCCCAGAGCCACACAAACGTGCTCGCCGTTACGATCTCCGGATCAACGGCCGCGAACGCCACGCTCCAGATTTCCGGAGGAGCGGCCGTTGTGACTGCGACAGCAAGCGCGTCGGGTACCTTCAACGCGTCGGTCACTCTCAAGGCCAATCAAGAGAACCAAATTTCCGTCGTCGCGACCAACTCAGCCGGCGGTCGCAGCGCCGCAGCGGTCGTGACTGTCGTTCACGACGATATAGCGCCGGATGCACCTACCCCAGCTGTTGGCCGTTACGCGGGCGCAGACCCTTTCCCATTCACGGGAACCACCGAGGCAGGGGCGGAAGTGACCCTGACATCAGCGATCCACTCGGTCCAGGCCACGGCGGATACCAACGGAAGATTCGAACAAGAGATCCACTTAGTCCCGGAAGCAGTCAACGAGATTACGCTCGTCGCTCAGGACCTGGCCGGCAACCAAGGAAGCCAATACGTCGCCAAGATCATTTCCGATACTCTGCCACCGACTGTGAGATTCGTTGATCCGTTGCCGCCCGTCGGGGACGGGAGAGCAAACATCTCCTTCTATGCCGTCGATATGTGCACCCTATGTGGGCAATACCCCTTGACCGATCCTCGGACCAACGGAGTGGACCTGACATCCTTCTTCGTGGCGAATGATCGTGCTGTTGGAGGAGGATCGGAACTCGGTGGCATCGACGCGGGGGAGAATATGTTGGAGAGTGTTGATCTGGCGCCCGTTACTGCGATAGACGTGGATACGGGCGAACTATCGACAGACTATGAGGTTGGCTTGGCTTATGAATTTCCATCCGGTGTCAATGTCCTGACGATCACCGTGGCGGACTCTGCGGGCAACACGTCTACCGATGATATTGAATTCACCGTGCTGCCCGAATACGGAGCACCTAGTCTGGCGCTACATGATCTAACTGCTGGCGACCGTGGATTCCTGATCTTGTCTGAGATGTATGACTCAGGAGGAATGCTCAACTGTTGGGAGGGTGCTCCAGTAGGTTGTCCGGGTCTCAACATTGTCGCGGACCAAAAACTGATGGCGCTCTTGACGAGCGACGGTACGAAGGGGGACGATGTAGCGGCCGGAGAAAATTTCGGTCACTTATTCACGTATGGTGAAATTGTTGCCGATACTTCTGGCTTCTGGAACGACTACGGGAATTTTGTGCACCACCAGGGAGAGGGTGTGTTTAGCCCCGGTATATCCGGTGCATACACCTTTTTTGACACCGCTCGAGATCTCGGTGGCGACACCGTAACCGTAGAGATTACCGGATATGTGACGGACCGCGCTGGCAACAGTTCTGAAGACGTTTCCTTAAAAAATATTTTTGTTCCGGCCACTCCGAGTTCGATATTCATACTCAATTCGTCAGCGACACCAGGAGATCAAGCGCACGTGGTGCCCGTTGGATTGACGAACTTCCAACCTTTGCGTGGCGTAGAGTTTTTTCTGGAATTCGACACCGACGTTATGACTGTCGACTCGGTCAAATCAACAGGTCGCGTGACGTTTTCTCCCTTCTACGAATCGACACATGACCCTGTCTCTGGTGTCGGGACACTCTCCGTTTTACTGGTGGATCTCGCGGGCAACCTGATACCGGTAGCGAGCGACATCATGGCTCACATCTATACGTCTATCAAGGCGAACGCGCCGTCGACAGAAATGATATTGGAAATGTTTTTCGCGGAAGCTGCGGGCGAGGACGGTAACCCCATAGAGGTCAGAGCGGGGAGCGGCACGCTCCTGATACCATAGTGGCGCCCAAGCTTCGCTCGTTGGACTCCAGGTGAAATAAAGACTTACTATCACGACGATGATCAACAATAGACATATCCCGACTCTCCTGATTGCCATTTTCTTGGTCAGCTCGTGCGTCGAACACGCCGTCATGGCACAGGATAGGCCTCAGCCGGTAACATCGATCGGAACAACAATACAAGCCGAAAGCGACCGCGTGATCGTGAAGTATCGCTCCAGAAGTGCGGCGCTAGTGAGTGGCCAGCTGCATGAGTTGTCCAGGGCAGAGGTGATTAAGCGTCTGCCCTTGATCGACGCTGACGTGGTGCGGGTACCAGAGGGTTCATCGCGCGATGAGCTGATCGCATGGTATGAGGAGCGCCCCGACGTCGAGTATGCCGAGCCCGATTACCGTGTGTTCCCGATCGGTGGTATCGCTGCCGCGACAGCACCCGACGATGTGAGATATGCCGAACAATACCACCTCAACAACACAGGTCAGTCGGGCGGCACCGCGGACGCAGACGTGGATGCGCCGGAAGCGTGGGACATCACCACCGGGGATTCGACGATCATTGTAGCGGTCATCGATACAGGAATAGACGCAGAGCACCCGGATCTCCTCGCGAATATGTGGGTCAATGAAGGAGAGATAGCGGGTGATTCGATTGATAATGACGGAAACGGATTCGTCGATGATATCCATGGCTGGGACTTCGCAAACGACGATAACACCATCTACGATGGTGCAGATACTGACTATCACGGGACCCACGTAGCTGGCACCATCGGTGCCGTATCCAACAATGGTATCGGGGTGGCGGGTGTCGCATGGAACGTGAGAATCATGTCTCTCAAGTTCCTGCACAATGGTGGTCGTACTTCAGATGCCATCGATGCCCTCGCCTACGCCAAAGCCCACGGCGCCAAGTTCACCAGCAATAGTTGGGGCGGCGGCGGGGCATCGCAGGCGCTGGACGATGCAATCATAGCGCACGGCGGGTTATTTATAGCGGCCGCTGGAAACGCGGGCAGGAATACCGATACGAACCCCGCTTACCCTGCCTCTTCCGATTTAGACCTCATCATCTCGGTGGCCGCGACTAACCGCAACGATGGCCTCGCCTCTTTTTCGAACTACGGCGAGACCAGTGTCGACCTGGGCGCTCCTGGCGTGAACATTATGGCCACCTGGCCTGATAACGCTTACAACGCCATCAGCGGCACCTCGATGGCGACACCCGTAGTCTCCGGAATGGCAGTTCTCGTGTACGCACAATTCCCTGACTTGAGTCCCTCGGCGATGAAGCATCGGCTCATGTACAGTGGCGATGTGATCACTGCACTCGACGGCAAGACGGTAAGCGGACGAAGGGTTAATGCTTTTAATTCACTGGAGGATGATCAGATAAAGCCAAGTGCTGTGACCGATCTGATTGTGGCAGCTGACCCCACGCCCATCATCAACCCAATGGCAGGCCTACATATAGGGCTGGCATGGACATCTTCAGGTGACGACGGAACGTCAGGACAGGCATCCCTCTACGATGTACGATATTCGACAGCACCGATAACCGAAGCGACGTTCAGCTCGGCACTGCAGGCAACTGGAGCGCCTCTGCCTCAACGGCCAGGCATGCCTGAAAAAATCGTAATTACCGGCCTCAATCCTTTTACCGATTATTATTTCTCGGTCAAGGTCTTAGACAACGCAGGCAACGGATCCGATGTATCCAACCAGGCGACAGGGAAAACCCTGGCAGTCAGGACGCTCTTCGCCGCCGATGCCGAGACCACAGCAGACGACAGCCTGTGGACCGCGGACGCACCATGGACACGGACAGACACAGACGCCTCCCAGGGATCCTACAGTTGGACGGATAGTCCCGGCGGCGAGTATGCGAATGACCTGGATATCAGTTTCACTTCCGTTCCCTTTTCTCTCGCTACCGCTACTCGCGCCACACTCAAGTTTGATCACAAATATGACATTGAGCGTGGCTACGATTATGGCTACGTGGAAGCGAGCTCTACCGGAGGAGCGTACTGGGACAGGCTGGCAACCTTCACGGGATCACAAACAAGCTGGACGGGCGTGTCACTCGACCTGAGCAGTTACGATGGGTTATCGGAGGTCATTTTACGCTTTCGGTTGGTGACAGATGACGCGTGGACACGGGACGGATGGTGGCTGGACGATATTCAGGTTTCAGCGGATAATGTCGGATTGCTCACAGCAAATGTCAGCACCAATGCATCGGGTGACACGCTCGTCGTTGGCCTCGGGCTTGATAACGAAGGATTCGAGGTCGGGGGGATCAGCTATGAGATGCAGTGGCCTGACCCGGCAGGCCTCGTCACCTACGTGGGAGTCACTGAAACCGCGCGAGTCGCTGGACTCACGCATAGCATCAACCTAGACGAAGCAAACAATTCGGTCACAGGTATTCTGATCAACACAAGTCTCGCAAACACGGTAGCCTCCGGAACTGGCACACTCCTCGAGTATCGATTCGAGCTTGACACCGACCTGAATAACGCCGACGCAGCTGTGACAGCTGAAGCGCACACCGACGGCAACCGAGAGGGTTTGCCGCGCGTATTTTACAAGCTCGCGTTCAATTTACAGGCAGTGAGTTTATCCAATACTGATGGAAACCCGGTGAGCGCTGGCGGCCGTGGCGGAAGCTGGGAGAAAGGCATCCTCGGTGCCGATGTCGATTTTAATGGTGTTGTGGATGTAACCGACGTTATAAACACGATCGATTACTTCCTCGGAAAGGTTGGATTCACCAGAGTCCAGCGCTTAGTCGCAGACACATACCTCGACAACATCATTAACGTGGTCGACATCGTTCGTACCATCAACATCATCCTTGGGCGGTGCATCGGTATCAGCGCGTGTGCCGCTGATGCCTCAATGGCATCAGCATCTGTGCTCACTGCAAGCCGACAAGCAGATGAGGGGGTGTCCGACAGAGACCTGGACATACTGCTGCAGTCAAATGCCGGCCTGAATAGCACACAGAACAGGAATACGCTGAACGTGGTCGCCGATATTCCTCCTGACGTAGTCGGCCTTCAGATCGGCATCGAATACGATCCGTCACGTGTTCGTGTCTCAGGTGCCCGACTGTTGCTTGAGGACGATGGGTTCGAGTTGGCTCAAAACATCGGTCCGAGTGGGGCAACCTTCATGATCTATAGCCCGACTAGCGCTTCACTTCCTGCTGACACGAAATCCGTGATCGCACTCGATCTCGAATCCGAACTTGATGGGATCGAGCCTTCAGCCACCGATTTCCAGTTGACCGAAGTGCTCGGCGTTGATGCGGCTGGCATGCCGGTCTACCCAGAAGATATCGACCCGATACTCGCGGTCGAAGAGTTGCTTGGTGCACCACAATTGCTTCCCTCACAGAAGTTGCAACTGGATCGCCGGGGTAACAGCGACGGAGTGTACAACCTCGGAGACCTGCTCTCCCTAATACACAGAGCTGGACTGTTCCCTGGAAACACAGGACAGGAGGCGCCACGATGAATCGCCGCTCATTTGGGCTATCGGTCATGATCGTCGCTTCTATGCTGACAGGTTGTCATGATGACGAGACAAGCCTTCTAAGCCTCCCAGACATTTCGCCTCCCGGCTGGCTAGACGTTCGCCTTACGGGGGCGCCCGGGAACTCTGAGGCTCTGTTATTCGAAGTTGTTGGAGGACCAGTTGATTCCGTGGCTTCCGCAAGCCACAGGGTGTTCACCAACCCCCAGGCTCCTGATCAATTGAGAGTTCTGCTTGTTGGGAATCTGCAAAATAATGTGGTCGCTAAAGTCTGGGTCCCGAACCCTTTAGCGGTATCCCGATACCAAATCGTGCTGGAGCAGGCAGCTGCCGGGCAAGATTTTCAGCAACAGTCTGTCTCAAGTTACTCGCTGAAGTTAGAGGCGCCCGCTCGGCGCTAACCAGATAACCCAGCACCTTACTTGGGGAGGATGAAGGTTTGCTAGCCTCAGGAAGGTCGCTATACAGCTACGCTTTCATCAGCCTCTTGGCATGTGGCGGCAGCGGAGAACATGCTTTGCAAGTGCCTCAGCCGGTCAGCAATGTTCAGGCAGTCGTATCTGTAACCACCGACAGACAAACCTACATTACTGGCGACGTCATCGAATTGACGCTGGAGTTACAAAACAACTCCGACCAGCCTTCAGTGCTCGACTTTTCGACCGGCCAGAGGTATGACTTCGCCATCCTCAGAACGCCGGCTGATACCGTGTGGTCTTGGGGCGAAGAAAGAATGTTTATACAGATGCTGGGGCAGGAGACGGTGCAGCCGAATCAAGTCCTAGTGTACCGCGAGCAAGTCAGCCCCCAACTCCCGGCTGGAACGTTTACAATCGTCGGCAGGATCGTCGCTCAAGACCAGACGCTTATGGCGTCCGCAGTCATTGTAGTCCAGTAAGGGAGCGATTAAGGGCCCCGAGCAGAGGACACCCCCCGCCCAGCGCCCTTTTATTAGACCCTATTCGGTGCTCTCTCAACTAGAACTCGAACTGCAGATGAAGAAGCGCAAGCGAGCCTCGTCGATCGCCGTCTCAAGGGCAATGAGTTCTGCCGTGTTAGCCGTACCCTGGCCGACGAGGCGGGAGACTTCAAAGGTCTCCGCTGACATGCCGATTCCAAGGTCCCCCGGGGGGGGCTGGGTGCCACGGATCTAGGATTTATTAATACTCACTCCGGTCAAAAAATAAACCCGACGTTCACTACTCGGAACGTTGAGTAAAGGTCACCACCCCCAAATGGCAGTTTACCGTCCAAAGCGGAAACTCTTTCCCCCCAATCATCGACGACCCTCGGAACTCCGAAGAGTCGCTTTAGGCCAAATCCGAGGCCAACATAAAAGTTATCGTTTGGTCCTAGAACCCAACTACGATTGAAATCAAAGCCGTAACCGAAGTAGGTCCCATCGCCTATCCCGGCACCGTCTACTGAGGTAAAGCCCACCTTCATACCAAATGCCCATCCGATAGGAGCGGCGTACGTCCGGGTGCGGCGACTGCCCGGGTAAAATCGATAGAACACGTCGAAGTTGACGTATTGGATATCTGCATACTCAGAGACCGGTCTGGAGTTATTATCGTATTCCTCAGCGGCCTGCAGGTAGTCTGGATCCAGATAATCGCGGATAGGATGGCCGGATGCGTCTGTTTCCCCCGTGAGCGGGGGCAGCGGGTAAGGGCCCACATCTGGGTATATATAGGTAGTGTTTTCGAATGAGCTGGTGGATCCCCCGAAACCAATTGTGGAGGTCGGGGAGATGACACGCTCGTACTCCGCATTGAAGATATTAGCCAGAAGCCCAATCGGATTGGCGGAAATGACGTTCCGTGGCTGAAACTCTTCACGTTGTTGAGCGGTGAGTGGCAGACTCGACAATCCGAAGATCAGGACCGTGAGGGCAAGCCCGAAGCTCGAAGAGCTTGTCTTGATCATTGGGTTTTCTTCTTTCGGCACGATAATGAACTCCATTCGTCAGCAGATGTAGAACAGTCGCGACCGTTTTTGCCAGGCACTAAGTGCGCCGCCCATGCACTTCAATAATCTCTTAGCTGCAAGAAGGACAGCACGCCGGGTAGCAGGGCCCCATCATCAACCACCCCATAAGACAAAGCGTGCCAAAAGCATCATACCAAGAAATCCACGAAGCCATAGTGGTGTCAATGCTGAACACCTCGACCCCTAAGCGGAGGATGTCTGCGAAGGGGATTTGAAGTGACCCCCACAGGTCCGCAACCTGGGCGGGAAGCCAACGCACTTAACAGCAGCCGGTTGGGTCACACTACTTCCCGTTCTGAATTTTGGCTCAGTATCGGGCATAACCTTATTGAGCACTGTATAAACTGGACAAATTTTTGTGAATGGATTCGCTATTTGAAGTACAGCTACTCCAACGGCTACATAGATCCACTGAGGCCAACCTGATCGGCAAGAAGTGCGAAGCTTAAACACATCAGCCCCACGATTCCATCATAACCCTCACTTTCTCTACATCTTTTTCGCTCATGAATTCGCCTAGATTGGTAAGCCACATCTAGTTTGGTTTACGGCAACCCCGTGAGCATCTTTCTGATGTTGTTTTGGCCCTGTGGTGTGTGGTATTATGTGTGGCACCCCAAGGGGATATCCAGATGGAAACCTTGACCGACGCGAAGATAGAGAATCTGAAATGGGATGATTCTAAACGCACCCGTTCAGGGAACGTCCCGAAGCATCAGATTCATAATGATCCCGATGTGTCAGGGCACCATATCAAGCTCTATCCGCCAAAGGCCACCGGGAGGTCCGGCAAGGTCTTCTATCTAGGATATGGACCATCTACGAACAGGAAGTTCTACAGGATCGGCGCGTGGGGTGACGTGACTCTTCAGCAAGCCAGAGCCGAGGCAAGAAAAATCCGAGCAGAGCTGCACCGCTTTGGGATTGACCCCAACAAGGCCAGACGAGAGAGGATTCAGGTAGCTAAGCGGCGCCTGACCGTCAAACAGCTTGTTGCCGAAGACTTCAAGGAAAGATCACCCGCGTGGAGCAATAACTACACCGCCGGGAATCGGGATTTCGCGAAGCGGGGAGGAAGGGCAAAGGGCGAGACGGAGGATGTGACACACCCGCCAGCCCAGGGAGACCTGTGGCAGAAAATCGTTCGAGAGGTAGTCCCCAAGCCGAATGAGGAGAGCATCCCTGTCGTCTTCGTAAAGGATCTGGCCGAATTCCCGGACCCTCAGGATGTCGATGACTCCGGTGATGGGGGGATCTCCTCCGTCCAAGAAAAGTCACGGGAACACGACGACTCTGAGGCGGCATCCAGCCCAGACGAGCAGGCCGCCGACACCGAGGTGCAGCTGGCTCTGAGCCTCGGGCCATCGAGCCTGGAGGTTCGCGCCGAGCAGGGTCTGTTCGCGTTCCGGAAGGGACTCAATGCCGCCGCTGAGGAAATCCTCCGAGGGGTATGCAAACAGGATCCTCGGCACGCTGCTGCCCATTTCTACCTGGGCGAGGCCCTAAACCGGCTCGGTCGCGTAGCCGAGTCCGTCGCGGCCATGGAGAGGGTCATTGAGCTGCAGCCACACAACTGGCGCGCGTACCACACCCTGGGCATGCTCTTCGACAAAATGCACGAGTCCGAGAGAGCGGCCGAAATGCATCGACGCGCGAGCGAACTGATGTGTGTGGATAGCTCCCAAGGCGTCGGCTCGGACCCCCAGCCAATCTGAAATCGTAAAATCCCCTGAGCAAAACAGTGCTTGATAGCCGGGTGTGGTTGGGTGCCTTCCCCGGGCATCTTTCTGATGTGGGTTGGCTTTATTCTGTGTGGTATTCTGTGTGGTGTCTGGGGGATGCCCAGATGGCAACTTTGACCGAATCAGGGGGGGGACTGGGCCTCCCCAGTGACAGCTCTCGCGTATGCGCGCGCAGAGACTGATGTGTGCCCTCTAGCACCAGTAACGCCCCGCCGACGTCGGGTGATTCTTGGGAAGAATCGCCATGGGCCGGGGGGTGAAATTCCCGTGTACATCAACTACCGTACGTTGCGCGTGAGTGGGGCCCTACCGGACAAAAAGGATAAATGGCCGGCGGCCAATAAAACTGATCCCTGTGTTGCCGCCTAACGGCCTTGGGGGCATCCCGTACCCCCAGGAGTACCCCAGTCTCACGGGAGGACGAAAGGCGGAGATACTGGGCCTTGAGGTCAAGGACGTGAGCTTCGCCCGCAAGACGGTGACGTTCCGCCCGAATGAGCGACGGAGGGTCAAGACGCGCACCAGCCCACCATGGCCCCAGTTGGAGGAGATCCTGCGGCCCTACGTCTTCTCCGCTACGGCACCCAGAGGTGAGGGCTTTCTATTCCCGGACGACCGAGGTGACGGGATGATCTGGGACTTGCGGTAGGCACTCGACGCTATTGCCAGGTCCGCCGGTTGGGAAGCTGACGAGATCCGGACACGATGTTCAGGCACACGTACTGCGCGACGCGATTGCAGACATTAGACCGTGGTGCCCCGGTTTCCCCGTGGGTGGTGTCGCGGGGGATGGGCCACGGAGGACGCTCGCTCGTAGGTCGCGTGTACGGCCACCTTGGCGATATCCGCCACCGTTCCGAGACGGTGGAATTCAGAGTCAAACAACACCGTGAGCAACTCGCCGAGCGAGCCAAAAAGTGGCCCACTTGTCACCGTGAGTGTCACTGGGGCGCCGATAAGCGCCTAACCACAGAGTCTCTTTAGGGCTGTAACGCCCTACAGAGACTCATTTCACTCCAGTACGCCCGACAGGATTCGAACCTGTGACCTCTGCCTCCGGAGGGCAGCGCTCTATCCAGCTGAGCTACGGGCGCAACGGCAGATGCGCGGAATAAGCCGAGTTCTGTCCGCCGCCGAAGCGGCAGGAGGATCATTTATCTGGGACGGTCATTGCTGACTGCCTCAAGCGGCCTACCCGGGACTCAGGCGGAGCGAGCAACTCCTCATCCCTTATTTGGCCTTGCTCCAGGTGGGGTTTACCGTGCGACCTCCGTCTCCAGCGGCCCGGTGCGCTCTTACCGCACCCTTTCACCCTTGCCTGTGCCCCCGAGGGGGCCATCGGCGGTTTGCTTTCTGTGGCACTTTCCGTCACCGGCCGAAACCGACGCCCGGGCGTTACCCGGCACCCTGCTCTGCGGAGCTCGGACTTTCCTCCGCCGGCGCCCCGAAGGACCCGACGGCGACCCCCACTTCGCACATCTTTTGTGCATCTAGTCTACCTGTATGGGTGGTGGAGAACAACGGTCTTCGGAGCCGGGGAGGGAGGGACGGCGGGAGGTGTATCCTTGATGCCTGACGCATGACACCCGAAGTTCGGGTGGGCTCACCTTCGACCCTCGAGCAAGTCAGGTTCATGCGCACGGCTCGTCGATTCATCCGCCTTCCCTCCCGCCTCGCCTTCTACAGGCTTCTTTTAGCTGCCGGGTTCGGCATCACGGGAGCGCAGTGTCAGGTCCAGGAAGAGGCGACAGTCGTCTATCTCGTGCGACACGCGGAGAAATTGGACGAATCCGCGGATGCCCCGCTCATCGCCGCCGGACGGGAGCGGGCGGAGATGCTGTCCGAAATGCTCAAGGATGCCGGTATCACCCACATGCATACGACGGACTTACAGCGGACGCGTGATACGGCAGCACCGATCTCGGAGCGCCTCGGAATTCAGCCCCGGCTCTATGCCACGAACGAGCTGCAGGGCCTCGCCGACTGGCTCAGAGCCACACCGGGCCGCCATCTGGTCAGCGGTCATCAGAACTCGACGACCAGCCTGATACGACTGCTCGGCGGCGAGAGTACCGATATTGCCGACCCCGAATACGACCGCCTGTACATCCTTACCCTCGACCCGGATGGGACGGCCAGTACGGTCCTCCTCCGATACGGATCTCCCTAGGGAGTTTAGATTACGGGGTCGGATCTAGGAGACCCGGAAGACGTGGCCCTCAACAACCGTCGGATGAAACCAGAATGAGCACAGTCGCAACCGCCGAAGCACGACCCGATATCCTGAAGGCCCTCCGTTCCCTTAGCGGGCGAGGTACCCTGGGAGACGTCGTCTCCCACGTGGGCCTCCCAAGGGACGAGGTCGAGGGCATCCTCAAAAGCCTCCTGGAGTCCCACCAGGGACATCTCGAGGTATCCGAGTCGGGAGAGGTAGTCTACCTGTTCGACCGCAAGCTGATCCGGCGGGATCGCGTCTCGACGATCGAGCGGCTCAAGAGCGCGGCCAAGAAGTTCCTCACGGGCGCATTCAAGGCCTGGATCGTTACGATGTTGGTCGTCTATTTCGTGGTCTTCGTGGCCTTGGTCGTCGCGGCGCTCATCGCGATGATGTCCAGAGGCGGAGACCGCAGAAGTGGCGGAAGCTGGGGGCGCGGCGCGGGCCGCCATGGCGGACACTTTCATTTCCCGAGCTTCTGGCTTTGGTACTACATCTGGACGCCGCGCTGGCGACTGGGCAGTCCTTACTACGGGCGCCGCTGGGAAGCGACGCTCGAGAAGGACAGCCGGCCTCCGTTCTACAAGAAGGTTTTCGCGTTCGTTTTCGGGCCCGACCGACCGAAGCCCACTCGCAAACAACTCGACCGCAGTACTCTGCGCCTCATCCGCGCGCGGCGGGGGGCGGTCACGACGGCGGAGCTTATCGAGCATACGGCGATGGGGATGCCCGAGGCGGAGGAAGAAATGGGACGGCTCCTAGGGTCGTACGCTGGGGAGCCGACCGTATCCCCGGATGGGGAACTCGTCTACGCATTTCCGGAGCTCATGACGAGCGCCCATGGACCGGTGACGGCCCGGGAACCGAACCCGGCGTGGATGCGGATGGAATATCCGCTGGAGCTTACGGGCAACGAGAAGAAGCACGACGCGGTCATCATCGGGATGAACGGGTTCACACTGGCGGCAGGCGCTACGGCACCGTGGTTCATCTTTCCCCAACTCGGCATTGGCGGCACCGCTGCGTTCGTGGGACTGGTCCTCGTTCCCGTCGTATTCAGCGTCCTGTTCTTCTCGGTTCCGCTCCTCCGCGTGCTCGGTGTCCGCAAGGAGAACCGCGCCCGCAAAGCTCGCAATGTGAGGCGGTTGGTCCTGGGGCTCGTGTACCGAGAGGCGCTCGCCGGCGGCCGTCCCATCACGGCGGAGGCGGCGACCGCCCACGTGCAAGCGAAAATAAAGGATCGGGTCGTTGATCCGTCGGAGGTCGAGGCAGCCCTTCACCAGCTCGCCGCGGAATTCGATGCGGACGTGTCGTCCGGCAAAGTTGTGCGGTCCGGTCAGGGTGGGTCGTCCGGTTCGCGCGCGTCGTCCACGGCGGAAGCATTGTCCACCGAGGGGAGCTCTCTTCAGTTCTCCTTCCCGGCCATTCGCAAGCAGTTCCTGGCCAGTGAAACGGTGCGGCGACGACTCAAGCTGGAGGACGCCGAAATCGGCGACGTGGTGTATTCGAGCGCGGATTCAGAAAAGGAAGCGTCCGATCGGGAGGGCGCCGCTTTCGACCGCGCGTTGGCTGGTGATCTCGACTTGACCGCCTATCTCCCCTCGCCCAATCGAGCCGGGTTCGAGGACGAGTTCGAGATCGTTGCGTTCGAGGAAGAACTCAAGCGCCGGGCGGCGGGCGGCAAGGGCTAGGGTCGACGAGGAGCGTTAGCGGTTCAGCGGGCCCCGGGGGTCGGTGGGTTTCGGCGTCAGTGGGTCAGCGCGTACAGGACGATGTTGATCCCGAGTGCGTAAGCCTTGGGAGAGAACTCCAAGAAAAACTCCTCATCCTCTCCCTCTCTCTCCCAGCCATCGGCAATGTCGGTGTTGTGTGACATCAGGACGATGACCCGCCCTTGCTCGTCCCGGATGCCCCTCAGGTGTGGGACGGCACTCCCGGAACCCCGCTCCGACGTGCCCCCGCCACTCCGGCGCCAATGTTGAATAGAGGGCACCTGGGGCACGTCGTACACGTCGTATAGCGCGTTGTAGATCGCGTGGCCCGGAGGGATGTCCTCGATCGGGTAATCGCTCAGCGGAAGCGCCTTGCTGATCTCTTGAACCCACATGTCCCAAGCGAACTCACCCCAGAAGTCGTCTACCCAGAGAAAACCTCCCCGCAGAAGATACTCCCGAAGACGCTCCGCCTCCTCCCCACTCATGGCCATCGTCCCCACGTCGGACATGAAGACGAACGGGCACTGAAAGATGTCATCATCGGTGAGTTGCACGATGCGGTGGTCGGGGCGCCCCTGTCCGGTAGTCCTTATCGGCGTCGTGGTGAGCTGGGAAAGCCGGAGCATGAGGTTCCGGTCGGCATCGGGATAGTCGGTGCGCCAACCCTGCCCCATTAGCTCACGGCGTACTTGGCGGTAGGCGACTCGGCAGAAAGTGAAGGCGCGACCGGAGGGATCCGCGAACCCCTCATTGCCTCCGAAGGAGCCACGGGCGGCCCCGCGGGAAGCGCGCAAGCGCTGGTCAATCGTCTGTGCAGCCGACACGTGAGCCGTCGCGAACACAAGGGCTATCACCCCAAGCGCAATGAGGGCATGCCTGTGCAGTCGTCTCTTTCCCGCCTCCGTCATCCTCTGTTCCTCATCGTACCGGATCAGATACCCCCGGCGGCTCGAAGCACGAGTCCGAACGAAGGTGCATCTTTAATCATAGTACTGGAGACGCGCTCACGCCTTGTATTTACTCAGCCCTCTGGAACTCAGGACCGTCTGGTCCTTCGTAACGATCATCCCCTCGATTCCGTCGAGGCGGTCGAGGAGTTCCATCCCCTCTCGAGGGCCCAGCACCAGGGTCGCGGTCGACAACGCATCCGCGGCCATCGCAGACGGAGCCACTACCGAGACCCCGCTCGTATGTTCAGGCGACGTCCCGGTCCGGGGGTCGAGGATATGGTGTAGGCTCATGTCGGGCGTGAGGTAATGCACATAGTCGCCGGAGGTGGCGACAGACTCGCCCCGTAGCTCCAGGACTCCGAGGCTTCCACCCGCAACGCGCGGATCCTGTAGCCCGATCCTCCAGGGGTCGCCCCCGAGGCTCTCACCCGTCGACGCCATATCGCCACCGGCGTTTATCAGCACGCTCGTGGCACCGAGCTTCCGGAGCACCTCCACGGCCTGGTCCACGATGTACCCCTTGGCGATCCCGTCGAGCGTCACCGCCATTCCGGCCTTCCCGAAAGCGATCTCGCCCTCGCTCACGTGTACGTGCTGGAATCCGACGAGCGCCAGAGCCCGGCGGACCTCTTCCCGACGGGGCGCGGTTCCCGTCTCGGAAAAGCTCGAATTGTAGAGGTTGAGCAGGGGAGCGACAGTCATGTCGAACGCCCCGCCGCTCAGGGTCGAGTAGTCGAGTCCCTTCTGAACCACTTCGAGGACCTCCCGAGGCGGAGAAGGAACCATCCCGGTCTCGTTGAGCCTCCACACAGGAGTGCCCGGGCGGTGGCGGCTCAGCAAGCTCTCCAGCCGCTTGATTTCCTCAAAGGTGGCGGCCACCATTCCTCGTGCGCCCTCGGCGTCCGGGTGCAGGGCAGAAATCGTGACCAGCGTGCCCATCTGAGTGCGCGTCTGCCGCACCTGGTGCAGTCCTGCACGCTCCAGGGCGACCCTGAGCAGGCCTCCGCCGAGCAGGGCGGATGCGCCCACCGCTGCAGTGATCCGCAGAACCTGGCGCCTTGGAAGGTCGTGACTGGATTCGTCTGACATTGGAGCTTCCTACCGAGGCGAGGTTTCCAGCTGAACCAGCCTGGATCGAACAAGGTCCATACTGTGACGACACACGCCCGCCTTCGTCAGCAGCTTGATCTCGCAATCGTTACAGCGGACGCACTCCTTGAAGTCGACCTCGGGTCCGCGGATCGCGCCAGTCGGACATGCAGTCTGGCAGACTTTGCATGGGACGCATTGCTCCACGCGCCGGATCCGGAAGATCGACACGAGTGACGCAACTCCCAAAGCGGCGCCCAGGGGGCACGCGTACCGGCAGTAGAATCGCGGCACCACGGCCGACGCCACAAGAAATCCACCGGCAATGCTCCACAACAGAGGCGATGTACTCAAGTAAAACACCGTCCCGAAAGGCTCGAAGTACTGGTATACGCCGTAATGGGCAGGGGCCGCAGCCAAGCCGATGATCAGAACCAGGATCCCGTACTTGAGGTAAATGGCTCGGTCGTGGACCCGCTGGGGGAGTGCTCGCTGTAGGCGGCGCGGCACCAGGCGCGTGATCAGATCCTGGAGGACTCCGAAGGGGCAGAGAAATCCGCAGAAGACGCGGCCCCAAAGCAGGGTCGTGATCACAGTGAACCCGACCATGAACAACATCGCCATATCCCCGAGGTAGAAGGCGGGGCCCACTACAAATCCACTGGCAATATGCGATACGGACAAAAAGCCGCCGTCGAAGAATCCCAGATAGATGAGCGTCACGGCGAGAGTAACACCCCGTACCCACTCCTTCTTCCCAAAGAACGCGTACAATACCAAAGCCAGGAGAAGAATGAGGCGAATGACAGGGGCCCACTGGGTCTCAAGCAACAACCGAGACAGGGCCGTCTCCTCCTCGAAATCCTCGAAACTCGAAAAGTCCAATGCGGGGACGTCCTGTAGCGCCGGCAAGCCGGTGGACGCACCCTCGGGTGGACGGTCCAACGTCAAATCGAGGGCGCCCTCCAGTACGATCAGCTCACCCGGCTGGGACGACGCTTCGGTGGGCTCTGCGGTAGCTCGTTCTTCGGCGGACCGCTCCGCGGCAGTCGACTCTGTGGCTACCGATTCCGTGGAGGCGGACACTGTCGCGGTGGCCGGCTCGGGGACGGAGGCCGATCCGCCTCCCGAGACAGCAGCGTCCGCAACGGCCAATTCCGAATCGGCCGGCGCACCAGCGGTCGACTCCGCAGCCGCCAGCCTCACCGCAGCGCGCTCGCGCACGGACGTCAGCACTTCCCGCGGAATGGCATAATCCGCCGTGAACGGGCCGCCCGTTCCATCCTGGTAGACGACCGTGAAGGGCTGTTCGAGATCGACTGCGCTGTCCATCCGCATGATCAGCGTGTATACGACCTGCTCGGCAGCCTTCCCCTCCCACGGTGTTCCCAGGAAAGTCACCTGCCTACTCGGGACGGGATAGACCTCCTCCGCCTGGCGGATCGAGAGCCCGTTGCTGCGAAATCCGGCGACCGCGCTACCGTCGATGCCGACGAACATCGTGTGACGGTCGTCGATCAGTCCTGACACACGCGAGGCCACATCCTGGTACCTCACCACGCCCATCAGAAGGCCTCCGAGCGCCTCGTCACCCATATACGCGAAGGACAGTTCCAAGCCCACCGCGTTGGCCCTCTCGATGCCCATGGTTCGGACATAGCCGGTGGAGATCATCTGCATCCACGTGAGATCCTCGAGCGCCGCATCCGTCGGGGGTGCGTAGGACTCGTTCTCCTGCAGGTAGGCGAGCGCCACTCGCCGGGCGGAGTTACGAACCCCGCGGAACATGGCTCGAGCGGAAATCGATGCACCGCTGACACCGTGCAAATCCCTCCCGAGTTGGAACTGCTCGGCAATGTGTTTGCCGAGAACTTGCTCCTCGAGGCCAGCACCCCTCAGAAAGTCGCCACGGGAGCTGCTGAGCGATTCGCGGTAGTCGACGATGGACATGCCCGTGATCTCACCCAGCAGATCCATCCCCACCAGCACATCGATCCGGCTGCTGTAGCCGTACTCGGCGGGCGGCACATTCGACGTGAGGTACACGTAGCCGACTATGCTCCGAGGCGACCCATCCAGGAGGGGGCCGAACGCGGTGTATACGGGCGGGAGACCCCTCTTCACGGAGAAGCTGTCGGCTGCGGGCATCACCGACCGGATCATCTCGTCGTCGACCGGAGTCCGGTATGGAGATTGGGCAGCCGACGGCGAGGCGATCAGAGACCCGAGCGCCGACAGACCCACCCACCAGACCGCACGTGAAACTCTCATTTCACATCCCCAGCGCTTCCTTGGCCAAATTTCAACCATCGTGCTCCAGTGCAGGCCCGGAGAATTTCGCGGACGGAGTGATGTCTAGGGCTCCAGCTACGAGTAGTCAATAAGGCGGAGAAACGGAGGAGATCCGCCTCCGGTAACACTAGCGCCGCAGATCACGACCGGTTTTTACACACGCCAGCCGGCCCGTTGGTTCCTCTTCTCGAAATCTAGGGGAATCGATCGGCCCCGGGGGATAAAACATCCGTCGCGTCCCGGCTGGCCGACCAAGTGCCCTCCGCCATACCGCCGAAATCAGCGATCCCGGACATGAACCCGTCCGTCACCGTGCCTGCAAGGACAACGTCGAGGGGGGTGCCCTGAAAATCCAAATCCCATGACCAGCGGACATCCGATCCATCGACGACGCCGGCCATTACAAGAGCGGCGAATTCTCCACGTCCGGCGAGCGTCAGCGCATCACCGTCCTGCGCAATCGCCACGGGTAAGTCGAAGTCCCCCTCAGGGCTGCTGATGGACAAGATCCAGTCTCCCGCCAAGGGGGTCTGGGCGACACCCTCCGTCGTGGTCGACATCAACAATGCGACCGCCGCCATACCTAAACCAAAAGCTCTCATGGTGTCTTCCGATGTCCGCCTATGTCTGTCCATATCTCCAGAAGTCTCCAGGTGTCTTCGTATATCCTTCGATCCTCCGACCGCTACATCATGCTTGCGAAAACCGATGCCATCTCCGTTTCGGCACAACCTTGGAGGAGCTCCCGGACGTAACCACCTACCTCAATTATGATTTCGTGTGCTGCTATCGCTTCCTCGCACCCGTCTTGCCCAACGAAGCACTCCCACCACCGGTCGGACTCCCGCAAGCCCTCAGCGACTTGAAGGCAGATCGCAGCGGAAGGGACTTCCACACAGCCCTCGTATTGCGCGGCGTCACCAAGCGCCGAGACCCGCGCCGCACAGTCCGGCTCCTCGAGAAAAGTGCCTTCTGTCAACTGCAACTGAGACATTTCCGAAATCATGATGAAACCCGTTCCCAGTTGTGCATTGGAGCCGACCTCCGCCGGGGCGGCGGCCCCAACGCTCTCAGCGGGCGAACTCGAGGGCTCTCCTGACGGCTCGGAGCCCCCGCATGCGGCGGCACTCACCACCATGCCTATCAGAAGCGCGGCGCTCAAACCACCTCGTCTGAAGAAAAGGACTCCGTACGGTTCTGCGGGGAGTGCGGTCATTGTCTATTACCTCTGAGAGGAAAGCGGGCTGGTCGAAGTTGCACGTTGACAACCTCTAAAGCTCCTCTCAAAATGCTAGGTTGTCCAGGCGCTCGAGCCTGCCCACCCAACTGACACGCCCAGGGGGTGTCCCATGTTACGGAAGTCTGCACTGCTCTCTATTGGTTTCTCTATTTTCATGGCCGGATCGGTTCTTGCTCAAACGCCGGATGCCCCCCGGATCTCGTATGAATCGGTCCCCGACTTCATGAAGATGCCGGACGGCATGTACATGGGCGAGGCCATGGGCGTGGCAACGAACTCGCAAGGTGAGTTCTACGTCTTCAACCGTAATGGTGAGGCCACGCGCCTGTTCCAGTTCGACGCGAGCGGGAATTTCATGCGTGAAATCGGCAAAGGCCTGTACGGCTTCGCGTTTGCCCACGCGGTGAGAGTCGACGCCGACGACAACATCTGGGTGGTCGATGAAGGCACGGACATGGTCATCAAGTTCAACCCCGAAGGCAGGGTGATGATGACCATCGGCAGGAGGCCCGAAGCACAGCAACTACGCGAGACGCCTGGCCGGGGTGGTGGCCCGCCGAATCAGCGGCCCTACAATTTCGGGCGTCCCACCGATATCGGCTGGGATCCACAAGGCAATATTTTCGTCACCGACGGATACACGAATTCTAGAGTAGTGAAATACGATCCGGAAGGCCGCTACCTCGGAGAGGTCGGCACGCGCGGGTCCGAGATCGGTCAGTTGAGCACGCCTCACTCGATGTCGATGGATGCCGAAGGCAACGTGTACGTGGGTGACCGAGGGAACCGTCGAGTTCAGGTCTTCGACAATGATTTGAACTTCTTGCGCATGATCGAGGGTGTCGGCGCCCCCTGGGCCGTATGCGTCAGCCCCGGCCCACACCAATATCTCTTCAGCTCGAACTCCAACACCACCGGCAACAGCAAAGAGTCCTACGACAACGCCGGTGAAATCTACAAGATGGAGCTCGATGGCACGATCATCGGCCGGTTCGGTACAGGCGGCAAACGGCTGGGAGAGTTCGGCTCGGTTCATGCGATCGATTGCAGGAATCCCGACGAACTGCTGGTCGCCGAAATCACGACGTGGCGAGTTCAGAAGCTCCTCCTCGATCCGAGGATGACCTCACAATAGTAGCGACCCTGTTGATCTCTTTGTCACATGCACAGTCATTCTTGGAGAATTCTATCATGAAGAGATTCCTTCTAGCGGTCGCAGCGCTACTCGTGGCCAACCCGCTTTCCGCGCAGTCCGAAATCCGCTACGAAGCCGTGGATGCGTTGAGCATGCCGGACGACATCTATATGGGTGAAGCGCTGGGCGTGGCAACGAATTCCAGTGGCCATTTGTACGTCTTCACGCGTTCCGGATCCTCAGATGTGACACTCGGCACCAACCGCTTTTTCAGACATTCGTCCTCCCGTTTGTTCGAATTCGATGCGAACGGAAGATACGTCCGTGAGATCGGCGCCGGTCTGTATGCCTTCATGTTTGCTCATGCTGTTCGGGTAGACTCGGACGACAACGTCTGGATCGTCGATGAAGGATCGAGCATGGCCGTCAAGTTCGATCCGCAGGGAAAAGTGCTCATGACGATGGGGCGTAACCCGGAGGCCTACCGCAATCCGGGACCACGCGGGGCTGAGTTGCGCAGAAACAACGGAGTAGGCGCGGTGGGTGACAACTTCAGTCGACCCACGGACGTCGCTTGGGATGCCGATGGAAATATTTTCATTGCCGACGGCTACAACAACGCCAGGGTCGCCAAGTTCGACCAGTACGGTGCATTCCTCACGTCCTGGGGCGAATACGGCACGGAAATCGGCCAGTTCAACACGCTTCATAGCATCCAGACCGACGCCGAAGGCAACGTGTACGTGGGCGACCGCGGTAATTCGCGAATTCAGGTGTTCGACAATGACGGTAATTTCAAGTACGTCATCGACGGAATTGGTGCGCCCTGGGCGATTTGCATCACCCCCGGACCCCATCAGTACTTGTACAGTTCGAACTCCGCCGGCACCGGAAATCTGGACAACGGTGAGATCTACAAGATGGAGTTGGACGGCACGATCCTGGGCAAGTTCGGCAGGGCCGGCCGCATGATTGGAGAGTTCGCCTCGACTCACGCGATCGACTGCAGGGACGAGAACGAGCTTTTCGTGGGTGAGATCCTCAGTTGGAGAGTGCAGAAGATCACGCTACACCCGTAGAGTCTATTTCGAGTCTGACTCTTGCTAGTGGGGGCTACGAAACCCGCCAAGCGGGTGAGTACGAAAAGAGAGGGGGCACGGCCACATTGGCCGTGCCCCCTCTCTTTGAATGTCGTCCCGGCCGGACCGTACGAACTTGGCTCCGCCGAAGAAAATATCCTTGGCTAGGGCGCCACGATATACGGCACCATCAGGTGGGCCTCCGAAGAGCCGGCCGCCATAATCCAAGCACCACCACCCGCGCCACTCTCGGGAAAGCCGGAACTCGCTTCGGTCGCGCCCGGCATGGCGATCGTCGTGTGGGGCCGAGCGCTCGCCTGATTTTCGCCGCCCAGGTCCATCCACGCCGACCCATAGACGGGCGGGACTCGTGAGCCATTCGCCTCGGCGGCAGTCACCAGCGCGCGTATCCCAGCCCGGTCTCCGCCCTCCGCCGTAAAGCGCCGGTTTTGCGCTATCCTGTCCAGGTTCCCGCGCGCCGTGCAAGCCACAGCGAACGCCGCCTGGCCGGGATCTCCGGATCGGTCGTAGCAGACCAACTGGCTCGAGCCCTCTTTGAGGGTTCGGTACGTGAAGTCGGTATTCCAGCTGATGACCGTCGCGTTCTCCCGAGCGTTCCCGGGCGCGGCCAACAGGGCACGCTCAATCTCCTGTGCCATGCTCTGTGCGTCCGCGCCAGTCGAAACCGTCACCACGCCGAGGACGGCGAGAATGATGCGCTTCATAAGGTGACCTCCATTGGACCGATGGTTACAGATCCCACAACAGCCTGGATGGCGTCGGAATCACAGTGAATCGGACACCCATGCTACGCACCTTGTTGGGGGTTGTCCACCAGCAGGATCTGTTTGGGACCACTTCGCCCTATGTTGATCAGACTCTCAAGTTTTCTATGTTGTTTGGACCCCGTGTCCTGAGTCACGAGTTCGGCAAAGAACCCCATGCGAGTCTCCCTCTTCGTCACCTGTCTCGGTGACCGCTTTTTCGCGGAAGCTGCGGTTGATGCCGTCCGCCTCCTACGCTCGTTGAATGTCGAGGTCGACTTTCCCGAGAATCAGACGTGTTGCGGCCAGCCGGCCTGGAACTCAGGCCATGTATCCCAGGCTCGTGAAATGGCCGCTCACACCGCCGAGGTCTTCGCCGACGCGGAGTATGTGGTCCTCCCGTCCGGAAGCTGTGCGGCGATGCTTCGCCACGCCTACCCTCGTCTGCTCGAATCTCCCGCAATCGCCGAACACTCCTACGAACTGGGCGAGTTCCTCGTGGACGTCCTCGAGGTCACCGAACTCGGACGTGGTTTGGAGGGGCGCCGCCTGGCCTATCATCACGGTTGTCACGCGCTCCGAGAACTCGGCGTGGAAGAACAGCCCCGGCGGCTCCTCGAGGCTGCAGGTGCCACAGTGGTCCCGTGGGAGATGGACCAAGAGTGTTGTGGGTTCGGGGGACTCTTCTCGGTGAAGGCTCCCGAGGTGTCGGTCGCCATGGCCGACCGGAAGCTGGACACGCTGCCCGATGTGCAGACCGTCGTATCGGCCGATGGCGGATGCCTGCTCCATATGGACGGTCGCGCCCGTCGCCGAGGCAAGCGGGTCCGCTTTCAATCGTTGGCTTCGGCCCTTTGGGAGGCTCGCAATGGAGGTGCATAGCCGCGATTACCGCGCTCGAGCCCGCCGCATCATTACGGAAACTCCTGAGGTGCGGGAGGCGGTCAACAACGCGACGCGAACCTTCGTGGACCATCGACGGGAGGCCTTCGCCCACTGCGACGAAAACGCTTTGAGCGGTTGGTCTGAGGGGGTGAAGAGCCACGCCCTCACCCATCTCGCGGACTATCTCGAAGAAGCGGAGGCTCGGCTCGTCGAGCGGGGGGCTCATGTCCACTGGGCCGAGGCGGCTTCGGACGTCCACCAGATCTTCGAGCGTATCGTTCGCGAACACGGGGTTCGGAGAGTGGTGAAGGCCAAGAGCATGCTCAGCGAAGAGCTCGGGCTCAACCCTTTCTTGGAGTCCTGCGGCGCCGAGGTGTTCGAGACCGATCTCGGCGAATACATCATCCAGCTCCTCGGTGAGCCACCCAGCCACATCGTCGGCCCGTCCATCCACAAGAGCCTCGACGACACCCGGGTGATCTTCCACGAGCGACTAGGTACACCCCGCGATGCGTCACCGGAGACCCTCGCTGAGGCCGCCCGGGGGCTCCTGCGGGAGGCCTTCCTCACGGCCGAATTGGGAGTCAGCGGAGGTAACTTCCTGGTCGCGGAGACCGGCTCGATCGCGCTGATCGAGAACGAGGGCAATATCCGGCTGTCGACTTCGGTTCCGCGAATTCACGTGGCGCTCATCGGGATCGAGAAGGTGCTCCCCAAGTGGGCCGATCTCTCGACCTTCCTTCAAGTCACGGCCAAGTCGGCAACCGGACAGCCGGTGGGGTGCTTCGTCTCGATCATCCAGGGGCCCGGTGGCTCCGCCGGGGGTGAGCCCGACGGCCCGGAGGAACTCCACGTCGTGCTTGTGGACAACGGACGCACGCGGGTGCTCGCGGACCCCGAAGTCTGGGAGGCGCTGCGCTGCGTCCGCTGCGGGGCGTGTCTGAACATTTGCCCTGTGTATCGACAGACCGGGGGGCACGCGTACGGCTACGTCTATTCCGGACCGATCGGAGCCGTCCTCGGTCCCGGGTTGGTCGGCCTCGAAGAGATGCTGCCGCTGCCCTTCGCGTCCTCGGCGTGCGGAGCGTGCGCCGAAGTGTGCCCGGTCCGAATCCCGATCCCGGATCTGCTTCATGTGTGGCGCCAACGGGCGGTAGAACGCGGACTCACCAGCGATGTGGAACGCTCGGTGCTCGGCCTCCTGACCGCCGCCGCAACCCGCTCCCGAGTCTTTGGGTGGGCGGTGAAGATGGCGGGTTTCTTGCCAGAATGGATCGTCCGCCGCCTCCCGCTACTCCAAGAGTGGAGCATCGGCCGTGAAACGCCCAGAGCAGACGGTCCGACCTTCCGTGAACTCTGGGACGAGGGCATCGAATGAACCAAAACACGAGAGAGAGCAGCGCATGAGCCGAAACGCAAGAGAGCGCATCCTGAACCGAGTTCGAGACGCGAATCGGGATCGGGAACCGGTCTCGCACCCTGGTCCGCTTCCGGAGGCCGCCGAGCCGCCGGGGCCGTTCGGTGAGGCGGGGCGGGCCGACCCCGTCGGGTCCTTTGAGAATTGCTTTCGTGCTGCGGGGGGCGAGGTCGTACGGTTCGCGAACGAGGAGGCCGCCTGCAGGTGGTTGGAAGAGTTTGCAGGTGGATTCGAGAGCGCGTCCGTCTGCACAGGGGTACCCAATGCTCTCCATCCGGCGCTCCCGGGGGTTCCACCCTCGGAAGCGGCGCTGGGCGTGTCGCTGGCGGTGGGCGCGGCGGCTCAGACCGGCTCGCTCCTTCTTTCCTCCAAGGAAGGCCGCCGATCGCAACTACTCCCTCCGGTTCACCTCGTCTGGGTGCAAGCCGAAGACGTGCGTACGACTTTGGGTGAGGCGCTACAGGCATGCCGGAAGGATCTTCCGGCGACGCTCGCCCTGCACTCCGGTCCAAGCAAGTCCGCCGACATCGGGCAGATTCTCGTGACGGGCGTTCACGGGCCAGGACGAATCATCGCCGCGATTCTCGGAGCAGACGGGGTGCGGTCATGAAGGCTGGCCTCACGCTCCTCGGCCTCACGCTTGGGCTGGGCACCGCGGTAGAAGGCCAAGTCGTCCCGTTGATGCCCATAGCGCCCGAGGTGGTAGCACGGGACGACCAAGGCAGGACCACCGTGCGTGCCACCCGGTTGACACAGGAGATCCAACTGGATGGCCGCCTCGACGAGGCCGTTTATCAAATCGTGCCGGCGATCACCGGTTTCATCCAGCAGATCCCGGACGAAGGGGCGCTCGGCAGCGAGCGCACCGACGCCTGGGTGTTCTTCGACGAGAACAGCCTTTATGTGACGGCACGCGCATTCGACTCGGCGCCACCCAGTGAGTGGGTCGCGAACGAGATGCGCCATGACGTTATCCAGCTACGGCAAAACGACTCGTTCTCCCTCCTCCTCGACACCTTCCATGACCGCCGGAACGGCGTGGCCTTCCTGGTAACTCCGATCGGCGGATACTCCGACTTCGCGATTACGAACGAAGGGAACGTGAACACCGATTGGAACACGGTCTGGGACATGCGGACTGGTCGATTCGAGGGCGGATGGACCGTAGAGATCGAGATCCCATTCAAGTCGCTGCGCTATCAACCCGGCGAGACGCAGGTGTGGGGTATTCAGCTGCGCCGCATCGTTCGTCGCCGGAACGAAGCGGCTTACCTGACCGCACTACCCATCTCCGCAGCCCGCGGAAATAGCATCATCGCGGGACTCTGGCGCGTATCCGAGGCAGCTACGCTCGTGGGACTCGAAGTGCCCCCGCTGAGCATAAACGCAGAGATCAAGCCCTACGGAATCACAGGGTTGACGACCGACGTCAACGCCAGTCCTCCTACCGAGAAGGACGGGGAGGCCGACGGAGGGCTTGATGTGAAGTACCGTCTCACCCAGAACCTGACCGCCGACTTCACGCTCAACACCGACTTCGCTCAGGTTGAAGTCGATGAACGGCAAGTCAACCTGACTCGCTTCAGTCTATTCTTTCCCGAGAAGCGCGAGTTCTTCCTCGAGGGGCGCGGGAACTTCGACTTCGCTCCGGGTGGGGGCGGGGGTGTGCCAAGGCTTTTCTTCAGCCGACAGATCGGGCTCCAAGCAGGAGAGGTTGTTCCGATCAGGGCTGGCGGACGCGTGACCGGAAAAATCGGTCCCTTCGATGTTGGTGTCCTCAACATCCAGACCGGTGATGAGGCGAACTCGGGCGCAGTATCCACCAACTTCACGGTGGTGCGGGTGAAGAGAGATATTCTACGTCGCAGTACCGTTGGTGGCATCTTCACGAACCGCTCGGTATCGCTCGTTGGGGACGGCTCCAGCCAGGTCTACGGTGTCGACGGCAGGCTCGCCTTCTATGACGACTTCAGTGTCACGGGATATTTCGCGAACACGCAGACGCCCGCGGGAAACGGCAAGGACAAGAGCTACCAGGGTCTCTTCGATTATGCGGGGGACCGCTACGGCCTGAGCTACGGCCACCTCGTCGTCGAGGACAGGTTCATCCCCGAAGTCGGATTCCTACGCCGGGACAACTTCCGCCTCAACTCGGCTTCCGCGCGGTTCAGTCCACGACCTGAATCGATCGACCTGATCCGGCGCTTCGTGGTGCTCGGCAGCTTCGACCACATTGCCGCCGCCGCCGGAGGGGAGCTCGAAACGCGCGAGGCCCAACTGCTCGTCGAGTCGGAGTTCGAGAGCAGCGACCAACTCAGTTTCTTCTTCAATGACCACTACGAGCTGCTCACCAGTCCATTCACGATCTCGCCCGGCGTGACGCTTCCCATAGGGGGGTATGACTTCCGGAACTTCCGAGCGTCGTACAGATTCGGTGCACAGCGGCCCGTCAGTGGCCGGATCACCATTCAAACCGGCGGCTTCTGGAGTGGTGACAACACAGCCTTGTCGCTGGAGAGTGGTCGTATCGAGGTCACTCCTCAGTTTTCGCTCGAACCCAGCGTCTCGCTCAACTGGGTGGACCTGCCGGAGGGATCCTTCACGACCCAGCTCGCCAGAGCGCGTTTCACCTATACCTTCACGCCACGGATGTTCTTCAGCGGACTACTCCAGTACAGCTCTGCCGGTGACTCGTTCAGTACCAACTTCCGATTCCGTTGGGAGTACAGTCCGGGGAGCGAGCTCTTCGTGGTCTACTCCGAGGACCTAGATACGGACCCGCTGGTGCCTGACCGTTTCACGGAGCTCCGCAACCGCGGCCTGGTCGTGAAGATCAATCGGTTGTTCAGGCTGTGAGGGACGCCACCGGTCGATACCTCGCCGTGGGGCTCCTGTTACCAGCCCTGTGCTTGCCCACAGTAGTGCGAGGACAGCTAGCGTCGAGCGCCGACTCGATCTCGATCCAACCGGGCTTATCGTATCCCGATCTTCGGAAAGGGCGTGAGATCACCCTTTCGGGAGTGGGCGCGGGTCTTCTGGCCACGGGGCTCTTGCTTCCGGCCAACCATCCCCAGGTGCCGCCACAGGGATTCGATCCCATCGAGATCGCGTGGTCCGTGGACCGAGATATCGTCGGCAACCACAGCCGAAGCGCGGATGTGACCGGTGATTGGACGCGGGACGCAGCCCTCCTCTTTCCGCTGGGCTTGGCTTTGGCCATGGGGCAAGAAGGTGAGCGTTGGCAAGGCTTTGGCCGCAGTAGCCTCGTTTGGGCCGAGACGATACTCATGTCACAGGGTCTCACGTGGCTCGGCAAGGCAATCGTGGGCCGGGCCCGCCCTTTTTCCTATCTACCGGCGAATCAACGTCCGAACGCCCCGAGCTACGACGCCTCGACGGAACGGACATTCGCCTCAATGCCTTCCGGACACTCCTCGTCGGCGTGGGCGGGGGCCGCCTTGGGGATGACAACACACCTTCTGCAACGGCCCCAAGCGAGCTGGGTCGAGCGGGCCGGCGTCGGCTTTCTGGGGGGGGTGTTGGCGGGTGCTACCTCAGCGCTGCGGGTCGAGGCGGGCCAGCACTTTCCGACGGACGTTGTCGTAGGGGCCGTTCTCGGCATCTCGACCGGAGTGGCCGTTCCACTGTTCCATCGTGTTGAGCAGCAAATACGGACGGACGCGGTGTGGCAGATGGTCGGGGGTGGCCTCGCCGGTACCTTTCTTGGTGTGGTGCTCGCGAGGAGATACTGAGTGGCAGCAGTCGGCGAGGCGCTCTAAGGCCTACTCCAGACAGACCTACTCCGGGGCTCCTCCGCCCGAAACGCCAACATGGGATCGAGACGGGCCGCCCGCTGAGCCGGAACGATACAGGCCACCACGGCGACAACCGAGAGCACCACACCAGTGGTCCCTGGGGTAAGAGGGTGGCGGCGCTGGTCTCCACCACTAGGCCCTGAAGCAAGTAACCTACACCGATCGCACCGGCGAGTCCGGTGGGAAGCCCTATCGCCAGTTGGGAAAAGGCCCTACGGAGTACTAGCCACACCACCTAGCGGGGCTCTGCCCCATGCGCGACCCGGATCCCGATTTCTTGTGTCCGCTGAGTGACGGAGTCCGCCGTGACCGAATAGAGCCCCACCGCCGAAAGGAGGAGCGCGACTCCCGCAAAAACGGAGAACATCAAGCCGAAGACGCTGAAAGGCCACCGCTGCAAGGCCAGGAATGAATCCATCGTCATGATGTTGAAAGGTGGCAAGTCAGGCTCAACGGCTGATGCCGCCTCGCGGACGAGCGGCGTTATGGTGCCCACATCAGCGGCCGTCCGCACCATGAATCCAGCGCCTCTGACCGGGTTCGAGCGCAGGGGCTGACACACCACTGGATCCGTCTCCGGTTCTTGAAAAGCCCTCTGGCGGATGTTCGGCATCACCCCTACGATCGTTCGCCCCTCGGTCGACGCCGTTTGGTCCGAGGGCTACCTTCAGGCCATCAGACCCAGGTACGGTGGGCGCCTAGGAGAACCGACGCGATGAGACGATTCGGTGGCACAGTCATTCATGCAGCTCTGGCCCTCTTGATGGGCTGCTCACCGGGGTCCGACGAGCTAATCGATGGGCTCGGGTCGGCACCCCTGCTCGTCGCCCATCGAGGCGCATCAGCCTACGCTCCCGAGCACACCCTCGAAGCGTACCAAATCGCCCTCGAGCAGGGTGCCGACTTCATCGAGCCCGATCTCCAGATCACTCGGGATGGAATACTGATCGCGCTCCACGATCTCACGCTCGAGCGCACGACGAACGTGAGCGAGGTGTTCCCCGACCGCTTCCGCGAGGAGCAGTTCCGGGGCGAGCCTGTCCAGCGGTGGTACGCGAATGACTTCACTGTCGAGGAGATCAAGAGCCTGGACGCGGGCTCTTGGTTTGATGAACGCTTCGAGGGAGCGCGGATTCCTACATTCTCGGAGGTGATCGAGCTCGCTCGTGGCCGAGCGGGGATCTTTCCCGAAACCAAATCCCCCGAGGTGTATGGCGACCGCGGGTACGACATGGAACGGCTGGTCATGACGGAGTTGGTGCATCATGGCCTCGATCAGAGGCACGCGGACCCTGCCACTCCCGTGGTGATCCAATCCTTCAGCCCGGAGAGCCTGAAGATCCTCCGGCACGAGGTGGGCACGGACTTGTCTTTGACTTTCCTCATCTCGGGTCCGGAGTCGGACACATGGCTCACGGCCGAAGGACTGGCGGAAATCAGCGAGTTCGCGAGCGGCATCGGGCCGACCAAGAGCCTCTTGCTGACGCATCCGGACGCGGTCGATCGGGCCCACGAGGCGGGCCTAACCGTGATCCCCTGGACGTTCAGTTCGAGGGCTCCGGGTAACTTCGCGACCGTCGAGGAGGAGATGGGCCATTTTCTCTTCGCTTTGGGGGTCGACGGGCTCTTCACCAACAACCCCGACCTGTTCCCGAGGACCCCTCCGAAAGAGGGCTCCTGATCCCATGACGGCCCCGGGCTACGTTGCCCTGGGGGCGCTCGCGGCGCTCGTCGTGGCTTGCGCGGGCCCACTCGTCGAGGATTGTGCCCACGGCGACCTCGACCAGCGCTACTGCGACGGGAATGGCGATCTCGTGGCGGACCCGCCCCAAGATCCGCGCATGGTACTCAATCCCGAGCGACTGATCTTCGCATACACGCCAGTGGAGGACCCCGCTCAGTTCCGGGACGTGTGGGCGGGATTCCTGGAACATCTCGAGAAGGCCGTGTCCAGGGACATACTGTTCTTCCCCGTGCAGTCCAACGCAGCGCAGATCGAAGCGATGCGCGCCGGGCGACTTCACATCGGCGGGTTCAACACGGGAAGCGTTCCTCTGGCTGTGAATTGTGCCGGATTTGTGCCCACGACGCTGATGGCTCGGGAGGACGGGTCCTATGGGTATGAGATGGAGATCCTCACGCATCGCGAGAGCGGGATCGAGTCGGTCCCGGAGCTGAGGGGTCGCACCCTGGCGTTCACCTCCCCCACATCGAACAGCGGCTTTAAGGCTCCCTCGGTCCTACTCGAAGCGGAGTTCGGGCTCGTGCCCGACCGGGACTTCCAATCGGCCTTCTCGGGAAGGCACGACAACTCGGTCCTCGGCGTCCTCCAACATGACTACGACGCCGCCGCCGTCGCGAATACAGTGATCAATCAAGTCTTGGCCCGTGGGGTCGGAAGCCGGGACGACCTGCGTGTGCTCTATCGCTCTGAGACGTTCCCAACCACGGCCTTCGGTGTGTCGAACCGTCTCGATCCGGAACTCTCCGAGGCCATCGTCGAGTCGTTCTACACGTTCGATTGGGAGGGCAGTGCTCTCGACGCCGAATTCGAGGAAAACAGCTTCATCCCCATCACTTATGAGGAGCACTGGGAGGTGATCCGCCGGATCGACGTAGCGTCGGAGACGAGCTGGCAGTGTCGATAAGCTCGCACCGCCGATGAGGCTGGCACTGTTCGATGCGTTGGCACGGTCGAAAAGTTGGTGCTGTCGATGAGCGAAGGGCGACCCGCGCTGAGGATCCGGGATCTGGTCGTCCGCTACGGCCGGGCTGCCCCCGTGATCTGCGGCGTCTCCGTCGAACTGGACCCGAAAGAGATCGTCGGCCTTATCGGTGCGTCCGCAGCAGGCAAGAGCACACTGCTTCGCGCCATCCAGCGCCTCGTGGAGCCGGAGTCCGGACGAATCTTTCTCTACGGACTTGAACTCACCCGCCTGCCGCGCGCGGAGCTTCGCGGAGCCCGCAGACGGCTGGGAATGATCTTCCAGGAGCACGCGCTGATCGAGCGACTCACGGTCATGGAGAATGTGCTCGCGGGAACGCTGGGCCGAACCGGATTCTGGCGGAGCGTACGTCGTCGCTTCGAACCCGAGGACGTAGAGGAGGCGTTCGACCTCCTCGAGCGGGTCGGCCTCACCGGGTTAGAGGACTCGCGCTGCGACGAACTCTCCGGAGGTCAGAAACAACGGGTGGGAATCGCTAGAGCGTTGATCCAACATCCGGACGTCCTCTTGGTGGACGAACCGACGGCGAGCCTCGATCCCGCCACCTCGGTCCGGATCATGGACCTGATCACCGAGATCTGCTCGGAGCGAGGCCTCGCTGCCATCATCAACCTCCATGACGTACCGCTTGCGCGGCGTTTCTGCCCTCGAATCATCGGGCTGCAGGACGGCGGGGTGGTCTTCGACGGCCCGCCGTCCGCACTCGACGACGCGGTGCTACAGCGTGTGTACGGGGATGAGGCCATTAGCACGCAAGCAGACGCCACCGCAGACGGCGAGACCGTTGGCCACTGAGCTGGCTCGGCGCTGGCGGCCGCCACGCGTGATCGAGAGCGCCGTCCATCGGGGGGTCATCTTGGGTGGGCTGGCGCTCTATGGGCTCCTCGTTCTCGTGACGGTGGAGATCGATCCGGCCAGGATCGCCGAAGGGCTGTCTCGGACCGGCGCGTTCTTCGTCGGGTGGCTGCGGCCCGATTTTGTCACGCGGTGGACCGATATCCGCGCCGGCCTTCTGGAGAGCCTGGCGATGACTGCGGTGGCCACGGCGGCGGCCCTCCTGCTTTCTGTACCGCTCGGCCTGGGTGCCGCGCGTAACTTGGTGCCCGGGCCTGTCTACACGACCGCCCGGGGCGTGTTGGCCGTGGCACGCGCGTTCCACGAGATCCTCGTGGCCATCCTGTTCGTCGCGATGTTCGGGTTCGGTCCGTTCGCGGGGGTCGTGACCCTCGTCCTCGGGAGCGTAGGCTTCCTTGGAAAATTGCTCGCCGAAGCGGTGGAAGAGGTCGACCCCGCCCCTCTCGAAGCGCTCACCACGGCGGGAGCCTCCTGGGGCTCTCGCGTGGTGTTCGGCGTGCTCCCCCAGGTGATGCCGCGCGTGATGGGCCTCGTGCTCTATCGGCTGGACATCAACTTCCGGGAGTCGGCCGTGATCGGCTTGGTGGGAGCGGGCGGAATCGGGGCTACGCTCACCACCGCGGTCAGCCGTTACGAGTTCGAGTCGGTCTCCGCCATTCTGATCCTGATCATCGGGATGGTCTTCGGAGCGGAGGTGATTGCCGGACGGTTGCGTCAGAGGTTGCTCTGATTCCCATCCTGGAACGGGGGGGGAGACGCGAGTGGCGGCGTCGAACGAGCGCGGAGCAGTGGCTGCGATCCCTCGGCGTCCTGGGGCTGACGGCCGCCCTCGTGACCGCCGCATCGACCATCTCGGCTCAGACGACGTGGCACTTCGTCCTGGACGCAGGTGTTCAGCTCCGCGACTTGGGGATGAGGATGTTCCCTCCGGACGGTTCCTACGCGGTCGCCATTGTCCGTCCTCTTCTCGACACGCTCCACATCGCCACCCTGGGGACGGCCCTCGGAGTGGTCATCGCCCTACCTCTGGCCTTTGCAGCGGCCACATCCACGACCCCTTCGCGACTCTACGTGCGGCCGATCGCGATTCTACTACTCGTCACGTCCCGCTCCGTCAACTCGATCATCTGGGCACTGATGCTCGTCGTGCTTCTGGGTCCCGGAATACTCGCCGGCGTCCTGGCGATCACGTTTCGTTCGGTCGGATTCGTTGGAAAGCTGGTCTACGAGGCGATCGAAGAAGCCCCTGAGCTTCCGGTGACCGCGATGGAGACCACCGGTGCGGGGCGTGCACAAGCGCTGGCGTTCGGCCTGGTGCCCCAGATCCTACCCACGATGGCGGGCGTGAGCATCTACCGCTGGGAGATCAACATCCGAGAAGCCACCATCCTGGGGTTGGTGGGTGCGGGCGGAATCGGAATGGCCCTCCAGGCCTCAATCGACGCGCTCCGGTGGTCCCGTGTGAGCGTAATCCTATTCGCCATCCTCGGGACGGTCGTGTTCGCGGAGTTGGTCTCGGCGAGGATTCGAAGAGAGCTCGGCTAGCAAGGAACTCGGCTAAGGAGGGAGGGCTCAACTAGTGCGGGAGCACCGGGGGGCCCGCATCTGCGGACCCCCGGGCCAAAGCTTGTCGGTTAGAATCCCGCGCTAATCCCCTAGTGCGAACGTATAAAGAACGTTGCCCGCGGCGACCGCCACGTACTGCTTACCGTCCACCGCATAACTCATCGGCCCAGCGTGTACTCGCGAGCCGACATTGATGTGCCAGAGTTCCTCGCCGGTCTCCGCGTCCAACGCGAAGAAGAAGCCGTCGATGGTTCCGCTGAAGACGACGTCTCCGGCGGTCGAGAGCACGCCAGCAGTCGACCTCGGCTGGACTTGATACTCCCACACGAGTTCGCCCGTCTGCGGCGAGAGGGCCCGCACGGCGCTGACGTAATTGGCCTGCGGCAGGGGCGTCCGGCCACCGCCGCCCCTGAAGGGGTCACCGGCCACGTACTCGTCGTCGCGAATGAAGTAGGTGGTCTCGCCGTCGTAAGCCATGACATAAAGAAGATCGGTGCGGGGACTGTAGCTCGGGGACCACCAGTTCGAACCACCCCCGATGGAGGGCGACACGGTCACCCCCTCCACCGTCGGGAATGTGCCGGGAATACGGACCGGTCGGCCCGTCTGGTCGATACGTTCTGCCCAGGTCTGTCTCGCATAGGGCTCGCCGAGGAGAAACTCCCCAGTCTCACGGTCGAGCACATAGAAGAACGCGTTTCGATTCGGCCAGAGCATCAGCTTGCGCTGCTGCCCATTGAATTCGGAATCGGCCAGAATCGGAATCTGCGTGCTGTCCCAGTCGTGCACGTCGTGAGGCGTGAACTGGAAATACCACACCAGCTCACCGGTGTCGGGGTTGATCGCAAGCACCGAATCCGAGTACAGGTTGTCGCCCATCCGGACGTCCCCGTTCCAGTCCGGACCTGGATTGCCGGTTCCCCAGTAGACCAGGTTCAGCTCGGGATCATACGAGCCGGTCATCCAGCTCGGTGAGCCCCCCGTGCGCCAGGAGTTACCCGCCCACGTCATATTGTCGGGATGGTCCGGGCCCGGGATGGTATAGAGCCGCCAGGCGAGCTCTCCGGTCTCTTGCTCGTAGGCGTCGACGAAGCCGCGGATCCCATATTCCCCGCCAGCGACACCCGCCACGACCTTGTCCCCGACGATGAGTGGCGCGCCGGTCATGCTGTAGCCGGTCGCTTCGTCGGCGACCTCCGCGTCCCAGAGGACGGCGCCGGTCTTCGCATCGAGGGCGAGGAGGTGGGCGTCGAGCGTGATCAGAAACACGCGGTCACCCAGGACGGCGACGCCCCGGTTGTTCCGCCCGCAGCAGAAATTCAAATCCTCGGGCATCTCGTGGTTGTAGCGCCAATACTGGCTACCGGTGCGTGCATCGAGCGCGATGACGTTGCTAGGCGCCTCAGTCAGGTACAGGACACCGTCGACGACGAGGGGCGTCGTCTCAGCTCGATCCAATGCCTGCAACTGGTAAGCCCACTGCATCTCAAGCTCCCCGGCGTTCCCCCTGTTGATCTGGCTCAGTCCACTGTAGCGCTGACTGTAGTAGTTGCCCGAGTACATGAGCCAGTTCTCCGGCTCCGCGTCGGAATTCAACAGGCGCCCTTGGGTCACCGGATCGAACGACGGCGCGGCCGTATTCGTCTCAGTCCTCGGTTGTTGCTGAGCAGCCGACGCCGGGACCGCGAATAACAACAGGGTGAAAAGCGCATACCGTTTCATCGTCTCACTCCTCTTTTCGTTCGAAACATTCGCGAAACAGGCTCACAGGTCTCCCCTGGTCAACCCATATAGATACGCGACGAGATTCTCCAGTTGGCTATCGGTCAACCTGCCCGCGTAGGAGAGCATCGACGACGTCTCGATGCGTTCACTAGCCGTCAAGTCTCGCTTCTGAAACGACCACATGTTGTCATTGGTATCGAGGATTCGCAGCGAGTACGTGCCCTCGTTCATCCTCTGGCCCTCGACGCGCGTGCCGTCCCGATGCGTCACCCGCATGGTCCACCAGCGCGGCTGTACTCGTTCATTGGGATCGGCCAGATCCGAGAGGAGCTGTTCGGGTGAACGGCGATCGCCGATGGTTGAAAGGTCGGGGCCTTGCCTACCACCCTCGCCGCTGACCATGTGGCAACTGCTGCACTCGCCCTCACCGCGAAACAACTGCTCCCCGGCGGAAGCGTTGCCAGACACCGCCACGCGCTGGCCTCCGGACAGGGAGCGGAGATACGCGACGAGCTGCCAGACGGACTGATCGGTGCGCGTCCGATTGATCCCGACCATCGGCGTGTCGGGCACCCCCTCTGAGATCACCCTGAACAGCCCCCCGTCGGTGTTCGCGCGCCTGAACTGCCCGGTCGTCAGATCCGGACCGATTTCACCGCCCGCCCCGCCCGCGCCGTGGCAGACCGAGCATTGACTGCCGAACAGCGTCTGGCCGGCTTGGACGTCCTCTACCGTGGTGAATGGGTTCGCCTGCTCCTGGGCGGGAAGGCTGGTGGCCCAACCACCCGCCAACCCAGCGATGAGGACCCCCATCACTCCCAGATGAAAATTCTTGCGCAACATATCCGGTCCTTCTCTTAGCAGAGGATGAGCGACGGAAAGACCCAACGAGCGGAAACGCCGCAAGTCGGGCTCCCAAAGCTAAGGGAGCATTATAGTGACTCCTCCGTCGATTCGCTCGTGCCCACGTCCACGGGAACCTCACCAACGGATGAAGGCAGGAGGGCTGTGGACTCGGTCCCGGTCGGAGCGATATCCTTCTGCATCGCTCGATCCTACCTCGCTCGCCAGGAGATAAACATGTCAGAAGTCGCCTACGAATCTCGAGTCGAAATACGACGCTTGGGAGGCCCCACGCGTTCGGCCACGCTGCCGGCGGAGAGCGAGCCTGTCCTGTTCGGTGTTCACGGGGCGATCGCGGAACACTACGGCGCCGACATGGCGAGAATCGAGCCGCATGCGACCACCATCGACTACGTGGTTGCGGCGGCGGGCGGCTGACTCACGGGCACATTTGCCGGCGCGCTGGGAGCGCGCGAGATAAAGATCAAGCCCGAAGATCTCATCGGAGAGGTGGTGGGTGACGTGGAGAAGGACGGCGGCGTGCTCGTCCTGCGGCGGATCCACGTGAACTACAAACTGCGTGTGCCCGACCCGGACGAAGTGCGCGATACGGTGGCACGGGTGCTGGAAATGCACGCAGACAAGTGTCCGGTTGCCCGGAGCTTCAAGGGAGCGATCGAGATCACCACTGATGTGGAGTTCCAGTAAGACTTATTTAGACTCCCAGTAAGGGGCGGAGCGCCCCCCCATTCCGCCCCTAAACGCCGCCCTCGAAGGCCGCTACGGCAGTCGAGCGCGAGTTGGGCGACGGGGTGGTATCGTCAGAGGAACGCAATGGGTTACAGGGGCTGCGACTTCAACATCTCGATTGGCAAGGAACACTGTCCCGGCTGCGGATTCCCGACGAGCCTGTGGGGTCGTCTGCTCGTGCGTCTCAGAATCAGAACGCGGGGCCGATCCCTACGTCCCGCCGAGACCGAGGTCCCGAAGATGACACCCGACCAGAGGGCCGCCATCGAGAAGGGAGAAGACCAGATCAGCCGAAAGGCCCAGCGGCACTGCAGCGCTTGAAGGAAATCGAAGTCGCGCGTTGGCAGAACGGCTGGATTCCGGTCGCCCTGCGTCTTGCGGACGAGAGCCTCGGTGACGCCTAGCTGGCTGCGATCGACCAGGAGCCCTGTCGCCACACGAAGGCCGGCTCGGCCCTGAACAAGCGATGGAGAAACGGCATCCCCGGCTACGAAGGGCTCTTCACCGCCAAGACGAGGCCGATGGGCCCGTCGGTGTTTCGACTCGCCGTGACCATCATCCGCATTCGTGAGTGGATCAGCGCGAGACGGACGGCAAACGTCCTCGTGGACATCTCGCCGTTTTCGGAAAACTTTGGGATCGTCAAGGACATTCTATCCGCTGAGGTATCCGAGTGGCTGGAGACCATCTACGACCGGGATGAGCAGTTGGAGCGGCTCACGAACAAGGCGCTCCGGCTGGAGGAGGCGGCGGACGTGGAGCGACTTCTGAAGTTCAACTAGTGGGGCTTGGCGCGGGACTACTCGTCGTCGAGCGTCGTCACCGAGACGGTGGCGTAGCCGTCCACGTCGAGTCGGACGCGCACGAGCCAAGGGCAGCAGCAGACCTCGCAGTCTTGGACGAACTCCTGGTTATCGCCGCCGACCAGATCGACGGGCAGCTCGCTGGACTCGCCGCAGTACGGGCAGAAAACCGACTCCGTGTCGCCGAGCTCGGGACCCAGGTAGTCATCCACCTCATCGTGAGATCCGAAAACGTCGAATTCCATGCCTCATGCTGTGCGTCAAATCCGCCGCGTACAAGCCTTTTTTACGGCGCGAAAAAGCCCGCGCCTGAAAACCACTCTTTTGTTCCATTTCCGACGCTGTCTCCCGGCTCGGCACGGCCTAAAGCGCGCGCCAAGACGGGCCGCTTACATAGGCTGTAGCGTCACCCGCTGCACTCTCCAGTTCCCAAGCTCGCCCACGAGCAGGTCGTTCTCTTCCTGGCAATCGATCGCATTCACCGTGCCGAACTGCCCGATCTGCTTCCCGGCCGTACCGAACTGCCCGACGATGGTGCCGTCGAGCTCCACCTTATAGATCTCCCCGGCTACGTCCAAGTTGTCGGGAGGGTTGGAGTTGGACACGTACATGACTTGGTTCGGGCCCGGGGTGATGCAGATCGCCATGGGGGCTCCGAAGCCCCTCATCTCTCTCCGGAAATTTCCTCTCGTGTCGAAGACCTGGATCCGCTCGTTGTTGTAGTCGGCCACGTAGAGGTTGTCCTGATTGTCGATCGCGATCCCCTGGATCACGTCGAACTCGCCCGCACCTGTGCCGCGCAAGCCCCAGTTCATGACCCACGTCCCGTCCGCGCTATACTTCGCGATCCGAGCGTTCCGGATGCCATCGGCCACGTAGAAGTTGCCCTGGGAGTCCCAGGTAATGTCAGTCGGGCCTGAGAAGGACTCCCCTTCCCGACCCTCGCCCGAACCTGGCTGGCCCGGAGCCTGCGGCAAGCGCATCGTTTCCGGCTTCCGGCTCATGACCATCACGATTTGTCCATCCGGATCGTAGCGAACCACCTGGCCGGACATCTGATCGATCGCCCAGATGTGATCGTCGGCACTAATTCGAAGTTGCTGGGCGTACAGGGCGCCGTACGTCTCCTGCCCGATCTCCCCCTCGTACTCGCCGTCCTCATCGAAATGGAAGATACGCGCTCCACCGTGGGACACGTATCGCGAAGTACCGAGAGAAATAGTGGGATTGCCTGTGCGCGTGTACACGAAGATTTCGCCATCTGAGTTGCGCGCCACGCCAGCCGCTTCACCCATATGGATGTCGTTCGGGAAATCACTCAGCGCATCTACCGCCTGGTACGGAATCTGTGGAATCCCCTGCGCCTGCGCCGGGATCGCACCGGCCGCGACGAACCCCGCGACAACCAACAAGAGCTGCATCGAATGTTTCATTTGACTCTCCTGACCGAGTTTCATGGCCGTGTTGTCGCACATGGTTAGAATACGGGCATCGAGGCGACGAGGATCTTCTGCACCCGCCAGGCGGATATCTCCGCGATGATGATCTCGTTAGGGTTCCGGCAGGACATACCGTGGATCGTTTGGAAATCACCGAGATCCTTGCCGGCCTCGCCGAATCGGCCGATGACGGTCCCGTCGAGTTCCATCTTGTAGACCTCACCGCTGGTGTTCCAGGAAGCCGCCGGGTTGCTGTCGGAGTTCGAGTTCGAAACGAACAGATACTGGTGCTCACCCTCGGAGATACAAATCTCCCAAGGCGCCCCGGTCTGTTCATACATGTCCAGTAGCTCGAGCGCGCTGCTGTAGACTTTCACACGACGGTTTCCACGGTCACCCACGTAGATGCGGCCCGAGTCGTCCGACGCGATCGTATGCGGAGTGCTGAACTGATCGGGCGCATCCCCGGCATCGCCACTCCCCACCTGACCCATAAACCGGCCGTCGGGTGAGTACTTGACCACGCGGTGGTTGAAGTAGCCGTCTGACACGAAGATGTTGCCCTCCGTATCCCAGGTGACGTCGGTCGGCCGAGCGAAGAGGTACGGCTCATTCGCACCCGGTCGACCAGACCGCCCCCAGTGGTCGCCTGGCTCAGGAGCGAGCGCGCCGTCGACGGCCGGCGGTCGGTACCCGAGCACCATGGTCACCCTGCCCTCTGGGTTAAATTTCACCACCTGGTTCGCTCCCTCGTCGACGACCCAGATGTTGTCTTCCTTGTCGACCCTGACCTTGTGTGCGAACTCGAAGCCGTAGAGTCCGGCGCCGATCTCGCGGACATAGTCTCCATCTTCGTCGAATTCGAAAAGGCGTGTGTCCCCGCTCCGAGTGTAAACAAAGACGTGACCCTGAGAATTCTCCGCCACCCCGATGCCCTCGCCGAAGTACAGCCCCTCAGGGAGCTTGATGAAACCCTCGACGGGCTCCGTCAGAATCTCTGGAGTATCTTCAAATGCGGGCGCGCGTCCCCCGCCGCCGCCGCGTTGAGCAGCGTCGAGCGAACCTGCCCAACCCAATGTCAAAGCCGTCGCGACAGTCGCGCAGTACCGCCAGTAGTGTTGCCCCATGGGAATCTCTCCGAAGTGGGTTCATTCTAGCCTCGCAGTGTTAGGGCAGGCCTCTGCGATGTCAAATGGAATGCGTGCGTTATCAAGACGAATGCGGAGCAATTAGGCCGGAGGTGGTTGCCCAAATAGTCGCGAGCTTCAACGTTCGTGCATGCTCGGGCGTCCTACTCTCCGCGAGTCCGTAACCACAGTTCGGTCGGAGGACTTCCCTCGCTTCCCTCACGGAGTGCTTCTCTTGAAGGAGTTCGTGTCTTGAACAAGGATCGCCTTCTCCCTCTGCTCGTCGTCCTTTTCGTGGGGAGTGGGTCGGCGGCCCTCATCTATGAGATCGTCTGGTTTCAGATGCTCTCGTTGATCATCGGCTCCTCCGCGATCTCACTCGGCGTGGTCCTCGCCACCTTCATGGGCGGGATGTGCATCGGGAGCGTGGGCCTCTCCTACGTGGTTTCTACCGGACGCCACCCGCTTCGCGTCTACGCGGCTCTCGAGCTGACGATCGGGCTCTTGGGCATTCTGGTGCTCCTGGGCCTGCCCTGGGTCGGAGGATTGTACATCGCAATCGGAGGAGGAGGGTTTGGCGGGTTGGTCGCGCGCGCGCTCCTCTCTTCGCTCTTTCTCCTTCCCCCGACCATTCTTATGGGCGCCACGCTGCCGGCGATCGCTCGATGGGTCGAGGCAACGCCGAAGGGGGTGTCGTGGCTCGGCTTCTTCTACGGTGGGAACATCGCCGGAGCCGTGGTCGGCTCCCTGCTCGCGGGGTTCTACCTCCTTCGGGTGCACGACACCGCCGTCGCCACCTACGCAGCCGCGGCGATCAATCTGGGCGTCGCGGCCTTCGGGTTCGGGCTTGCCCGACTCGAGACGCATCATCCGAGCGCCGACGCCGACGACCCCGCCGCGACCGCGGTGCCTCCGGACGCTTGGCCGGTTATGGTGGCCATAGGACTGTCGGGGATGACGGCTCTCGGCGCTGAGGTGGTATGGACCCGCCTACTCACCCTGACGCTGGGGGGCACGGTCTACACGTTTTCTCTGATCCTGGCTGCGTTTCTGACAGGGCTCGGGATCGGGAGCGGAGTGGGTTCGTTCTTGGCCCGATTCATCCGGAATCCGCGGGCAGCGTTGGGCCTATGCCAACTTTTCGTCATGGGGGGCTTGGCGTGGGCGGCCTATGCGTTGACCACGGCTCTCCCTTACTGGCCCATCGATCCCTCGCTCGCCGTCTCACCCTGGAACAACTTCCAGATCGATCTGGTGCGATGCCTCTTGACCGTCTTGCCAGGCGCGATCCTCTGGGGGCTCAGCTTCCCGTTCGCGTTGGCGGCCGTGGCATCCCGGGGGCAGGACACAGGCCACCTCGTGGGCAAGGTCTACGCGGCCAACACTGTTGGCGCGATCGTCGGCGCGCTGTCCGTTTCTCTTCTGGTGATCGGTACGATCGGTACGCAACAGACACAGCGAGTACTGATTGGCATCGCCGGACTTTCTTCCCTGATCCTGTTGGGACCCTTCGCATCTGGCTCCATTCGCCGGTTCACGCTCAACGCCAGAAGCCTATCCTCGACGACGGCGATCGTGGGAGCGGCCGTCCTGCTCGGCCTCAGTGTGGCACCGGTGCCCGGCCTGCTGGTGGCCTATGGCCGATACGCGGCCACATGGGTTGAGACCGCCGGCGACATCATCTATGTGGGAGAGGGCACCCATGCTTCGTTGGCGGTGTCTCGGGAGCAAAGCGGCGTGATGAGTTACCACAATGCTGGCAAGATCCAGGCGTCCAGTTACCCACAGGACATGCGCTTACAGCGCATGTTGGGGCATTTCACCACCCTGGTGCCGGATGACCCCAGCTCGGTCCTCGTGATCGGGATGGGCGCGGGGGTGACCGCCGGTGCGGTGAGCATCGATCCCCGGGTGGATCGCGTCACCATCGCCGAGATCGAGCCGCTCGTGCCCGAGGTCGTGTCCGAATACTTCAGCGACTACAACTTCGGGGTCGCCACCAATCCGAAAGTCCAGTTCCGGATCGACGACGGTCGACATTTTCTACTCACCACCGATGAGACCTTCGACGCGATCACGTCCGACCCCCTCGACCCCTGGGTGAAAGGTGCGGCCAACCTGTACACGCGGGAATTCTGGGAGTTGGTGAAGGAGCGCCTCAATCCCGGGGGGGTCGTCACGGTCTTCGTCCAACTCTACGAGGCCGGCACGGAAGCGGTGAAGAGCGAGATCGCCACCTTCCTGGAAGCTTTCCCCGACGGGACGATCTGGGCGAATACCCTCAACGGACGGGGGTACGACCTCGTGCTGATGGGTCAACTGGAGCCGACGCGCATCGACGTCGAAGTATTGGAAGAGCGCCTGCGCCGGCCCGGGTACGAGGGAATCCGCACCTCTCTCGCCGAAGTCGGCATCGGCTCCGCGCTGGGACTGCTCGCCACCTACGCAGGCGGTGGCGGGAACCTGTTGCCGTGGCTTGAGGAGGCGGAGATAAACCGCGATCGGAATCTCCGGCTTCAATATTTGGCGGGCCTGGGGATCAACCGCTACGAGCAGGATGTGATCTACCGTGAGATGCAGTCATACCTAGTGTTCCCAGAGGAACTCTTCGCGGGCACGGAGGCCTCGCTGCAGTGGCTCCGGCAATCGATCAGAGGCCTGTGACTGCATCCACCTTTGGACCGAAACTCCCCATCCGTCTTGCGGGTAGCGAGGTGGCCCATAAGGTTGATATGGGAGGCCAACGAGCCTCTGGCTTCCGTCCCTTGTCGAGGAGAAGCGTCATGAGTTTGCGCCTCGTACGGTTCGTTGTAACTCTCTCCATCATCGTCGGCTTGGCTCCCACGAAGGGATTCGCGCAGAACGCCCGACGGGACTTCGACGCGGAGATTGAAGCGGCACTGCGATCGGCGAAGAGGGCGGCCGGTTTCGAGTTTCTCGGCACACTGAACCGCAATTGCCTGCTTCCCGCGAGTGGCGGTGTCAACACGAGCAACAACCTGCCGCGCTACGTCACAGACCCCACGAACGTCCCCCCGCGCGCGAGTTGGCACGCGAACCCGGCAAAGGTCTTCGACAATCTCTACTTCGTCGGCGGTAAGGTGCATTCTTCGTGGGCACTGACCACGAGCGAGGGCATCATCATCATCGACACGATCTTTCCTTATAATTCCGAGGAATTGATCATCGGCGGGCTGGAACGGCTCGGCCTCGATCCCGAGGACATTCGATACGTCATCATCTCCCACGCCCATGGGGATCACATCGGCGGTGCTCAGATCCTGCAGGACCGGTTCGGCGCCGAAGTGGTCATGGGCGGTGCAGACTGGGATCTCGTCGAGACCTACCCGAACCGTTACGCCACGATGGCGCCAACGCGCGGGATCGTGGGGACGGACGGCATGGAGCTCACGCTCGGCAACACGACCGTCAACATCTGGGAGACCCCGGGACACACGCCGGGCACGCTGTCGTATACCTTCACCGTCTTAGACAACGGTAGGCCCGTGAACGTGGCATATTCAGGCGGCACCGCTTTCAATTTCGTGAACAACACACCGGATCCCGGAATCCAGAACTTCCAGAGCTATATCGACGCCCAGCGGCACATGGCTGAGGAGGCCGCAGCAGCCGGGGCGTCCGTGCTCCTCTCGAACCACTCGGAGTTCGACAACGCGGTCAACAGGAACCGGATGCTCGCCGGTCGTGGTGACGGTCCCCACCCATACGTAGTCGGCGAGGAGTGGGTGGGGCGCTACTTCCAGGTCATGGAGGGATGCGCCCGGGCAGCGCAGCTCCGGCTAGAGAAGGAGCAGGCCGAAGGCGCCGTGTTTTGACCAAGTTCATCCTCAATGGAGAGGCTCGGGACGTAAACGTGCTCGCAGCCAATCCGTTGCTTTGGGTCCTGCGCGAATCGCCTGAACTTACCGGCACGAAATTCGGATGTGGGATCGCCAGTGCGGGGCGTGCACGGTCCTTCTCAATGGCCAGCCGATCCGGTCGTGTCAGTTCCCGGTCGGTGGTGTCGAGGGGGCCGAGATCACGACGATTGAGGGGCTTTCTCCGGATGGTGGTCACCCGGTTCAGCGGGCCTGGGTGGAAGAGCAAGTGCCACAGTGCGGCTACTGCCAATCCGGGCAGATCATGGCAGCCGCCGCACTCTTGGCAACTCGCGACCGGCCTACCGACGCGGACATCGCCGCCGCGATGTCGGGCAACGTATGTAGGTGCGGGACGTATGGCGTGATCAGGCGGGCGATTCATCGGGCGGCCGAGATCCAGGCGGCCGGTCCCAAGGCGGACAATCTGCCGACCAGGGCTTGTGCGTGCTGCGGTAGCATTCCGTCCGGCTGATGAATATCGTCGGACCATGAGCGACCTCACCGACGCGCAGGTCGCCGAGTTCCGTGACGAACTCGAGCGACAATTCGCCAAGCTCGAAAAAAGTATGACAGTCACGGACCAAGCCCTCGAAACCGTCGAGCTCGATCAGGGTGCCGTGGGGCGACTATCGCGTATGGACTCTCTTCAAAACCAGGGTATCGCGAAGGGCCTGCGGGAACGTGAGAGCGTCAGGCTGGCCCAGATCCAGGAAGCGCTACGGCGCCTGGACGCAGGCACGTACGGCGTTTGCACCGCGTGCGGCTGCGGCGTGGCAGCGGAACGCCTGTTCGTGTTCCCGGAGTCGGGAACGTGTGGGCGCTGCCGGGACTGAGCTGCTCTACGCTCCTCGCGACGGCACCCGTATCAAGTAAGGCTCGAGTCCCTTCAGATTGTGTTCGATCTCGGCGATCTGCACCGCCGAAAGGGAGTAGTCGCGGCCCCGTTGAGCCTCCGTCGTAAAGATGCCGCGTCGATGGAGAAGGTAACGACCGGCCCCGGGGATCTCCGTCTCGCAGGTGAGCATTACGAGCAGCTTCCCATGGATGTCGCGCACCGCGTCCCAGTTGCCCACCCGTGAAGCCGCCCACATCCGTGCGAACACCTCCGCGTACATCGACATGCCACTGACCAGCCCATCCACTCCCAAGCGCAGGTCGTAGGCGAAGTAACGCCCCCGCATCGCGGAGTACACGCGCCGGATCTGCGGCTGGCCGACCAGAGCTTGAATGCGCTCGAAGACGGGCTGCACTTCCTCTTTCACGTAGCCGAGGTTCGGATACTGGTTCGCGAGTTCGAGAATGAAGTCGGTCTTGAACTCGACGTCCGGGCGGTTCGGCGAGGTCTGAATCATGATGGGCCGTGAGGTGACCTCCGCCAGCGCGGAGTAGTACTCCCGGTAGTCCTCCAGGGAATTACCCACCTTCGGCGGCATCGCGATCATCATGGCGGGCGCGAGGCTCTCCGCGAAGGTGGCCAGTTCCACCATGTCCGGCGTCGAGTCCTGCTGAACACCCAGCACGAGCGTCATCGAACGTCCCCGGTTGGCTCTGGTGAGGACCTCCATCCCCTGCATGATCTCCTCGGTCGTGAGCCGAGTGTAGTCGCTAGAGTTCTGTGGCCAGACGAGCCCGTGCACCCCGGCGTGCTCGAGCCACTCCACCTGGAACGCTAGGTCGTCGTAGTGGACCGCGCCCGACTCGGTGTAAGGAGTCGACAGGATGACGAAGATGCCGCGCATATCTCCGGCGGCGCCGGTTGCTGGCACTCCACCTATCTTGGCCTCCGTCGGTTCGGCACCCACCGGCTGGACCCCCAACGACTGAGCATGTCCGAGCACTTGCGATCCGATCACCCCGGATCCCATGAGTTTGAGACTATCGCGGCGGGTGTATGTCTTCTTCATTGGACCATCCCCTCATGCACGAATGGACAGGATCACGCTGGGCAAACCCGAGTTCGCACGAGGGTAACCGGGTGTGAGCGGCCCGCGCAATCCAGGCCCTCGACGGGCTTGTTCACCGCTCGCCCGTCCGATATGGTATGCGGCTATGGTCCGCCTAACGTCGACACGCGTATTCCTGATCCTGCTTTTCTCGGCGCCGCTCCCCACGAACGCGCAGACCGGAAACCCATATGAGACGGATCCAAGGGCGATTCGTGCGGGGGGTGCCTTGTTCGGGGCCCGCTGTGCCCAGTGTCACGGTGGCGACGCCAAAGGCATCACCGGTCCGGACCTGACTCTGCTCTGGGCGTCCGGTGCGAGCGACGACCGGGTGTTCCAGACGATTCAGACCGGTGTGTCGGGCAGCATCATGCCTTCCAGCGCCGCGCCGGACCTGGAGATCTGGGCCATGGTTGCCTACGTGAAGAGTATCAGCACGGTGCCGGAGTTCGATAACGACAGGGGCGACGCCGGGCGAGGCGAGGAGATCTTCTCGACGACGTGCACCCGCTGCCACAGTGTGAACGGCGCCGGTGGGCGCCTGGGGCCTGACCTGTCTCGTATCGCGACGATCCGGTCCCGCGACATGCTGATACGCTCGATTCGGGACCCGAGCGCGTCGATGGCGGTCGGATATCGGCCGGTGACCGTCGTGACTCGGGACGGCGAGCGGGTCCGCGCTGTGACGAAAGGTGAGGATGCGTTTTCGATTCAGATTCTGGATATGCGCGGGCGTCTCCAGGGATATGTCAAAGCGGACGTTCGAGAGGTCATCCGCGAGGAACGCTCACTGATGCGCCAGTTCGGGCCCGACCGTCTCAGCGATGAGGAGCTCGATGATCTGCTGCAATATCTCAGCACACTACGCGGGGCCGATTCCGATCGCCTTTGAAATTCCGATCGCCGTGGGAGGTGGATACGTGATGTTGCTTAGAAAATTCGCGCTACTCAGGAGACTTGCGGCGGTGATCGCGCTGCTCGCGTCGAGCACGCTGGGCCCGCCACAGCTGGTCGCGCAGAACGTCGACACCAGCATCGCGCCCGACGCTGGCGTCACGTATGAGGATATCCTCCAGGGTTTAGACGATCCGACACGCTGGCTAACCTTCTCAGGTGACTACAGTGGCCAGCGCCACAGCCCGCTGTCGCAGATCACGCCCGAAAACGTGCACCGACTCGTCCCGCAATTTACGTTTCAGACCGGCACGACGACGCGAGGCAGGGGGTTCGAGACCACGCCACTGGTCCTGGACGGCGTGCTGTACGTAACCGGGTCGAACAACTTCGCGTGGGCAATCGACGCACGGACGGGTCGGCCCTTCTGGGAGTATCGGCGGGACCTTCCGGACGATCTCACGTATGGGGCAAGCGCGCCGGTCAATCGCGGGTTCGGCATGCTCGGTGACCGTCTCTTCATGGTGACGCTCGATGCTCACCTCCTGGCGCTCGATCGGACGACCGGCAGCGTGCTCTGGGAGATCGAACTCGCGGACTACCACGTCGGCTATGCCGCGACACTGGCCCCTCTCGTCATCGACGGAAAGGTGATCGTCGGGAACTCAGGCGGCGAGTATCCAACCCGTGGATTCATCGACGCTTACGATCCGGAGACCGGCGAACGCATCTGGAGGTTTTACACGATCCCGGGGCCGGGCGAGCCGGGAAGTGAGACTTGGCCCCAGGACGGTGATAACCTCGCACGGGGTGGTGGCGCGACCTGGATGACGGGGAGCTACGATCCGGATCTCAATCTTCTGTACTGGGGCACCGGAAATCCGAATCCCGACTACTACGATGAGGACCGGGAGGGGGCCAACCTCTACTCGAATTCGATCGTCGCGATCGATGCAGACACCGGTACGCTTCGGTGGCACTACCAGTTCACCCCCCACGACACGCACGACTGGGATGCCAACCAAATCCCCGTGCTGGCGGATCTGATGATTGAGAGTGAGCTGCGCAGCGTGGTGATGATGGCGAACCGCAACGGCTTCTTCTACGTGCTCGATCGGACAACGGGTGAACTACTCCTCGGGAAACCGTTCACGGACACTACGTGGGCACGAGAGATCGGACCGGACGGCCGACCGATCATACTCAACGACGGCAGCAAAGGGTGTCTGCCCGAGCCTTGGGGTGGGACGAACTTCATGCCACCATCATTCGATCCGGCGCTCGGAATGTTCTTCGTCACCGCGCGTGAGAGCTGCGCCACCTTCGTGCCGCAGGAGCCCGAGCTCATCCTGGGTCAGAACACCTCGGGTGGCGTCATCTGGATCGACCGGGACCAGGGGTACGGGGCTCTGCGCGCGATCGATGTGCTGACGGGCGAGCGCATGTGGGAGTTCCGCTATCCCTCGCCCACGATGGCCGGGGTCATGACCACGGTGTCGGGTCTCGTCTTCGCCGGAGACCACGAAGGCAATTTCATGGCATTCGACGCCCGCACGGGCGAAAACCTCTGGCATTACCAGACTGGGTCCCGAATCTGGGGCGCGGCGGCGATGACTCACATGCTCGACGACCGCCAGCACGTGCTGATTCCCTCGGGGACTACGCTGGTCGCGTTCGCTCTTCCGGAGGACAGCCCGTAGATTTACCGGTGTTATCGGGACAGGCCGGTACAGGGTGGTAAGGGGTATAGAGGCTTAGAGGGTACAGTTACAGGGCGGGATTTGGGGGGGACGTTTTTCGAGGGAGTTTATTGATGAACGGCAGACATCTTCTCGCAGTTCCGGTCATGGCCCTCTTGCTGATGCCGGTCGCCCTGCGTGCTGTCGCCAGTGATGGCGCCAGGTTCAGTTATGAGAACCTCAGCATTACCGTGACCCCATGACGCTCCCAGGAGTCGTGGGTCGGAGAGAGACAAGCAGGAGACGGGATGCCAATTTTAGAATATCGTTGTACAGCGTGCGGAAATGAGTTCGAGATTCTGGTGCTGAACTCGTCTCCCGTGCCCGGATGCACGTCGTGCGGAAGTGAGGACATTGAGAAGATGATGTCGATTTCATCCGTGAGTTCAGCGGACATCCGCAAGCGTGCGTCCCGCGATATTCGAGCAAGGAATCGAGCTTTGAGAAAAGATCACGCCCACGAAGAAGTGAAGCGACTCGAGTCGCACGCACGAGACCATGACGAGTAGGATGTCCTACACCGCCCCCAGGAAGTCCGGTCTCAGAGGCTCCAGGGCTGGCCATGCCTCGCTGGCCGCGCTCCTCGTCGCGGGTGGCGTCGCGATGGTGGTCCTCAGCGCGCACCCATCCTCCACCAAGCTAGCGTTTGCAGGTCCCATAACACCCCACTTCGCCCTCGCGGACGCTGAAGACGCGCGTGAGATCCTGGACATGTACTGCGTACAGTGTCACAACGAGAGGCGTCTTACCGGTGGACTGGCGCTCGACGTGTTGGACGTCGAAGACCCGAGCGCCGCTGCCGATACCTGGGAGACTGTAATCCGGAAGCTGCGAACCGGCACGATGCCGCCGGGTGGCGTAAGGCGACCCGAGCCGGCCGAGTACGACCTGGTGGCAAGTTGGCTCGAGACGGAAATCGACGGGGCCGCCTCGACGACGCAGCCCAACCCGGGCGCGACGAACCCCATCCACCGTCTCAACCGCCTGGAATACAACAACGCGATTAACGATTTGTTGGCGCTCGACGTGGACGTGATGTCGCTTCTGCCCGGTGACGAGACGGCAGACGGAAGCTTCGACAATTTTGCCGACCAGCTCTCCATGACGACCACGCATTTGGAGCGTTACATGTCCCTGGCCCGGCAGGTGACCCGCCTTGCGACAGGCCTCCCGCCCACGGCTCCGGGCGTGGAGACCTTCGAGGTTCCGCTGCACGTGGTGCAGGACCAGCGTCAAAGTGAAGACCTCCCCTTCGGGTCACGGGGCGGCATTGCCCTTCGCTACGATTTTCCGGTCGATGGGGAATACCTGATCAAAATCCAGCTCCGCAGGCAGTACCAGGACTACCTGATGGGCATGGGATGGCAGCAGCAGGTGGACCTGAGGCTCGACGGTGAGCTACTCGAGAGGTTCACGGTGGGAGGGGGAGCGCTTGAGTTCAGGCCGGCGGCTGCCAGCTATGCCGGAGCGGGGGAGCCAGGCTCGGCCGGTTCTCCCGAGTGGGAAGAGTACATGCAGTCGAGCGGAGACGCCCATCTGGAGCTCAGGCTCGCGGTCGAGGCCGGGCCTCGTGCAGTCGGGGTATCGTTCGTCAGAGACCAGTGGGAACCAGAACTACTTCCGCAACCGCAGCAGCGAGGGAGGGTCCTGACGAACGATCAGGTCTACATGGACCACGCAAGCGTCCACTCGGTCCAGATCGGAGGCCCCTACGAGATCACCGGCACGGCCACGGACACCCCGAGTCGGAACGAAATATTCGTATGTCGTCCCGAGCCCGGCGCGGAAGAAGAGGCGTGTGCCACACGGATCCTCTCCAGAATGACCCGGCGGGCTTTTCGCCGTCCGGCGACGGACCAGGACGCGGAGATGCTGCTCGAGTTCTTCCGTCAGGGTCGCTCTGAGGGGGGCAGTTTCGACGCCGGGATTCAGCTCGCCCTCGAGCGACTCGTGGTCGATCCGGAGTTCCTCTTCCGCATTTATCGTGAGCCCGCCGGAGTCGAGCCGGGCGACGTCTATGCCCTCGACGACGTGGCGGTCGCTTCCCGGCTGTCTTTCTTCCTGTGGAGCAGCATCCCCGACGAGCCCTTGCTCGAACTGGCGGAGGCCGGGCGTCTGACCGATCCCGCCGTGCTAGAGCAGCAGGTTCGCCGGATGTTGGAAGATCCACGCGCCATCGACGCACTCGTCGACGGCTTCGCGGCCCAGTGGCTCAACCTTCGGCTGCTTCCCGAGAAGCTCGCCGATCCCCTCAAATATCCCGATTTCGACGACAGCCTCTTGGATGCATTCCGGCAGGAGACCGAGATGTTCGTCGGTAGCAATCTGCGAGACGATCGGCCTATTCCGGAACTGCTGAGCGCCGACTACACCTACGCCAATGAGCGATTGGCGAGGTTTTACGGGATTCCGGGCATCTACGGCAGCCGCCCGCGCCGAGTCACGCTTCCGAACCCCGATCAGCGGGGAGGCCTGCTCGCGCACGGGGGTTTGATGGCGATCACGGCGTACCCGGACCGCACGTCGCCCGTGCTACGGGGCAAATGGCTTCTGGACAACATTCTGGGTGCGGATCCGCCACCGCCGCCGGCCAACGTGGACACCAGCCTGGATCAGAGTCCGGAGGCGGAGGTGCTTGGCATTCGCGAGCGACTGGAGCGGCACCGGACCGATCCCCTATGCGCCAGTTGTCATACGCTCATGGATCCCCTCGGGTTCGCGCTCGAAGAGTTCGATGCCGTGGGAGCGTGGCGGGACACCGATGAGTCGGGTGGCCCGGTCGATAACCTCGGGACTTGGCCGAGCGGTGTCGAGTTGAATGGGGTATCTTCGTTGCGAGCACTCCTGCTCGACTACGATGACCAGTTCGTTCGCACTGTGACCGAGAAGCTCATGTCGTACGCGTTGGGGCGTCCGCTCGAGTATTTTGATCAGCCGACCGTGCGGCGTATCGTACGCGACGCGGAAGACAACGAATACCGTTGGTCATCGATTATCCTTGGAATCACACAAAGCCCGGCTTTTCTCATGCGCCGGTCCGCCGAATCGATCTAGGCAGGAACAGAACACACTTGGGAGACGCCACATGACAACGATCCTGACCGGGAAATCGCTCCCCCGACGCACGGTGCTGAAGGGACTCGGGGCCAGCTTGGCACTACCGTTTCTGGACTCGATGTTCCCCGCTTTCGGACTCCGTGGACAGGCTGCGCCCGAGCGTGTGCATCGATTCCAGACTTTCTACGTACCGAACGGGATGGCGATGGAGTACTGGTCTCCAACAGGAGAGGGGCGGGATTTCGGGCTGACACCGATCCTCGAGCCTCTTGAGCCATTTCGAGAGCAGATGCTGGTCCTTTCGGGAATCAGAGCGAATTGGGTCCAGATCCACGCCGGCGCTTCCGGATCGTTCCTGACCGGTATTCCCCAAGGCGGGACGACCGAGACCGAGATCATCGCCGACGTTTCGATGGACCAGCTCCTAGCACAAAAGTTCGGCCAGGAAACGCAGTTGGCCTCGCTCGAGCTCTCCATGGACGCCCCGGCAAACGCGGGGGCCTGCAGCAGCAACCTCAGTTGCGTCTATACGCATACACTCTCGTGGCGTGGTCCAACCCAGCCACTACCGACGGAGTACAATCCTCGTGCCGTGTTCGAGCGACTGTTCGGCGACAGTGGCTCCACCGAGCGGGCGGCTCGGGAGGCGAGGTTGAGACAGCAGTCGAGCATACTCGACTCCGTGACGGGCAAGATCGGCGCCCTCAGCCGGGAGATCGGTGCGCAGGATCAAATCAAGGTGGAGCAATACACGGAAGCTATCCGGGATGTGGAACGGCGAATTCAGAAGGCCGAGGAGCAGATCGATATCGACCTGCCTAACTTCGAGCAACCCGAAGGCGCACCGCCGGTGTTCGAAGACCACTTGGAGTTGATGATGGACCTGAAGCTGCTGGCGCTCCAGGCCGATTTGACCCGGGTCATCTCGTTCATGATCGGCAAAGAGCAGAGCCCCCGGCCCTATCCACAGATCGATGTGCCGGACGCTCACCATCCGCTTTCGCATCACAACAACCAGCCGGAGCTGGTCGAGCGCATGTCGAAAATCAATCGCTACCACACTCAGCTCTTCTCGCAGTACTTGGCCAAGCTTCGGGCGACGCCCGACGGGGACGGAAATCTGCTGGACAACATGACGATCCTGTACGGCTCGGGGATCTCCAACAGCACACGGCACTCCGGCCAAAACCTTCCAATCCTCGTGATGGGAGGTGGCGCGGGAACCCTTCGAGGAGGTCAACACCTCTCGTACGCCAACGAACCGGGGATGGCGAATTTGCTGGTTACACTCATGGACAAGCTCAGTATGCCGGTGGACCGGATCGGAGCGAGCACTGGAGCGCTGCAGATCGATGCGCTCCCCGGGATCTGATCGCGTATGCGTAACTGGAGGAACGTAATGCTGCCGTTGGGCCTGGCTCTGGTTCTGGCAGGAGCCAGTGTCGCCGACCTCCCACCCCTCATCGAGGCCGCAAAGGTCAGGGACTGGGAAGCGGTGCGGTCTCTGGTAGATCAAGGCACGGACGTCACCGCCACCGCACCCGACGGAGCGACCGCCCTCCACTGGGCCAGCTATTGGGACGACGTCGAGACCGCCGAACTCCTGATTCGCGCAGGCGCCGAGGTAGGCGCTACGAACGATCTCGGCGCGGTGCCTCTCTGGATCGCGAGCTTGAACGGAAGTGCTTCGATGGTTCAGACCCTGCTCGAGGCCGGAGCGGATCCGAACGCCGCGCTTCTCTCCGGCGAGGCCCCCATCATGACGGCGGCACGCACCGGCAACCCCGTGGTGGTGGAGCGGCTACTCGCCGCTGGTGCCGACCCGAACGTCACCGCGACGCGTGGCCAGACTGCGCTCATGTGGGCGGTCTCCCAACAGCACTCCGACGTGGTCGGCGTGCTGCTCGAATACGGAGCGGACATCCACGCCCGGTCGGCGACGTGGAGTCAGGTCATGGCCGTTTCACCACATAGTAGCCCGGTGAATCAGCAGGCCGTCCCCCACGGGGGCAACACGGCGCTGACGTTCGCGGCCCGGGTGGGCGATCTCGCCTCCGCGAGGATGCTCGTGAATGCCGGTGCCAATGTGAACGATACCGATGAGCGGGGCGTCAGCGTCATGGTTCTGGCCGCCCACTCCGGCTTTAGGGATCTGGTGGAGTTCATGCTCGACGAGGGCGCAAACCCGAATGCGGCCGAGGCCGGATTCTCGGCGCTCCACGTGACGATCATGCGTCGGGACGAAGACTTGGGCCGCTTGCTTCTCGCCAATGGCGCCGATCCGAATGCTCGAATCACGAACTGGACGCCCACGCGCCGCGCGTCGGCCGATTGGTACATTCACCCTGCCCTTATCGGAGCGACACCCTTCTGGGTTGCGGCACGGCTCGCCCAAGCCGGGTTCATGCGCCTTCTCGTAGAGCACGGGGCCGATCCCCTCTTCGTGCATCACGTCACTTACGTGGCTGCCGCCGGATCGTATGGGGCTGGCGGCAGGACCGAAGCGACCACCACTCTCATGGCCGCTGTCGGGATGGGTGGCCCGCGAAGGGTGCGCGGCTTCGTCAATCCCGATCCTGCGGATCTGGAGGCTCTCACCCTGGAAGCCGCGCAGTTGGCGGTCGAGCTGGGTGTGGATGTCAACGCCACCGACTTAGAAGGCCGGACGGCGTCGGCCTACCGGAGCTTCCCGTCGGTCATGGACTTTCTGGCCTTCGAAGCCGCCCGCTAAGCGAAACTAAACCGATCCGTGCGTCGCATGGGTCACCGACATCCATTCCGTCATGGGCACGACAGCCCGGAGGAGCGAAGCATGGCAACCAGTAAGCGTTTCTTGTTCATCTGCGTGGCGACCGTTTTTGGAGCGGGCTTCATGCTGGGTAGTGCGACGCAGGGTATCGCAGATGCCCAGGCGCAATCCGCGGACCGCGTCTTCGAGTTGAGAACCTACACGGCTCCCGAGGGCAAGCTACCCAACCTTCAGGCCCGGTTCCGCGATCACACGATGCGCATATTCGAGAACCACGGGATGACCAACATCGGCTACTGGACTCCCCAGGACGAACCGAACTCGTCGAACACCCTGGTCTACATCATCTCCCACGACAGCCGCGAGGCAGCGACGGCGAGTTGGCAGGGCTTCAGAGACGATCCTGAATGGCAGCAGGTGAGTCGCGACTCCCAGGTGGATGGCCGGATCGTGGCCGGCGTGGTGTCAGTGTTCCTCGAGCCGACGGATTTTTCGCCCATCAAGTGATCGGCGCGTCCTAAAAACCCACACCCTTCACGTTCAGTCGAATGCGCACCAACCGCGTGTTGGCCGTGATGAAGAGTGTGGAGCCATCTTCACCGAACGTGGCGTTCGATGTTCTCGGCGGCGCCAGCAGTGTCCCGAGGTGCTCCCCATTCGCATTGATGATCAACACCCCGCCCCCGGGGCCGGTCACGTAGACGTTGCCCTGCTGATCTACGGCCATGCCGTCGCCCCATGATTCGAAGAAGACGCGACCATTGGTGATGTTTCCGTCTGGCTCGACGTCGTACGCCATGACCACCGGCTGATTCGCACCGTCCGAGCTGGCCACATAGAGGATGGACTGGTCGGGGGAGAACGCGATGCCGTTGGGGCGAGAAAGATCGTCGATCAGCAAGGTCAACGAGCCGTCGGTGGCCAACCGATAAACTCCTTGGAAGTCGAGTTCCTTCGGTTCGACGCCCCCCTCCAGTCCATACGGCGGGTCGGTGAAGTACAGATCGCCGTTGCTCCGCGTCGCCACATCGTTAGGGGAATTGAAACGCTTCCCTTCGTATTCCCCGGCAAGCGTTTCGAAGTTGGGCTCGGGCGCATCCCATGGCGCGTTCATCCGGGCAATGCGTCGATCCCCGTGCTGGGCCAACACGAGCCTTCCCTCTGCGTCCAGGAGCAGGCCGTTGGATCCGCTCTCCCCTTCCCTCGGCACCTCCCCCGTGTATCCCGCCGGCTGCAGCCAGAGCGAGGCCCCTTCGCCCTCGCTCCACCGGTAGACGGCGTTGTTGGGGATGTCCGAGTAGAGGATCGACTGGAGCGCTGGAACCCACACAGGGCCTTCGACCCATTCGTGGCCCTCGGAGAGAACCTCGAGCACGGCGTTCGGGGGCACGATAGCATCCAATCGCGGATCGAGACGCTCGATGCTACCGGTGGTCGGTAGAGGCTCCATCGTATCCCCCTCACCAGCCGACTCGGCGCCCCCGCAAGACAGTGTCGTGGCAGCGCAGAGGAGTATCACCAATGATTTCTGCATTCTGGTGGCCCTCCTGATGTTCGCCCCAATTCCGGCTCTGGTGCGTGGTCAATCTGCCGACCGAGAGCGTGGGACGAAAGGCCGCACCTCCGCAGGGGGACCCCGATCGCCCATAATGCGGTCGTGTAACCGCGTCGCAGATATCTGGCGGAGAGCGGCGCGCTCGGGGTATTCTGCTCACCGCGTAGCAGAATCGCAGAGACCTCAGATGGCTCCCTCAGTGGAATTGGGGAGCCGAAGCCTTGGCGAGGAGTCACGATGTCGGGCACTACAAAGATTATCCTGAGCTTTCTTATCGCAGCCGTTGTCGCGGGGGGCGGTGCCTTCACAGGTGTCGCCACCGATCTAGGGCTGAATCAGGACATCGGCGATATCCGCATTGTCACTATATCAGCGGCATGGCTACTCGCCTGGGCAGTTCGCAACTTCACGACGCTTGCATAGAGGGTGCTCCATCGCCGCAGATCTGTTAGGAAACAGCCCCAACCCCACCCGGACTCGTCATATGTCTTGTCCCCGTAAATGGCCAACCGACCTATATAGTCGAGCGTGCGTCCGGCCTCCAGGCCCAAAGTCGCCAGCCTTGCATCGCGAGAAGCTGAAATGACCAAAGACCCCCACTTCATAGCTCTCGAGAACATGTACCTCATGGCGCCGATCAGTGATCTCTACCACCCGAGCATCGAAATATCCGATTCCGAGGCGACGATCGAGATCGAGGTGTCAGAGCAGTTCTTTCACTCCGCCGGAGGGCTCCATGGCTCCGTTTATTTCAAGCTCCTCGACGACGCGGCGTTCTTCGCCGCCAACTCACTCGAAAGAGACGTGTTCGTCCTGACGACTTCCTTCACGACGTATCTCACCAGACCGGTCTCGTCGGGCATGCTTCGTTCGGTTGGCCGAGTGGTCAACCGCAACAAGTCCCAGTTCATCGCCGAAGCCGTCGTGCACGATTCGGACGAGAACGAGATCGGGCGTGGGAGTGGGGTCTTCGTGCGGAGCAAGCTTCTGCTGAGTGAGATCCGGGGATACGGCCCCTGACCTGCCATCGCTGCTGACACGTGCTAACGTGCGCCCAACGCGCGCTGACCCACGAGAACGATCCGCCGCCGAGCCGGAAGTACCGTATGCGGAAAAGGTTTTCGTGGAGTACTGCGGAGCGTAACATTGGCTCCGCACCGACTTTTCTCCGCCATGCCCAGGAGCGTCCATGCAAGGTCTCATGATGAACCGGCAGTTGCTCATCTCTTCCCTGATCGAGCACGGAGGCACGGTATATCACGATCGCGAGATCGTTTCGCGCACCGTAGAGGGTCCGGTACACCGGTACACCTACGCGGATCTGCGACGGCGTAGCAAACAATTGGCCGGCGCCCTGACCACGCTCGGGGTGAAGGAGAGTGATCGCATCGCCACGCTCGCATGGAACGGATACAGACACGTCGAGCTCTACTACGGTGTTTCCGGCATGGGGGCCGTGTGCCACACGCTCAACCCGCGGCTACACCCCGCGCAAATGATCTATATCCTCAACCACGCTGAAGATCAGTATCTATTTACCGATCTCACGTTTCTGCCCCTGGTCGAGGCGATAGCCGAGCATCTGAAGACCGTAAAGAGCGTCGTGGTCATGACGGACGCCGACCACATGCCCGAGTCTGGGTTGTCGAACCTGCTGTGCTATGAGGATCTCCTGAGCGCCGAGGAAGACAACTTCGTTTGGCCTGAGTTCGATGAAAACCACGCTTCTTCGCTTTGTTACACGTCCGGAACCACGGGACATCCCAAGGGCGTCCTGTACAGTCATCGGTCCAGCGTGCTTCATGGGTTTGGTGTATCGCTCCCCGACTGTCTGGCGCTGTCGGAATCCGAGGCGTTCTTGCCGGTGGTGCCCATGTTTCACGTCAATGCCTGGGGAACGCCATATGCCACGCCGATGACCGGTGCCAAGCTCGTAATGCCGGGTCCGGGGTTGGACGGCAGGAGCCTCACGGAGTTGATGTCCGACGAAGGCGTCACCAGCGCGGCCGGGGTACCTACGGTCTGGGCCGGACTGCTAAATTACTGGCGCGAACATGACACCAGTGTTCCATCTCTCAAGCTCATGATCATTGGAGGGACTGCGGTTCCGCGCTCAATGGTAGAGGCCTTCGACAAGGAGTTCGGTGTCGAGGTACGGCAGGGTTGGGGCATGACGGAGACGAGCCCCATCGGGACCGTGAACGTGCTCAAGCCGGAGCAGCGCACGGCCCCCGCCGAGGAGCGCTACGACATCCAAGTTCGGCAGGGGCGTGCCATCTATGGCGTGGAGATGAAGATCGTAGACCCCGAGGGCAACACGCTACCGTGCGACGGTAAAGCTTTCGGTGAACTCAAGGTCCGGGGACCGTGGGTGAGTCGTGCCTATTTCCGTGATGAGGACGAAGCGGTCGACAGCGACGGGTGGTTCCCCACGGGAGATGTCGCAACCATCGACGCAGACGGGTACATGCACATCACCGACCGCATCAAGGACCTGATCAAGTCGGGCGGAGAGTGGATCAGCTCGATCGAACTCGAGCATCTGGCGATGAGTCATCCCGATGTCATGCAGGCGGCGGTAATCGGGGTCCCACACGAAAAATGGAGCGAAAGGCCACTCCTTATCGTGAGGCCCAACGCAGGTGCGAAGCCCTCTAAGGAGGAATTGCTCGAGTTCTTCAAGGACAAGGTCGAGGATTGGTGGATTCCGGACGACGTCGTGATGGTCGACGAGTTGCCGATCGGCGGTACCGGCAAGGTGCAGAAGATGGAGCTCCGGAAGACTTACGGCTGAGTGCTTGATACGGGGTGGTTGGATCGGGCCTTCGCCAACGCCATCGCAGTGATCGGTGCCGCCTCGGATGAAACGCTCTTCGAGCCGATTCCGGACACGCGGATCATGGGAGAAGCCCCGCGAATCGCAGTGGTGTCAGGGATCGTCGATGTTACCGTTCTTGCTTGCCCAGGAAAAGCGACCCGTGACGTCTTCACCTAAGATCCCGCAGTCGGGGGTGCCTGACGAGCGATGCAAGACATGACAGAAGGCCCGATCTCGGGCCACATCATGAGGATGGCCGTGCCCATCGCGGTCGGCATGGTCTTTCAGACGCTCTACTATTTGGTCGACCTCTACTTCGTGGCCCAGCTCGGGGATACCGCCATCGCCGGTGTCAGCGCCGCTGGCAACTTGCAGTTCCTCGTGATGGCCATCACTCAGGTCCTTGGTGTGGGGACGATGGCACTCATCGCTCAAGCGAGCGGGAGGAAGGATCGGGACGACGCGAACCTGATCTTCAACCAGAGCCTCGTGCTGGCCGCCTTGTTCGCGGCCGTGACGCTGGTCGGTGGATACGGCCTGGCCGGCTCGTACATGAGCACCCTGGGTGCGGACGCCGAGACGGTAACCGCCGGAATAACGTACCTTTACTGGTTCCTGCCGGGTCTCAGCCTCCAGTTCGCCCTCATCTCGATGGGCTCCGCGCTCCGGGGGACCGGAATCGTCAATCCGACGATCATCGTGCAGGTTCTGACGGTCATACTGAACGCCATCCTCTCGCCGATCATGATCGCGGGCTGGGGCACGGGCCGGCCGTTCGGCGTCGCGGGCGCGGGCATGTCGACGACGATCTCAGTTGCTGTCGCCGTGGTCTTGATGACCATCTACTTCAAGCGCCTCGAGCGGTACGTGGTGTTCGACGCGAGCATGGTTCGTCCCCGTGTTTCCGCCTGGAAGCGAATCCTCGCGGTCGGGCTGCCGCCGGGAGGCGAGTTCGCGCTCATGTTCGTGTACATGGCCATCATCTATTGGGCCATCCGCGGCTTCGGGCCGGAGGCCCAGGCAGGCTTCGGAGTCGGATCGCGTGTCATGCAAGCGATCTTTCTCCCGGCGATGGCGATTGCGTTTGCGACCGCCCCGGTCGCAGGGCAGAACGTAGGCGCGGGCAAACCCGACCGGGTCCGGGAGACCTTCAGGACGGCCGTGGTCACTCTCAGCGCGATCATGATCCTGCTGACGCTAATGTGCCAGGTGCGGCCCGGCATATTCATCGCCTTCTTCACCGATGATCAGGCGGTCATCGCCGCGGGCGCTGAGTTTCTGCAGATCATCTCGTGGAACTTCGTCGCGATGGGGATCGTCTTCACGTGCTCCGGAATGTTTCAGGCGATGGGAAACACCGTCCCCACCTTGGTCGCGAGTGTCACACGGCACGTGACCTTTGCCATCCCCGCGTTTTGGCTCTCCGGCCAGAGTTGGTTCGAACTCCGCCACCTTTGGTATGCGTCCGTCGCGACCGCGACCATCCAGGCTGCAGTCATCTGGTGGATGCTCTCCATCGAGATGAAGCGGAAGTTGGGGAACGAGCCGTCCGTGATGCCGGCTCCGCCGCCGGTGGAGGCGCTCGGACGGGGCTGACACCGATTCTTCTGTGGGGTCGGCGCCGACTCCCCTGTGGGTCCGGCTTTACGGGGCTGGCGCTTTCTCTCCTTGAGCCCGTAGGCTTAGCTGCCGGCTGGTCCACGTCGCTGCCAAGCTCCATACCGGAAGGAGTCGAGCCATGTATTCCACGAAATCGGCGGCCGCCAACTCGGCCTCCACCAGTTTCGTTCTGTGCGCTCTAGTGGTTTTCGCCATGGGTTGTGCAGACATGCCCACGGAGGAAGCGCCCACTGCGGACGAGGCGTGGTTCGGTGTGATGCTTCCACCGGGATTTGCACCTCACGCCCTCCAGGTCATCGACGCCCGTGCGGCTGCCCCGGCGGTCGTGCCCCAAGGAGAGAGCCAGTACCGGGAATGGACGATGGACTCGCACGAGGCCCCGATCGTTGCCGGCGTCACCAACCTCGCGCCCTTCCTGGAGGACCTCATCGAGCGGGGGATTCAGCGCTACGGCACCAACTTCGTCTCCGGTCCCAATACCATGGCGAGCGGGGAAGGCGGCACATATCGCCGAACGGGTAAGCCGGTGTTCACTACTATGCAGGGACCACCGATGTATCACACGACCGGAGAGGTCTTGGGGATGGTCTCGACGCCGGGCCTCAAGCGGATGGCCCGATTCATGGCCTTCTTCGTCAAGGAAGTGAACCAAGCTAGCGGGAGCCAGATCGACCCGAGCTGAGGAATCACCGCTGAAGCTTACGGAGATGACGCCTTTCGATGAGGGTAGAGCGATGAAAAGCAGAGCGATGAAGGGTGGGGCGATGAGCAGTCGCACGATGAGGAGTCGAACCCTCCAAATGGTCCCGACACTGGTGCTTGCGATCGGACTGTCGGCACAGGTTCCCTCGGCGCAGATCCACGCCCAGCAGGCACCCGAGTATGGGCCGTCCACCGGTACTCTCGTTATCGCGGGCGGCGGTCCTTTGAACGGCACCGGAATCTTTGAGCGCTTCATCGAGCTCGGCGGCGGCGCGGAGGCCGGCCGGTTCGTCATCGTGCCGACGGCGGGCGGGAACTACGATGAGGACCGCAACCTCCGGGTCTACGACGAGGCGAGCGTGTTGAGGTCTTGGCGGGACCGCGGACTCAGGCACGTTTCCATGCTGCACACCCACGATCCCGCGATCTCCGACACCCCAGGGTTCCTAGCCGAACTCGAGCGAGCGACCGCGGTGTGGTTTATCGGAGGCCGCCAGTGGAACATCGTAGACTCCTACGCGGGGACTCGCACTTACGACGAATTCCACAACGTACTCGAGCGCGGGGGCGTCATCGGGGGGAGCTCGGCCGGGGCCACGATTCAGGGTGAATACCTGGTCAGAGGGGACACGAGGGGTCCCCAGATCATGATGACCGACGAGGTGGACCATCAACTCGGCTTCGAGTTCCTCCGCAACGTGGGGATCGACCAGCACATCAACACAAGGAACCGCTGGGACGACCTCATCCCGGTCATCGAGCAGAGGCCGCATTTACTCGGCATCGGTCTCTCGGAGGGCACGGCGATCGTCGTGACCGGGGACACGTTCGAGGTCATCGGCAAGTGGATGGTTGCGGTGCACGACAAGACACGCGCCCATCAGCCGTGGGAGAAACCGTACTTCGTGCTGGCACCCGGCGACGTCTACGACATGAAGGCTCGTCGGATCGTGGTGCCGGTCGACTGAATCGGGGTTCAAGTCGAGGGACAGAACGTCGTAACAGGAGACCGTGTTCTCAGCCGGAGTTGAGCCCCAAGACTTCGTAAAGCACGTGCGTACCGGACTTCCCCTTGATGGGCAGCTCGAAGCTACGACCGACCTGAAAACTCTCGTCCAACTCGCTCACCGTGTCCTTCGACACGAGAAAGCGGGTCCCGACTTCCTTGTTCGCTGCCTCGATCCGACTCGCGACGTTCACTGCATCGCCAATGGCCGCGAGCTTGTCCATGGGAGCGATGCCGATCGTGCCCACCACGGCGGCCCCCACATGGATGCCCACCCGAATGTCGAATTCTCGGCCGTACATCGTCTGGAGGTAGGGGTTGAGCTCCTCTAGCGCTTCGAACATGCCTAGGCCCGCCCGGACCGCACGGGCCGCCTGGTCGCCGTCCCCGTGGATGCCGAACAGGGCCATCAGACCGTCCCCGATGTAATCACTGACGTACCCGCCGTGGGACTGAATGACTTCGGCCATTAGAAAGAAGTACCGGTTCAGCACGTGGGTCACGTCGTAGGGCAGCAAGCTTTCCGCAAACGGCGTGTATCGGATGATGTCCGCGAATAGGACGGCCAAACGCCGTTCCTTCCCGACCCGCTCGCTGGTCTGGCTGAGTTCCAGGAGATTGGCCAGCGCCAGATCCACTCGATCCACCACCGGCCGCCGGATCGACAGGTCTCCGTGCACCGTCGTCTGACACGCCAGCCGAACGTTATCGCCGAAGTGCAACTGCTGAGCGAGTTTCTCCTCCCGCTCTGTGCGGAGGCCACACATCTCAACGCCTTCGAGAACGAGCACTCGACACGTCGAACAGCGCGCCTTCCCACCACACGCGTGGGCGTGCGGAATCTCGGCTCGGAGCGAGGCGGTGAGGATGGTTTCGCCGTCGGTGACTTCCACGTCGCGGTCGTCCGGAAGGAAATGGATGGTCGGCATGGAGCCATACTACCCAACTCAGCTCACAAAAAGAACGGCTCCGGCGGACAGACCGGCTTGGATGGTCTCTCTTGCAGCGTGGAATGCCGACGCCACGACCGTGCTCAAGAATAACGGATAAATTCGAGCAGATTCCCGTCCGGATCTCGCGTGTAGACACTTTGGCCGACTGCGTCCCCACCGTCGCGACCACCTGTCCGCTCACCCTCCTCGACGATCTCCGCATCGGCACGCGCCAGCATTTCGGTAAGCGATGCCCGCGTGCCTTCCCACACCCAACAGAAGTCGCCGCATGGCGGCTCAGCAGCCGCCGCGCGGAGCGTAAACGTCCCGCCTTGCCAAAGAGATGGACGGTGGAAGTTGATCTTCTGATCGGCGAAGTGGATGGAGATGATTCGCCCGCCCTCTCGCACGACGAACCCGAGCGCACGGTAGAAGGACACCATCTCCTCGACGTTCTGGATCGGAATCGCCACGTGATCGAGAGCCCCAATCCCTGATTCCTGTATCGCGCTCCCGGCCATCGCCCCAGCCGCATCGCGATTAGTAAGCGCGCTCGATGCTGAGACCGCCGCCCCCGCGGCGAGCACCTGCTTGATGAAGGAACGCCGGGGATGGGGCTGGTCCGAAATCGAGGCCGTCTTCGAGTTGCTCATCACGTCTCCCCTGATCCTGACCCGGAAATCGGATCGCCAGTTTTTTGCCGCACACACAACGACCTCCCCAAACGATCAATGAGTCTGAAACCGAAGCCGGACTCGCAGATTCCGACGCTCTTGCCAGCTTGGGGGCCGGATCTAAGCGTGTCAATGCGTCCCGACTCGCTCAGCTCAGTCGGCAAACGACCCGTGGAATTGGCGCCATGCGTATGATTGAAGGCCCCTCGGTTGGCCCTTCCAATAGGCGTCCGTGCTGTGGACACGATCACGGCTTCTCTCATTCGTCTTCCCCGTATTCTTGAAACGATCTCCCTTCCCTCACGAGCTCCCGCAGCAGCGGGACGGGCTCGAGGTCAGGATCGTATTTCTTTGAAAAGCGCTCCAGATCTTCCACGATCTGGTCCAATCCGATCTGGTCCGCATAGTATGTCAGGCCACCTCGATAGGTGGGCCACCCATACCCATACACCCAGATCACATCGATGGCGGAAGCACGCGGCACAATGCCCTCCGCCAGTATCTGAGCAGCTTCGTTGACCATCGCGTAAAGCATTCGCTTCAGCATGTCCTCTTGAGAAATCTCGTTACGAGTGATCCCTGCGTTCTCAGAGACATCCCGGATGATTTGCTCTACCTCTGCGTTGGGTAGGGGCGTTCGACTCCCGTCCTCGTAGTCGTAGAATCCGCCTCCCGTCTTTTGGCCTCGACGACCCCGCGTGCAAAGCTGGTGTCGAATATTGGTGCCCTTGTCGGAGGTCTTTTCGCCCAACCAGCCGATGTCCAAACCAGCCAGATCTCGCATCGCAAAAGGACCCATCGGGAAGCCGAAATCGAAAAGGACCCGGTCGATATCTTTGGGCATCGCGTGCTTCAGAAGTAGATCGTCGGATTGTCGCATACGTGCGCCAAGAATCCGATTACCCACGAATCCACGACACACCTCCACGACGACGGCGACTTTTCCAAGGTCCGCGCCGAGCTTCATACAGGTCGCGATCACTTCCTTCGACGTAGCATCCCCCCGCACGACCTCCAGCAAGCGCATGATGTTCGCGGGGCTGAAGAAATGCAGTCCGATCACATCCTCGGGTCGGGACGTCACGGCCGCGATCTCGTTGATGTCGAGATAAGACGTATTGGACGCCAGAACACACCCCGGCTTGCAGATATCGTCGATCGACTCGAATACGGACTTCTTGAGGCCCATATCTTCAAAGACGGCTTCGATGACCAGATCCACGCCGGATAGCGCTTGATAGTCCAACGATCCTGTGAGCAGGGCCAGGCGCTCCGTCACATCATCCTCGGTCATCCGTCCTTTTCGCGCGCTGTTGGTATAATTCTTTTCGACAATTCCGATCCCGCGGTTCAAGGCCTCCTGGCTCGCCTCGATGACGGTCACCGAAATTCCCCGGTTGAGGAAATTCATCGAAATTCCACCGCCCATGGTCCCCGCACCGATCACACCCACCGTCTCGATTGCACGGATGGGCGTGTCCTTGGGAACGTCGGGGATCTTCTTGGCCTGTCGCTCGGCAAAAAAGAAATGCTGCTGTGCCTTCGCCTCCGGACTGGCCTGGCATTCGACGAACAGCTCCCGCTCGTTTCGCAGGGCTTCGTCGAAGGGCAGACGAAGGGCGGCCTCCACGGACTGGATGATCGCTTCCGGAGCCTTGAATCCCCGGGTCTTTCGAGCGATGGACTTACGGAAATCGTCGAAGAACGCGGGGTTCTCTCGGGCCGTCTCCAGTTCATCGTCCAGATCACGAATCTTTGCCAGGGGACGGTCCTCACTGACCACCCTCTTGGCCAACGCAATCGCACCGGACAATAGATCCGCTTCCACGATCTCATCCACGAGACCCCCGGCGAGCGCTTGTCCCGCGGAGATGGGATTCCCGGATGTCATCATCTCCAAGGCCTCTTGCACCCCCATAACGCGCGGAAATCGAACCGTACCACCCGCCCCCGGGATGATTCCCAGCTTCACTTCGGGAAGCCCGAGCTTCGCCGAGGGCACGGCGACTCGATAATGACAACCGAGCGCCGTCTCCAGTCCGCCCCCGAGCGCCGTCCCATGGATGGCGGCAACAACGGGCTTCGACGCACCTTCGAACGCTTCGATCACCTGGGTCGTGGTCGGTGCGTCAGGAACGTTCGGATTGGCGAACTCGGTGATGTCCATACCAGGGAAGAAGGTCCTGCCTTCACAATGAAGCACGACGGCCTCGACGTTTTCGTCCCTTTCGGCTTCCTGCATGCCGTCGACGAGTCCCTGCCGGACATGGTAGCTCATGGCGTTGACCGGAGGATTGCTGGATATGAGGACAGCGACGCCGTCTTGAACGTCGTAGGAAACGGATTGGCTCAGTTTCTTCATTTCAGTCCTTTGCGCTCACTGATCAGTCCCTGGGTGCGGCCTCCCAAACCCGCTCCGCCTGCACCGCGTGGCGCCGCTGATGGGTAGGCAGGATCACAAATGTGGAATACAAGTTGGACCGTAGCCGTGAATTGAAAGGAGACGTCACCCACACGCTTAGCGGCGCGCGCGCGAAATCGGGAACTACTCCGGCTCGGACGGCTCCGCCTCCTGGTGCAGCTTCATGTTCAGCATGCGCACCGTCGCACCAACACCGGCGAGCACCTGGTTGGGGCTGACGCCTCGCGTTCTCACCGTGCGAGGGCCGTCGCGCCAGGTGATGAATACCTCTGTCAGCGCGCTGGTGCTGCCGCCCCTAGGGATGAGTAACTCGTAGTCCACCAGCTCCGGAAACTCGAAGCTGGCGGGGAACACTTTGCGGATCGCGTCGACGAAAGCATCAAATCCACCGTTCCCCGAGCCGGACTTCTCGTGCACCTCGTCGTTCACTGTGACCCGGATCCTCACCGTGGATGCGTGGTCCAGCTCACTGGTGATGGAACAGTCCAAGAGCTCGATGTGACGGAAGTCCCTCCGTTCCAGCACGTCGGCGATGATGAAGGGTAGGTCCTCCACCGTGATGGTTTCCTTGGAGTCCCCGAGGCTCACGATCCTCTTCAGCACTTCCGCCTGGTCTTCGGGAGACAGGTTGATGCCCAGCTCCTCCAGGTTCTTCTTCAGCGACGCCTTGCCGCTCATCTTGCCGAGCGCGTAGTTGCGCTTGCGGTCGAAGCGCTCCGGGCTCAATGGCGTCTGATAAAGCCCCGCTTTGTGATCACCATCCGCGTGGATGCCGCTGGTCTGGGTGAACACGTCGGCTCCGATCACGGGCGCGTTGTCGGCGACCCGCTTGCCGGAGAAGTTCTCCGCTATCCGACTCAAAGAGAGGATCTTGGTCTCGTCGATCGACAGGGTCATTCCCATCTTGTCGCGCAGCCCGACCGCGACTTCGGCTAGGGACACGTTGCCCGCCCGCTCACCGAGGCAGTTGATCGTGCAGTGGATGGTGCGGATGCCGGCCTCGACCGCTCTCATGGCGTTGGCGGTGGCCAGCCCGTAGTCGTTGTGGGGATGAAAGTCGAACGTCTGGTCAGGGAACCTGGTGATCATGTCCGACAGGCTCTCGTGGACCTCGTCCGGCGTCATCACGCCCAAGGTGTCAGGCAACATGACGTGGGCGACTCCCGTTCCCTGCAGTCCCTCGACGAGGGAATAGACGTAGTCGCGGCTGTCGCGATAGCCGTTGGACCAGTCCTCCAGGTAGACGTTGACCGTGAGCCCCTGCCCGCACGCGTACTCCACGGTGCGACGAATGTCCCCGAGATGCTGTTCGAGGGTCTTTCGTAGCTGCATTCGGCAGTGCAGCTCGCTGCCCTTGGTGAGGAGGTTCATCACGAGCGCGCCTGCCGATACGATCCAATCCGCACTCCGGCGTTCGTCCACGAACCCCAGGACCTCGACCCGATCCAGGCAGCCTCCGGTAGCCGCCCACTCCGCGATTCGGGTGACGGCTTCCTTCTCGCCCTCAGACACAGCGGCTGAGGCAACCTCGATTCGATCGACGCGCAACGAGCCGAGCAAAGCGCCAGCAATGCCGACCTTCTCCGACGTGGAAAAGGAGACGTCTCGGGTCTGCTCGCCGTCCCGCAGCGTGGTATCCATCAACTGAACGTGATTGCTGGTATTCATACGCGGCTGGCCATCACCCGATCGGTCGCTCCGTATCGTCGAAAATCACCGAAGAGACGGACTGTAACAGATCGGGGATAGGCATCATAGTGGAGGGCACGCCCGCATTACGTAATCGGCGATTCGCCGCTACGTCATTCGACGTATGCGACTCGGCGTGGGCAAGCTGCATCTTCCTCCTGAACATCAATCCGACAATCGGGAGGACAGCGGATACATGAAGGCTACAACGATGGGAGTGATCATTTCAGGCGCCCTTCTCGCTAGCGGCTGCGCGACGATCCAAAGTGTCGCGATGGCGGGCCTGGGAGCGCCGTCCGGGGTAGCTGTGACCAGTATCCATGAGAGAGGTCTCACGTACGTGATCGCCACCGGACGACGTGGCGCCTTTTCAGCTCAGACCAAAACGATGTCCCTTCGGAAGCTCCGCGCACAGCGGCTCAATCCTTACTTCTCCCGGAATCCGATCCGGTGATAGGGATTCACGACGCTCGTGGCCACGTTTTTGAGGTGCGCGCTGACCCGTTTCAGATACCGCAGATAAATTGCCAACGTGGCCGCATGCCCCGACCGTCCCGACAACGCCTCACCCGAGCACAAGAGAAGCAGGTTGTCGTCCACCTGGGATGCGATGATGGCGTGAGACCCTATGATGCCCCTGGCCTTGGCCTCATCGGATCCCTCGAGGGCGGGCACGATGTCGTCGAACATCCGACCCATGGTCTTCTCGATCTCAACCACATCTGCGTGTAGCTCGAGCCCGTCGATCCGCCCCGGAACCGCACCCGCCAACTCTACGATGTTCTTGGTGTAGTCGCCGATCCTCTCGATGTCGATGACGATCGCGGTAAGCACAAGCCCTAGGGTAATGTCAGGCTTGGCCGACACGGACATGTGCGTGACGATCTTCCGACGAACACTGCGCTCGTACCTGTTGAGCTGCTGATCACGCTTGTAGATGTCAGTCTCCAGGGCGCCCTCGGCGTGGAGCTGCTCGAGGGAGAGGTCGAACATCTCGTGGGAAGCTCGGAGCATCAGAATGGCCTCGTCGTACGCCTCCTGTAGCGGGCCTTGGGACCTGAACAGTGTGACAATTTCCTTCCACATGGTTCGCTAACCTCGGTTACAGAATGAAATAGATAATGGGGATGACGTGGAGCACCGCATACACAGTGATCACACCCGCCGAGTTGGCCTTGGTCCGAGCGGCATACGCGCCGACTTTCCCCGCTATCCAGATGGGGGCCGCCCGCAACGGATAGAAGATCGCGATCCCCAGTATGTTGAAGCTGAGGTGGGCAAGAGCCACGGTCACCGCAGCTGGAACACCTGTCGAGAATGAAGCCAGAATCGCCGTAATCGTCGTTCCGATGTTGGCTCCAAGCGTATAGGGGAAGATCTGCCTGAGCGACAGGACCCCGGTCCCCGCCAGCGGAACAATGAGCGACGTCGTCGCTGAGCTGCTCTGCACCGCGGCAGTGGTGACGATACCTAGGCCAAAGCTGGTCACGTCGTTCCGGAAGAGGACCCGATCGAAGAGCGCCGCCATCTTCTCCAGGAAATACCCGCGCATCAGGTGCATGAGCTGGTGAAGGGCGATGAAGAGGACGAGCAAGGAGAGGCCGATGAGCGGTAACTCGTAGGGCAACGCGCCAGAAACCAGATCAGAGAGCGGCCTCACGACGGCCTTGAGCGGGCTGGCGAGACTCATCCCGCCGGCGTCCGCAAAGACACTCTGCGAGAACACCGCCATCCTTTGTACCGGGTGAAAGAAGATCTCCAGCGGCAAGATTACCGCCGCCGCCATGATATTGAAGAAGTCATGCACTGTGGATGCCGCGAAGGCCCGCGCGAACTCGGCCGGTCGAGTAATATGCCCCACGGAGACAATCGTGTTCGTGGTTGTCGTTCCGATGTTCGCTCCCATGAGCATGGGCACAGCCAACTCGATCGTGAGAGCTTGGGACGCGACTAGGCCGACGATGATGGTCGTGGTGGTGGACGAGCTCTGGATCAGGCTCGTCGCCAGAAACCCTATGAAGAGCCCCGCCACCGGATCCGAGGCCGTGTTCAGGAGCTGCTCGGCGAAGCCACTGCCACCCATTCCGAACGCCGTGCTCATCAGCTCTATGCTGAAGAAGAACAGGTACAGCAGAAGGAGGAAGTAGACGATGCGACCGATCGCCCGGATCGGGTGCGTCTCGTGCTGAGGGCTCAGTGGGATCGGGTCGGTCACCGGGGGAAGGTCCTCTCGTAGTGGCAGCGCCGAGACGCGGGGAAGGTACAGGATTTCCGTCATCGGGAAAGCCTATCCGTGGTCACAACACCTGGTCCGCGTCCGCTACGCTGGTGATCCACACCCGCTCCGGGAGATCCTTGCAGCCCCGGGCACTCTGGACGCATGTTGTGCGCCATGTCCGACGTTCGAAGCCCAACGCTGCGCATTCTGTTCCTTTGCGTCGCGAACTCCGCTCGCAGCCAAATGGCGGAGGGCCTCGCTCGGCAGATTTTCGGCAAGCGGGCCGAAGTGTCGAGTGCTGGCTCGAATCCCGCACCGGTGAATCCTCACGCCGTCGAAGTCATGGCGGAGATCGGCATCGACATCACCGGTCAGCTTTCAAAGCCCGTGGACACGATCGACGTGCCCGGTCTCGACTTGGTGGTGACGCTGTGCGCCGAGGAGGTCTGCCCCACTCTCCCGGGGCGGGTCCAGCGAATGCACTGGCCGATAGCGGACCCTGCTGCACCGGCGCCGGGTGACCCGCTAGCGCGTTTTTGTGTCGCTCGCGACGCGATCCAAGAGAAGATCGAGGCTCTCGGGCGGGAGGACCTGAACCAATGACGCGACCCGCCTTCACGCTCCTCGCCGCACTGTGCTTCCCGTATCTGTCCTCGGCTCAAGTCCTGAGTGAACGATTGGAGGAATCCGAGTTCGGGCGCATGCCCGATGGAACGGCTGTAGAACAGTTCACCTTGCGCAACACCAATGGGATGACCGTGAAGATCATCTCATACGGGGCGATCGTGACAGAGATTCAAGCTCCAGACCGTGACGGGAAAACCATCAATGTGGTCTACGGCAGCGATACGCTCGAACCGTATCTCGATCCGTTCCCCGCTGCGGCGGTCATTGGCCGAGTCGCAAATCGAATCGCCAACGCGCGCTTCTCGATCGACAACGTCGAGTATCGCGTCACGGTCAATCACCGTGGCAGGCACCATATTCATGGCGGCGATAGAGGATTTGCGAAGGTGGTCTGGGATGCCGAAGCGCTCTCTGTCACCGAGAACGAAGCGGGGGTGAGGCTCACGTATATGAGCGTCGATGGCGAAGACGGCTACCCCGGCAATGTGACGGCGACGGTGACCTACACGCTGACAAACGAAAATGAGCTGCGACTCGACTACCGGGCAACGACCGACAGGCCGACCATTATCAACATGACCAACCACGCCTACTTCGACCTGGAGGGCGACGGCGACCTGTCCACTCACGAACTGTGGCTGAATGCCGATCGCTATACCCTAGCCGATAGCGAGCTGATTCCGACCGGCGTAGTCTCGCCGGTGACGGATACGCCGTTGGATTTCACCAGCCCAGAATTCATCGGCGCACGGCTCGGTCAGATTCGCGAACCCGTCGTGGGCTTCTACGATCACAACTTCGTGTTCAACGCCCGTGACGAAGGGATCGGCAGTGATGACGGAAATGTCGTTCTCGTGGCCCGTGTTCGCGAGATCGGCAGTGGGCGCGTCATGGAGGTGCGGACGGATCGGCCCGCCGTGCAGCTCTACACGGGGAACCCAGTCGGTTTCTGCTTGGAAACCCAGAACTATCCCGACGCCATCAACCACGAGAATTTCCCCTCGCCGATACTGCGACCGGGCACACCGTTCCGGGCCACGACCATCTTCACGTTCTCGACTGACTAGGCCCAGTCAGGTCGGCGAACGCCAGGAACCGCCGCGGGTTGTCGCGTGGGATCGATTTTCGGCTTTCCCCCAATTGATGAACTGGGATGGTCCGGCGAGATTCGTGCCGACCAGGGGAAAATCCGCCGGTAAATTCGATCAGAGAGTGCCTGATTCAGACTTCAGCGGAGCAGCGGGTGAGATTCAGTTGGGCATGCAGCATTCTTGCCGTCATTGCGAACGGATTATTGTTGCTGACTGCACCAGAGCGGGCCACGGCGCAGTCGACCTACGATGATATCTGGAAATTTGCCGAGTGGTACCGCAACGACCAGAACGAGACGCTTCAGGCCGTGCTCTTCAGCGGCAGGTTCCAGTACGAGTTTGCGGGCGTCGATGCGGACCAGGAAACGCACACTGAATGGAATGTCCGACGCATGCGGCTTGGCGTGCGAACGCAGTGGTTCAGTCAGTTGACCGTTCACGTCGAGGCCGACTTCAACCCTCAGGAAAGAGACCCGTTCTACAAGAGGCTCACAGATACTTATGTCGAGTGGACCGCGAGTGATGTCCTCGCGCTGACAGTCGGTAAGCAGGGAGTTCTGTTCACCATGGACGGATCCACGTCATCGAAGGAGCTTCTCACCATAGACCGCAGCAATCTCGCCAACAACATCTGGTTTCCCCAGGAGTACATGCCAGGCGTAAGCGTGTCGGGCGGACTCTCGAAATGGGTCTACCAGGTCGGCGTCTACGCCGGAGGTAGTGCGAATCGGGAGTTTGGTAAGTTCGATGGGAGTGCTTTCGGGCATCTGTCCATCGGCTACGACTTCTCCGAGGCTCTCGGAGTCGAAGATGCGCTACTGAGCGGAAACTACGTATATCAGGACCCCGATGTCCTCAACACCTTCACCCGAGAGCTTCAGCACGTGGCTTCCGCGAACTTCAGGTTCGAGGCCGATGGGTGGGGTTTCCGCTCTGATTTTTCGTTGGGCTTCGGTTACCTGGACCAGAGCGACCTGTGGAGTGTGATGACGATGCCGTTCTTCAACGTCACGCCGTCCTTCCAGGTTGTCGGCCGCCACACCTACCTCCGTAGTGAAGACGCCAACGGTGTCCGCCTGGCGCGGTACGAGAACCAGGCGACGGCTGGTCGAGGGGATCGCTACAATGAATTTTATGTAGGGGTCAATTACTACTTCTACGGCCACAAGCTGAAGTTGCAGAGCGGCTTACAGTTCGGAGATATGAACGACAGCGCCGCGGATGGTGGGGAATATTCCGGCGTTGCTTCAACGACCGGTCTGCGTGTGAGCTGGTGAAGCCGTAGATTCCGGTGTTCGACCGGAGGTTCCGGTTGTCTACACGAAGGCACCTCGAGGGGGCTCCCAGATTCCTCTCGCGTTCGGGGGAGTGGGCATGGCAGTTAGAACTAAGATCCTTTACCTCATCGTCGCGCCGCTTCTCAGCGTGACGATTTCGAGTTGCCGTGCGCCGCTACCGCCCGAGGGTGCAGCGAGAGAATTCGTCGGATCCGCTGCTTGTGCTGAGTGCCACCAAGACATTTACGATCGTTGGGAAGAGACGTTGATGGCCAACGTGCTACAGGATCCTTCCGAACGGCCCGACGCGGTACTCGGAGACTTCTCGACGCCCAACGACCTCGTGACTTTCACCCTGGACGACGTGGCGTTCACCTACGGAAGCGAATGGAAGCAGCGGTACTTCACTCAGGTAGGTGCTGACTACTACGTATTCCCGGCTCAGTGGGACATCCAGAATGGAGTCTGGCGCAGATATTTCCCCCAGCCGGGAGGCGACTGGTGGACCGAGCATTACCCGGTCGATCCGATGCAGCGCCCGACGGGACCGCTCTGCGACGGCTGCCACTCGGTCAACTTCGACGTGGCGACCAAGACCGTCACCGAGTGGAATGTCGGGTGCGAGAAGTGCCACGGAGCCGGTAGCCTTCACGTCGAGTTTCCGATCTCCGAGACCATCGTGGACGCCGACTGGCCGGGCGACCCCGTCCGGTCGGGCGACGTATGCATCCAGTGCCACTCTCAGGGTCAGCCGAGGTCCAACCCTATTGGGGATCAATACTACGATTGGCCTGTCGGCTACCAACCCGGGGATCGCCTGAGCGACTACTGGGTCCTCGATGAACACCACCTGGGAGAAGAAACGTTTACCCACTGGCCCGAGGGAAGCGCCCATAAGAATCGGATGCAGGGGAACGACTACGTGCAGAGCCAGATGTACGTGAAGGGCGTGACTTGCGCCGGGTGCCACGACGTCCATGGCACGCCCAACGAGGCCGATTTACTGCAACCAGGCAACGCCGTCTGTACGGAATGTCACAGCCCCCAGCTTCAGCCCGGCCCACCGGGAACACTCTCGTATCACACCCAGCATGAGGAGGACAGCGAGGGAAGCCTGTGCGTATCGTGCCATATGCCGCCGGTGGCTCGGACGGTGGGAGACGTCTACGTCCGCAGCCACACGTTCCGCTTCATCTCGCCGACCCTAACGGAGCAGTATGGCATCCCCAACCCGTGCACATCATGTCACTCGGACGAATCCAATGAATGGGCACTCGAGGAGTTGAGGAACTGGCCGTCCGTATCGCCGTGGCGGGTCGGAGGGTAGCGTGATCGTGAATGCACGCAAGAATGTCTGCTGGAATGCCTGCAAGCTATCTGCACTCGCCGGCGTCGCGGTCTGCCTGCTGATGCCGGCGCTTGGAGCAGCACAGGAAGGCGAGTCCTGCGCAGTTCTGTGTGTGCCGGAGCTGAAGATCGAGCCCACGGTCACCCTTGAAAATGTCGTAGACCGGGCGCGAGTGGAGATCGGTGGGGTCGCCGAGACGACTGGGCGAGAGACCGTCTTCGAGCTGATCTTCGCGCTCGACGTACCTACTGAGATCCCACGGGTAGGGCTGACGTTCGAGGTGGGCTTCGCCCCGTTCGGGAGTACCTCCGAGCACCCCTTCACGGGCGCCACGGCGGCGGACCTGGGCCGCGACGACATCCGCGACAACGTGGTGGAGATCGAAACCGAGCTGAACCTGGATCTGATCGACTCAGATCAGACAGGGGGTTGGCTCTCCTCCCACTTCGACATCATAGACAAGCTCAGTCCGGGCGAGCGTCCGGAAGCAAAGAGCGTCTATACGCACAAGCTCAATTTCGAGCTGGACACCGCCCTCCACTTGTTCAATTGGCTGCCCGAAGGTCGCTGGCTACGGAACGCCGAAATGGAACTCTCTATCGACTACGTCGCGACAGGTCTCCCGAAGAAGGGCGACTTGATCGGGGACGAGCTATTTCTCGATGACGCGAGCCCTTGGTCGCTCTCCTTCGTCTTTGTGCTTCCATTGGCCCCGCTGAATCCGTGAGGGCGGCCGAGCCAGACACGGTCGGGATCGGCGCACCAAGGAAATCATGCAGTTGATCCCGGCGTGGGCCCCGAACGTCCATCCGATGATCGTCCACTTTCCGATCGTCCTTGTGATGCTCGCTGCGCTGGCCGATCTAATCCACGTTGTCCGTCCCAGGATGCGAGGACCGGGCGCCCTAGCGCCGTCGCTCTACATGCTGGGGGCCCTCGCCTCCGTATCCGCTTACGTGAGTGGCCGAGTGGCGGCAGCCACCGTGTTCATACCCGGCATGGCCCATGGCCTGGTGGATGAGCACCACAACTGGGCCCTGGCGACGATGATCTCATTCGTCGTGCTCGCGACACTCCGACCAGTGGGGCGGCTGGTGGGTCTTGCAGACACGCGCACTACCCGACTCGTCTTTCTGGCCCTCGGGCTGGCCGTGCTGGTGCTGGTGCAGCAGACGGCCGAACGGGGTGCGCGCCTCGTGTACGAGCAGGGTGTCGGCGTCGTTACCGGACTGGGTCCGATGAATTTCGATGTGCTTGATTCGGTAGGTGTAGAAGGTGACTCGCAGTAGATATGCGCGTCCGGATAAACCACCGCCTCTTCGCCGGCTTCATTGGGATCGTGGGCCTGATGGCGATCCTCAGCTCATGAAAGGCTCGAACGCCAAGAACCGGCGCGGGTTGTCGCGCTGGATCGCCCCGAGCACATCCGGCTCGATACCGGCTTCACGCAGCAACGGCGCAAACACCGTGATCGAGTTTCCGTAACCCGGCCGCCTCTCGGACCGATTGCCCGTGAAATCCGACGAGATCAAGAGCTTGTCGACATGCCCAGCCTCCAGAAACGCCATGATCGTCAGCACCTTCTGCGGGTCGTCTACGCGCCCGCCGGTCACCCGGTCGAAGCCGACGAACGCACCGCGCTTGGCGATATCGATCAGCACGCTTGCCGACGGGTCGTCGAGACAGCACGCGTGCCCGATCACGATGTTGCTTGGGATGACGCCCACCGACTCGAGGACGTCGAGCTGCCTGAGGCCGGCATCCGGTCGCACGTTCTCGCCGGTGCCGTAGGCGTTGTGCGTGAAGACCGGGAGGCCCGTGGCGAGGTGCGCCTTGCCGACGGCGCGAAACACTTTCCGCTCGTTCGCGGTCATCTCGGCGGCGTTCGAACTCTGGCCGATCTCGCCGAAAGCGCCCAGTCGAAAGCGTGCAGCGTCGGCCACCAAACCCTCGGCGATCTCGTCCTCGCTACTCGTCGCGACCTCAGGTTGATGGTACTGCTCCAAGTAATATCCGGTGCACGCCACGATGTGAACGTCGGTCTCGTCGGCGATTCGCATCACCGCGTCGAGATCGCGCCCCAGGTCCTGATGCCCACCATCGACGATGCAGCCGACCCCTTCCGAGGCCGCGATTCGGATTTCACGGACAACGTTGTCGACGTCATCGGTCGCCGATGGCCGGTCGGCCGACATCCGGATCGACAGGTGCTCATGGAACAGGGTCACGCCGTTGATGTCACCGGGATCGATGTCGCCAAGCACGGTACGGATGACTGCGTCCCGTGGGACTCCAGCCAACCCAGGGTCTGCCTGTTCGAAGCTGCAGCCGGCGACCATGCCGAGCCCGGCGGCCCCACCCAATAGCTGGATTACTTCACGACGGGTGAACTGAGCGGAGCGATCGTGCTGGCCCATGAATGCACCTCCACACCCTTGAGTTCGGCGGCTCCAGACGTCGATCGGGCAAGACTCAGCCTTGCCACCAGAAGCCAAAGTCGACGCTACGGAGTTGAACGATGATCAGCTGCCGCAGTAGGACGCGGGTGGCTCGGCGAACTCCCTGAGGGAGTCAAGTCCTCGCCACTAGGGCCGACTCTCCCCCGCCTGCCTCTCCTGGTAACGCGCACCGCTCAACATGCCCGTCATCGAGTAGTTGCCCTCGTGGCAGGCGTACTCGTAGATCTGCTGGTCGAACGCCCGCCAGGGAATCTGCCCACCCCACACCCCGGTGTAGGTCCTCAAATCTTGAACCTCGAACTCGTAAAGGATATTGTCCTCGCCGATGCGGGTGAGGCGCTCGATCACCTTCAGATCCGGTGAATTCAGGATCTTGTCGTTCAACTCGACGAAGCCCATGCCGGGGTGGATGTTGGTGGTCTCGACCACAAGCGTGTTGCCCTCCCAACGGCCCCACGAGTCGCCGAACCAGGGTCGAATGTGGGCCGGCAGCCGATTCGGCTCACCAAGCCGGATGATGCGGGTGTCGTGGATCATCTCCCCGTGGATCACCACGTAGTCCGACGTCTGGATGACACGGATGTTGTTGTTATATCCCCCGGACGGCGTCATCGGAGGCCCGAGCGTGGCGGTGGGGCTCGAGGCGTAGTAGACGATGCAACGGTCCGCTAGCGGCATGAGCTCCGGATGGTCGAATTGGCCGAACTGGGCCTTGAAGCCATGGTACTCGTCCTTGCGCTCCTGACCCTCAGCCGTGAGCGCAGGAATCCGACCGTTGGCCGGATAAGTAATGAGCGAGGTCCGGGGCTCACCGTTGACGACGGCGACGCGATCACCTTGCTCGAACCAGACCTGGTTGTAGCTGCCGACGTTGCCACCCGCTGGCGGTGCAGGGCGGTCAGGGTCGCTCGGCTGTGAACCACGCTCGATACGGTCCACGAAGCCTTGTTCGCGCTGGGCGACCTCCTCCGGGGTGTAGACGGGACCCTGGCCCAGGCGACGTTGGAATGGAGTCATCGTCGCGTTGCTCCACGTTCCTTGAAGATCCGGATCACCGTCGGGCGTCCGGGGCATGACCCACTGTTGAGCCGTGGCGGGGGAAAAAATACCTGCAGCCGCCGTCGCGAGGGACAGAACCAAAATCGAAGTCGAAGATCGCATGCTCATCTCCCGTCTCCGTAGCAGATGGGATTTTCGATGCCCTCATCATATCCCACGCTTCCACACGATGCCAATGGCGCCACTGAACATGGACTTGCCGTCCAACCACGGCATCGTTAAGAATTTATCGTCCGATAGGCAGAAGCACCCGTGCCCGTGCACCCAGGGCCCACCCGCGTGTATCGAGATGACGGACATACGATAGGAGATCCGGAACGATGCCGAAGAAGCTCAACAAAGCCATCGCTCTCGCTGAGATACTCGTCCTGGGGCTCGTGGCCTCGGCTCCGCTTTACGCCGACGCCGTGATGATGCACTTCGCCCTGGCTAGCGCGACACCGGAGGCCAAAGCGACGATCGAGGAGTTCCATGCGATCCAACTCACCTTTACGCAGGTGCCGAAGGAAGGGGGCAGGCTCATCCGTTTGGCCGATCCCCATGGGGAACAGGTCGAGCTTGGGGCAGTCCACATGGACGCCGAGATGGTCATGTCGGCCCAGATCGAAGCGGAGAGCTTGGATGACGGCACTTACACGGTCAATTGGAGAGGCGCCGGAGACGACGGACACTTCGTCACCGGCGAGTACACCTTCACACTCCAGGCCGCAGCAGCCGACCGTTAGCAATCTGTGTCGTTGCTCGGTACGATAGGCCCCATCGCTCGGTGGGGCCTTTTTGTGGGCATCGCGGTCATGCTGGGGGCGGTCGCGCTCCGGCTCGTAGTACTCCCTCTATGGAGGGGAACCCAGCCGTGGCCTCAGGCCGTTCCCGGAGCTGATGAGGCATCGGCTACGCTCGGACTCAGGGCAGCCGTCGGGTTGGTCCTCGCCCTCCTGCTCATCCTACTAGATCAGATTCTGCTGTTCCGGGACCCGCTCTCGCCCTTCTGGGCGGAGCTCGATCTGCTCGTCACGGCCACGACCTGGGGCAGGATGTGGCAGCTCCAGCTGCTCTCGGGGATTCTCGCCATGGTGGCATTCTGGATCGCGAGGGCGCGCCGTGAAGCCAGAATTTCCTGGCGGTTCGCCGCGGCTACTGCACTTTTCTGCGCCATCATTCCCGCCCTGTCAGGCCATTCCGCGGGGGTGGATCGATTCCATGTGCTGGCCGTCGGAGCCGACGCCCTCCACGTCATCTCAGCTGGGGCCTGGCTGGGGACGCTCGGTGCGCTCGTGGTCGTCGTCCGAGCGGCGGTCAAGCGGGGAATGGTCGCGTCGGACGTGCTTCCGGGCGCTGTCGTCGCGTTCTCCCCCCTGGCGCTTTTGAGCGCGGGCACCTTGGTGGGGACCGGACTCTTCGCGACGTGGCTTCACGTGGGATCGCTGGGTGGACTGTTCGGCTCCACGTACGGGCGCATCCTACTGGCCAAGGTAGCGCTCGTCGGCATAGCGGCGGGCCTGGGCGCATACAACTGGCGGCGCGTGACTCCCCGCCTGGGGTCACCGGAAGGCGCCAAGGCCTTCATGTCGAGTACGGCGCGTTCTGAGATCGCGATGGGGCTCTTCGTGCTTCTTCTCACGGCCGTGCTGGTAGTGACGGCGCACCCCATGGAGCGCTGAATCTCCAAAAACCATGGCGTGGGACATCTTTTGCGGGGACCGCTTGCGCCTACCGGCCCTCAGAGAGATGTTGACCCCCGCAGGTATAATGCGGCAAAAGTACCATTAAGGTCACTGACACCGAGAGGTAGATCATGCTGAACTCCACCGTCGAGCGTCGGCTCGCAGCCCTCATCGTCCTGTTCCCTACCCTCCTCCTCGGCCTAGGCACTCAACCCGCCGAAGCACAGATCGCAGGCGTATCGAACGATGGGTTCCAGTATGAGACACTGCGTTCCCCGGCCATGGGTCTCCGCGGGGTCGTGGCCACGAGCCAACCACTCGCCTCGAACGCCGGACTCGACATCCTGAAGGCGGGTGGCAACGCGATCGATGCCGCTGTCGCTACGGCGGCGGTGCTGACTCTCGTCGAGCCTAACAGCACTAGCATCGGCGGTGACGCGTTCATCATGATCTACCTCGCCGAGGAAGATAAGCTGGTCGGCATCAACGCGAGCGGGCGAGCTCCATACTCGATGACGCTTGACGCTCTGAACACGAAGCTGGACAAGCACGGGATGGATCGCATCCGTGGCATCTACTCCGTCTCGGTGCCCGGGGCGGTCGACGGATGGTTCGAGGTACTTGAAAGGTACGGGACCATGACGATGGCCGAGGTCCTCGAGCCGGCCATCTACTATGCCGAGAATGGCTTCCCCGTCTCGCCCATCATCGCGGGCGCTTGGCTGGGACTCGAGCAGAATCAGGAGCCGTCGACGAGGGCTGCACTGCTGATCAACGGCGACCGAGCGCCCAGGGCCGGTGATGTGTTCCGCAACCCGGACTTGGCGCACTCGTTCAGGCTGCTCGCGGAACACGGCCGGGACGCCTTCTATAAGGGGCCCATCGCCGAAGCGATCGTGGCGTACTCCGACGAGCACGACGGCTTCCTCACCATGAAGGACTTCGAGGATCACACCTCGACGTGGGTCGAGCCGATCTACGCCGACTACAAGAACTACCGGCTCTACGAGCTGCCGCCCAACGGCCAGGGCATCGCCGCGCTCGAGATGATCAAGATCCTCGAAAACGTCGACCTCGGCGCGATGGGCCACAACTCTGCGGAGTACCTCCATCACATCATCGAGGCCAAGAAGCTCGCCTACGCCGACATCCTGAAGTGGAACGGGGACCCGGAGTTCAACGATCTTCCGACCCAGCAGATGATCTCCACCGAGTACGCTCGGAGCCAGTTCGGACGCATCGACCCGAACAGGGCTATGGAACGCCCCGAATCGGGCATCGACGGCGAGGGAGACACGATCCTTCTCGAGGTCATGGACAAGGACCACAACGCTGTCTCGTTCATCTATAGCATCTACGCGGGCTTCGGCTCCGGCCTCGTCGCTCCGGAAACCGGCTTCCCGCTGCAGAATCGGGCGGCACTTTTCTCACGGGAGCCGGGCCATATCAACGTTGTCGAGCCGCACAAGCGCCCCTTCCACACGATCATCCCGGCGATGGCGTTCGAGGACGGTGAGTTCTTGATGACGTTCGGGGCCATGGGCGGCGCCGTTCAACCCCAACAGCACGTGCAGATCTTCCTGAACGTGGTCGAATTCGGAATGAACGCGCAGCAGGCCGTCGAGATTCCTCGGATCAATCACGACAACGGGATGAGGGTGACCGTCGAGCCCGGCATCGACGAGGCGGCATTGGTCCAGCTCGAGACGATGGGTCACGAACTCCGACGGAGAACGACCCGCGGGGGTGTGGGAGGCGCTCAACTGATCATGTTCGATCGGGCCACCGGTGCGATGATTGGCGGGTCGACGCCGCATAAGGATGGAGCTGCAGTGGTGTACTGATGGCGGTGGTGTACCGAAGGGCCTGACATGAAAACGACTCACGTCGCGAGGGGGCTCTCGTGGGGTATTCTGCTCGCAGTGCTCCTTACCGGAACACTGCCCTCGGAAGGTGAATCGCAGACCACCACCACGTCGCCGGATGAGCCGCTCGCTATCAACCTCGACGAAGTAGCTTGGGGACCGCCCGGCAACACGCCTCGTTTCCCGCAAGGAGTCCGCACCGCACAACTCGGCGTCGATCCGGACAATGGCGGACCGACCTACTACGCCCTGTTCCCTGCTGGATCACACTTCGACCTGCATTGGCACACCCATGCCGAGCACGTCGCGGTGATGAGTGGAGAAGTCACGATCGTTCTCGGGGAAGAGACATACTCCCTTTCCACGGGAGGTTACATCGTGATTCCCGCAAAAATGAATCACTCCTGGGACGTTCCTTCCGGGGGTGCCGACGCCGTGATCCTGGTACGGCGTCGCGGGCCGGCAGACTTCAACTTCGTCGAGCCCTAGCCTGCCGACCCCTGGTGGGAGAGCCTTTGGCTAGGCCGATGTGTGCCGGTATATCGATTTTGGGGGAGTGATTTGATCTTTCAGCGCCCCCGATCATCGTCTGAGTGCGTGGCTCTTCCGGCGTCCAGAGGCCATGTGAACCCGCTCGATACAGGTTCGATTGTTGTCCGCACGCGTGGTCGTGTGGTTCTTCATTTCCGAAGACGGCACGGTGCTGGACAGCAGAGTCTCTGAGCCGGGACAAAGTCGTCTAGGTCTGGATTCGGCTTCCGATTACTTTCCAAGTTCAGTAGAGTATTCGCGAGCTTTACCCCGAATAGCTGATCCGATAAATCACCCCCGCCCCGTCGTCAGCTAGCAGCAACGCCCCGTCCGGCATCACCAGCACGTCCACGGGCCTTCCCCATGCGGTGTTGTCGTTCTGAAGCCAACCTTCCGCGAAGACCTCGTATTCGGCGGGGCGATTGCCGTTCAGGTGTACGACCGTCAGCCGGTACCCGGTATGGCCTGCAGCCGGGCTGCGATTCCACGACCCGTGCTCGGCGATGAAGATCTGGTTCCGATACCGCTCAGGAAACATGTCGCCGGTATAGAAGCGCATCCCCAAGGCGGCTACGTGGGGCCCGAGACCGAGCGCTGGAGGCGCGAACTCGCTGCAACGTCTCGAGTCCCCGAACTGCGGATCCGGAAGATCTCCGGCATGACAAAACGGAAAACCGAAGTGCAGCCCTTGGCGATCCGCCCGGTTGAGGACGTCAGGTGGCGTCTCGTCGCCTAACCCGTCACGCCCGTTGCTTGTAAACCATAGCTCGTTCGTGACCGGATGCCAGTCGAACCCGACGGAGTTGCGAATCCCGCTCGCGAACACTTCCAGATCACCGCCGTCCGGATTCATTCGAGTGATCGAAGCGTACCGAGGCTCCTCGTCTTCCCGATCACACACGTTGCAAGGGCCACCGACCGGCACGTAGAGCTTATCGTCCGGGCCGAATGCGATGAACTTCCAGCCGTGCATCCGGTCCGAGGGATACGTGTCGTTGACCACGACGGGCTCGGGCGGGTTTTCGAGACGTGATTCGATCCTGTCATAACGCAGGATCCGGTCGATCTCGGCCACGTAGAGCGAGCCATCTCGGAATGCCACGCCATTCGGTGTGTTCAAACCGGCGTCAATCGTGATGACTTCGTCCGCCTTTTGGTCGTTGTCGCGATCCAGGATTGCGTATACCTGACCGCCTTCTGACGCACCCCGCGCGCCGCGGGTGCCCACGAACAACGTCCCGTTCGGTGTGAGCGTCATGGCTCGGGGGCTGGATAGGCCTTCAGCGTAGATCTCGATGCTGAAACCGGGTGGAAGTGTGATCTCATCGAGTGATACCTGCTGCTGTCCGCATGCCCCGGTTGCATACAACATCACCAGTGCCGCGAGCGGCGTATTCAAAGTCACACGTCTAAGCATGAATTTCATTTCTTCCTCTTTATGAACTCGGAGCGCCGAAACCGAAGCGCAGACCAATCCAGATCACGGCATCTTCCTCGGCCTTCTTCCCGATGACTTTGGCGAAGCGAGCAATCTCCTCCCGCTTGGTGACAAACGCAAGCAATCGCCAGAGTGGACGGCCTCCGACGGCGAGGTCTACCTTGCGAGCTTCCACTAGGAGGAATCCAATGCATACCTTGAAGACACTCGGCTCGCTGACGGCTCTCGTCGTCCTCGGTTCCATCATGGCCATGGCCGCAGGCCAGCAAGTCCCCAGGTTCACCCCCGAGCAGGAGGCGCGGCTACAGATTCGGGGGGTGAAGGATGGCCTCTACGTCATTCCCGGGTTCGACGGCGGTCAGTCGGGTGGCAACGTTGCGGTCCGGGTGACGGACGACGGCGTGATCATCGTCGACAATAAGTTCCCCTACAGCTTCGATTTCATCACCGAGCAGGTCCGCAAGATCACCGACCAGCCGATCAAGTACGTGCTCAACACCCATCACCACGACGATCATTCCGGAAGCAATGCCGACTTCTTGCCGACGGCAGAGGTGATCGCGCACAAGAACGCCCGCGCGAACATCGTCCGGAACAACCAGCCGGGCCCACCGCGTGTCGTTTTCGCAGACGAAACCGCCGTGTTCCTGGGTGATGCGGAGGCCCAGATGTTTCACTTCGGGCGGGGCCATACCAACGGGGATGCGGTCGCCTATTTCCCCGATCTAAGGACGGTGCACACGGGCGATCTCATCGTCTTCGGCCAGCGTCTGGACGGCAGCACCCTGTCGCCGTTCTGGGACTTCGGCAACGGTGGGAGCGTGCTGGAGTGGCCGGCCACGTTGACCCGGTTGCTTGCCCTAGACTTCGACACCGTGATCCCGGGTCACGGACCGATCTTGACCAAGGCCGACATCAGGACGTTTCGCGGTAAACTCGAGACCGTGATCGATCGGGTCAGCAGCGAGATCGCGGCGGGCGCAACGCGAGACGACATCGCCTCTCGGATCGACACGACCGACCTCGACTGGCCGCTCGCCCCAGTGCGCATCCAGAACGTGTTCGACGAGTTGACCGCCACCCAATAGTGCCGGAGGTTCGGACGGCTGATGATGAAGGACCGGCGATTATATGCGTCGGGCCGCGGTTGAGGTCGTGTCGCACGGGTATCAGTTCTCCTGGATGCTCAGTCGCGGTTCGGCAACGCGAACACGAACAGGTCGGTGCCTCTGCCCGGACGGAGTTCGGGCGTCAGATTGAGCGACCCGGCACCGGTGTTGACCGCCACGTACTGCCGCCCGTCCACGGCGTAGGTGATCGGATAGCCACTGACCGAGGAGCCGAGATTGACCTCCCACAGAACCTCACCCGTCTCGTCGTCGAAAGCCCGGAACCGGCCGTTGGCGTCACCACCGAAAATGAGCCCGCCGCCGGTCGCCACGAGTGACATTGTGCCGGCCCGCGTCTCGAAGAGCCAAGAGGTTTCGCCAGTCTCAGCCGAGATCGCTCTAACCGTGCCGAGATTCTCAGTGTCGGGTGCGATCTGGTGTCGTGCGGCGAGCGAGTAGATCGCGAGACCCCCCTGCCCACCGCGGGTCAAGGCTTGGGCCCGATCCGTCTCAAAATCGGCCGTGGCCAACATCGTCGCACAGGTGTTGCGCAGCGGGTAGTACATCGTGTTGGTCAACGGACTGTAGGCTCCGGCCTCCCAGTCCTTGCCCCCCGCCCAGGTGGGACACACGAATACTTCCTGCTCCGCCTGCCTAAACACGACCTCCGGGTTTACCGTCACTTCCCCCGTTGCACCGTCGATATTGTCGATCACGTTCTGACGGACCGTCGGAGTCGCCCAGAGAAACTCGCCGGTCTCGCGATCAAGGGTATAGACCAAGCCCGTCTTGCCAGGGATGCCGGTCATCACCTTACGGACCTCTCCCGGCTGGATACGCGGGTTGATCCAGCTCACGGCGTCCGGGTTGGGCGAGACGCGCGTGTCGACGAGGAGCCGCTCGAAGGGATGGTCCAAGTCCCAGTGATCGACCATGTGCTGGTAGTACCACCTGATCTCGCCAGTCTCGACCGCGAGCGCGAGTGTCGAGTTGTGGTAGAGGTATGAGTTGGAGGGGTCGTCCAGGTAAAACTTCGGCGCCGGCGAGGTGACCGAGGTGCCCATGTAGATCAACTCGAGTTCCGGGTCGTAGCTCGGCACCATCCAGGCGCCGACGTGTTGCCGCCCCTCCCAAGGGACGTCGCCCCACGTCTCGTTGCCCGGCTCACCCGGCGCGGCGATGACTCGGCGGCGCCAGAGCTCCTCGCCGGTGAGCGCATCATGGGCAGCGATGATGCAGGCGTCCGGTCCACCCCAAGGGCGGCAGCTACGCCCCGAGATGACCCTGCCATCCGCGACGATCGGGCCTGAGCTGTGGGTAGCCGAATTGACCTGGTAGTCGAAGATCTGTGTTTCCCAAACCTCTTCACCGGTCACGGCGTCGATCGCGAACACGAAGTTGTCGTCGCTAGTGTTGATGATCAGCCGGTCGTAAATGGCCACGTTCCGGTTGTTGCGCGCATTGCCTCCGACGAAGCCGTAAAGGTCGTCCGGCAGGTCGCGGCGATACTGCCACCTGAAGTCGCCTGTCGCCGCATCGAACGCCTGGATGACGTCCTCCGCCTGTGGCACATAGAGGAAGCCTCCGTATGCCAGAGGGGTGATCTCACCGGTTCGGGCCGCCATGGGCCGTGTCCAGACCAGTTGGAGTTGGCCGACGTTCTCTTTGTCGATCTGGTCGAGCGGGCTGTAGCCCCAACTGTCGAGCGTCCGGCGCCACATGGGCCAGTCCTCGGGGGCCGGGTCCTGCAGCATCGCGTCGGTGACCGGAACGAAGTCGTCGGGCGCCTGCGCTCGAGCTGTGACTGGGGAGGCTGCAGCAAGCAATAAGACCGCGTTTGCAGTGACTCGTACTAGCGCTGCGACAGGAGACTGTCTAAGCATCTCGGGACTCTCAAGCCGGAGGTTCCAACGACCATCTGGTGACGGTGGACAGCGATTATAGGTG